>ERZ501033.24-NODE-24-length-38416-cov-6.839029_pt1 | contig 38416 bp, 36 predicted proteins | sample MGYA00248844_ERZ501033 | MGnify/ENA primary metagenome ERZ501033 (study PRJEB25958, sample SAMN03398539) | human skin metagenome | study: EMG produced TPA metagenomics assembly of the Human Skin Microbiome Metagenome (human skin metagenome) data set.
CGCTTCCCCAGCATCGTGCTGGATTCCGCGTGTCCAAGATCAGGGGTTAAGCCCCCTTCGGGTCCGAGAGTTCATAGCGCACGTTGCGCCCAGCCGGCACACCCACGACCAGCCCGCAGTCACGCAAACAGGCCAGGTGATTGGACAGGATCTGACGGCTCACCCCGATCCGGGCCGCCAGGTCCGAGGGCACCGCCGGGCCCTGCTGCAACTGCAGCAGCACCGCGGCCCGAGTGGGATCGGCCAGTGCTTTGCCGAACCGGGACATCACCTCGACCGGGGACAAGATCCTCATGCACTAACCGTACAGCGGGAGCTGTACGGATCCGGGCCCACTCCTGGGTCCCCGTCGCCCAGAGGCAGGCGCGCCCCATTGAGTCAACATTCAGGGGCGCTGACTGAAGCGCCCTGGGTTTCGTTCCGAGGTCAGGGCACCGCGGGCGCGGTCACCTCGGCCTCAGTGTAAGCAGCCTCGACCTCGACCGGGGTCCGGTACCCCAGTCGTTCGTGGAGCCGAGCCGTGTTCCACCAATGGACCCAGTCCAACGTCGCGATCTCCACCGCAGTAGCCGAGGGCCAGACGCGCTTGGAGTAGATGATCTCGGTCTTATAGAGACCATTGACCGTTTCTGCCAGGGCATTGTCATAAGAATCCCCGACCGTACCGACCGAAGCAGTCACACCTGCAGCAATCAGCGCATCCGAGTAGGCCAGCGACACATATTGAGACCCTCGATCCGAGTGATGCGTCAAGCCAGAAGAATCCCGACGGGCACCAGTCGTCAATAATGCCTGTTCCAGAGCCAGAAGCGGCAGGCGATCTGTGTGCAGCGTTGAAGCGACCGACCAGCCGACGATCTTGCGGGTGCAGACATCCGTGATGAATGCGACATAGCAGAATCCCGACACGAGACGCACATAAGTGATGTCGGCGACCCAGAGCTCATGCGGAGCCGCGGCCGTGAAGTCGCGCTGGACCAGGTCCGGGCGATGATCATCTGCCTGGGCTGGACGGGTGGTGTTGGGCTTGCGGCCCCGGCGGACCCCGTGCAACCCGGCGCTACGCATCAAACGAGCGACCTGATCGCGGCCCAGGTCCCAGCCTGCTCGGCGCATCGCATGCCACATCTTCCGCGCCCCGTAGACGCTGTAGTTCTGCGCATGGACGCGCTGTATTTCCGGGATCAATGATTGATCACGCAGAGCACGAGCTGAGGCCGGCCGTGTTTTCGCAGCCCGGTAGGCACGAGAGGTGATGAACCCACATTCTGTTTCGCGCATCACGCGGCAGATGGCCTCGACCCCGAAATCGTCGCGGTTCATGTCGATGAACCGGATCATCTCGTCGTGGGGCGGTCGAGTTCCGCTGCGAAAAAAGCCGAGGCCTTTTTCAGGATCGGCGGATTCAAGCGGTCAGTGCAACGAGTCCTGTGAGATGAGGCAGTCACTGATCACAGGAGGATCCGGATGCAGGGCAGGCACGGTCATCTCAGCCGGGAGCAGAAGCAGCTCGCGCTCAGGCTGCACGGGAAGGGCTGGCGGCTGGTCGACATCGCGAAGGAGATCAGCTGCAGCGCGCCGCTGGTCGGCATCATGGCCCGCACCGGCAGGCACCTTGACGCCAGGCCGTTTGGGTGGGAGCCACGTCAGGGCTGTCTGACGATCGACGAGCGCGAGCAGATCCTGCTCGGGATCAATCGCGGCGATACCTTCACCGCGATCGCAGAGCAGCTGGGGCGTGCGGTGTCGACCGTCAGCCGTGAGGTGAAGCGCGGTGGGGGTCGCTGCGGCTACTCGGCGTGGCGTGGTCATGAACGTGCCCGCGATAAGGCGCGTCGACCGAAGCCGTTCAAGCTTGCGTCGGGCCGGCTGCTCGAGGAGGTCGCCAGCCGGCTGGAGCAACTGTGGTCACCTGAGGAGATCGCAGCGCGCCTGCGGTTGGATCACGCCGACGACCCGGAGATGCGCGTGAGCCACGAGACGATCTACCAGTCGCTGTTCGTGCAGGGCCGAGGCGAACTGCGCCGTGAGCTGGCGCGGTGCCTGCGGTCCGGAAGAGCGGCCCGCAAGCCCCGCGGAACCACGGACGGTCGCGGCCGCATCCCCGGCATGATCATGCTCAGTGAGCGCCCCGCAGAAGCCGACGACCGCGCCGTGCCAGGCCACTGGGAAGGAGATCTCATCCTCGGCGAGGGCAGCCGCAGCGCCATCGGCACGCTCGTTGAGCGCTCGACGCGAATGACACTGCTGCTGCACCTGCCCGACGGCAAGAGCGCCGAGCAGGTCGAGGCCGCGATGCGCGCCGCAATCAGCAAGCTGCCGTCCTCGTTGATTCGAACGATCACCTGGGACCAAGGCGCGGAGATGTCCAAGCACGCCGCGTTCACCATCGCCACAGGAATCCCGATCTACTTCTGCGATCCCCACTCGCCCTGGCAGCGGGGGAGCAACGAGAACACCAACGGCCTGCTGCGCCAGTACCTGCCCAAAGGCACCGACCTGAGCGTCGTCAGCCGCGAGGAGTTGGACGCGATCCAGGACAGCCTCAACGGACGCCCCCGCAAGACGCTGGGCTATCTGACACCATCAGAGAAGCTCACAGAGTTCCTTGCGCCCACCGCTTGAATGCGCCATCTCGTTAGCGCGTCTGGCCTCGGCCAGTTCGCGTCGCAGGCGGCGGATCTCCTGCTCCGGGGTCTCACCTGCCGCGGCGGGTGCGATCTCGTGGCCGTGGCGGTTGCACCACATCCGCAGTGTCTCCTCTCCGACACCGACCTGCGGGCCGATCACCCGGATCGAGTGCGAGCGAGGCCCGCCCTCAGCGGCCTGGCGCTCCAGGACCATCCTCACAGCACGCTCACGCAGCTCGGGACTGAACTTCTTGGGCATGTTCCGATTCTCCTTCAGTTGGATCGGAACCAAACCCAGGACGCTTCATCCTCCTAAGTCCTGGATTTCCTGCTGATGTGATGCGCGTCCGGATGCCGCCGGGCGCGCATCGTTTTCTGTGCGCTCAGCTGTCATCCTCGGCCTCCTCCAGATCGCCGATCACACCGTCCAGCGACGTCATCACCGTCGAGAGCACCTTCCGCAGCGCTTCCTGCGACTCGCCATCGAGGTCTTCAACACCGAGATCGACGATCACACCGCCGGCTGCCAGCACGGTCCGAGCTGCGGCCATCGTCAGCTGGGACGGCCCCGGATCCTGCGGATCCTCAGTCAGACGAGGCTCCGCCTTCCGCTGCTTCAGCAGTGCCGCGCAACGAGACTCAGCCTCGAGCAGCGCCTGTCGCGGCTCCTCCCACCAGGCCGATTCCGTCGGGGTCGACTCCTGCCCCGATGCCGCCTCCGGGTCCAAGACGTCCCCGGAGAGCACCTGATCGGCATCCGCACCAGGCAGATTCGCGGGATCGACCATCGGGATCCCGAGCCCGTCCAGGGAGACGTCGGCGAACTCGGCAGCGTGCTCCGCCGTCGGAGCCGACTTCTTGGGCTTCTTGTAGGACTTGCCATCCAGGCCCACGACGTTCGAGGACTCCTCAGGTGACCCATTTGGGTCACCTGCCCGTGCGGCACGCTGCACCGTGCTGTAGGACAGATCCGTCGCCTGCGAGATCGCCCGCATGCTCATGCCGGCCTCGCGCATCGACTGCACGACCTCGTCGCGCTGCTCACGCGGCGGGCGCAGCTGGAGCCCACGGAAGTTCGCGTCGATCCAGGCGTCCCACGTCTCGTAGCCCAGCGGCTCCCACACGCGGCCTTCCCAGGCCTGCACGATCAGCGAGTGGACATCAGCCAGCCCCTCGGCAATCTGGTCAGTCAGCTCCCGCGCATCCGCCTCAGTCAGCGGCTGCGGGCTCGTCGTCATCGTCGTCTCGCTCATCGCTGCATCTCCTTCTCCTCATCCGGCAGCAGATCTCGGAGCGAGACCCCGAGCACCTCCGCCGTCTTCATCAGTTCCGTGTAGGTGAAGTCCTTGTGCCCGTTCATGCGTGCCGAGACGGCCGCGTGACCGAGCCCGAGCGCCTCACCGAGCTGCTTCTGAGTCATGTCGCGCAGCGCCAGCCGGGATCGGATCTGGAGCGCGAGCTGCTTCTGCTTCGTCATGCGATCAGCGTGCTCGATTTGAGAACCCTATGTCAAGATCATCAATCTTGTTTCGAGAACGTCGTGTCGCCTGGAGCGCACCTTGGCCACGCACCGCGATACAATCTCGCCATGACTACGACGCCGCAGGACCAGCGCGACAATCCCGTCGCCCACCACGTCAGCGATGAAGTCCGTGCATGGCTGGGGCGCAAACGCCGTACCCAAAGCGACCTCGCTCGGCACATGGGAATCGCCAAGAGCGCGGTCAGTGTCCGGCTGAACGGCAGTAGGGAGTTCTCGATCTCCGAGCTTGTCGAGATCGCCGCTTGGCTCGACATCTCATTGGCGGACCTGCTGGGACCGGAGTTGCTCCAGGCACGACGAAGCCCCCGCAGCGACCGTGTCGCTGCGGGGGCTGGGGAAAAGGAGTGGGCCCTGTGGGGATCGAACCCACGACCCATGGATTAAAAGTCCACTGCTCTGCCAGCTGAGCTAAGGGCCCCACCGCCGCCCGGACGTGCGGACGACGCCCACCATCGTAGACCAGGCACCGCATGGGCCTCGGCTGAGAAATCGGCATCCGCCGCCCGACCCGGTACCGTCGTCCCGTGACCTCCCACGACAGGCAGCAGCGCCACGAGACCGCCCAGAACACCGACGACGATCAGGGCACCTCCTACCAGCTCGACGAGAACGGCGATCCACTGGGCTGGGCCGACACCCAGCGCCCGAGCCCCGAGTGGTCGGAGTCGGAGAAGCTCTTCGGCCCGTCGCCCATCGAGGGCGCCCTGGCGGCCGTGCTGGATGAGGTCCGCGAGCTGACCGAGGGCGAGCCGTCGTCGTCGATCCCGGCCCTGGCCAACGCGGATCCGGAGAAGCTGGCGGTCGTGGTCGCCACGGCCGGTGGCCACATCTACGAGGCCGGCGACAGCCGCGACTGCTTCTCCATCCAGTCGATCTCCAAGGCCTTCGTCTACGGGCTGGCGATCGAGGACCGCGGCTTCGGGGGCGTGGACGCCAAGATCGATGTGGAGCCCAGCGGCGAGTCCTTCAACCGCATCTCGCTGCATCCGGAGACCAACCGCCCGGCCAACGCCATGATCAATGCCGGGGCGATCACCGCCTCCTGGCTCGTGGACCCGCACCGCGGCACCGCCCGCCGCGAGCGCGTCCGGCAGCTGTTCTCGGCCTTCGCCGGGCGCGAGCTGATGATGGATCCCGACGTCTACTCCCAGGAGCACAAGGAGGGCGACCGCAACCGCGCGCTGGGCTGGATGCTCAGCTCCGTCGGGATCATCGAGGAGGACCCCACCCAGGCGCTGGAGGACTACTTCGCCCAGTGCTCCGTCATGGTCGACACCCGGGACCTGGCGATCATGGGCGCCACCCTGGCCGCCGGCGGGCGCAATCCGTTCACCGACGAGCGCGTCATGGAGCCGGTCACGGTCGAGCGCGTGCTGTCGGTGATGAACTCCTGCGGCATGTACGACGACGCCGGCGAGTGGTTCGTGCGCGTGGGCCTGCCCGGCAAGTCCGGCGTGGGCGGCGGCATCATCGCGGTGGTCCCGGGCCAGCTGGCCGTGGCCACGTTCGCCCCGCCGCTGGATCAGCACGGCAACAGCGTGCGCGGCACGGCCGCCTGCGAGCGCATCTCCCAGGCCATGGACCTGCACTTCGCCCGCGGCCCGCGCCCGTCCAAGCGCACCGTGCGCTCCATCCACTCCCTGGCCGACGCCCGCTCCCTGACCCACCGCGATGAGGACTCGCGCCGGGCCCTCAGCGAGCTGGCTTCGGACGTCGCCGTGATCGAGATCCAGGGCAACCTGCTCTTCCCCGGCACCGAGGAGACCGTGCGCGCCCTGCGCCAGTCGGCGCAGACGGCGAGCTCCGTGATCCTGGACCTGTCCGACGTCGATCAGATCGCCGGCTTCGGCCGCCACCTGATCGCCGTGACCGCCACAGAGCTGTGCGAGGCCGGCCGCGACGTCGCCCTGGTCGTGGGCGACCCCTGGACCGACGACTGGCACGACGCCTGGGACACCGTCTGGGAGGACATCTGGAAGGACGAGCCCGACGACGACTCCGATGGCCCGTCCAACCCCTATACCGACTCGCTGCCTGCCATCTCGGCGGCGCGCAAGATCCGCACCACGACCAAGCCGGAGAACCTCACGGTCTTCGCCACCCGCGAAGAGGCCCTGGCGCACGTGGAGGATCAGCTGATCGAGCAGCTGCGCCGACGCGACGACGACGCCACCGCCTCCGACGCCGACGCCGACGAGATGCCCGATCTGGACGCCGAGTCCACCATCGAGGCCGCGCGCTCCACCGACCTGCTGCGCGACACCGACGACGAGATCGCCGAGACGATCTGGTCGCGCGCCCAGGAGCTGCGGGTCCGCGAGGGCGAGCCCGTGCTGGACCTGGAGCCCGGCGAGTCCGCGGTGGTCCTGGTGGTCGAGGGCCTCGTGGAGATGATCCCGCACGGCTCCCACGAGGACGGCTCGGTCGTGCGCCGCATGCGCCCGGGCACCGTCTTCCGCTCCTCGGGCGTCAGCGACGAGCGGCTGAGCGTGCAGGCCGTGGCCGGCACCGACCTGGTGGTGCGCGTGCTCGACGCCCCTGCCCTGCGGGCGCTGGAGCAGGAGGAGCCCGCCGCAGCTCTGGAGCTGTGGCGCTCGATGGCCCGGGCCGCCTCGGAGGACCTGGAGACCGCCCTGCGCGCCAACATCGGCTGGGAGCCCGGCGACCACTGGAACGAGACCCCGGTCGAGGACTGAGCTCTGGTCTGCTCACACGGGGCTTCGGCTGAGCGCTGATCGGACCCGTGCGGCCTGATGCGACCGGCAGCAGCGGTCGTACGCTGGAGGCATGTCTGCTCGTGATCATCACCGCCCGGTGAAGTTCGACCCCGCCCTCTTCGACCAGAGGATCGGCGGGGTCGATCCCGCCGTGCTCGCCGAGGCCGCCCACGTCACCGCTGCCGCCGTGCTGCACCGCGGTCGGGGGCACGAGGATCCCGAGGTCAGGCGCCGGCTCGTCGAGTTCACGGACACCGAGGGCCTCGACGGCCTGGCCGCCCTGTGGTCGGAGGCCCCTCCGGTCAGCCTTCCCGGGGCGCTGTGGCGGCTCTACGCCCTGCGCTCTGCCGTGCAGGCGGATCCGGTGCGCCTGAGCAGGTGGTTCGAGGCCGGGCGCGACACGGCGCAGGTCTCCTACGTGGTGGCCGGGGTGGCCGACCCGCCCCGGGCCGCGGAGATCCGGGAGATGGCCGACGCGATCCTCTCGGGCGCCTGGAACGGCGACTTCGACGTCGCCCTGGAGCGCTTCGCCGCCTTCTGCCGCGTCACAGCGCTCGGCCGCACCCGTCTGGGCGATCCCTGGGCCTCGGACGACGAGACCCGACGCACCACCGAGCGCCTTCCGAGCAGTCCCGCCGCAGGCGAGCTCGCCGTCGAGGCTGCGGCCGCCGAGCTGGACGGCGAGCGGATGGCGCGCCAGGAGATCGCCGGGGCCAAGCGCCTCGAGCGCACCGCTGATGATCTCGAGGCCGCCGCTCGGGCCTGGCGGGCCGGCTCGCTCGACTGAGGCGTTGCCGGACCGAGAGCCCGGCAGGCGCCCGACCGGCGATGGGCCCGCACCGCCAGGGCAGTGATCCGGACCGTGTCGTCGGGCTCGGACCCACGTCGGGATCGCGCGGAGCCGGCGCGGACCCCGGCCCCGTCGGCGGCTTTGACCCATCACCGGGGGCGGCCCGTACAATGGATACCAGGTGCCGGGCTGCGGCAGCCCCGGGCTCCATCATTCAGCCGCCTCGAGCGGCCACACGCCGAGAGGCGCTCCCGGTCCGGCACCCCCTAAACCATCGATCGGCCACGAGCCGGTCCCTGACCAGGTCCCGCAGCCGCCGCACTGCGGGCTCATCCGCTCCATCGACCGAAGGCATGGCTCCATGGCACTGCGTGTCTTCCCCGAGGACAGCGGGGTGCTGCACACCCTGGCGCAGCTCAGCGATCAGGTGCAGGAAGCGGTGCGCTGCTGCTCCGAGATGCTCCCCGCCGAGGGTGATCGCGTGGCCGAGCTGCAGGCTCAGACCAGCAGCATCGGCACCCGGACCGCGGATCTGCACTTCGGGGCCATGACCTCGGCTCGCACCACCTACGCCCTGCCCCTGCCCCGTTCGGACATCTACATCCTCAGCAGCCACCTGGCGGAGGCCTCCGAGCACCTCCAGCTGTGCGTCGAGGCCCTTGCCGTCGACCCGCACCGTCTCTCCCACGGCGCCCACACCACGGAGCAGCTCTCCAGCATCAGCCGCATGGCCTCGCTCTCGCGCACTGCCGTGCTGCGGCTGCGCACGCTCGAGGGGCTCGACGAGTACTGGTTCGACATGCACCGCCTCCGCAAGCAGACCGAGCGGACGTTCCTGGTGCACCGGCAGCAGCTGTTCCGGGAGCTGGAGCCAGCAGAGGCCTTCGAGTCGCTGCAGACCGCCGATCAGCTGCACGAGGCCGCCCGCTCCATGACGGCGCTGGCCCACGAGGTCGGGCGCATCAGCATCTCCGAGGCCTGATCCGTGCTGCTCGCAGCCTCCGCCGCCGTCCTCGTCCTGGCTCTGGCCTTCGCCATCATCAGCTCCGGGCACGACGTCTCCAACGCGATCGCCATGCCCGTGCGCCATCGGGCCCTGACTGCTGGCACGGCGCTGGTGATGGCCGCGGTGCTCAACGTCCTGGGCGTGGCGCTGGTGGCGCTGCTGGTGCCCATGCAGCCGGCCACCGAGAATCTGGAGACGCTGGTCCCGGATCCGCGCACGGGACTGCTGGTGGTCGCCAGCGCGCTCATCGTGAGCATCGCCTGGGCCCTTCTCACGTGGCAGCGCGGCCTGCCCGCCTCCATGGGCGCCACCCTGACCAGCTCCCTGCTCGCAGCCTCCCTGACCGCCGGGGCCCTGGGCCTGACCAGCTATCCCCCGAGCGCGGCCTGGCCCCTGGGCCTTCTGCTCCTGCCCGTGGTCCTGGGCCCGCTGGTCGCCTTCGCCCTGTCCTGGGTACTGCTGATCCCCGTGGTTCACCTGGCCAGTCGGTTCGAGGCCGACCAGGTCACCCTCTCGGCGCGCGTGGCCCTGGCCATCGGCGCCACCGCCATCAACCTCGGCCACGGCGTGATCCACGGACCGCGCATGATCGCCCTGGTCACCGCCGTCGCGGGGCTGTCAGGCCTCTCTGCTCTCGAAGCGCCCGAGGCCGCCGTCGCGATCGACGTCGTCGTGGCCCTGTGCCTGGCCGGCGGCAGCCTGCTGGGCGGCTGGCAGATCGCCCGCACGATCTCCTCCCGCATGGTCCGCCCCGATGCCGTGCGCGGGGCCACCGCCCAGGCCGTGGCCGGCGCCCTGCTGCTGCCCGTGGCGCTGGGCTCGGACGTGCAGATGTCCACCTCGCAGACGACCGCCGCCGCCGTGCTCGGCGCAGGCGTCAACCAGCGCTTCCGCTCCACGCACCACGTGGTCGTCGCCCAGGTCATCGGCTGCTGGATCATCACGATCCCCGCCTGCGCCGCCGCCAGCGCCGTGCTGGTCACTGCGGCCTCCCCCCTGCTAAGCCTCTGAAGGACCCCTGCCTTCCCCGGCTGTCGCCGCTGCGCTTCCTGCCCCCGACGCACGCCGCGGGACCGCTCGATCAGCTCCCGGGCACGCCGTCCGAGAATGACAGCGCCCCCGCTCGGATCCATCCGAGCGGGGGCGCTGAGTGCCTCTGAGGAGCCTGCGCGGGCAGGCCCTGCCGATCAGCCGAAGCGACCGGAGACGTAGTCCTCGGTGGCCTGCTGCTGCGGGTTCTGGAAGATGTTCGTGGTGTCGTTGTACTCCACGAGCTTGCCGGGCTTGCCGGTGGCCTCCAGGTTGAAGAAGGCGGTGCGGTCGGCCACGCGCTGGGCCTGCTGCATGTTGTGAGTCACGATCACGACCGTGAAGTCCTTCTTGAGGTCGTGGATCAGGTCCTCGATCGCGATGGTCGAGATCGGGTCCAGGGCCGAGCAGGGCTCGTCCATCAGGATGATCTCGGGCTTCACGGCGATCGCGCGGGCGATGCACAGACGCTGCTGCTGGCCGCCGGACAGGCCCGACCCCGGGCGGTCCAGACGGTCCTTGACCTCGTTCCAGAGGTTGGAGCCGCGCAGGGACGACTCCACGAGCTCGTCGGCGTCCTTCTTGGAGATCGCCTTGTTGTTCAGCTTCACGCCGGCCAGCACGTTGTCGCGGATGGACATGGTGGGGAACGGGTTCGGGCGCTGGAAGACCATCCCGATCGTGGAGCGGACGGTCACCGGATCGACGCCGCGGCCGTACACGTCCTCGCCGTCGATCAGGACCTTGCCCGTGGTGTAGGCGCCGGGGATGACCTCGTGCATGCGGTTCAGGGAGCGCAGCACCGTGGACTTGCCGCAGCCGGACGGGCCGATGAAGGCCGTCACGGTGTTGGGATCGATATCGATGTTCACGCCCTCGACGGCGCGGAAATCTCCGTAGAAGACATCGAGGTTCTCGACGTCGATTCGCTTCGACATGTGGTTCAGAGCTTCTTTCTCAGTCGGCGGAGGGTTCAGCGACCAGCGGTCTTGGGTGCGAAGGCGTTGGCGATCAGTCGTGCCGCCAGGTTCAGCAGCATGACGAAGACGATCAGCACGAGCGCGGCAGCCCACGCGCGATCCGTGGACGGATCAGGCGTGGTCGGCGAGATCGGGCGCATCAGCTGCTGGTAGATGAAGGTCGGCAACGAGGACATCCAGTCGTGGAACGGATTCGCGTTCATGGAGTCCAGGAAGCCGATCGTCACCATCAGCGGTGCCGTCTCACCGATCACTCGGGCGATGGCCAGCGTGACGCCGGCGGCGATGCCCGAGATCGCGGTGGGGATGACCACCTTCAGAATCGTACGCCACTTGCGCACTCCCAGGGCATATGAGGCTTCTCTCAGCTCATTGGGCACGACCTTCAGCATCTCCTCCGTGGACTTCACCACGGTGGGGATCATCAGCACGGTCAGCGCGATCGCGCCGACGATGCCCATGCGCACGCCCTGCTGACCCAGGATGATCGTGAAGAGGGCCGAGGCGAACAGGCCGGCGACGATCGACGGGATGCCGGTCATGACGTCCACCAGGAAGGTGATGATCTTCGACAGCGTGTTGCCGTTGGAGTACTCGACCTGGTAGATGGCCGTCAGCAGGCCGATCGGGACCGAGATGATCGTGGCGCACAGGGTCACGATCACGCTGCCCACGATGGCGTGCAGGATGCCGCCCTGGACGCCCGTGCCGTTCTCGACGCTCTGCTGATCGTCGATGGCGGTCACGCTGGACATGGTGGTGGTCAGCAGCTCCGGCGACAGCGTGGGGATGCCGCGGAAGAGCACGGTCCAGATCACCGAGATCAGCGGGATGACCGCCACGATGAAGGCGCCGTAGACCAGATAGGTCAGGGCCGCATTCTTGCCCTGACGGGAGCCCTCGATCGAGGTGACCGCGATCGGAGCGGCGATCAGGAAGACCACGGCCGCGAACAGGGCCCACAGTGCGACGCTGAAGCTCACGAGGGCGGCCAGGGCGGCTCCGACGACGATCGAGCCGACGAGGATGGCCGGGATCAGCCACTTGGGGCGCTGACCCGACGTGAGCGAGTTCTGATTCTTGGGGCTCCGGGTCTCGGAGCGCTGCTCAGTGGTGTTGGTCGACATCAGTTTGCCCCCGAGAATTCCTTGTAGCGGGCGGTGATCGCGCGTGCTGCGAGGTTCACGATCAGCGTGATGATGAAGAGCACGAAGCCGGCGGCGATGAGCTCGGTGAACCGGTTGCCGAAGGCCTCCGGGTAGTTCAGCGCGATCTCCGCGGCGATGGTGTTGTTGCCCGTGCGGATCAGCGACCACTGCAAGCCGCCGGTGGAGAGCACCAGCGCCACGGCCATGGTCTCGCCGAGTGCACGGCCCAGGGCCAGCATGACGGAGGAGACGATGCCCGCCCGGGCGAACGGCATGACGGCCTGGCCGATCATCTCGAGTCGGGTGGCGCCGAGGGCCAGCGAGGCCTCCTCGTGCAGCTTGGGCGTCTGGACGAACAGCTCGCGGGACATGGCGGTGATGATCGGCAGGATCATGATCGCCAGCACCACACCCGCGGTGAGCATGGTGCGCCCGGTGTTCGAGGCCGGCCCCTCGAGCAGCGGGATCCACCCGAAGTTCTCGGCGAGCCAGTTGTAGAACGGCACCAGCGCCGGAGCCAGCACCGTCATGCCCCAGGCGCCGTAGACGACCGAGGGGATGGCCGCGAGCAGGTCGATCACGTAGCCGACCGGCTTGGCGACCTTGGGCGGGGCGAAGTGTGAGATGTACAGAGCCACGAGGATGCCCAGCGGGGTCGCGATCAGCAGCGCGATCACGGCCGCCATCAGGGTGCCCAGGACGATCGGGTAGACGTAGGCGAAGAACCCCTCGCCGCCGGTGATGGCGGAGCCCGGGATCGTCAGGATGTCGGCGGACTTCCAGCCGAGGAAGGTGAAGACCGCAAGCAGGATCACGAAGATCAGGATGCCTGCGGCCAGGCTCAGACCGGAGAAGAGCTGGTCGCCGAAGCGGCCGCCCTTCGAGCCGGAATCGAAGGCCCGGGAGCCCTCCGGCTTCTGCTCCGGCCGCCTCTTCTCAGAGACATTGGTGGACATTCTCGACCCCTTCGGGTGTAGATGCTTTCGTCGGCGGGCCGTTGGGCCGCTCGTGGTTGCGCGGCCCGCGGCCACGGCGACGGGCCCGCCCGTGCCCGGGATCTCTCCTCAGGGAGGCCCGGGCGGGCCCGTCGCGGGGCGCGCAGCGGATCAGCCGGCGGCGGTGATCTGGTCGATCGCGTCGTGCGCCTCCTGGCGCATTCCCTCGCTCAGCGGAGCGGAGTGCGCGGCGTCGGCAGAGGCCTGCTGGCCCTCCTCCGAGACCACGTACTGGCCGAAGGCCTTGGCCGCGTCGGCGGTGTCCTGATCCTGGTACTCGTTGCAGTAGATGTGGTACGAGACCAGGATGATCGGGTAGGCCCCGTCGGCCTCGGTGTCGCGGTCGAGCTCGAGCGCCATGTTGTTCTCGGCGCCGCCCTCGACGCGCTGGGAGGCGTCGACGGCCGCAGCGGCAGCGTCGGGGCTGTACTCGACGTAGTCTTCGCCCACGCCCACGGCCACGGTGCCCAGATCGCCGATGGCGGAGGCATCGGCGTAAGTGATGGCGCCGTCCGTGTCAGAGGCGGTGGAGACCACGCCGGAGGTGCCCTGGGAGTTCTCCTGGCCGGAGATCGGCCAGGACTCGGAGGCCTCGTCCGACCAGGCCTCGGGGGCGGCCGCATGCAGGTAGTCGGTGAAGTTCTCGGTGGTGCCGGACTCATCCGAGCGGTGCACCACGGTGATGTTCGTGTCCGGCAGATCGGCATCCGGGTTCTGCTGGGCGATGGCCGGATCGTTCCAGGTGGTGATCTCGCCGGAGAAGATGCCCGCGATGGTCTCGGCGTCGAGGTTCAGGGAGTCGATGCCCTCGAGGTTGAAGCCGACCGCGATCGGGGAGATGTAGGCGGGGACGTTGAACGCACCCTTGTCGCCGCACTGCTCCTTGGAGGACTCGAACTCCTCCTCGTCCATGGCGGCATCCGAGCCGGCGAAGCTCGCGCCGCCGGCCAGGAAGGCCTCGCGGCCGGCGCCGGAGCCATCCGGCGAGTAGCGGACCTCGACGGCCGGATCCAGCTCGCCGGCGCCATCCGACCAGGCGTTCATGGCCGCCTCCTGCGAGGACGCGCCCGCGCCCTGCAGCGTGGTCGTGCCGCCGCCGCCGCCGCCGCCGCCGCAAGCGGTCAGTGCGATAGCGCCGATGGAGAGAATCGCGGCGCTCTGGCCGATGCGAGAAGCCTTCACGTGGTGCCCCTGTTCCTGTGGTTCTGCTGAAGCTGACGTGCCGGTGAGGTCCGGCGGCGCTGGACGAAGGCCCCGAATTCCCGGCCAAGCCCACCCAACGCTCACCGACTCTAGGATCGGCACGTAGCCGGACTCCGCTCAGGCCGTGAACGGAAGGTGAACTTCCCCGACCCTTCGGCGGTCTTTATGTATTGCTGAGCACATATTTTTTGATGGCGTGAGCGTCGTCATGCGGACCGCAAGCTCCCGAGCGGCCAGCATCGAGGCACCCTCGGTGCCACCGGCGAGGGGGCCAGATGCACCTAGGATGGCTCGCATGAGCGAAGCCGAGCAGAGTCCCGGGCTGGTGCACCGCGCCGGCAGGGAGTTCAGCGAGCGCGCCCGCGCCGGCGGGGCTCGCCTGCGCGGCGACATCCTGCAGGCCCTGCAGCTCACGGTCGCCGCGATCGGCGCCTTCGTCTTCGCCGAGAACGTGCTCGGGCACACGGGGCCGATCTTCGCGGCCACGGCGGCCACCGTGGCCCTCGGCTTCTCCAAGGGCGGGCAGCGCTACCGGCGCGTGCTCGAGGTCGCCATCGGCTGCACGCTCGGCATCGCGCTGGCCGAGGTGCTGATCCACTTCATCGGCGTCGGAACGTGGCAGGGCGGCGTCGTCATGCTGGTGTCCATCCTGCTGGCCCGGTTCCTGGACAGCGGCGTCCTGTTCACCACGCAGATGGCCCTGCAGTCGCTGCTGGTCGTCATGCTGCCGCCGTCGTCCGACGGCGCGTTCGCCCGCTCGACCGATGCCATGGTGGGCGGGGTCTTCGCCCTGCTCATGGCCTACCTGGTCCCCTCAGACCCCCGCCGCCAGCCGCGTGTGCACGTGCGCCGGCTGACCGATGAGCTCTCCGCCGTGCTGCGCGAGGCCGCCCAGGCCATCACCGAGGACGACTCCACGGCCGCATGGCACTGCCTGGTGCGCGCCCGGCGCACCCAGTCCGAGATCGATTCCGTGAAGACCGCGCTGCAGGCCTCCCAGGAGATCGCCGCGGCAGCGCCCGTGCATCGGCGCCACCGCTCGGAGATCGAGCAGATCGCGATCTCGGCGCACTACCTGGACCTGGCCGCGCGCGACAGCCGGGTGCTGGTGCGCCGGGTGGCCGGGGTCATCAACCACGTCACCCTGGCACCGGCTGCCATCGAGTCGATCTCCGAATGCCTGAGGGACATGGCGGATTCGACCGACACGGTGGGCCGCGCCCTGGCCGTCCCTCAGCGGGAGTCGCGCGAATCGTTCCTGCGCCAGGCGCGCAACGAGCTGATCACCGTGGCCGAGCGCCTGAACCCCCAGGACATGGGCGTGCAGACCCTCGAGGGCCAGACCCTTGTGCTGCTCATGCGGCCGCTGGCGGTGGACCTCCTCGAGGCCACCAACATGGACCACGAGGACGCCATCGCCCACCTGCCGGCCCTCGACGACTGGGACCGCATGTGAGCACCCGCTGTGCTGTCGGACCCGGTTCCTAGCGTGTGAGCCATGAGGTCGACGGCATGAGCACCAGGTCCAAGCGCAGCTCCTCGGGATACCGCTGCACGGAATGCGGGTGGAGCACCGTCAAGTGGGTGGGCCGCTGCGCCGAATGCCAGGCCTGGGGGACCATGGAGGAGGTCGGCGAGCACAAGGCCCGCACCACCCCGGCCCGCTCGATCGCCGATCCCGCCAAGCCCATCGCCCAGGTGGACGCCACCCAGGCCACCAGCGTCCCCACCGGCGTCGGAGAGCTCGATCGCGTCCTGGGCGGCGGGCTCGTGCCCGGCGCGGTGATCCTGCTGGCCGGTGAGCCCGGCGTCGGCAAGTCCACCCTCCTGCTGGATGTCGCGGCTCGCGTGGCCCAGGGCACCGCACCGCGCGGTCCGCGCTCGGTCCTGTACATCACGGGAGAGGAATCCGCGGCCCAGGTGAAGCTGCGCGCCGACCGCGTGGGCGCGCTGGCTGATTCCCTCTACCTCACCTCGGAGACGGATCTGTCCACCGCACTGGGACAGGTGGAGGCACTATCGCCGGAGGTCCTGGTCGTGGACTCCGTCCAGACCCTGGCCAGCGCCGAGGTCGACGGCTCCGCCGGCGGCGTGACCCAGGTGCGGGAGGTCGCCGCCTCCCTGATCGCCGCGGCCAAGTCGCGGGGCATGACCGTGCTGCTCGTGGGGCACGTGACCAAGGAGGGGACCATCGCCGGACCCCGGCTGCTCGAGCACCTGGTGGACGTGGTCTGCCAGTTCGAGGGCCAGAAGCACTCGAGCATCCGGCTGCTGCGCGCGGTCAAGAACCGCTACGGCCCCACCGACGACGTCGGCTGCTTCGAGCTCGTGGACAGCGGCATCCGCTCGGTCTCGGATCCCTCCGGGCTGTTCGTCTCGCGCACCGCGCATCCGGTGTCCGGGACCTGCCTCACCGTGACCATGGAGGGGCGGCGCCCCCTGCTGGCGGAGGTCCAGGCGCTGCTGGACCAGTCCTCGACCGCCCAGCCGCGCCGCGCCACCTCCGGTCTGGACAGCTCGCGGGTGGCCATGCTGCTGGCCGTCCTGCAGCGCCGAGCGGGTGTGGGACTGGCCTCCATGGACGCCTATGTCTCGACCGTGGGCGGTGTGCGCCTCGGCGAGCCCGCCGCGGACCTGGCCACCGCGCTGGCACTGGCCTCGGCCGCACAGGACAAGCCCCTGCCCCAGCGCCTCGTGTGCTTCGGCGAGGTCGGCCTGGCCGGAGAGGTCCGGTCCGTTCCGGGGATCGAGCAGCGCATCCGGGAAGTCGCCAGGCTGGGCTTCACCCACGCCGTGGTCCCGGCCAGCCCGCAGGGGCTCAGCAGCATCCCCGACGGCTTCCGCGTCCGCGAGGTCACCAGCCTGGTGGAGGCCCTGCAGATCTTCTTCCCGCCGTCCTGACCTGTCTCACTTCAGGGTGAACTCGACCGGCTCCGCGGAGTCCTCGCCCAGCGAGACCTCCAGCTCATAGCCTCCGGCCGCGGCGTCCTCGAGATCCTCGGCGCACCCTTCCGCCGAGCGCTGGCGGTTCCACTGCATCCGGGCGCTCTCCTTGCCCCCGGCCTCGAGCTCGATCGGACGGTCCTGGCCGTCGATCTGGCAGTGCTTCGAGTCGAAGACCGTGTCTGAGCCGGAGGTGACCGTGTAGTCCATGCGCGCGGTGCCGGCATTGACCATGCAGGGGTCCTCGCCCGTGTTCTCGATGGTCATGATCAGGATCGGGTCCGCGTCCTCGGCATAGGTCTCGTGGTCCGTGGACCCCGTGATCTTCAGGGCATCGCCGCAGGCCTGTGCGGCCGGGCCGCTGGCGCCGTCGGTGGTCTCGTCCTGCGGGCGCGCGGAGAAGCCGTCGAAGGGATCCTCCGACTGCGCCGCCTCGGTGGCCACCGCCTCGGGGTCATCGGCCGTCTCCGAGCCGCCGGTGAGCGCGTTCACCGACCAGATGCCCACCGCGATCAGCAGCAGCACCACAGCCGCCGGGACCAGCAGGCGGGTCAGCCGCTGCGGATCACCGATCCAGCTGCGCCACCGCGACTGCCGAGCCTCCGGTGCCTCCGCCCAGTCCTCGTCGTCCCAGTCCTCGGCATATCCGCGCTCGTCGTCCCAGTCCTCGGGATAGCCGTGCTCGTCGCCCCAGGCGTCGCGATCGTGGTCGTCGTGCCGCCTGCGGTCAGGGCGCGCACCGCCTGCGGGCTGGCCGTGACGACGTCCCGCTGAGCCGCGCCGCTCCTCACGGTCCAGGTCCCCACCGCTCAGCTCCTCGACACGACCGCTCTGGGCTCGGCGCTGGTGCTCAAGCGCATCGCTGGGAGCGGCCTGCTCCCTCGATGAAGCCGCCCCGGCGGCGCGGCCCGGGCGTCGTCGCGCAGGCTTGCCGGTGGCCCAAGCAGGCAGCAGGTCGTCCTCCGGTGCGGAGGCTGCGCGCGAGGAGCGCGCACCGGAAGAAGACGAAGCAGCCCCGTCGCGGGACCCTGCACCGGCTGAGCTGCGCGGAGCAGAGGAGTACGGCTGAGGGGCCCCGAAGTCGTCGGGGACGTCATCGTCGTCCGGCAGCTGGGGACCGCGCGGGCCCGGGCCCACCGTGGACAGCTCCTCGGCGGAGTGCGGGATCAGGTCGTGGTCGTCCTGATCGATGGGGTCGTCGTCGAGGCCCTCGAAATCCAGCGGGTCCTCGGAGGACCGTCTGCGACCCGTGCGCTGCGGCGAAAACCGCGTCGCGGGCTCGGAGCTCGAGCGCGTCCGGGGCTGCGATCGTTCCTCGGACGGGGTCTGCGGCGCCTCCTGCTGCTCGGCACGGCGGCGGCGCCGGTGATGCTCGGGGGTCGTGGAGGCTCCGAGATCCGGCAGATCGAAGTCCCAGGGGGCGTCCCTGCGCCCGTCATCCGCGTCGTCCCGTGCCATGGCCTCCAGGCTACAGTGGCGCGATGCCCAGCCCGCACATCGCCGATCCCTCACCTCAGGATGCTCAGCGACTCGCGCAGATCCGCGACCGGATCGCCGCCTGGTACGCCAGCGACGGCCGCGACCTCCCCTGGCGCTGCCCCGAGCGCACCCCCTGGGGCGTGCTGGTCTCGGAGATCATGCTCCAGCAGACTCCCGTGGTGCGCGTGCTGCCCCGCTGGCTCGACTGGATGCGGCGCTGGCCCTCCCCCGCCGACCTTGCCGCGGCGCCGACCGCCGACGTCCTGCGCGCCTGGGACCGCCTGGGCTATCCCCGACGGGCCCTGCGGCTGCAGGCCGCCGCACAGGCGATCGTCGCGGACCACGGCGGCCGCGTGCCGCGCGAGCACGACCAGCTGCTGGCGCTGCCGGGCATCGGGGCCTACACGGCCGCGGCGGTCTCGGCCTTCGCCTTCGGCGAGCGCCAGTGCGTGATCGACACCAACATCCGACGCGTGCACGCTCGCCTCTTCTCCGGCAAGGGGCTGCCGAGCCGGTCCCTGACGGCAGCCGAGACCCGTCTGGCGCGCTCGCTGCTGCCCGAGCAGCGCGCGGCCTCGGTGGTGTGGAACCAGTCCGTGATGGAGCTCGGCGCCCTGATCTGCACGGCTCGGTCTCCGCGCTGCGACCAGTGCCCCGTGCAGGATCTCTGCGCCTGGATCGCAGCCGGTCGCCCGGAGCCGGAGGAGGCCCCGCGGGGACAGTCCTGGAAGGGCACCGACCGGCAGGTGCGCGGCGCGGTCATGGCGGTGCTGCGCGCCGCGGATCAGCCGGTCCCGGAGAGCTGGCTGACGCGGGACCAGCAGGTCACCCTGCCGCGCGGCGCGAGTGCGGATCTGGCCCGCCCCCTCGAGGCCCTGCTGACGCTCGAATCCCCCGTCGAGCAGCGACAGCGCGCGGTCGACGGCCTGGTCTCCGATGGCTTGGCCCACCGCCGCGGCGACAGGATCGCTCTGCCCGGCTGATCCCGACCGGTCTGCGCGGTCCCCGTCAGAGCGTGAGGATCATCCGGGTGTTGCCCAGCGTGTTGGGCTTCACCCGGGCGAGGTCCAGGAACTCGGCCACGCCCTCGTCATGGGAGCGCAGCAGCTCCGCGAAGACGTCCGGGTCGATCGGGCGCTGATCGGCCATGACCCGGAAGCCCTGGCGCTGGAAGAACTCCACCTCGAAGGTCAGGCAGAAGACCCGGTCCACCCCCAGCCTGCGCGCCCGCTCCAGCAGGGCCTCCACGAGCCGCCACCCCACGCCCTGCCCGCGCACCCGCGGGTCGGCGGCCAGGGTGCGGATCTCGGCGAGGTCCTGCCACATCACGTGCAGGGCCCCGCAGCCCACGATCCGGGCCGAGGTCCCGCTGGGCGACGGCTGCCCGTAGGCGATCCCGGACTCGTCGACCAGGCCGGCGCCGGAGGGGTCGTCGTCCACGAGCTCGGCGATGAGGAACTCCTGGATGCCCTCGTAGTACGCGACGGTCTCCTTGATCACCAGCACGCCCTCCTGCGCCAGCGGACCCACGAGGGCCTTGATCGCGTGGACGTCGCCCGTGGTGGCAGGGCGCAGGCGCAGCTCGAGAGTCATCCGGAAAGTGTACGACCGCCCGCGACCCTCGCCCTCGCCGGGGCCCCGGCCGAGCCCGGAGAGCGCAGACGACGACGCCCTCCCCGAGCTGAGCTCGGAGAGGGCGTCGATGACAGGTGCCGCAGCGGATCGGCCCCGTGCCGGAGGATCAGGCCGTGGTCGGACCCGACTCCGGGCCGTGGCCGGGCTCGGGAGCCTCGGCGCCGGCCGATCCGGTGTCGCCGTCGGTGCTGTGCGGGACGTTGGTCCCGGACGGCACCTCACCGGGCACCAGATCCGGATCCTGAGCGGAGCCGTCCTGGTCGTCGTCGGAGAACTCCGTGTCCGGCAGCTCCGACATGGCCACCGACGAGAACGTCAGCTTGGCGTCGTCGCCGTCTCCGTCCACATCCACGGAGACGCGCTCGCCCTCCTTGATGTCGCCGAAGAGGATCTTCTCCGAGAGCGTGTCCTCGATCTCGCGCTGGATCGTGCGGCGCAGCGGACGGGCGCCCATGGTTGGGTCGTAGCCCCGCTTGGCCAGCACCTTCTTGGCGGCGTCCGAGACCACGATCGACATGTCCTGCTCGCGCAGGCGCTCCTGGAGACGGGCGACGAACAGATCGACGATCTGGACGATCTCCTTCTCCTCCAGCTGCGGGAACACGACGATCTCGTCCACGCGGTTGAGGAACTCGGGGCGGAAGTGCTCCTTGAGCTCGTCGTTGACGCGCTGCTGCATGCGCTCGTAGTTCGTGGTCGAGTCGTTGCCCGCCTGGAAGCCCATGGGGACGCTGCGCGAGATGTCCTTGGTGCCCAGGTTCGTGGTCATGATGATCACGGTGTTCTTGAAGTCCACCACGCGGCCCTGCGAGTCGGTCAGTCGACCGTCCTCGAGGATCTGCAGCAGCGAGTTGAACAGGTCCTGGTGCGCCTTCTCGACCTCGTCGAAGAGCACGACGGAGAACGGCTTGCGGCGGACCTTCTCGGTCAGCTGGCCGCCCTCCTCGAAGCCGACGTAGCCGGGAGGGGCACCGAACAGCCGCGAGACCGTGTGCTTCTCCTGGTACTCGGACATGTCCAGCGTGATGAGGGAGTCCTCATCGCCGAACAGGAACTCCGCCAGCGACTTGGCCAGCTCCGTCTTGCCGACGCCCGTGGGGCCGGCGAAGATGAACGACCCGCCGGGGCGCTTGGGGTCCTTGAGGCCCGCACGCGTGCGTCGGATGGAGCGGGAGAGAGCCTTGATGGCCTCCTCCTGGCCCACGACGCGCTTGTGCAGCTCCTCCTCCATGCGGATGAGGCGGCCGGACTCCTCGTCGGTCAGGCGGTACAGCGGCACGCCCGTGGCCGCGGAGAGCACGTCCGAGATGACCTCCGGGGTGACCTCGGCGACCTGGTCGCCGCCCTCGCGCCAGGCGGTGTCCTTGTCATCGCGCTCGGACAGCAGCTTCTGCTCCTGATCGCGCAGCGAGGCGGCCTTCTCGTAGTCCTGGCCCTCGATCGCATCCTCCTTGGCCTGCTTGACCTTGGCGATGCGCTCGTCGAGCTCCTTGATCTCCGGCGGGGCCGTCATGCGCTTGATACGCAGGCGGGCACCGGCCTCGTCGATCAGGTCGATCGCCTTGTCCGGCAGGAAGCGGTCCGAGATGTAGCGGGCCGACTGGTGCACGGCGGCCTCGAGGGCCTCGTCCGAGATCGACACGCGGTGGTGCGCCTCGTACTTGTCGCGCAGGCCCTTGAGGATCTCGATCGAGTGCGCCTCGGAGGGCTCGTCGACCTGGATCGGCTGGAAGCGGCGCTCGAGCGCTGCGTCCTTCTCGATGTGCTTGCGGTACTCATCCAGCGTGGTGGCGCCGATGGTCTGCAGCTCGCCGCGGGCCAGCATGGGCTTGAGGATCGAGGCGGCGTCGATCGCGCCCTCTGCGGCACCCGCGCCGACGAGCGTGTGGATCTCGTCGATGAACAGGATGATGTCGCCGCGGGACTTGATCTCCTTGAGCACCTTCTTGAGGCGCTCCTCGAAATCGCCGCGGTAGCGAGAGCCGGCCACGAGCGAGCCGAGGTCCAGCGTGTAGAGGTGCTTGTCCTTGAGCGTCTCCGGGACGTCGCCGCGCACGATGGCCTGGGCCAGACCCTCGACCACGGCGGTCTTGCCGACGCCCGGCTCGCCGATCAGCACCGGGTTGTTCTTGGTGCGCCGCGACAGGACCTGCATGACGCGCTCCATCTCGCGGGCGCGCCCGATCACGGGGTCGAGCTGGCTCTCGCGGGCCGCTGCCGTCAGGTTGCGCCCGAACTGGTCGAGCACAGCCGAGCCCGCGGGGGTGCCCTCGCCGGAGGTGCGAGCGCCTGCGCCCGCGGTCTCCTTCTCCTCGCCGCCGGACTGGTAGCCCGAGATCAGGTCCAGGACGGTCGAGCGGACCTTCTGCGGCTCGGTGCCGAGCTTGGTGAGCACCTGGGCGGCCACGCCCTCGCCTGCGCGGATGATGCCCAGCAGGATGTGCTCGGTGCCGATGTAGTTGTGCCCGAGCTGCAGCGCCTCGCGCAGGGAGAGCTCCAGGACCTTCTTGGCCCGCGGCGTGAAGGGGATGTGCCCGGAGGGGGCCTGCTGGCCCGGGCCGATGATGTCCTGGACCTGCTCGCGGGCCCCGTTGAGGGTGATGCCCAGCGAGTCCAGGGCCTTGGCGGCCACGCCCTCGTTCTCGTGGATGAGGCCCAGCAGCAGGTGCTCGGTGCCGATGTAGTTGTGGTTGAGCATCCTGGCCTCCTCCTGGGCCAGGACCACGACCCGTCGGGCCCGATCGGTGAAGCGTTCGAACATGGATACTCCTCAGTCGATGTTTGGCATCGATGCTACGCACCCCGGAGGGTCTCGCCGCCATTGTTCGCCACCGGCGAGACGACCCCGCACTGCCTCCCGCAGGATCCTTCTGACAGGCGGCCGGAGACAGCGGCGCTCAGGGCACGGCGGTCCCCGAATGAGGAATCCCCGCACGTCCGGAAGGACGAGCGGGGATCCGCACTGCGATGGAACGGCAATCTCAGATCGAATACCTGCGGGCATTCACCACGAGTTCGTTTCCGAAGCGACCTGAGATTCTCGATTCGGTGATGAATCCCTCAGGCCGCGCGCGCTCACTTGTGAGCGGCGTAGTACGCGTCCTGGACCTCCTGGTGGATGCGGCCGCGATCGGAGACGTTGTAGTTGTTCTCCTTCGCCCAGGCACGGATCTTGGGGGTGTCCGGATTGGCGCGGGTGCCCGAGGACTTCGCAGCGGGGCGGCCGGCCTGCTTGGCCTGAGCCCGGCGGGCCTTGCCCACGTACGGGCGGATGGCCGCGCGCAGCTTGTCCGCGTTGGCGGAGGAGAGGTCGATCTCGTACTGCGCGCCGTCCAGGCCGAAGCGGACGGTCTCGTCCGCGGGGCCGCCGTCCAGGTCGTCCTCGAGAATGATCTTCACGGTCTGCGCCATGTGTGGAGCTCCTTCATCATCGATTCGATGTGCTCGTGCGGTCAGGAGATCCGCGGAGCCGATTCCGGGCCCGATCACAACGAATTGCGCACTCAGGATCCCCTATTGCCCGCAACTATAGATATCGGATGCCGCTGAAAGCAATTCCCCGGCTCGGAGAAGCCGGGGAATCGGAGAAGAATCAACTGCGCGGTGCATCCTGATGTTCATCGGATCCGCTCCGGGCGGAACCGCGTCCGCCGGATTCCCGCGCCTTCAGATCCTGATACCACTTCTCGGCATCGGCCTGATCGCGATTCACGGCCTCCTGCGCACGGCGCTCACCGCGATCGGCCCGGAACAGGGCCCGCATGGTGAACCAGAAGATCAGCCCCACCCCGATCGAGGGCAGGAGCACAGCGATGTATTCGCCCATGGCGGATCAGTCCTTCTCGGGCTTCATCAAGGGGAACAGGATCGTGTCGCGGATGCCCAGATCCGTGAAGAGCATGATCAGACGGTCCAGGCCCAGCCCCAGTCCGCCCATGGGCGGGGCGCCGTGCTCGAGGGCGCGCAGGAAGTCCTCATCGAGCTGCATGGCCTCGTCGTCGCCGGCCGCGGCCAGGCGAGACTGCTCGGTGAGCCGCTCGCGCTGCACCACCGGGTCGATCAGCTCGGAGAACGCGGTGCCGCGCTCCATGCCGCCGATGATCAGGTCCCAGGCCTCGATGACGTCCGGCTTGTCGCGGTGCGGCCGGGCCAGCGGCTGGGCCGCCGGCGGGTAGTCGCACACGAACGTGGGCTGTATCAGCGTGGGCTCCACGATCTCTCCGAAGAGCTCGATCACGAGCTTCTCGGCACCCCAGGCGGGATCCACCGAGACGTCGTGCTCGGCGGCGATCGCCCGCAGCGCCTCGGCGGGGGTCTCGGGCGTGATCTCCTGTCCCACGGCCTCCGAGAGCCCCGGGTAGACGCTCAGCCACGGCCACTCGCCGCGCAGGTCGATCTCGCCCTTGGCGGTGCGCAGCGGACCGTCGATCCCCAGGGCGTCGGCGGCGGCCACGATCATGCGCTGCATGAGCTCGGCCTGCGAGAACTGATCGCCCCAGGCCTCGTAGACCTCCAGGGTGGTGAACTCCGGGGAGTGCGTGGAGTCCACGCCCTCGTTGCGGAACACCCGCCCGATCTCGAAGACCCGCTCCACCCCGCCCACGACGGCGCGCTTGAGGTAGAGCTCCGTGGCGATGCGCAGGGTCATGTCCTGATCGAACGCGTTGAGGTGCGTGGCGAACGGACGGGCCGTGGCGCCGCCGTGCACGAGCTGCAGCACGGGGGTCTCGATCTCGATGTAGCCCTCGTCCTCGAGCGTGCGGCGCACCGCGGAGATGATCGCGGCCCGCTTGCGGACCACGTCGCGCGCCTCCTGGCGCACGAGCAGGTCCAGGTAGCGCTGCCGGACGCGGGTCTCCTCGCTGAGCTCGGATCCCTCGTAGAGATTGGGCAGCGGCCGCAGGGCCTTGGAGGCCATCTGCCAGGAGGCCACCATGACGGAGAGCTCGCCGCGGCGGGAGCGGATCACGGTGCCGGTGGCGGCCACGAAGTCGCCCAGGTCCACCAGGGACTTCCACTCGGCCAGCGACTCCTCGCCCACGACCGCCTTGGAGAGCATGAGCTGCAGCTGGACGCCGTCGCCGTCCTGCAGGGCCGCGAAGCACAGCTTGCCGGTGTTGCGCACGAACACCACGCGCCCGGTCACGGAGACGACGTCCTCGGTCTCCTCGCCGGTCTCCAGATGCTCCCAGCCGTCGCGGACCTGGGGCAGCGTGTGGGTCCGGGGGACCTCGACCGGGTAGGCCTGGCGACCCGTCTCGAGCAGCGCGGCGCGCTTGTCCATGCGGAACTGCCGCTGCTCGTCGCTGCGGGCGGCCTCGGCCGCGGCGGACGAGGACTCGGGTGCGGGGCTGGCTGCGTTCTCGCGCGTCTGATCAGTGGTCACAGTCCCCCAGGATAGCCATCGGCCCGGGCGCCGTCGCATCGGCATCGGCCTCCGCACAGCGGTGAGAGCCGCCTCACGGACGCGGCGCCGCCTCGATCTCCCGGTTGTCGATCAGCCGCGTGGTCCCCACCCGCGCCGCCACCAGGGCCAGGGCTCCGGGGCGCGGCGGGATCTCGCTCAGGGTCTCAGGCTCCACGACCACGAGGTAGTCGAGCTCCACCGTGCGCCCGGTGCCGATCGGCTCCTCGTCGATCCGACGGCGGGCCCCCGCCAGGTCGATCTCCCCGAGGGCGAGCTCCCCCAGCGTGCGGGAGAGCACGAGCCCGGCCCGACGCTCGTCGTCGTCCAGGTACGCGTTGCGCGACGACAGCGCGAGCCCGTCCGGGGCCCGCACGATCGGGACCGGCCGGATCTCGACGTCCAGGTTCGTGTCGCGGACCATGCGCTGCACGATCAGCAGCTGCTGGGCGTCCTTCTGCCCGAAGTACGCGCGCAGCGGCTGCTCCGTGCGTCCTGAGACCAGGCTCAGCAGCTTGTTGACGACGGTGACTACGCCGTCGAAGTGGCCGGGGCGCGAGGCTCCGTCCAGCACCGTCCCGAGCCGCCCCGAGCTCACGGTCACCAGCGGGTCCCCGCCCGGGTACATGTCCTCGAGCCCGGGAGCGAAGACCAGATCGACGCCCAGCCCCCCGAGCAGCTCCAGGTCTGCCTCCAGGTCCGACGGGTAGCGCTCGAAGTCCTCGTTCGGTCCGAACTGCAGCGGGTTCACGAAGATGGAGACGATCACCAGGTCGTTCTCCTCGCGGGCCCGGCGCACCAGGTGCGCGTGCCCCTCGTGCAGCGCGCCCATGGTCGGCACGAAGCCGATGGACAGCTGCGCTCCCCGCCGGGCGACCTCCCGCCGCACGGCGGCGCGCAGCTTCTCCGGCTCGCGCACCACGACGGGGTCCGACGATTCCGCGGAACCGCGCGGCGCCGAGGCATCGGCCGCGGGGAAGCCGCCGAGAGCGGCGGCGCCCTGCCCGGCGGCCGCGTGGGCGCTGCCGGATCCCTCGCTCCGGCTCCGGCCCAGCGCCTCGAGGACCTGCGCGTGCTGGGCCTCGGTGAGCATGCCGCGGTCCCGGGCTCGGTCAGCCGTCAGGGCCGCGAGCGCCCGGTAGGCCCGGTCGATGTCCTGCTGACCGGTGCCCAGGGCGTGCTCGGCGAGGGTCTGGCGGTGCTCGGCCACGGTGCCGGCGTCGCCGCGGGCCACCGGGCCGGTCAGCGCCGACTCCCCTGCCGACAGCGCATTGTCCAGGGTGGCCCGCGCCAGGGGTCCGAGCACGCGCTCCGGCTGCTCGAGTCCCAGCTCGCCCAGCAGCTGCAGGGCCTGGCCGGTGATCGTGGTGAGGTGGTTGGCGCCGTGGGCCAGGGCCGCGTGGTAGATCGGGCGGTCGGCCTCGGCGATGACCACGGGCTCGCCGCCCATCTCCATGACCAGCGCCTGCGCGATCGGCAGCACCGCCGCCGGGGCGGTGACACCGAACGCGCAGCCGCTGAGTCGCGGCAGGTCCAGACTCAGCCCGGTGAACGTCATGGACGGGTGGATCGCCAGCCCGATGGCTCCGGCCTGCCGCGCCGGCTCCAGGACCTCCACGCCCCAGCGGCCGGCGGTGTGTGCCACGAGCTGCCCGGCCTGCCAGTGCCCGGTCGCGGCCAGTCCGCTCACCAGGTCGGCCAGCTGATCGTCGGGAACGGCCAGCAGCACGAGCTCCGCGCGCTCCACGATCTGCTGCGGGGTGAGGATCGGGACCTCGGGCAGCAGCAGCTCGGCACGCTCCCGGGAGGCCTCCGAGACGGCGGCGACCCCCACCACCCCGTGCCCGGCGGCACGCAGCGCGGCTCCCAGCACCGCCCCCACTCGCCCGGCGCCGATCACGCCCACTCCCAGGCGCCCGGGGCGGTTGGCGGCTTCGCTCACGGTCTTCTCCTGTGTGCTCTCGGGTCTCTGGGCCGACGCCCGCTTGCGACGGTCCCGACGGCTCCTGCGACGGTGCTGCTGCGACGCTCCGGCGCAGCGCCACCACCCTATGACGGGCGGTGCGCTCGCGCGCACGCTCAGCCCCTGGCGCCCACGAGGGTGTGCTTCTCATGCGCCCGCAGCGACTGCTCGGACACGAAGCGCTCGGCGACCTCCCGGTCCATGGCCATGATCATGGGGCTGACCGGTCCCTGGATCGAATGCAGGCTGACGTCCGAGAGATCCAGCCAGCGCGCCAGCGGCCCTCGCGAGATCTCCATCGACTGGATCTTCCCGTGCGGGACCAGGCAGGCGGTGCGGGAGAGCCTGCCGTCGATCGTGACGACCTCACGCCGCGTCACCGAGAAGCCCCGACGACGGCGCACGACCCAGGAGATGCGCGCCGCTCGGCGCGGCGAGATCGTGAACCGGCACTCGGGATCCTCTACGAGATCGGCCGTGAGGCCGTAGCACGCCGTCTCGAAGGCCTCGCGCGACTCGTCGGCGCCCAGCGCCTCGGCGAGCATGATCGCCAGGTGCTCGTCGGTCGCCACCGGGATCAGCGTGGTGCGCCCCGAGCCGTTCATCTCCTCGGCGGGATCGCCGTAGCCGGCCACGTTGATCGCCACGCGGCTCCAGCCCGGGCGCCGCCACAGCATGGGGCGGTTCACCTTCAGCGCCTGGATCCGGCCCGTGGGCACGGTCTGGGAGACCGTGCTGAGCAGCCCGTAGCGCAGCCGCAGACCGCTGTCGGTGCGGTAGGCGCTGAAGCCCCAGGTCTTCTCGAGGCGCTGGAAAAGCGAGACCACCAGTCCCACGACGACCGGGATCCAGCCCGCGAAGGCCGCGCCCATGAACTCGGGGAAGAAGATCAGCGCCGCGAGCGCCGCCGCCCCGACGACCACCAGCATCACCATGGACGGGCTCAGGGCCCAGGACAGCAGGACGCGGCTCACGGGAACGCGCAGCAGCAGCTGCTCTGCGCCGTGGTCCTGAGCCGCGGCCGGGACAGCGGCTCGCGCCCAGGGCAGCGCCGCCTCGGCATCGCCGGCCTCCGGCTGCGGACGGCTGCGCGAGAGCAGCTGGGAGCGCAGCCGTCGTGCGTGGGCATGGGTCAGGTAGCGCAGCACGACGGCCGACTCGCCGGCATCGGCGACCTCGAAGCTCAGCTCGGCCAGGCCGAAGATCCGCGCGCCCAGGGGCCGCCGGATGTCGAGGGCCTGGACGCGATCCAGGCGGGTCTGGCGCTCCTGGCGGGCCAGGGCGCCCTGGCGCAGGCGCACGTGGGTGTCGGTGATCTGATACGTGGTGAACCACCAGGCGACCAGCGAGAACAGTGCCACGACCACCAGCAGGCCCACGACGACGAGCGCACCCACCAGCAGCAGCACGAGCCACAGGACGGTGCCCTCGAGCATCGAGGCCCAGCCCGGCAGGCCCTCCGCGGAGTCGTTGAGACCGGGGCCGTCGCCGCGGAAGAAGCCGTCCATGACGTTGGACAGCAGCACTCCCAGGACCGCGAGCACCACGATCCAGCCGCGGATCAGCGGCGAGAGCGGGTGGAGGCGGTGCCAGTCCTCGGCCGAGTCCGGCTGATGCGCCTCCGCCTCCGGGGAGGCGCCCGTCGGCTGGGCCTCCGAATGCTGCGCAGGGCTGCGATCGGACATCTGCTCGCCCCTCACAGCTCGATCAGGCGGGCTTCCCCGCGCTCGGTGAGCCTCTCGCGCAGCCGCCTGGCCTCTTCGGCGGTGATCCCCGGCAGCTCGGCGTCGGTCTCCGCCGAGGCGGTGTGCAGGGTGATCGACGACAGCCCGAACATCCGCAGGATCGGTCCGCTGCTGACGTCCACGTACTGCATGCGGCCGTAGGGCACCACGACCAGCGTGCGGACCAGAAGGCCCTTGCGGACCATGAAGTCATCCGCGTCCTCGCGGTAGCCGTAGGAGCGCACGCGCCGCGGGGTCAGCAGGACCTGCACGAGGCACAGCACCGCGACCCCGAGGGGCCACGGCAGCACGGCCCACCACGAGGCCTCGCCCCACACGCCCACGAGCTTGAGCACGAGCGGCCAGCCCACCGCCGCCGCGAAGATCAGATAGCCGATCACCTCCGAGATCACGCGCACTCGGATGTACCTGGGGTCCAGCCCCTTCCACTGTCCGTCCTGGGGGCCGGGGGCCGGCAGGGTGGCAGGATCATCAGCGCGCAGCCTCGGAGCGCCGTCGGGCTCATGGGTCATGATCGAGATGCTCCTGATCGAGAAGATGACGGATCAGCACCCCACAGTAAGGGGCCTGCCAGCGCACGCACATCCTCCGTGCGAGGGATCCCTGCCCTCCGGAGGCACGAGGCTCAGTCGCGCCAGCGGGCGAGCCCGCCCTCCTCGGCCGTGCGGCCCCGACCGCGCTCGGCGGCGCCGTCGGCCTCCGCGTCCGGGTCCTCCGGCGGGATGCGGCAGAAGCGCTCGACGATCCACCCGACGACGGCCAGCGCGACCCCCACGCCCACCTGGAACAGGCAGCGCCACAGCGGCCCCTGATCCGTGCGCAGGGAGATCAGCGCGGCCTGGTCCACGGCGAGCATGGCGTGCCAGCCCAGGCACAGGGCGCCCAGCACGGCCACGGCCTGCGCCAGGGCGGCGATCACGGTGCCCCAGGTGCGGTCCATGCGGATCTCGCGGTCACCGTCGCGCAGCCTGCGCACGCGCAGTCCGGCGACCAGCAGGATCGCGGCGAAGACCAGCAGCGCGATCCCGGAGGCCACCGGCAGGGCCAGCAGGGGCCCGTGCAAGCTCTCGGAGACCAGCTGGGCGATCCAGCCGCCCATGAAGGCGACCGCCGCGAGCACCGCGAGCAGCCGCACCGTCAGCCCCTTCACCATGTTCCTGCCTCCGTCCTCGATCCTGTCCGCCGCCGGCTCAGTCGTCCGCGGTCTCGTCCTCGCCGGGGGCGTCCTCGAGGCGGAAGGTCTGCGCCCGTACGCCCCGGGCATCCGAGGCCTGCGCCGCCAGCTCGGCGATCCTGCTCCCGGCGAGCTCGGCCTGGGGCTCGAGCAGCGCCCAGGGGAAGAGCACGAAGGCCCGCTCGTGGGCCCGCGGGTGCGGGATGGTCAGCTCGGGATCATCCATCACCGCGCCGTCGAAGTCGATGATGTCCAGATCCAGGGTGCGCGGACCCCACCGCTCCAGGCGCACGCGGTCGTGATCCGCCTCGATGCGCTGGCACAGTGCGAGCAGTTCCCTGGGCGAGAGCTCGGTGCTCAGCCGCACCACGCCGTTGAGGAACTGCGGCTGGCCGGGCGGCCCGCCCACCGGATCGGTGATCGCGATCGGGGAGACCGCCTCCACGCTCACCCCGGGGGCGGCGCGCAGCTGCTCGACCGCCGAGCGCAGCAGCTGCCCGCGGTCCCCGAGGTTGGAGCCCATGCCGATCAGCGCCCGCGGCATCAGGACCGCCCCCTCAGCACCGTCACGGCCACGTCCCGGAAGGCCACCTCGATCGGGGCGTGCGGCTTGTGCACGGTGACCTCGACAGCCTCCAGAAGGGCCTGCTCCCGCAGCAGCCGGGCCGCGATCCGCTCGGCCAGAGCCTCGATGAGATCCACCGGCGGGCCGACGATCTCCTCGTGGACGGCCTCGGCGACCTCTCCGTAGTGCACAGTGCGGGTCAGCTCGTCCGAGCTGCCCGCAGGACGCAGGTCCAGGTGCAGCACCAGGTCGACCGAGAACTCCTGGCCGTCGCGGCGCTCGTGGTCGAACACCCCGTGATGGCCCACCTCGGTGAGTCCGTTCAGCGCGATCCGATCTGCGCTCATGCGATCCCCTCCTTGCCGACGGGGCGGTTCCAGGCCCCGGCCACGGCGATGGCGTCGACGCTCGAGGCGACGTCGTGCACGCGCACCGCCCACGCCCCGCGATCGGCAGACAGCGCCGAGATGGCCGCCGTGGCGATATCTCGCTGATCCGCTGGACGCGGCTCGGTGCCGTTGCCGAGCAGATGGCCGATGAAGCGCTTGCGCGAGGCCGCCACCAGGATCGGATAGCCGGTGGCCACGAACCGCGGCAGGGCCTCCAGCAGCTGCCAGTCCTGCCGCCCTCCCTTGGCGAAGCCGAGCCCCGGATCCAGCACGAGCTTGGAGGGATCCAACCCGGCATCGAGGAAGCGCTGGGCGACCTCATGGATCTCGCGCAGCACATCGCCCACGAGGTCGTCGTAGACCGCCAGCGAGTCCATGGTCCCGGGGGTGCCGCGGGAGTGCATGCAGATGTACGGTGCCTGCCGCTCGGCGACCAGCGGGACCATGCCGTCGCGCACAGCCACGCCGGAGACGTCGTTGACGCAGTGCGCCCCGGCGTCCAGGGCGGCCTCTGCGGTCGACGGGTTGAAGGTGTCCACGGACAGCACGATTCCGGCATCCGACAGCTCGCGGATCACCGGCAGGATGCGCCGGCGCTCCTCCTCCGGATCCACGCGCTGCGAACCGGGGCGGGTGGACTCGCCGCCGACGTCGATCAGATCCGCGCCCTGGGAGGCGAGCTCGTGCCCGTGGGCGATCGCGGCCCGGTGGGAGTCGTGCCGGCCGCCGTCGGAGAAGGAGTCCGGCGTGACGTTGAGGATGCCCATGACGAGCGTGCGACCGGAGGGCAGCCCCGCCCAGTCCCCCCAGCCCAGCTCGCGGCGGACGGCAGCGGGCTGCGGGGCGACGGCCTCCGGAGGGGTGGGCTGCATGGTCGTCTCAGCCTCCCAGGATCAGGCTCATGGCCTCGGAGCGGGTGGCGGCCTCGCGCAGCTGGCCGCGCACCGCGGAGGTCACGGTGGACGCGCCGGGCTTGCGCACCCCGCGCATGGACATGCACAGGTGCTCGCACTGCACCACCACGATCGCCCCGGCGGCGCTGAGCTCGTCCATGAGGGCGTCGGCGATCTGGGTGGTCAGCCGCTCCTGGACCTGCGGGCGGCGGGCGTAGACCTCCACGAGCCGGGCGATCTTGGACAGGCCCGTGACCCGGCCCGAGGGCCCCGGGATGTAGCCCACGTGCGCGCTGCCGTGGAAGGGCACGAGGTGGTGCTCGCAGGTCGAGTAGAACGAGATGTCCTTGACCAGCACCAGCTCGGAGTGCCCGATGTCGAACGAGGCGCTGAGCACCTCCGACGGATCCTGGGCGAGCCCGGAGAACATCTCGGTATAGGCGCGGGCCACCCGGTCCGGGGTCTCTCTCAGGCCCTCGCGATCGGGGTCCTCCCCGATCGCGGACAGAATCTCCCGGACCGCGTCCCGGATGCGCGGCTGATCGACCGGGGCGAGATCGCCGGGGCCGCCGCCGACCTCGTGGTGGTCCTGCTGCTGCATCGCTCAGCCACGCTCCCTGTCATCAGGGGCGTCCTGGTCCCAGGGGGCGTCGTCCGAGCCCGCCGCGGTGGAGCCGGCGCGCCCGGAGGGCGCCTGCCCGTCGCCGGACTCGGAGCGGTTGTCGCGCCCGTCGCGATCGGGGTGCTCGGCGCCCGGCTCGTCGTCGTGGCGGTGCCCGGCCTGACGCTGCTTGGGGTCCTCGCCCTCGCCGGGCATGGCCTCGAAGCGCTCGCGCTCCTCGGGGGATGCCTCGGCCAGCTCCTCCTTCTCGCGGGAGGTGGTCACCGGGGGCAGGTCCGACTGCGGGCGGCCCTCGGCGGAGATCCACTGCTGCCGCTCGGGCTGGCGGACCAGCTCGGCGAAGATCTCGGCGATGTCCGCCTCGAGGAGGGTCTCGCGCTCGAGCAGCTCCAGGGCCAGGCGGTCCAGGATCTCGCGGTTGGCCACCAGGATCTGATGGGCCTCGTTCTGCGCGTTCTCCAGCAGCGCGCGGACCTCGGCGTCGACGATCGCCGCCGTGGCCTCCGAGTAGCCGCGCTCCTCCGAGCCGCCGCGGCCCATGAACGGCTGGCTGTCGTCGCCGCCGAGCTTCATGGAGCCCACGCGCGAGCTCATGCCGTACTGCGTGACCATCTTGCGGGCCGTGTCGGTGGCCTTCTGGATGTCGTTGGCCGCGCCCGAGGACGGGTCCTTGAACACGACCTCCTCCGCGGCGCGCCCGCCCATGGCATAGGCCATCTGATCGAGCAGCTCGTGGCGGGTGGTCGAGTACTTGTCGTCCGCCGGCATGACCATGGTGTAGCCCAGGGCCCGGCCGCGCGGCAGGATCGTGATCTTGGTGACCGGATCGGTGTTGCGCAGCGCCGCCGCCACCAGGGCGTGGCCGCCCTCGTGGTAGGCGGTGACCTTGCGCTCGTGCTCCTTCATGAGCCGCGAGTGCTTCTGCGGTCCGGCGATCACGCGGTCGATCGCCTCGTCCACGGCGCGGTCGTCGATCAGCTGGGCGTGCGAGCGCGCGGTGAGAAGCGCGGCCTCGTTCATGACGTTGGCGAGCTCGGCGCCGGTGAAGCCCGGCGTCCGCTTGGCCACCGAGCGCAGGTCGACCGACTCGTGCAGCGGCTTGTCCTGCGCGTGCACACGCAGGATCTGCTCGCGGCCCTTCATGTCCGGGGCGTCCACGCCGATCTGGCGGTCGAAGCGGCCCGGGCGCAGCAGGGCGGGGTCCAGTACGTCCGGGCGGTTGGTCGCGGCGATCAGGATGACGTTGGTCCCGGCCTCGAAGCCGTCCATCTCCACGAGCAGCTGGTTCAGGGTCTGCTCGCGCTCGTCGTTGCCGCCGCCCATGCCGGCCCCGCGCTGGCGGCCGACGGCGTCGATCTCGTCCACGAAGATGATCGCCGGCGCCGACTCCTTGGCGGTCTGGAACAGGTCGCGGACTCGCGAGGCGCCCACGCCCACGAACATCTCCACGAAGTCCGAGCCGGAGATCGAGAAGAACGGGACGCTGGCCTCCCCCGCCACGGCCTTGGCCAGCAGGGTCTTGCCGGTTCCGGGAGGGCCGTAGAGCAGCACGCCCTTGGGGACCTTGGCACCCAGGGCGGTGTAGCGATCGCGGTCGACCAGGAACTGCTTGATCTCGTCGAGCTCCTGCACGGCCTCGTCCGCGCCGGCCACGTCCTTGAACGTGACCTGCGGGTTGTCCATATCGAACTTCTTGGCCTTGGAGCGGCCGAACTTCATGACCTGGGAGCCGCCGCCCTGCATGCGGGCGAACACGAACCAGAAGATCGCCAGGATGATCAGGAACGGCAGCAGGAACTGCAGCAGGGACAGGAACCAGTTGGTCTGCACCGGCTGATCGGTGTAGCCCTCGAGCCCGGCGTCGTCGATGGCCTGCACGACCTGCTCGCCGCGCGGCTCGACGTAGAAGAACTCGACGTTGCGCCCGTAGTCGCGTCCGTCCGCGGAGTAGTCCTCCGCCAGCGTCAGCTCGACCTTCTGATCGCCGTCGTAGATCTTGGCCTCGGTGGCCTTGTCGTCCTGCAGCAGCTCCAGGCCCACGTTGGTGTCCACCCGATTGCCTCCGCCGGAGGTCAGTGTGGACAAGACGGGGATCAGGACGAGCAGAGCCAGCAGGACCCAGATGAAGGGTCCCCTCAGGAAGCTCTTCTTCTTCTTCTCAGTGGCCAAGGCCGTGGGTCCTCTCTTCGCATTTCCCGTCCGCGATGCGTCGCGAGGCCGCCGGACGTGCCGGAGCCTGATGTGCAAGGGTATCGCCCGGTCCGCTCGGCATCGTGCGGCGGACCGGGCGTTCACCCCTCGGCGGACACCCTCAGGAGTAGACGTCCGGGGAGAGCACCGCGATGCATTCCAGGTTGCGGTACTTCTCGTTCCAGTCCAGGCCGTAGCCGACCACGAACTCGTTCGGGATGTCCCACCCGACGTAGCGGACGTCGATCTCGACCTTGGCGGCCTCCGGCTTGCGCAGGAGGGTGCAGATCTCGACCGAGGCGGCGCCCCGGGACTTGAGGTTGGCAAGCAGCCAGGACAGGGTCAGCCCGGAGTCGATGACGTCCTCGACGATCAGGACGTGGCGGTCGGTGAGGTCGGTGTCGAGGTCCTTGAGGATCCGCACCACTCCCGAGGACTTGGTGCCGGAACCGTAGGACGACACGGCCATCCAGTCCATGGGGTACTGCCCGGCCAGGGCGCGGGACAGATCGGCCATGATCATCACGGCGCCCTTGAGGACGCCCACGAGCAGGACGTCGCTGTCTCCGTAGTCGGCATCGATCTGCGCGGCCAGCTCGGCCACCCGCTGATCGATCTCCTCCTTGGTGTGCAGGACCTCGGTGAGGTCCCCCTGCGCATGCTCGGGCTTCACGGCTCTCCTTGTCCGCCTCCGTGCCGCTGTCGTCGAGGAACGCAGCGGCAGGCCTGTGGCCGGGCCGTCGTGCGGTCGGGGCCGGTGCGGGAGACGCGGAAGCCTGCGGCTGCATGCCGCTCAGCGCGGCTGGAGGACCAGCTCGAGCGTCCCTGCTCGGCCGCCGCCGCAGCTGGGTCGGCGCCTGTACGCGGCCACCCTACCCGCCATCTGCACGGGTCCGGCCTCCCCGTGCCCCGAGGCGAGCTCGTGCAGGGCGGTGAGCCGCTCGTGCGTGGGCCGCTCCCCTCCGGCGCGCATGCAGGCCTGCGCCAGGGCGCGGCGCACCAGCGGCTGCGGCTCGGACTGCAGGACCGCCAGGGACAGGACGACGACGGCCGCCCCGTCGCGCTGCGGCCCGACCTCCGAGCCTCTGTGCGGCGGCTCGTCCGGGACGACGACGGCGCGCTCGAGCACCTGCAGGGACAGCTGCTCGAGCAGCTCGGCATCCGGACCGAGGATGGCTGCGGTGCGGGCCAGGGCCTCGGCCACCCCGGGACCCAGCTGGCGCTCGAGCTCGGGAAGCACCGCGGCCCGGACGCGGGCGCGCAGCATCGTCTCGTCGGCGTTCGCGGGATCGTGCCAGGGCTCGAGCTGCTCGGCCGCGCAGATCGCCTCGGTCTGGCGGCGGCGCAGCTCGAGCAGCGGGCGCAGCACGGGGACGGGGCCGTCGTCGCGCACGCGCGGCATGCCGGACAGCGAGCGCGGCCCGGAGCCGCGGGCCAGCCCGAGCAGCACCGACTCGGCCTGGTCGTCGAGGGTGTGCCCCAGCAGGATCGCTCGGGCGCCGTGGGCGGCGGCGATCTCGTGCAGGGCCGTGTAGCGGGCCGCGCGCGCGGCGGCCTCGGGCCCCTCGCCGCGTTCGCGGACCTCGACCGCTCGGATCTCCACGGGATCCAGCCCGAGCTCGCGGGCCTGCTCAGCGGCGCGCTCGGCGACCAGGGCGGAGCCCTCCTGCATGCCGTGATCGATCACCGCGGCCCCCACGCGCAGTCGGCCCCTGCGCGCCCAGTGGGCGGCGGCGGCGGACAGGGCCAGCGAGTCGGGTCCGCCGGACAGGCCCACGAGCAGCAGGCCCGGGGCCTCCGCGCGATCCGGGCTCTGCGCTGCGACTGGGGCCGGCGCGGGCGGGAAGGCGGTCTCGACCGTGCTGAGCACGGCTCGGCGGGCGAGGGCGACGTCCTGCGACAGTCGGCCGCGCCGTCCCCTCTGGGTCAGTTCAGCCCCGCCGCCGACTCGTGGTGGCGGGCCTCCCGCAGGGCGAGCTCGAGCACCTTGGACAGCGTGGGCGTGGTCTCGCCGAGGGCGCTCAGCGCGGATTCGAGCTCGGCGACCGGAACCACCGAGGCCAGGGCGGACACGGCGTTGGACTCGCCGTGGATCCCGGTCTGGATCTGGGTGGTGGTCAGCACCGGCTGGGACTTCTCGACCGTGCTGAGCACCTCTTCGATGTCCGAGGTGCCGGCGCGCTGCTCGAGCATCACCAGGCGCTCGTAGACCGCCGGGTTGCCGATCTTGATGCGGCGTCCGGAGTTCAGCTGCGAGAGCATGGGAGCGGACAGCCCCAGGACCTCCGCGAGGCGGCGCTGGGTGATGCCGTACGCGCCCACGACCGCCCCGAATCGCTCGGAGAGCGGCTGGCCGTACAGCTTGATCTGCTGGTCGATGTTCTCGGTGCTCACTTTTGCAATTATGTCACAGTCAGGTCACGAAGGGGACTCGATCGGCCTTCTGAGACCTCAGAAGGCGACCCGATCGACCCACTCCTGCGGGTGGCGGATCTCCCGAGCCGAGGGCAGGTTCTGCGAGCCGAGCCAGACCCGGTTGAAGCCGTCGCGGCCCACGGCCTCCACGACCTCCGTGACGAAGCGCTGGCCCTGCACGTACTGCGCGGCCTTGGCCTCCAGGCCCAGCAGCCGGCGCACGGCCCGGTCCAGCGGCCCGCGCAGATCGGCCCGGCGCTCGAAGCGCCGGCGGATGGTCTTCACCGACGAGACGATCGAGGAGTCCACCCCGTCCATGACCCAGTTGGCGTGGCCCTCGAGCAGGCTCATGACGGCGGTGGTCCGCTCGAGCATCTCCCGCTCCCGCTCATCCAGCGCCGCGCTGAGGGGACCGAGCAGCGAGTCCGGATCCTGCGCCTCCTGCCCGCGGCCACGGCGCATGCGCTTCACGGCGGCCCCGGCCGAGGAGCCCACGGCGGACAGCCTGCGCCCGAAGGCGTCGGCGTCCCCGGACAGCGAGACCGTCAGCTCCCGCATGTCCCGGATCATCTGCTCGCGCAGCCACGGGGCGGCCGCGAACTGGACCCGGTGCGTCTGCTCGTGCAGGCACACCCACAGGCGGAAGTCGTCGGGATCCACGTTCAGCTCCCGCTCGATCTGCAGCACGTTCGGGGCCACGACCATGAGCCGCCCGCCCGGGAAGCGCCGAGCGGCGTCCTCCGAGACCATCCCCGCATAGGGGTCGTACTGGCCCAGGACCTTGGTGGACAGGTAGGCCATCAGCCCGCCGGCCTCCGCCGCGGCCGCCCTGGCGGCGACCGACTGGATCAGCTCGGCGTTCATGCCCCGGTCCAGGCGGTCGGCCCGCGCCCGCCGCAGCTCGCTCAGCGCCGGCTCGAGCAGCAGCTCGAAGGTCGCCGTGTTCGCCCGGGACCAG
>ERZ501033.26-NODE-26-length-37988-cov-6.803707_pt1 | contig 37988 bp, 32 predicted proteins | sample MGYA00248844_ERZ501033 | MGnify/ENA primary metagenome ERZ501033 (study PRJEB25958, sample SAMN03398539) | human skin metagenome | study: EMG produced TPA metagenomics assembly of the Human Skin Microbiome Metagenome (human skin metagenome) data set.
ACCTCTCGAAGGTGCGCTATTCGAGTCGGCGCGAGGCGCGGAGCCTGATCCGGCACGGCCGCCACCAGGCGGCGCGTGTAGTCGTGGGTCGGGGCGCGCAGCACCTGCTCTGCCGAGCCGGCCTCCACGATGCGGCCCTTGAGCATGACCGCGACCTCGTCGGCGATCTGGGCGACCACCGCGATGTCGTGGGTGATGTAGAGCCCTGCGGCGTCGTGGCGGCGGGTCAGGTCGATGACCGTGTCCAGGACCAGATCCTGAGTGGCCACGTCCAGGCCCGTGGTGGGCTCGTCCAGGATGATCACGGCCGGGCGGGTCGCGAACGCCATGGCGATGCCGATGCGCTGCTGCTGACCGCCCGAGAGCTGATGCGGGTAGCGGCGCTGGGAGGCGGCGTCCGAGGGCATGCCCACCTCCTCGAGCACCTCAGCCACGCGCGCCGTGCGGGAGGCGGGGCCGTCGCCGTAGTCGTGGATGCGCAGGACCTCGGCGATCTGCTCGCCCACGCGCATGGACCCGTTGAGCGACAGCGCAGGGTCCTGCGGGACGTAGGCGATCGTGGACCCGCGAAGCCGCCGCACCTGCGCCGAGCTCAGCTCCGGGAGCTGCGCGCCGTCCGGGTGGAAGCGCGAGGCGCCCGGATGCAGCGTGATCGAGCCGCCGCGCAGCTCCAGGCCCGGCCTGAGGTACGACATGCACGCCAGGGCTGCCGTCGTCTTGCCGGAGCCGGACTCCCCCACCAGCGCCAGGATGCGCCCGGGGTGCAGCTCGAAGCCGATGTCGTGCAGGATCTGGCGTCCGCCCGTCACGCCGAGATCGAGCCCGGACACGCTCAGGGCGGTCTCGACGGTGGCCGCCGACGACGGGTCCGCGGCGCGCCTGCCTTCTGCGCGCGATGCAGTGCTCGGGGTCATCGTCGTCCCTCCTCGGGGCTCGAGGCGGCATCGGATCCGGTGCCGGAAGCGGAGGCGGTGGCCGAGCCGGTGGAGGCCTCGGATTCGGGAACCGCCGGGCCGCCCGCTGGTGCCGCGCCCTGTGCGCCGGCTCGGATGCCCTCGAGATCCTCCTCGACCACGGAGCTGCCGCCGGCCGAGGCGGCCGCGATGCCGTCGGCGATCAGGTTGGTGCCCACCGTCAGCACGGCGATCGCCAGCACGGGAAGCAGCACGCCCCACGGCTGGACGGCCAGGGCGATGCGGTTCTCGTTGATCATCAGGCCCCAGTCGGCGGTGGGCGGCTGCATGCCCAGACCCAGGAAGGACAGCGAGGCCAGCGCGCCGATCGAGTAGGTCATGCGCAGACCGAGCTCGACCATCAGCGGGCCCGTGACGTTCGGCAGGATGTCCTGGGCCAGGATCCGCCACTGCGGCACGGCGTACATGTGGGAGGCCAGGACGTAGTCCTCGCCCACCACGCCGACGGCGGCCGAGCGCATCACGCGCGCGGTGCGCGGCGCATGGGTCAGGCCGACGACCAGGATCAGCACCCAGCCCTTGGGGCCGAGCACGGTGACGGCCAGCATGGCGAACACGAGCTGCGGCAGCGCGAGTCCGATGTCGCCGATGCGCATGATCAGGGCATCGAGCCAGCCGCCGCGCATGGCCGCGACCATGCCCAGCACCGCGCCCAGGCCCACGCCCAGCACCGTGGCCGCCGCGGACCACAGCAGAAGGCGCCAGCCGCCTGCCAGCCAGCGGGAGAGGACGTCGCGGCCCAGGTTGTCAGTGCCCAGCGCCGCGCCGTCGGCCACGAAGGGCCGCCCCACGAACTCGGTGGTGGTGTGCCCCGTCAGCGCGGCGGCCAGGAACGGCCCGAGGATCGCCACGAGCAGCACGGCCCCGGTCAGGATCAGCCCCACCTTGGACTCCGTGCGGGCCAGGAATCGGCGGGTCAGGCTGTCTCGGACCGGGCCGCCGCCGATCGCGCCGGTCGAGGGGGCCCTGGTGGTGGAAGCGCTCATCGTCCCGACTCCGTTCGCAGCTTGGGATTGGCCAGGATCCCGACGACGTCGGCCAGCAGGTTGACCACCACGTAGAAAGCGGCGATCAGCAGCGAGATCGTCTGCACGACCTGGACGTCGCGGTTGTTCACCGCATCGACCATGGCCTGCCCGATCCCGGGATACCGGAAGAGGACCTCGATGACCACGATGCCGCCGGCCAGCCAGGCCAGCTGCATGGCCACGACCTGGGCCACCGGACCGATCGCATGGGGCAGGGCGTGGCGCAGGATGACCTGGCGCTCCGGCACGCCCTTGAGCCGGGCCATCTCCACGTAGCCGCTGGAGAGGACCTCGGTCATGGTCTGGCGCATCATGCGCACCATGTAGGGCACCACCACGAGCACGAGCGCGGCCACCGGCAGCACGAGCTGCAGCGGGAACTCCCACACCCGCGTTCCGGGGGCGGCCATGGTCACGGAGGGCAGGATCTGCAGCACGGTCGTGGAGAACAGCGCCACGAGCACGATGCCGACCACGAACTCCGGCAGCGAGGCGAGGATCATGGACCCGGTGTTCAGCGCGGTGTCCGAGGCGCGGCCGCGGCGCAGGGCGGCCCAGGTGCCCAGGGCGAGCCCCAGGGGCACGGCGATCACGGCGGCGATGGCCATGAGCACGAGCGAGTTGACGATCCGCTCGCCCAGCAGCGCGCTGATCGAACCGCCCGTGGCGGCGGAGACGCCGAGGTCCCCGGTGAGGATGCCGCCCAGCCAGTCGAAGTAGCGCTGCCACCAGGGCTGATCCAGCCCCAGCTGCGAGCGCAGGGCCTCGAGCCGCTCGGGGGTCGCCTGCTGGCCCAGGATCGCCTGGGCGGGATCGCCCGGCAGCAGCAGGGTGAAGACGAAGACGACGAAGGACACCGCCAGCAGGACCAGCACGGAGACCGCCAGCCGCTTCAGGATCATGCTCAGCATCTCTCAGGCCTCCCCGTCCGCGGCGTCGCCGGTCTCGATCCAGAGGTTCCGGAAGCGGAACGACGCGATCGGCATGCCCGATCGGTCGCTGGCCCCGCCGCCCACGTAGCGCTGATAGGCATCGGCCACGTCGAAGAAGCCGAAGATGATGTTGCCGCCCTCGTCGTGATGCAGCTGCATGGCCTGGCGGATCAGCTCGTCGCGATCGGCGTCGTCCAGGGTCTCGCGGGCCTGGGCCACGAGCTGCGTGAACTCGGGCTGGTCCCAGTGGGTCTCGTTGTACGGAGAGTCCGGCAGGGAGGTGTCCGCGGCCTGCGGCAGGAAGTTGCGCGTGTAGTAGAACGACTGCGCGAACGGGAACTCCAGGTAGCCCGAGCCGAAGAACGTGGTGGCATCGACCCTGCGCAGCGAGACCTCGATCCCGGCGTCGGCGGCCTGCTCGACGAAGACCGTGGCGGCCTCGACCGCACCGGCCTGGATCGGGGCGGTCACCAGCTCGACGCTCAGCCCGTCCGGGTGTCCGGCCTCGCTCAGCAGCTGCTTGGCGCGCTCGATATCGCGCTCGCGCTGCGGCAGGTCCTGCGGGTAGGCGGAGTCGAACGGCGAGTACATGTCGTTGCCGACCCTCCCCTGCCCGGCGAAGGCGACCTCGATCATCTGCTCGCGGTCGATCACGAGCTTGAAGGCCTCCCGCACCCGGGGGTCGTCGAACGGCGCCATGTCGGTGCGCATGGTGAACGGGACCCAGTTGCCGGTCTCGGAGGTGATCACCTGGATGCGGGGGTCCTCCGAGATCACGTGGACCAGCGGCAGCGGCACCTGCGCGATCACGTCCACCTGCGAGGACAGCAGCGAGTTCATCAGCGCGTCCTCGTCGTCGAAGTTCATCAGCAGGACCTCGTCCAGATGCGGACGGCCCTGCCAGTAGTCGTCGAAGGCCGTCAGCTGCGTGGTCCCGCCCGGTTCGAAGTCCGTGAGCCGGAACGGACCGGTGCCGATCGGGTCGGCGGGGTCGTAGTCCTGCGGCACGATGCCCATGACGTATTGGGCCAGCGCATCCGTGAGCACCGCGTCCGGGGAGCCCAGCACGAAGCGCACGGTGCGCTCGTCGACCTCCTCGACGGACTCGAGCGTGGCCAGCTTGCTGGACCCGCTCTTGGGATCCTCCGGGTTCATGATCCGTTCGAAGGTGAAGCGCACGTCCGCCGAGGTCAGCGGCCTGCCGTCGTGGAAGCGCACCCCTTCGCGCAGCGTGACCGTCCACTGATCGCCGGTCTCGTTCGGCTCGGCCGACTCGGCCAGCGACGGCACCACCTGGTAGTCCGCGTCATAGGCGAACAGGGTGTCGTAGAGGTTGAACATGCGGGCGGCGTCGCCGGTGCCCAGGGGAACGTGGGCGTCGACGGTGTCCGAGGCGCCGCCTCCGGTGATCCCCACGCGCAGCGTCCCGCCCTCCACGGGGGTGTCGCCGGCCTCGAGCACCGAGGCCTCCGTTCCGCCGCAGCCGCTGAGCACGAGCCCGGCACCGCCGGCAGCCACGGCCAGCAGCCCCCGACGGCTCAGCCGAGGGGGTATCGGGCGAGCGGAGAGCGCAGACGAGGACAGGGGGATAGAGCGGAGCTGAGGGTCTGAAGCCATGGAGTCATCCGAGTGTCGAGCCCCGAGACGTGACGGGGCACTGCGCCCGGGCGATCGCAGCGGACCTGACCGGGTCGTGGGCAGAAGGATGCTCAGCTACGGGATGCTGCCGGAGCTGCGCTCATGGAAGCTCCAGTCGCGGCGGCGGGCCTGGAGGGTGGATCCGCTCACTGTCGTCATGATCCGCCTCCTTCAGGTGCGCGCGACCGCGGCACCGGGGTGGTGCCGGACCCATGAGGTCTCCTGCCGAGTCGCACGTCACACACTAGGCCCCGGGATGGACCGCGGCCAGGGCGGAGGGCTTGATTGCAGGCCTTGTCATGAGCGGGTGCTGCGGAGCCGAGGGCTCGGGTCGGGCGTCGCGGGCCTGCACGTCAGGCCCGGGCGGCCTCCTCGGCCAGCACGTCCATGGCCAGATCGGCGCGGTTCGTGACGATCGCATCCGCCCCCTCATGCAGGAGGGTCCTCATGTCCTGCGGCTCGTCGACGGTCCAGACGTGCACCTGGACTCCGACCGCGTGGGCGCGCTCGATCAGCCGCTCGGTGATCAGGCGGCGATCGCGCAGGCGAGGACCGATCACCGGCAGCCCGATCAGCTCGGGGGCGAACCAGCGCCAGAACATGGGCAGCTGCACGGCCTCGAACGGCGGGACCCAGCGCCCCGCCAGCCGGAGCACCACCGGCCACAGCCGCGGCACCAGGCTCAGGCAGATGATCATCAGCGCGGAGCCGAGGGATCCGGCCGACGAGCTCGGCACGGCCAGCCCGCGCTCGCGCAGGTGCTGAAGGGTTCGGCGCCGGCGGCCGTCCGAGAAGGACGCGATCCGCACACGGTCCACGGCACCGGTGCGCTCCAGTAGCTCGGGCAGCGCCGCCACGGAGGCCTCGTCCTTCACGTCGATGTTGAACCGGGCCTCCGGCATCTCCTCGAGCAGGTGCGCCAGCGTCAGCGGGGGCTCTCCCCCTGCCACGCTGAGCTCCATCATCTGGGCGTGGGTGTGATCGCCGACCTGCCCCGAGCCGTCGGTGACGCGGTCCAGCGAGCCGTCGTGGAAGACCATGACCACGCCGTCGCTGGTGGTGTTGACGTCGAGCTCGAGCCACAGGCAGCCGAGGTCCCAGGCGGCCTGGAAGGCGGTGAGGGTGTTCTCCGCTCCCGCGAGGGAGAAGCCGCGGTGGGCCATGACCGACGGGGTGGAGCCGTCCCTGTTGGTGTCGACGGCCGAAGGCGCCGTGCGGGATTCCATGCGCCGATAGTACGCACTTAGTTACCGACGAGTCACCAGAGTTCCGGGCAGTTGCCACGTGATTCCCGCGACGTGGTTCACAGGTCGGCGCGCACCGCCAGCAGCTGCTCGATGACCTGGGCGACGCCGTCGTCGTCGAAGCCGGGCGCGGTGCGCTCGACGGCCGCCACGACCGCCGGGTCCCCGGAGCTCAGGGCATAGCCGTACCCCGCCCACTGCAGCATCCGCAGATCGTTCGGCATGTCGCCGAAGGCCAGGACCTCATGGGCCTCGATGCCCCTCTGGCGGCAGTGCTCGGCCAGCGCCTCCGCTTTGGAGAGCCCGGTGCGCGCGATCTCTGCCAGGGGGGCCTGCGCCACGGAGTGCGTGACCGAGACCAGATCGGAGACCTCCTCGCTGACCGCGGCCACGAACTGCTGCGGATCGGCTCCGGGCAGGCGGGCGAGGAGCTTCACGACGCAGTCATCGGGCTCGAGCACCTGGGGCAGCGGGCCGATCCGAGCTCCCCTGATCCGAGTGCGGTCACCGACCAGCCAGTCCGGCTCGGCCGCCACGCCGCGCAGCGTCTCGGCGCTGAACACGGCCTGCGGGAAGAGTCGGCGCAGGCGCGCATGGACCTCGAGCGCCGTCTGGGCGCTGAGGGTCCTGCTGGAGACCACGGCCTCCTGGGCGAAGTCGTAGACGAGCGCCCCGTTGGAGCAGATGACGGCCCCGATGGGTGCCTGGTCCTCCCCGTCCGCGCCCGGGGCGATCGACTCCCCCAGCTCATGGAGATCGCGCAGAGGATCCAGCCATCGCCACGGGCGCCCCGTGACGAAGATGATCGGGATCCCGGCCGCCTCGAGCTGTCTCAGGGCCTGCTGGGTCCGAGGCCGGAAGCGGAAGTCGTGGCCGATCAGCGTGCCGTCGAGGTCGCTGGCCACGAGACGGACCTCCCGGGCCATCCGCTGCGGATCCGGGCCCAGGAGGTCGGTCCGACTCATTTCTCCTCGTGGGTCCCGGTCAGGAAGGCCCGACCGATGCCGTGGAAGAACAGGTTGAAGTTCAGCACGGCGGGCGAGGCGCCCTCCACGTCCAGGTGATCGGTATCCACCGCGGTGACGCAGAAGATGTAGCGGTGAGGGCCGTGGCCGGGAGGCGGAGCCGCGCCCTCGAAGGCCTCGGAGCCGCCGTCGGCGCGGTGGCGCGTGGAGCCCTCCGGCGGGTTGGCGGCCGCACCGGTCTCCAGGGAGGTCACGTCCGCGGGGATGTTGGACAGCGCCCAGTGCCAATAGCCCGAGGGCGTGGGGGCATCCGGGTCGAAGGCCGTCACCACGTAGGAGCGGGTGCCCTCCGGGGCGCCGGACCAGCTCAGCTGCGGCGAGACGTCCTGCCCCGCGACCTGTGCCTGGGGCAGCGGCTGGCCGTCGGCGATGTCCTGCGAGCTCAGCTCGAAGACGGGCAGCTCGGGAAGTCCTGCATAGGGTTCGCGATCGAGCATGGGATCCTCCTAGATCCGTCGTGTCGTCCTTGCGATGGTGTCCCGGTGCCGCCGGAGCTGTGCGCGGCGGCGCCCGGGGAGCTCAGTCATCCAGCGTCCGGTCGAGCCCGGCAGGCTCGGCTCCGTCCGGCTCGGCTGGAGCGGCCGGCTCCGCGGCGACGCCCGCCAGGGCCTCGAGCTCGCTGCGGCGCGGGAGATCCGCACCGGCGCGCGAGACGGTGATGGCCGCAGCATCCGCCGCCCGGATCAGGATCTCCCGGACCTCGTCCTCGCCGAGCGCCGCCAGGCGCTGGGCGGCTCCGGGACCGGTGATCCCGCGATCGGCGGCCTGCGAGATCAGCGCGGCCATGAAGGTGTCGCCGGCGCCGACGGTGTCCACGACATCCGTGCGGCGGGCGGGGACCTCGATGCCCACGGGGCCGGTGGCCTCGGTCACCGCCCAGGGTCCCATCTCCCCGCGGGTCACGACCACCATGCCGGCGCCCTTGCGCAGCCACGCGCGGGCCGACTCCTGGAGGGTCGAGCCGGGGTAGAGCCACAGCAGGTCCTCGTCCGAGGCTTTGATGAGATCCGAGCGCTCGGCCAGCTCCTCCACGCGGGCGCGGACGCGCTCCACGTCCGGGGTGATCGACGGGCGGCAGTTGGGGTCCAGGCTGATCAGGGCTCGGCCCCGCGCCGCCTCGATGAGCCGACGCACCGTGTCCGCGCCCGGCTCGAGCGCGGCTGCGATGGAGCCGGTGTGCACAGCCTCCGAGGTCTCGGCGATGCGCTCCAGGTCCTCGTCCGACAGCGGCGGATCCCAGGTCAGCGCGAACTCGTACTCGGCCGAGCCGTTCTCGGCCAGGATGGCCTCCGCGGTGGAGGTCGGCTGAGCCTGGCGCGGCAGCGGCAGCTCGATCCCCTCTGCCGAGAGGCTCTGCTCCAGGAGGCGGCCGTCGTCGTCCTCGCCCCAGGTGCCCAGGAAGGTCACGGGGTGCCCCAGTCGGGCCAGGCCCACCGCGACGTTGAAGGGGCTTCCGCCGGGGTGCCTCACGGCCTCTCCGCCCGGGCGTGAGACGACGTCCACGAGTGCCTCACCGATGACTGTCAGCATGGCGCCACAGTAGCAGTGGGCCACGCCGCGGCTGCGTGATGCACCGGCTAGGATCTAGCCCGGATCCAGGCCTCTGTGCCTGCGCCACACACACTCCGGAGCACCGGCCCACCGCGGGCCAGCGGTGCGAGTCGTGCGACGACGCACGCAGCCAAGGCCCCGACAGCGTCGTCGGAGCCAGGAAGCAGGTCATCTGTGAACTCCGTCGAGCCCTGGAACGAGCGCGAGGCCCGCGCCGAGGCCATGGTGCCCGTGATCGGCCGTCTCTACCGCGAGAACAAGGTCGTCCTGAGCATCCACGGCCGGTCGCTGGTCCACAAGTCCGTCCTGGACATCCTCAAGGCGCACCGCTTCGCTCGGCGCATCGTCGGCGAGGAGCTGCCCACCGAGGTCAGCGAGCAGCTCATCGGCATCATCGACTCCCTCGATCTGGGCGCCAGCCGCATCGACCTGGGCCGTCTGGCCGCCGGGCTGCAGGAGTCCCAGCGCGAGGACATGCAGCAGTACGTCCGCGAGCAGCTGGCCGCCGTCGTCCAGCGCAAGGGACAGAACAGCGCCAAGACGCAGGACGTGGTGCTCTACGGCTTCGGGCGCATCGGCCGCCTGCTGACCCGCATCCTGGTGGAGCGCAACGACGGCACCGGCATGGTGCTGCGCGCCGTCGTGGTCCGCAAGAAGCCCGGCAACGACCTGGTCAAGCGCGCGTCCCTGCTGCGCCGCGACTCGATCCACGGCAAGTTCAACGGCTCGATCGTGGTGGATGAGCAGCGCAACGTGATCACCGCCAACGGCGTGGACATCCAGGTGATCTACGCCGACAGCCCCTCCGAGGTCGACTACACCGCCTACGGGATCCACGACGCCATCCTGATCGACAACACCGGCGTCTGGCGCGATGTCGACGGCCTCTCCCGGCACCTGCAGTCCCAGGGCATCGCCAAGGTCCTGCTGACCGCGCCGGGCAAGGGCGGGATGAAGAACATCGTCTGCGGCGTCAACGACTCGGACATCTCCGCAGAGGACCGGATCGTCTCCGCCGCCTCCTGCACCACCAACGCCATCACCCCGGTGGTCAAGGTGATCGACGACGAGTACGGCATCTCCCAGGGCCACGTGGAGACCGTCCACGCCTTCACCAACGACCAGAACCTCACGGACAACTACCACAACGGCCCCCGACGCGGCCGCGCCGCCGGGCTGAACATGGTGCTCACCGAGACCGGCGCCGCCAAGGCCGTCGCCAAGGCGCTGCCCAAGATGGAGGGGCGCCTCACCGGCAACGCCATCCGCGTCCCCGTCCCCGACGTCTCCATGGCCGTGCTGACCCTGCAGCTCGATCGCGCCCCGGCCGATGCCGCCGAGCTCAACGCCTTCCTGCGCGGCATCTCCCTGGACTCCCCGCTGAGCCGCCAGATCGACTACACCGACTCCCCGGAGACGGTGTCCTCCGACCTCGTGGGCTCCCGCTACGCCTCCGTGGTGGACGGCCTGGCCACCGTCGTGAACGGCAAGACCGTGGTGGTCTACGTCTGGTACGACAACGAGTTCGGCTACTCCTCGCAGGTGGTGCGCGTGGCCGCCAAGATGGCGAACATCCAGCAGCCCACCTTCCCCTCGGACTGGACCGGCGCCAGCGCCATCCCGGCGAACTGAGGCTTAGGGGCCGCGTCGAGCGGCCTCCGGGTGTCGCCTTCCCCGTCGAGTGGCCCCGTGGTGTGTGTCTGAGGCTCTCAGCGCACACCACGGGGCCACTCGTCTGTGCCGGAGCCGAATGCTCACACCACAGCGCCACTCGTCTGCGTGGGAGCCGAATGCTCACACCGCGGCGCCGTTCGACGCAGGTGAAGGCCGACGTGCGGAATCGAGAGCTCAGACGGTGGGAGCGGTGACGACCAGGTTGTACTCGTAGCTCCAGGCGCCGCCGGTGCTGATGGAGGCGCCGGAGCAGGTCACGAGCACCAGCTCATCCGGACCGGTGCTCTGCAGCATGTCCTCGGGAAGCGCCTGCTGCTCGTAGACCTGCAGCGATTCGACGACGTACTCGTGGACCTCGCCCTCGTCGTCGGTGACCAGGACCGGGGCGCCCGTCTCGAGTCCGGCGATCAGCGACGCTCCGGGCGCACCGATCTGCGCGGACTGGTCGTACCAGACGGTGCCCGGCGCCTCGGGCAGCACGAGCGCTCCGTCCACCGCCCGCGACGGCGAGCAGCCCACGCTGATGCTCCGGGTCGGTGCCTCGAGGCGATCGGGCTGACCGGCCAGGGAGGCGGCTGCCGCGGAGGTGTCCACGGAGCCGTCGTACGTGTCTGCGGCCTCGGGCTGAGCGGCGTAGTGCACCGCCGTGCCGATCACCGCAGCCACCACCAGCAGCGCACCGAGCAGCGCCAGGACGGCGGCCACAGGCCTGCGGCGATCAACGCTCATGGGGCCCAGCATCTCTGGATCCAGGGACGACGAAGCCCCCGCCCGACGGCAGCTCCCTCAGGGCTGCCGCCGACCAGGGGCTCCGAGGGCTCACCCGCCGCGCGAGCGCCGCAGGCGCGGCACGGCGAAGACGGCTGCGGCCAGAGGCAGGAGCACGCCGCCGCCCAGGGCGAGGGGCGTCCAGCCGCTCGTGCCGACCAGACCGGCGCCCTCGCCCGAGTGGACCTCCACCTGATCGGGGCCGCCGTGGTCGCCGCCGCCCGAAGCCGGGACCACCGGCTGCTCGGAAGGCTGCTCGCTCGGGGCTGCCGGGGTCTCGGGCACGGCAGAGGGCGTCACCGTGGGCTCCGGGTCGGCTCGTCCGGCACCGCGACGATGCCGACGTCCAGCGAGCGCAGGTGACGAGCCCCGGGTCCGAAGGTCACCGTGGAGGTGGTGACGGCTGCGACGACGGCCAGAGCCGCCGTGCGACGCGGACGAGTGCTGCGGCCGAGGACGGCAGACGGATGCTGGGACATGGGTCTCCTCATGGTCGTGGGGGCGCCACCCGGTGCACCCGCTCACTTTCCCCCATGAGGCCAGGCACAGCACCTTGTGCCGTTGGCCACGTCGTAGACCTGAAACTGCAGGTCAGAACGGCTTTCCGGGGAAAATTCCCGCGCCCGTCTCCAAAGAAGCACCAGACGATCCCCTCAGCCCAGCAGCCACTCCTGCATGGCCTGGCCCAGCCCGTGCAGATCCTCGAGATGGACCATCTCCCGCGCCGAGTGCATGGACAGCAGCCCGACGCCCACGTCCAGGGTGCGCATGCCCAGTCGTCCCGCTGTGATGGGGCCGATGGTGGAGCCGCACGGCACGGCGTTGTGGGAGACGAACTCCTGGACCGGCACATCGGCGCTGCGGCAGGCCAGCCGCCACTGGGCAGCGCCATCGGCGTCGGTCGTGTAGTGCTGATCCGCGTTGATCTTCAGCAGCGGACCGCCTCCCGGCATCGGCCGCACGGCGGGGTCGTGGTGGCCGGGGTAGTTGGGGTGCACCAGGTGCCCGGCATCGGAGGACAGGCACGAGGACGAGGCGATCGCCGCCCGTCGTCGGTCCTCGTCCCAGCCCAGCGCCGCCCCCACGCGCACCAGCACATCCTCGAGGAACGGCCCGGCGGCCCCGGAGCGGGTGCGCGAGCCGACCTCCTCGTGGTCGAAGGCCGCAAGCATCGCGATGTGCCGACCGCCGCGCAGGTCATCGAGCCGGCCGGTCAGCGCCTCGAGACCCGCGTGCACGGAGGTGAGGTTGTCGAGCCGCCCCGAGGCCAGCAGCTCCTGGTGCGCGCCGAAAAGGCGCGGCTGCTGCGTATCGGCCAGCACGATGTCCCAGCCCAGCAGGTCCTCGGCGCGCACCCGCAGGCCGCCCCGGGAGGCCGCCTCGGCCAGCAGCGCCAGGACATCCCCGGGTTCGTCGCCGCAGCCCCAGATCGGCTGGGTGTGCTGCTGCGGATCCAGGCTCAGCGCCTTGTTGGCCCCGCGGTCCAGGTGAATCGCCAGCTGCGGGATCCGCGCCACGGGCTCCGTCGCCACCAGGCGGGACTCCGCCCCCTGCTCGGTGCGCACGGTGATCCGCCCGGCCAGGCGAAGCTCTCGATCCAGCCACGAGTTCACGAGCGGGCCGCCGTAGATCTCCACCCCGGCCTGCCACCAGCCTGAATGCCCCGTGCTGGGGCGCGGCTTGAGCTTGAACGACGGCGAGTCCGTGTGGGCCCCGACGACCCGGAATCCCGCCCGCTCCCCCAAGGCCTCCGGGGTCACCCAGGCGATCAGGGCGCCGTCGCGCACCACGTACGACGGCTGCCGGACGTCGTCGCCGGACCAGGCGTCGCGCTCGTCGAGCTGATGGAAGCCGGCGGCCTCGAGCCGTCGCGCGCCCTCTGCGGCAGCGTGGAAGGAGCTCGGCGAGGCCATGACGAGCTCCGCGAGATCCTGGGCGTTCCGCGCGGCCGACGACTGCCGCCAGTCGGGATCGGCGGGGATCTGGGGACTGGGCTGAGCGTGCGTGTCGACCATGTGCTCCAGTGTAGGGACGGCCCACGGAAGCAGCTGCGTGCGATGGCGGGACCCCGGGGCACATCCATCGACTCGAGTCCATGCCGTGCCGTCGGGCTCTGCTCCTTAGAACTTCGAGATGTAGGGCATTCCGAACCTCAGAACCTGTATGTTCGCTGTATGACACACGCGGCGTCGGACGCCCCTCCGAAGCCCGCCTCCCCCCAGATCCCCTCTGACGGCACGGGGCGGGACCCCACCATGGGCATGACCGCCCTGGCCCTGGCCCTGACCGCCATCGTGCTCTCGACGATCTGCGCGGCCTTCGTGGGCGTGGTGCTGATCGAGGCGCAGCAGTTCGGCGACGGCACCTGGGCAGGCATGCCGCGCGACTCCCAGATCAAGGCCTCCGTGCTGCTGGCCGCACAGGCGGTCTGCGGTCTCATGGGCCTGGCCGCCATGGCCATGGGCGCGACCGCCTTCCTGCGCCGACGCGGACGCGGCGCGGGCCGCATGGCCATGATCGTGGCGGCGCTGGGCCCCGTCGTGGCCTGGGGGACCTGGAGCGCCGCCTCGAGCGTCGCAGCCTGAAGCCCCGCGCCTGACGGGGCCTCCCGCCGGAGCCCTGCTCTGCCGCACCGCGCCACTCGACCAGGCAGCGCCGCGGCACCGATCACGGTGAGGGCCGCTGGCCCTAGGGGCGCGGCGGAGCCGCCGGGGGCCCCATGGGGGCGGGCTGCTGCGGCTGCCCGGGGACGGGCGCTCCGGGCCGTCCGACGGGAACGGCCGGGCCCGCCTGCCAGGAGGTCGCGCCCGGACCGGCCTGACCACCGGCACGCCAGGCGCCGAGCATGTCCGCGATCTCCGCAGCTGCGGGCAGCTCGCGCACCCCGGCGGCGTCGAGCCCCGTGAAGCGCTCCCAGTCGCGGCGGGCGCGGGCCGGCCACACGGCGCTGCGTCGGGTCACGGCCAGGCCGCTTCGCTTGGCGATCCAGATCGCCAGGAGGCCGAAGGACACCTGCATCACCGCCGTGACGAGGAAGCCGAACCAGCCCACGGACTCTGCCTGCGCCTCCGGGTCGAACGGCACGAACAGCACCGTCAAGGAGGCGAAGATGTTGTTGACGACGTGCAGAGCGATGGCGGCCTCGAGCCCGCCGGTGCGCCAGACGACCCAGCCGGCCACGAGCGCCATCATGCCGACGGAGAGCTGACCCCAGATGTCGTAGAGGTGCCCGAGCATGAACAGCGGGACGGGCAGCAGGATCGCGAACAGGGGGTGACGCAGCCAGCGTCCCAGCATCTGCGCCAGGTAGCCGCGGAACACGACCTCTTCAGCGGTGCACTGGATGGGCACGATCAGCAGCATCAGGATCAGGCTCAGCCACCACCACGGCTGCGGCTCGAACTCGAGGCCCTGCTCCTGCGGGGCGAGCGCGCTCAGCAGCAGGCTGAGCCCCACCTGGATCACCAGGTAGATCGCGGCGGCCACGCCCAGGGTGATGAAGAGGTACTTCCAGCGGATCCGTCCGGTCACCGACCAGATCAGTCCCATCGGCCGGGGCCGCATGACCCAGCGGGCGAACAGCGCGATGGGCAGCCAGATCGCGACCGATCCGAACAGCAGCACGAGCAGCCACGGATCCGCCATGTTCATCTGGTTGGGATCGCCCGTCATGAACGTGTCCGTGAGCTCGGGGCGGAAGACGAACATGCCCAGCAGGAGCGCGACGGTGAAGAAGATGCTCGCCCCGAGATATATCCCGCCGCTCAGCGCGCCCTCGATCAGCGGGGCCCACGGGCGATGCCGGTGGTCGGCGAGCCCGAGCCGGTGATAGGGCAGGTCGCGGACCTCCGCACCCAGCGGAAGGCGTCGCGTCCCGGAGGGAGCCCCGGTCCCGCGCGCGGGAGGACCGCCGACGGGCCCCGGCGCTGCGGCACCGCCCCAGGGCACGGGCTCAGAAGGGGAAGCCGTGGGCGACGACTGGGCGGAGGCGGCGGTGCTCATGGTCTCCACCGTATCCGCGCGGGACGACGACGCCCTCCCTCCCGAGGATGGTTCCGGACAGCGCCGCGGTCCCTCTCACGGACGACGACGGCCCCCGATCGCTCGCCCGCCGCACCGGATCCGACCGGAGCCGAGCCGTCCCCGCAGGCTCTGGCCCTCAGCGGGCGAAGACCTCCGCGAAGCGAGCCAGCAGGCGCCGCGGCTGATCGGCCTGGGGGCCGTCGATCACGCGACGGCGCACCTCCTCGGCGTCCTCCGGACGGAAGTACCCATGGTGCTTGTAGGCATCGATCCGGCTCAGCAGCGCGGTGTCGTCGAGCTCCGGATGGAACTGCGTGGCCCAGGCCCGCTCGCCGATGCGGAACATCTGCACCGGGCACTCCTCCCCCGTGGCCAGCAGCACGGCATTGGACGGCAGAGCGCGCACGGCCTCCTGGTGCCCCACGTACCCCCAGAAGGTCTCCGGCATCCCCTCGAGCAGGACGTCCCGGGAGCCTTCGTCGGTCACGGTGATCCGGATGGGACCCACGCCCTCGGCGTAGGTGCCGTCCACGACCCCGCCCTGATGCACGCCGAGCGTGCCCACGCCGTAGCAGGCCCCGAAGAAGGGGGTGCCGCGGTCCATGACGCGGTCGAGCAGCTCGCCGAGGTCCTTCTCCACACGGACCTGCACCTCGGTCTTCTCCGCCTGCGGCGTGGAGGTGGTGAACGGCGAGCCGCCCACGAAGATCCCGGAGATCTCGTCCAGGTCCAGATCCTGCAGCTCGCGGGCGACCTCCGGACCCTTCTCCAGGCGCAGCTGGCGCAGCTGATCCGGCTCCAGCCCCGTGAAGCGCAGGAAGGTATCGAGCTCCTCCTCGGCGATCGAATCCTCCGGCCGGGTGGAGATCAGCAGGAACGGCTTCACCTGCGCCGCCTCAGGCCCGAGCGTCGGACAGCGCGGCCGAGGCGGCCTCGCGGGCGGCCTCCGGCGACGGGGCCTGCACGGCGGCCTCCGCGGCGCGCTTCATCTGCTCGTCCGTGGCCTCGCCGAGCTTCACGCCGACGGCTGCCAGAGCCGGGGCGGCCGCGGACAGCGAGGTGATGCCCAGGCCGATCAGCACGCAGGCCAGCAGCGGGTCGGCTGCGGCCTCTCCGCACACTCCCACGGGCTTGCCGGCGCGCTGGCCCGCCTGCGCGGCCATCTGCACGAGCTTGAGCACGGCGGGCTGCCAGGGATCCGTGAGCTGGGCCAGACCCGAGGCCATGCGGTCGGCGGCCATGGCGTACTGGGTGAGGTCGTTCGTGCCGATCGAGAAGAAGTCGACGTGCTCGATCAGCTGATCGGCCAGCAGAGCGGCCGACGGGACCTCGATCATGACGCCGGGCTTGAGGCCGCGCTCGCGGCACAGATCGCCGAACCACTTGGCCTCATCGACCGTGGCGATCATGGGGGCCATGACCCAGGGCTCCGCCCCGGATCCCTCGGCCGCAGCGGCGATGGCGTCGAGCTGACGGGTCAGCACGCCGTCGTCCTCGAAGGCGATGCGCACGCCGCGCACGCCCAGCGACGGGTTGGGCTCATCCGGCATGGTCGCGAAGGCCAGGGGCTTGTCCGAGCCGGCGTCGAGGGTGCGCACGACCACCTTGGAGCCGTCGAAGGCGTCGAAGACCTCGCGGTAGAGGGCGGTCTGCTCGGCCACGGAGGGCTCGGCCGTGGCGTTGAGGAAGGACAGCTCGGTGCGGAAGAGGCCCACACCCTCCGGCAGGCCGGTGGCCACGGCGGTGCGGGCGCCCGCTCCGTCCTGGACGTTGGCCAGCAGCTGGATGCGGGTGCCGTCGGCGGAGACGGCGGGGCCGGTCCAGGTGCGGATGCGCGCCAGCGTCTCGGCGGACTCGGCGGCCCGGGAGGCGGCGGAATCGGCCTCCGGCTCGAGCTCGATCACACCGGACTCGCCGTCGACCAGGATCAGCTGGCCGTCCTCGATCTGACGCAGCGCGGAGCCTGCGCCCACCACGCAGGGGATGCCGAACTGGCGGGCGATGATGGCGGTGTGGCTGGTCTTGCCGCCGAGCTCGGTGACGATGCCCTGCACGAGCTCGGGCTTGAGCCCCGCGGTGTCCGCGGGGGCGAGGTCGTCGGCCAGCAGGATGATCGGCTCGGCCGGATCCGGGACGCCGGGCTCCGGCTCCCCGCGCAGCTCGGCGATGACGCGGTCGCGGATGTCCTTCAGATCCGTCGTGCGCTCGGCCATGAGGCCGCCGATCTTCTCGAACTTGGCCACGAAGGTGTCCGTGGCCCGCGCCGCGGCGAGCTCGGCGGAGGCACCGGAGTCGATCTGCTTGCCGACGGCGCGGCGCCAGCCCTTGTCCGTGACGAGCGCGGCGGTGGCGCCGAGGACCTCGGCCGCGTGGCCCTCCGCACGCTGCGCGCGGGCGTCCAGGCGTCCGGCGACGGTGGCGGCGGCGATGTCGAAGCGCTCCTTCTGCGACTCGCGATCCGACTCCGGGATCTCCGGCCCGTCGGTCGGCAGGGCCGGGCGGGGCCGGACCCACATGGCGGGACGAGCCGCGACGCCGGCGACGACGCCGATGCCCGTCAGGTCGGCCTGCGGGGCAGCAGCGGCGGCAGTGTTCAAACGGGCATCTTCGGACATGAAGAGCGCTCCTCATCATCGAGTCGCTGAAACCGCGCGGACATGCGCGGGCGAGCGTTGCTTGCAGGTATTCTAGTGAAGCGGGACACAGATTGACAATCAACGCATCCGGGCATGATCATGTACAAATGGGCGTAATGAACATCACAGAGCAGCCTCTCTCGGGGGACGCGGCGGGCTCGGATCCGGACACCGGGCAGGGCCTCTTCGCGCCCGAGCGGCGGCAGGCCATCTCGCAGCAGGCCGCCGTCCAGGGGCGCGTCTCCGTGGCGGAGCTGGCAGTGCAGTTCTCGGTCGCCCCGGAGACCATCCGCCGCGACCTCGACGTCCTGGAGCGGCAGGGCCGCATCCAGCGCGTGCACGGCGGTGCCATCCCGCCGCTGGGGCGCAACGGCCGCGAGGCCGCCGTCGATGACCGCAGAGCCACCCGGATCGGGGCCAAGGCCGCGATCGCCCGGGCCGCCATGGGCCATCTTCCGCCGGCGCACGGCTCGGTACTGCTCGACGGCGGCAGCACCACCGGCTGCCTCGCCGCCGCCATGTCCGCCGCAGCGCGGGAGGGGGCCCTCGAGCCCGTCACGGTCGTGACGAACTCCCCCAGCGCCGGCGTGGAGCTCTCCCACGCCCGCGATGTCGAGGTCCTCCTGCTGGGCGGACGACTCCGCCCGGTCACGGAGACGGTCGTGGGAGCTCAGACCAATGCCCTGCTGAGCTCGATCTCCGCGGACGTCGCCTTCCTGGGCTCCAACGGCCTGTCCGCCGTGCTCGGACTGACCACCCCGGACGCCGAGGAGGCCGCCGCCAAGCGCCTGATCGCCGCCCGCTCCCAGCGCGTGATCGCGCTGGTCGACTCCACCAAGTTCGGCGCCGAGCACCTGTGCACGTTCGCCGACCTCAGCGCGATCGACGTCCTCATCACGGACGCCGTCCCGCCCAGCTCCCTTGCCGAAGCCCTGAACCGAGCAGAGATCGAGGTCGTGATCGCATGATCGTCACCTTCACCGCCAGCCCCAGCATCGACCGCACCGCCGCCCTGACCGCCCCGCTGGAGCGCGGCGGCGTCAACCGCATCGCGTCCGTGGACGACGGCCCCGGGGGCAAGGGCATCAACGTCTCCCGCGCCCTGGCCCTGGCGGGCGCACCCACCCTGGCCGTGCTGCCCGCAGCCGGCGGGGACCCACTGCTGTCGGCCCTCGCCCAGGCGGACGTGGCCCACCGTGCGGTGGACCTGCCCGGACGCGTGCGCACCAACATCACCCTGACCGAGCCCGACGGCACCACCACCAAGATCAACGAGCCCGGGGCGCTGCTGGATGACGATGCCCAGCTGGCCTGCCTGGCCGCGGTCCGCGACGCCGTCTCGCCCGGCGACTGGGTGGCCCTGTGCGGCTCGCTGCCCCCGGGCCCGTCGGAGGACTGGTACGCACAGCTGATCACGCAGCTGCGCGGCAGCGGTGTGCAGATCGCCGTGGACACCTCGGACGCCCCGCTCGTGGCGCTGTCCGAGCGCCTCGAGACCGCAGCTCCGGACATCCTCAAGCCGAACGGGCTCGAGCTCGGCCAGCTCGTGGGCGATGACGGCCTGGCCATCGAGGCCGCCGCCGACGACGGCGACTTCCTGCCCGCCGCGCGTGCGGCCCGGCGGCTCGTGGAGCGCGGGGTCCGGGAGGTGCTGGCCACCCTCGGCGGTGCCGGGGCCGTGCTGGTCACCGCCGAGGGCGCCTGGTCCGCGACTCCCCCGCCCATCACACCGGTCTCCACCGTGGGCGCCGGCGACTCGTCGCTGTCCGGGCTGCTGATCGCCCACACGGAGGGCCTGGCCCCGGCCGAGCGGCTGCGCCGCGCGGTGGCCTACGGCTCCGGCGCCACCGCGCTGCCCGGCACCGGCGTCCCCTCCCCCGAGCAGATCGACCTCGACGGCACCACGGTGTCCGAGCTGCCGCTCGACTGAGCGGCCCCACCAGATCTCCCCCTGCATCCGCAGCGGATGCAGGCTCCCCGCGGTCGCCACCGGGACTCCCCCGGAGGCGAGCACCACCGAGCGGCCGCCGGCCGCCGCATCGAAGGACAGGACATGTCAGAGAACGCACCGCTGATCACAGCCGACCTGGTCTCGCTCGACCAGGATCTCGGCTCCGAGAAGACCAAGGTCATCACCAAGCTGGCCGGGATCGTCGCCGCCACGGGCCGGGCGGACTCCGCCAAGGGCCTGGCCGGCGACGCCCTGGCTCGCGAGCAGCAGTCCGCGACCGGCCAGCCCGGCGGCATCGGCATCCCGCACTGCCGCTCGGCGCACGTGCAGACCACGTCGCTGGCCTTCGCCCGCCTGCCCAAGCCCGTGGACTTCGGCGCCAAGGACGGACCCGCGGATCTGATCTTCCTGATCGCCGCCGCCGACGGCGAGGGCCAAGCGCACCTGAAGCTGCTGTCCAAGCTGGCTCGGGCCATGGCCCGCAAGACCTTCCTAGCCTCCCTGCGGGAGGCCCAGTCAGCCGAGGAGGTCGTGGCGATCGTCGAGGAGGTCCTGGCCCCCAAGCCCAAGCCGGCCACGGATCAGCTCGAGGCCGCTCCGGCACCGAGCGGCAGCACCGCCACCGGGTCCTCCGATGCCCAGTACGGGGGCGCCGCAGCGGGCGCCGCAGCCGGAGCAGGTGCGGCGGGCGCGGCAGCGGCCGACGACGGGGCCCAAGCGGCCCCCGCCAAGCGCCACCTCGTGGCCGTGACGTCGTGCCCCACGGGCATCGCGCACACCTACATGGCGGCCGAGGCGCTCGAGCAGAAGGCCGCGGAGATGGGCCACGAGCTCGTCGTGGAGACCCAGGGCTCGTCCGGCGGCACGCCGCTGACGCAGGAGCAGATCGATGCGGCGGATGCCGTCGTCTTCGCCGTGGGCGTGGGCGTGCGAGACCGCGAGCGCTTCGCCGGCAAGCCGGGCGTGGAGGCCGGCGTGAACGTGGGCGTCTCGGATCCCGAGGGCCTGATCACCAAGGCGCTGGCCGCGGCCGATGACCCCAATGGGCACCGGATCGCCGGCGGCGGCGGCTCGGGCGGCGAGTCCGCTGGCGCGGGCCAGGGCGGCACGAGCTGGCCGCGGCGCATCCAGCAGGCGCTGATGACCGGCGTGTCCTACATGATCCCGTTCGTCTCCGCGGGCGGTCTGCTGATCGCGATCAGCTTCCTCATGGGCGACGCCGGCATCGCCAACGTGTCCGCCGACATCGTCGCGAACAGCAGTCTCGCCAATCTGCCTAGCGCAGCCGACTACTCGGACGTCGCCATCCGCGGCGACGGTCTGCTGCTCTATCTGGCGGCCGTGCTCAGCGTCGTCGGCGGTCTGGCCATGACGTTCCTGGTCCCGGCGCTGTCGGGCTACATCGCCTACGCCCTGGCCGGACGCCCCGGCATCGCCCCGGGCTTCGTGGGCGGCGCGATCGCCGTGGCCCTGAACGCCGGCTTCATCGGCGGCTTGGTCACCGGCCTGATCGCCGGTCTGATCGCCATGTGGATCGCCTCGATCAAGGTGCCGCGCTGGCTGGCCGGGCTCATGCCCGTGGTCATCATCCCGCTGGTCACCACGCTGATCGTGGGCCTGCTGATGTACCTGCTGCTCGGCGCCCCGCTGGCCGCGCTCATGACGGCCCTGCAGAACGGGCTGTCGTCGATGTCCGGCTCCTCCGCGGTGCTGCTCGGCGTGATCATCGGCCTGATGATGTGCTTCGACCTCGGCGGGCCGGTCAACAAGGCCGCCTACCTCTTCGGCACCGCGGGCCTGTCCGCCGGCGGCGAGGCGAACCAGATGATCATGGCCGCTGTCATGGCCTCCGGCATGGTGCCGCCGCTGGCGCTGGCCCTGTCCACCACGGTGCGCGGCAAGCTCTACAGCGAGGCCGAGCGCGAGAACGGCCGCTCCGCGTGGCTGCTCGGCGCGGCCTTCATCTCCGAGGGCGCCATCCCGTTCGCGGCGGCCGACCCGCTGCGCGTCATTCCGTCGATGATGGCGGGCGGTGCCGTGACCGGCGGACTCATCGCGGCGCTGAACGTCACGCAGAACGCCCCGCACGGCGGCATCTTCGTCATCGGCACGATCGGCAACCCGGTAGGCTTCCTGATCGCGCTGGTCGCCGGTGTGGTGGTCTCCGCGGTGATCGTCACGGTGCTGAAGACCCAGCGCCAGCGCGCGCTGATGGCCCGCGCCCAGGGCGACGCCGAGTCCGCAGATGCGCCCACGGCGCAGACAGCCGCGGCCTGAACCGCATAGGCTGAAGACGCCACTAGCAGCGGTGCGATGAAGCACCCGTCAGGAGGAAGCATGCCCAGCAAGAAGGTCATCGTCGGCTCGGCCGTCGGACTGCACGCCCGTCCCGCAGCCATCATCTCCGAGGCCGCCGGGGAGTACGACGACGAGATCCTGATCGGTCTCGTCAACGACCCGGACGAGGAGCCGGCGGACGCGTCGTCGTCGTTGCTGATCATGGCCCTGGGTGCCGAGAAGGGCACCGAGGTCGAGGTCTCCTCGGACAACGCCGAGGCCGTCGAGAAGATCGCCGGGCTCATCGAGCAGGATCTCGACGCCAGCTGATCCGCCTCCTCCCGGAGGCCGGGAGCGCACAGCACGGGACCCCCGCAGCCGCCTGGCTGCGGGGTCCCGTCGTCTCCGCCCTCCCCGCGGCTGGCCGATTCCCCACCCCATCTCAGTCGACGGGCCGATCCCTCACCGGTTCAGCCGCGAAACGGTGAGGAATCGGCCCGTCGACGGCAGGGAGGGCCGGAGTCGGCCTCTCGAGGCGGAGGCGTCGAGGCAGGCGGCGGGCGTCGGTGCGTCGGGTCAGGCAGCGGGGGCCGGGGTGCCGGACCCCGCGCGGCGATCGCGTCGGGCAGCGACGACGACGGCCGCGGACCAGGTCAGCAGCAGGACGAAGAGCACCAGGTAGGGGATGACCCAGATCGTCTCCGCGGCATGCAGGTGCACGCCGAACAGGTCCACGATCCACAGCCCGCGCATGGGCCCGATGTAGGCGCCCACGAGCCAGATCCACGCCATGATCTGCGCCGGCAGCCGGAAGCCCCCGCGCAGGACGTTCGGGAACGCCTCGGTGAACAGAGCCACGGCGATCACCGGGTAGTAGACCTGATGGTGCGACCAGGAGATCGGCGACATGAACAGCATGACGAGCGCGTTCATGGAGATCGCCGACAGCGTCATCCCGCGGCGCAGCAGCGCGGGCAGCGCCACGGCCACCGCGATCAGCATGATCAGCACCAGCACGTAGCGGATCGGGTCCACCGCATCGGCCGGGACGCCGGTCTTGATCAGCACGCCGGTCAGGGCGGTGTTGTCGATGTACTTGATCGAGCCCACGCGGTCGGACGACGAGACGGCGTCGGTCCAGAACTGGATCGAGTCCTGGTACAGGACCAGGAAGCCCAGCCCGACGGTCGCGGCGAACGTGACGCCCATGGCCAGGATCGCCTTGAAGTTCTTCCCCATGAGGAAGATGAGGCCGAAGGCCAGCGGGGTCAGCTTGATGCCGGCGGCGATGCCGATCAGCACGCCGCGCGGGATGAAGGCCACGGCGTTCTCGAGCCGCGAGCCGGTGCCGTCGGTGCGGCGCACCAGATCCAGGAAGATCAGCGCGAAGAGCAGGATGTTGACCTGCCCCAGCGAGATCGTGCGGATCCAGGGGCCGCAGAACAGGATCAGCGCGGTGATCAGGGCCAGCGACGCCGACGAGCCCAGCGCCCGCGTCCACGGCAGCGGACGGCCGCGCCGCTCGGCGACGGCCAGCAGGCCGCGGCCCAGCACGACGGCACCGATGATGTCCAGAGCCAGCAGCAGGAAGCGCGTGAGGTCGAACGGGATCCAGGCCAGCAGCCCGAACAGCAGGGCGGCGAACGGCGGGTAGGTGAACGGCAGCGTGTCCGGGCCGCCCCACGGGACGGGGAACTCGAGGTCGTACAGCGGCTGCGCCCGGGTCGCGGGGTGGGCGACCCACTGCGCACCCATGTTGTAGACCATGAGGTCCAGAGACCCCTCGATCACGAGCTTGACGGCCCAGGCCAGCACGGCGACCAGGGCGATCCAGGCGAGGGCCCTGCCCCACGCGGGGCCGTCGCCCGAGCGAGGCGCGGGCGCTGCGCGATCTGCGGCCTGCGCGGCGGCGGAGCTGGAGCGGGCAGAGGAAGACAACCGGACCTCCTGGACGGTGGGTGCGGCCCCGGGCGGGACCGGACCAGGGTAGCCCTCAGGCACCAAGGACTTCGACGGCAGTCTCAGCGCCGACGCAGGCCGCGCAGCACCACGGCCAGGGCCAGCGACCCCGCAGCCCCGAGCACCGTCCCCCACCGGTCCGGGCGCACCAGTCCGTGGGCGTCCTGGGAGGCGGTGAGGCCGTGCTCGGCGCTCGACGGGTGATCGTCGTCTTCAGGGGTCGATTCCATGCTCAGTCTCCTGTCGTGGGCAGGCCCGCCCCGCTCCATGACGACATGCCTCCGGCCAGGTGCCGGACGCGCCGCGTCCGTCCGGCCACGATATCCGCCTCGCGCAATCGGTTGAGGGCCTGGGCTGAGCGCACTCCGGCCTGGCAGAGGAGGATGACGTCATCCGGGCCGTCCAGCTGGCCAGCCGCGCCGTCGGCGATCTCCGGCGCATCGGGTTGCCCGAGGAGCTCTCCCAGCGGGATGAGCTGCGCGCCGTCGATCCGCTCGAGCCGGTGCTCCCAGGGCTCGCGCACGTCGATCAGCTCGAACGACGCGCGCCCCGCCGCCCGTTCGGCCAGCAGGTCGGACAGCTGCTCGGGGGTCACCAGCTCCGGATCCGGCGACGGATCCGAGGCCGTCGGGTCCGACGACGGAGGCCCCGGCTCGCTCGCGACGCAGCTGGCGCCGCCCCCGCTGGTCCCGGTGGCTCCGGCGAGGAGCCGCTCGGAGTCCTCGGCCCCCGGATAGCCGTCGCGGGCCGGGTCCGCGAAGGGCGACATGTGCGTGACGGCCGCGGCTCCGGCGGCTCGCCGCAGGGGGATCTGGGTCCAGCTGCCGTCGAGGGCGTCGCAGATCGACAGCCTCCCCAGCAGCGTGACGCCGGTGCCCATGATCAGCTTCATGGCCTCCATGGCCAGGGTGGAGCCGAGCATCCCCGGCAGCGCTCCGAGCACTCCGGCCTCCGCGCAGCTGGGCACCGAGCCGGGCTGCGGCGGCACGGGGTGCAGATCGCGGTAGGTGGGCCCGTGCTGCGCCCAGAACACCGAGGCCTGGCCGTCGAACCGCAGGATCGAGGCCCACACATGGGGGATCCCGGTGATCTCGCAGGCATCGGAGACGAGGTAGCGGGTGGCGAAGTTGTCCGAGCCGTCGAGCACCAGATCGCACCCGGACACGAGCTCCAGGGCGCTTCCGGCGTCCAGGCGCCGCCGGTGCTCGACGACCTGCACGTCCGGATTCAGCTCCCGGATCCGCGCGGCGGCAGATGCCGTCTTGGCCCGCCCCACCGCCTCGGAGCCGTGGATGACCTGGCGCTGGAGGTTGGACAGCTCCACGTCGTCGTCGTCGACGATCGCCAGGGTCCCGACCCCCGCGGCGGCGAGGTAGAGCAGCGCCGGGGAGCCGAGCGCCCCGGCGCCCACGCACAGCACCGTGGCCGCGCGCAGGCGGCGCTGGCCGAGCTCGCCGATCTGCGGGACGCGCAGGTTGCGCGCGTAGCGGCGCAGCTGCTCCGGACTCAGCTGAGGGCCGGGCTCGACCAGCGGCGGCAGGCCGGCGGCGCTCAAAGGTTCACCCACTGCCTGCCTCCATCGTCCAGGTGCTGCTCCTTCCAGATGGGCACGCGGGCCTTGATGCGGTCCACGAGCTCGTCGCAGGCCTGGAAGGCGATCTTGCGGTGAGAGGCCCCCACGGCGACCTCCATGGCCGAGTCCCCAACCCTCAGATGCCCGATCCGGTGGGCCGCCGCCATCCGCAGGCCCGGGTGGGCGTCGGCGATCTCCTGGCAGGCGGCGCGCAGCGCTTCGGCGGCCTGCGGATGCGCGGTGTAGTCCAGGGAGGCGACGCCGCGGCCGCCGTCGTGATCGCGCACGATGCCGCTGAACCCGACGACGGCGCCCGCCGCGGAGGCAGAGGCCATGGCCCGCAGGCCCACCGGATCCAGCGGCTGATCCGTGATCCAGGTGTCCACGACCGTGGACGGGGCCAGGTCGGCCGGGTGATCGCCCTGCTGGCCGGAGGGCTGGTATCCGTCGGCGGGCGGAGCCGGGGGCTTGTCGGCGGCGGAGGCGCCGTGCTCGGCTGGCGGCACCGGGGCGACGGCCTCCTCGACGGGTGCGGCAGGCGCGCCGTCAGCGGAGGCCGCTGAGGGTGCCGCTTCCGTGCGGGGGGCCTCGGGGCTCGTGTGCCCCGCGTCCCGGTCGCCCTCGAGCTGGTGCAGGATGTGCTCGAGCAGCGGGATGATCACGGCCATGCCGTCCTTCACCCCGCCGCGGGAGCCCGGCAGATTGACCACGAGCGTGCGCCCGCTGATCCCGGCCAGTCCGCGCGAGAGCACGGCGGTGCGCACGTGCTGCAGGCCCTCGGCCCACAGCGCGTGGACGAGCCCGGGAAGCTGCAGGTCGAGCAGCTCGGCGGTGATCTCCGGCGTGCGGTCATCGGCCATCATCCCGGTGCCGCCGGAGGTCACGACCAGGTCCGGACGCTCGGCCTGCGGCAGCTCGCGCAGCAGCCGGTGCAGCTCCCGGCGCAGAGGCTCGCCGTCCGCCACCACCACGGGCTCCGGGCACTCGATCCCGGCCCGTCGCAGCGCCGTCACTCCTGCAGGCCCGGCGGTGTCCTGGTAGGTGCCCGCAGCGGCGCGGGTCGAGGCCACGACCAGCACAGCGCGCCGCGGGGGCAGCTGCGGATCCCGCTCGCCCCAGGCGCGGGCGCCCTCCGATTCGGTGCTCATCGGCTCGGTGCTCATGGCTGCGCGTCCTCTCTGGTCCAGTCGCCGGACTTCCCGCCCGACTTGGCCAGGACCCTGATCCCGCCGATCTCGGCGTGCTTGTCCACGGCCTTGATCATGTCGTAGAGCGTCAGCGCCGCCACGGAGACCGCCGTCAGCGCCTCCATCTCGACGCCGGTGGCCCCGCGGGTGCGCACGGTGGCCAGCAGGCGCACGGACTCCGTCCGGCGCTCGAAGTCCACCGAGGCCTTGGCGAGCGGCAGCGGGTGGCACAGCGGGATGAGGTCCGGGGTGCGCTTGGAAGCCATGATCCCGGCGATCCGCGCCGTCGGCAGGGCATCGCCCTTGGGCAGCTCGGCCGCGAAGATCCTCTCGATCACATCCGGTCGAGTGCTCAGCACCGCCTCCGCGGTGGCCTCCCGGGAGGTCTCGGCCTTGGCGGAGACGTCGACCATGTGGGCCGAGCCGTCCGCCCGGACGTGGCTCAGACCGCTGCTCGGGGTCTCGGACATGGGCTCCTCCTGAGGTGCTGCGAGCTGGGTGCTGCCGGCCGGACGCCGCGAGACGCAGGGCGCGCCCGGCGGAGTCGTCGTGCCGTCCACCGTACGGGGACCGCACGACGGGACAGCCTGTGGGCCCGACGGACGACCCGCCCCTGCGGCGGGCAGAGACGGGCCGAGCGCGAGGCGCTGTGCGGGCTCAGGCCGTCTGGCGCTGGTCCACCTTGCCGCCGTTGCGCAGCACGAGCGCCACGAGCAGGCCGAGGATGCAGAACGCGGCCAGCAGCATCAGCCCGAAGAAGTAGGAGTTGTGCTCCGGGTTGTAGGTGGCTCCCATGACCAGCGGCGGGAAGTAGCCGCCCAGGCCGCCTGCCGCGGCGATCACGCCGGAGACGGTGCCCACCGTGCGGGAGTCCGAGGCCCGCGACACCCAGGCGAACACGCCGCCGGTGCCCAGTCCCAGGAAGACGGCCATGGCCAGGAACAGCGGGCCGTAGACGAACTCGTGGGAGGGCTGGAAGGCGACGATCGCAGCGAGCGCGGCCGCGCCGACGTAGGAGGTGATCGACACGGTCTTGGGACCGATCCGATCGGCCAGGGTGCCGCCGATCGGCCGGGCGATCACCGCGGCCAGGGCGAATCCGGCGGTGCGGGTGCCCGCGGCCGTGGGGTCGTAGTCGTAGACGTTGCCCAGATACGTCGGCAGGTAGTTCGAGAAGGCGACGAACGCGCCGAAGACGATCGCGTACATGAAGCACAGCATCCAGGTCTCCTTCAGCGCGAAGGCGGCCTTGAGCTTGGGCATCATGGGCGTGGGCTCCAGTCCGCGTCGCGTGGGCGACTCGCGCAGCGCGATCCAGCTGATCGCGGCCATGGCGGCCACCAGCACCGCGACCAGCACGTGGGCGCCCATGTAGCCCAGGCCTGCGACGATGCGCGGGGTGACGAAGGCGGAGACCGCGGTGCCGACCATGCCCGCGCCGAACACGCCGGTCGCGAAGCCCTTGCGGTGGGCCTCGTACCAGGCCGAGCAGAACGGGATGCCGATCGCGAAGACCGTGCCGGCGATGCCCAGGAAGAACGAGACGAAGACGAGCAGCCCGAAGCTGTTCAGCTGCCCCACGATCGCGGTGAGCAGCACGAGCGGAGCGGTCACGCCCAGGATCGCGGTGAACATGACGCGCCCGCCGTAGCGGTCGGTCAGCGCGCCCACCGGGACGCGGGCCACGGAGCCGACCAGGATCGGCATGGCCACGAGGATCGAGGTCTGCCCCGCGGTGAGGTCCATGGCCTGCGAGTAGCGCGAGGACAGCGGGCCGATGATGGTCCAGGCCCAGAAGCCCATCACGGAGGCCAGGGTCGCGATGATCAGGTTCCGGGTCTGGCCGGCCTTCAGCTCGGCGTCGACGGACGGTCGGGTGCCCTCAGCGGACATGGGTGATCTCCTGGTGGTCGGCGCCGCGCTCGAGGCGGCGCGAGGGTGTGCAGTGGGGCCGTGGGAGGGGCGCGTCAGCGGCGCCCGGAGGACGTCGGCTGGCGCTTGGGCCGGGAGGCCGACGACGGCGCGCGGTCCTGCGTCCCGATCGGGTCCCAGCCGCGGCGCACGGGGGCGTGGCCGGTGGTGCGGCCCCGGTCCCGGGAGCGGTAGATGATGTACGGCCGGAAGAGGTAGTGCACCGGCGCCGTGAACGCGTGGATCAGGCGGGTGAACGGCCAGGCGATGAACAGCGCGAACGCGAACAGCACGTGCACCTTGAACGAGGGCGACGACGCGGCCATGGCGCCCACGTCCGGCTGCAGGATCCATATCGAGCGGAACCACGGGGAGACGGTCTCGCGGTAGTTCACGACGGTGTGGTCGAAGACCGAGATCAGCGTGGTCGCGATGCCCGCCAGCAGGGCCAGCACCAGCAGGACGTACATCATCTTGTCGTTGTTCGTGGTGGCCATGAACACCGGGCCTGTGGTGCGGCGGCGGTAGATCAGCAGGGCCAGGCCCACCAGCGTGCCGAAGCCCGCGAACATGCCGATCGTCAGCGCCATGATGTGGTACATGTGCTCGGACACCCCGGCGAAGTCCGTCCAGGACTTGGGGATGACCAGGCCCACGATGTGCCCGATCAGCACCGCCAGGATCCCGAAGTGGAACAGCGGCGAGGCGATCCGCAGCAGCTTCCCCTCGTACAGGGACGACGAGCGGGTGGTCCAGCCGAACTGGTCGTACTTGTAGCGCCAGATCGTGCCGCCGATGAAGATCAGCAGCACCACGTAGGGCAGCACACCCCACAGCAGGATGTCGGTGGTGTTCATGCGGTCTCAGTCCCTGGAGCTCGTGGAGGCGGCGGCCTCGCGTCGGTGGGCGGGGGTGCAGCCGGCAGAGGCATGCGCGGCCGAGGGATGGGTCGCCGGGTCCACAGGCACGGCACCTGCCGCCCCGCCGGTCATCCCCGAGGCCGAGGAGTCGGACAGCGGCAGCAGCCGCGGATCGAACGGCTGCAGGCCCACGGTCTCGGTGGGAGGGCCGTAGCCGGCCATGCGCATCACGGCGTCGCGGTCCTCCGGGGAGGCTCCGGGCAGCGTGGTGCACACGAGCTCGACGATCCCCAGGTGCGGGAGGCCGTCGTCCTTCAGCGCCAGGCGCAGCAGCTCCAGCGAGGGCCGGTAGCGCTGCAGCAGCTCTGCGCCGTCGTCGGGAGCCACGAGCGCTGCGAACTCCAGGACCACGGGGAGGTGATCGGGCAGCTCCGAGTCGTCCATGCGGAACCCGTGCTCGGCGTAGAGCTCCTTGAACGACAGCAGCGACTCGCCGCGGCGGCGGGTGTCGCCGTCGGTCCAGTACGTGAGGTGGAGGCTGTGCCGGCGCGAGAGGTCGTACTCCTGGACCCAGTCGCCCTGGATCTCGGCCAGCGGCTTGGAGAGCATCCACTGCTCGAGGCGGTCCACGGGCGCCGGGTCGACCCCGACCTCCTGCAGCGCCGCGCGGATCTGCGGGATCCGCCCGAGCAGCTCCCGGTCCGGGTAGCCGAGCAGAAGTGCTGCCGACTGGCGCACTACTGCGGAGCGCTGGGGGTCGGCATCGCGCCACGGCGCCGTCTCGACGGTGCCCTTGCCGCCCAGCCCGAAGATCCTGGCCAGCAGGCTCATCGCGGCTCCCCCTTCGACCCGGGGGACGAGCTCTCCGGGAACAGCCCGTACGGGGTCCCGTTGCCGTCCCAGTTCAGGAGGTTCACCCGGCCCGACATCTCGGAGGCGCCCGCAGGCGAGTCAGCGGTCTGGCGCGCCTTGAGCGTGGCGAAGTTCTCGACCGCCACCGGCATGGGGCGCCCGGAGGCCTCGCCGAGACCGCCCATCTGGCCCATGCCCGGGCCGCCGTCGCCGTCCAGGGAGCAGCCCATCTCCTCGAGGTTGTGGGCGTCCTCGGTGTGCGCGATGGGGATGACGTAGCGCTCGGAGTACTTGGCGATCGCCATGAGGCGGTACATCTCGTACATCTGCGCACCGGTCATGCCCACGGCCTGGGCGATGGACTCATCGGCCTGGTCCCCCAGGGTGATGTCGCGCATGTAGGAGCGCATGGCCGCCAGCTTGCGCAGCACGTTCGTGATGATCTCGGTGTCCCCGGCCGTGAACAGCTCGGCCAGGTACTCCACCGGGATGCGCAGCGAGTCGATCGCCCCGAACAGGACGTCGAGGTCCTGGCCGTCGTGGCCCTGGGTGGACAGAAGGTCCACGATCGGCGACAGCGGCGGGACGTACCAGACCATCGGCATGGTGCGGTACTCGGGGTGCAGGGGCAGAGCCACCCGCAGCTCCTTGGCCAGCTTGTAGACGGGCGACTTGCGCGCGGCCTCCATCCAGTCGTCGGGGATGCCGTCGGCTCGGGCCTGACGCTGGACCTCGGGGTCGTTCGGGTCGAGCATCAGGTCGAGCTGGGCCTCGTAGAGGTCCTTCTCATCCGGGGTCGCGGCGGCCTCGGTGACGCGATCGGCGTCGTAGAGGAAGATGCCGATGTAGCGCATGCGACCCACGCAGGTCTCGGCGCAGACCGTGGGGATGCCGACCTCCACGCGGGGGTAGCAGAACGTGCACTTCTCGGCCTTGCCCGTCTTGTGGTTGTAGTAGATCTTCTTGTAGGGGCAGCCGGTGATGCACTGGCGCCAGCCGCGGCACTGATCCTGATCGACCAGCACGATGCCGTCCTCGGCGCGCTTGTAGATCGCCCCCGACGGGCAGGCCGCCATGCAGGACGGGTTCAGGCAGTGCTCGCAGATCCGCGGCAGGTGGAACATGAAGGTCTTCTCGAAGTCCAGCTTGATGCGGTCCTCCGAGTCCCGGCGCAGCTTCTGCAGCACCGGGTCCTGGGACTCCGTGGCCTCGATGCCGCCCAGGGAGTCGTCCCAGTTCGCCGACCACTCGACCTTGGTGTCCTTGCCGGTGATCAGCGACTTGGGCTTGGCCACCGGGAAGTCGTCCGAGGCCGGAGCCGAGACGAGGTTCTCGTAGTCGTAGGTCCAGGGCTCGTAGTAGTCGTCCAGATGCGGCTGCACCGGCGAGGCGAAGATGCCGAAGAGCTTCTGCAGGCGGCTGCCCGACTTGAGCTGCAGGTTGCCGCGGCGGTTGAGCGTCCAGCCGCCGCGCCACTTCTCCTGGTCCTCGTAGCGGCGCGGATAGCCCTGCCCGGGGCGGGTCTCCACGTTGTTGAACCAGACGTACTCGGTGCCGGCGCGGTTGGTCCACGCCTGCTTGCACGTCACGGAGCACGTGTGGCACCCCAGGCACTTGTCGAGGGTCATGACCATCGCGGTCTGAGCCATGATGCGCATCAGTACTGGACCTCCTGCGAGCGCTTGCGGACGACCGAGGTGACATCTCGGTTGTTGCCGGTGGGGCCGTGGTAGTTGAACGCCCAGGACTGCTGGGCGTAGCCGCCCACCATGTGCGTGGGCTTGAGCATGATCCGGGTGACCGAGTTGTGGATGCCGCCGCGGCGGCCGGTGGCCTCGGACTTGGGGACGTCGATCGTGCGCTCCTGCGCGTGGTGGACGAAGACCGCTCCGGGGCGCATGCGGCTGGTGACGATCGCCCGCCCCACGAACACGCCATTGGTGTTCACGCACTCGACCCAGTCGTTGTCGCTGACCTCGATCAGCGCGGCGTCCTCGTCCGACATCCACACCGACGTGCCGCCTCGCGAGAGCGAGAGCATGAACAGGTTGTCCTGGTACTCGGAGTGGATGGACCACTTGTTGTGCGGGGTCAGGTAGCGCACGGCCACCGACAGCTCCCCGCGCTCGCCGAGCCGCGGCTCGCCGAACAGCGCCGCGCTGTTCAGCGGCGGCCGGTAGGTCGGCAGGTTCTCGCCCATGTCCGACATCCAGTCGTGGTCCAGGAAGAAGTGCATGCGCCCGGTGAGGGTGTGGAACGGCTTGAGCCGCTCGATGTTCACCGTGAAGGGGGCGTAGCGCCGTCCGCCCGTCTCCGAGCCGGACCACTCCGGGGAGGTGATGACCGGCACCGGGGCTGCCTGGGTGTCCGCGAAGGTGATCTTCTTCTCCTCCGAGCCCAGCGCCAGGTCGTGCAGCTGCTTGCCCACGCGCTTCTCGAGGGTCTTGAAGCCCTGCACAGCCAGCTCGCCGTTGGTGGTCCCGGACAGCGCCAGGATGGCCTCGGCCATGCGGGCGTCGGTCTCGATCGCGGGTCGGCCCTCAGCCGCACCGGAGTCGAAGACGCCGTGCTTGCGCCCCAGCGCCTCGACCTCGTGGTTGACGTCGAAGGTGATGTTCTTGGTGGTCAGCCCGAGCTTGTCCGCCAGCGGGCCGAGCGCCACGAACTTGTCGCCGATCGCGGTGTAGTCGCGCTCCACGACCTTGAGGTTGGGGAAGTTCTTCCCCGGCACCGCCGGAAGGTCCGTGCCGCGCCACTCGGGAACGTGCCCGCCGGGCTGGTTGATCTGCCCCGGGGTGTCATGGGTGATCGCGGTGGCCACCAGGTCGTGCCGGGTGTCCAGACGGCCCTTGGACAGGCGCGCGACCTCGTCCGAGAGCAGCCGGAACAGCTCGTGATCCGTCTTGGCCTCCCACGGCGGGGTGATCGCCGGGTTGAAGGCGTGGACGTACGGGTGCATGTCCGTGGAGGAGAGGTCGAACTTCTCGTACCAGGTGGCGGCCGGGAACACGACGTCCGAGAGCAGCGTGGACGACGTCATGCGGAAGTCCGCCGAGACCAGCAGGTCGAGCTTGCCCTCCGGCGCCTTCTCGTGCCAGGCGACATCGCGGGGCTTGTGGTCCACGTGGTCCTGGCCCAGCACGTTGTTCTGCGTGCCCAGCAGGTGCTTGAGGAAGTACTCCTCGCCCTTGGCGGAGGAGCCCAGCAGGTTCGAGCGCCACAGCACGAGCGTGCGCGCCCAGTTCGCCTCCGCGTCCGGGTCCTCGACCGCGAACTGCAGCTTCCCGGCCTTGGCCTGATCGGCGACCCACTGGCCCTCCGATTCGGCCTCCCCGCGCTCGACGGCAGCCGCTGCGGCGTCGGCGATGTCGAGCGGGTTCTGCGTGAACTGCGGGTAGAACGGCATCCAGCCCAGGCGCGTGGACTGGGCCACGACGTCAGCGGTGTGCATGCCGTCCAGATGGCCCTTGGCCAGCGGGGACTGCAGGTGCGCCGAGGAGTGGCCGTCCTGGCGGAACTGGTCGGTGTGCATGTACCAGAACGCGGTGCCGATCATGAACCGCGGCGGGCGCGACCAGTCGCTGGCGGAGGCCATGGTGGCCCAGCCGGTGATGGGACGGGCCTTCTCCTGCCCGACGTAGTGCGCCCAGCCTCCGCCGTTGCGGCCCTGGCAGCCGCACAGCATGAGCATGGCCAGGATCGCGCGGTAGGTGACATCGCCGTGGTACCACTGGCACAGCCCGCCGCCCAGGATGATCATGGACCGCCCGCCGGAGCGCTCGGCGTTGGCGGCGAACTCGCGGGCCACGCGGATCGCGGCCTCGGCCGGGACGGAGGAGATGGCCTCCTGCCATGCGGGGGTGTAGGCGGTCTCGGCGTCGTCGTAGCCGGCGGACCACTGGCCCGGCAGGCCGTCGCGCCCGACCGCGTACTGGGCGAGCATCAGGTCGAAGACCGTGGTGACCGTCCGACCCGCCACCGTGCGGACGGGCACGCCGCGGCGGACCACGGAGCCCTCGCCGGTGTCGTCGACGAAGGCCGGCAGCGCGATCTCCGAAGCCGCCCCGTCCCAGTCGCCCAGGTCCATGATCGACAGCGCCGGGTCGTGGCCCTCGAGGTCCAGGTTCCAGTCGCCCTCGTCCTGGGCGTTGTAGCGGAAGCCCATGGAGCCCTTGGGGATGAAGGCCTCGCCCGTGGCGCGCTCGAGCATCACGGTCTTGAACGCGGGATCCGCCTGATCCGAGCCGAGGTCCTCGGCGGTGACGAACTTGCCCGGGACGGTCTGCCCGTTCTCGTCGGTGACCAGGGTGACCAGGAACGGGAGGTCCGTGAACTGCTTGACGTAGTCCTCGAAGAACGGGGTCCGCTTGTGCGCGAAGTGCTCCGTGAGGATGACCTGGCCCATGCTCATGGCCAGCGCGGCGTCCGAGCCGGGCTGGGCGGGCAGCCACTCGTCGGCGAACTTGGTGCTGTCCGCGTAGTCCGGGGAGACCGAGACGACCTTGGTGCCGCGGTAGCGCACCTCCGCGACCCAGTGGGCGTCCGGGGTGCGGGTCACGGGGATGTTGGAGCCCCACATCATGAGGTAGGTGGCATCCCACCAGTCCCCGGACTCCGGGACATCCGTCTGGTCGCCGAAGACCTGCGGCGAGGCCACGGGCAGGTCCGCGTACCAGTCGTAGAAGCTGTTCATCACGCCGCCGATGAGGTTGATGAACCGGGCGCCGGCGGCGTGGGAGACCATGGACATGGCCGGGATCGGCGAGAAGCCCACGCAGCGGTCCGGGCCGTAGGCGCCGATCGTGTGAACGTGCGCCGCGGCCGTCATCTCGAGGGCCTCCTGCCAGGACGCGCGCACCAGACCGCCCTTGCCGCGGGCCTGCTGGAACTCCCGGCGCTTGGCGGGATCGTCCACGATCGAGGCCCAGGCCGCCACGGCGTCGCCGCCGTGGGCCGCACGGGCCTCGCGGTACATCTCGAGCAGCACGCCGCGCACGTACGGGTAGCGCACGCGGGTGGGCGAGTACGTGTACCAGGAGAAGGCCGCGCCGCGGGGGCATCCGCGCGGCTCGTACTCGGGGCTGTCCGGGCCGACCGACGGGTAGTCCGTCTCCTGGGCCTCCCACGTGATGATCCCGTCCTTGACGTAGACCTTCCACGAGCACGACCCCGTGCAGTTCACGCCGTGGGTGGAGCGCACGACCTTGTCGTGGCTCCAGCGGTTCCGGTAGAAGGAGTCGCCCGCGCGGCCGCCCTCCCGGAACTCGGCGCGGCCGTCCGCGGTCTGCTCGCGACGGGTGAAGAAGCGGCCGGTCTTCAGCAGCGCCTGGCTGGCGGGGCCGTCGACGCCTGCGGCGTGGGCAGTATGCGCTCCGGAAGTCGTATTCGTGCTCATGGCTCGAGGCTATCGACGAGGCCGAGTCGCTGAGGAATGATTTCCGGCAGTTGCCGGAATTGCAGAAACGGATCCGGAAGACCGCTTGATCTCCGTCAAGGAAATCCGGATCCATATCTGGCACAGGCATGATCACGCGGATCCAGAGCCCTCGAGGCGGCATGGCCACCCTTATGGGAATTACACTACAGCGGCGTTCCTGAATTCGTTTCCGTCATTTCTTCTCGAATACCCCCAGAGAAGGCAAGCGATTTCCGGAAGATGCCACGAACCGACCGGAGGTCGGCGGGGGAGTCAGCGAGCGCCCGCCTCCGCATCGGCCGACGCGTCCGGATCAGCCTCGGCCTCCTCCTGCTCCTCGAGCTCGCGCTCGCGCTGGCGCGCCGAGGGGTTCGACGCCACGGCGACGACGGCCGTGATCAGCAGGACCAGGAAGGTCCCGTAGAACATCCACACCGACGGGTAGAACCAGAACAGCGCCATCCCCCAGCCCACGAGCGTGAGCACCAGCGCGAGCACCGACAGGACCAGAAGCCCCAGCCGGACGGTCGAGAACCGCTCGGCGCGCCCGCGCAGCCCGTAGAAGACGGCCAGGCCCATGAGGAAGAGGGTGAAGAACAGCTGCCCGGTGACCGTGATCGCGTCCTGGTGGTACTGATGCATCCCCAGCGCCTGGATCACTGCGGCGATCGCGAGCAGGGCGGGGGCGATGACGGCGGACTTCATGCTGGGAGATCTCCTGGGGGCCGGTGACGGACCCGGCCAGTCTAGGGGCGGGCCCTCCGGGGCACCTGAACTCACCCCTCCTCGTCGAAGTAGATAGACAGACCAACTAGTCTGTGTGACTATCTAGCCATGAGCTCGACACCAGACACCTCAGCGGCACGGCGCAGCGAATGGCTGCGCGGCGTGCTGCAGCCGTGCGTCCTCCAGTGCCTGGCCGACGGCCCCGCCTACGGATACGCGATCATCGCCCGATTGGCCGAGGCCGGGCTCGGCGAGATCAAGGGCGGAACCCTCTATCCCCTGCTCGCCCGCCTGGAGGCCCGCGAGCTCGTGACGATCGAATGGCGCACCGGCGAGGGCGGCCCGGGCCGCAAGTACTTCCGACTCACCGAGACCGGCCGGGCCGAGCTGGCCGACGCCCGCAGCGCCTGGGGCGCCTTCACCGCAGCCGTCGACGCCCACCTGGAGCTCGACAGAGCTCCGTCGCGTCCCTGAACTCCACCCTTCTTCAGGAGATCACCATGAGCACAGCACCCGAGTCCCTGGCCGATGACCACGACGTCTGGCAGCGCCCGTTCGTGCGGCTGCACCGCCGCTGGTGCGACGACTTCGTCCTCGAGCTGCGCCTTCGCGATGTCCCCGGCGCGCGGATCGGCGACCACCTGGCCGAGGTCGAGTCGCACTGCATCGAGACGGGCACCGACCCGGAGGAGGCCTTCGGCGACGCCCGGGAGTACGCGCAGGTGGTCGGCGACGCCGCCGAGCCCGCGCGAGACATCGGGGTCCTGCGCGTCACCCTGATCTCGCTGGCGGCCCTCGTCGTCTTCCTCACAGGCAATGACGCGACCAACCGGTGGGCCCGCGGCGAGGCGCTGTCCTTCAACGTGGCTGAGCTGATCTGCCTGGGGCTGCTCGCCGCCGGAGTTGCGGCACTGCCCGTCCTGCTCGGGCCGCTGCTGCGCAGGACGCGGCTCGGCCTCGCCTTCTTCGCCGGGCTCTTCCTGGTGGGCGCGCTGCGCGCCCTGGCCGGACTCCTGCCGCTGGAGCCCGTGGTCGACGGCATCCCGGCAGCCCCCGTCTCCCTGGGTGCCCTCCTCGTCCTGTGCGTGCTCTCGGCCCTGGAGATGCGCGAGCTCTCCGGCGACGACGACCGTGTCACCTCTCCCCTGCGCGCTCCGGACGGCGCGCGACCGCCGGCTGGTCGAGGCGTGGTGCTGATCGCCTGGATCTTCCCGATCGCCTTCGTCGCGCTGGGGGTGCTGGCCTGGATCGTCGCCTGAGCGGCGTCGCGCAGGGATCAGCCGCGGCCGCAGGTCGAAGCCGGAGCCCGGCCATCGAAGTGCGCCTTGAGGAAGCTGAGGATGTGCGGCTGGGCCGTGACGTCGTCGGAGACGCTGTGGACGATCAGCGCGGGCGCGCTCGGCGCCGCGGCGACTCCGAGGCGCTGCCGCTCGAGGATCGACAGGGACGGCTCGGTGCGGCTCAGCTCGGTCACGGAGCGCCCGCTGGCCGTCAGCGTGGCAGTGGGGATCAGGGCGGTCGGGGCGATCGCCGAGGTCGTGCACTCCCCGACCGTCTCGGTGTAGAGCTGCACGCCGCGGGGGTTCAGGAACGACGCCGGCGAGATGCCCTCGGACTCGACCAGCCCGCTGAGCGTGTACATGAGGAAGCCCTTGTACAGCCCGTTGTCGATCTTCGCCGCCACCTGACTCAGATCCGTGGGAGGGGCACCGACCGCGACGGCCGGCACCCGGAGATCGGGCGCAGATCGGAAGAGCGTCGTGTAGGGAAAGAGTGTAGATCT
>ERZ501033.28-NODE-28-length-35960-cov-7.914719_pt1 | contig 35960 bp, 32 predicted proteins | sample MGYA00248844_ERZ501033 | MGnify/ENA primary metagenome ERZ501033 (study PRJEB25958, sample SAMN03398539) | human skin metagenome | study: EMG produced TPA metagenomics assembly of the Human Skin Microbiome Metagenome (human skin metagenome) data set.
GAGAGCCAGCCGTGCTGGAACACGAGCGTCTCCACGCCCAGCACCGCCGACGGGGCCAGCACGTTCATCAGCAGCGCCTTGATCGGTAGCAGCACCGAGCCGGTGAACAGGACCGTCCTCCCGGCTGTCTGCAGGGTGCGCCGCAGGGCATCCTCGACGCCTTCGGCCCGTCACGGCGAGCTGCGTTCCAGCCCGCGGCGCCCGAGCTCCTCGCGGAAGCGGCTGACGAGCAGCAGGGAGTAGTCGATCGCCAGTCCGAGCCCGAGCGCGGTGATGGGGTTGATCGAGAAGATCGACACGTCGGTGAGCTGGGCGATGATCCAGGTCGAGAAGAACGCCCCGAACACCGCGAACGCCCCGACCGCCAGGGGCAGCACCGCAGAGACCACGCTGCCGAAGACCACCAGCAGCAGCACCAGGGTGATGGGCACCGCGATGCCCTCGGCCAGTCCCAGATCCTTGATCACCTGCTGGCTGCTCAAGGCGATCATGGGCGCGGAGCCGCCCACCAGCACCTCGGTGCCGTCGCCGCGCTCCTGGCTCAGCTGGTCCACGAGCTCCGTGGAGATCTCAGTCTGCTCGGCCAAGGTGCCCTCGATGTGCGCGACGACCATGCCCGTGCGGCCGCCGTCAGAGCTCAGCGGGTCGCTCATGCCGGGATCGCTGAAGGCATGGACGGACACGATGCCGTCGTGCTCGCGCAGATCCGCGGCGATCTCCTCCCCCACGTCAGCGGAGTCGGCTGCCTGGGAGCCTTCGGGGGCTCGGACCAGGACGACGAGGCTCGCCTCCCCGCCGACCTCTTCGTGCACGATCTGCTGTGCCCTGGGGGATTCCGAGGTCGGGTCGGCGTAGCCGCCGCCGGGAACGTAGCACGGGAGACGACGCCGGCGTCGGTGCTGGTCGGCGCAGAAGTCGCCCGTCCTGGGGACGGGTCATGCGCCCGCAGCAGATCCGCGCCGCGCCCGTGCCCCGAGGGCCGGGAACAGATGCGAGATCACCGCGCAAGGGACCACATCAGGGCCTGCCCTGTGTCGCTGCGCAGGGCCGTCGTCGTCATCCGCCGAACGGTGACCTGTCAGGGGCAGAGCCGCCCGCCGGCGCCCGACAGGCCCGGCAACGACGACGAGCCGCCGCCCCGGAAAAGGGCGACGGCTCGTCGGTCAGGCGTGCCGTGCAGGACGGCTCACCCGAAGGATCAGGCGGGGACGACCTCGAACTCGATGTTCGCGTTGACGTCCTCGTGCAGGCGCACGGTGGCCTGGTAGGTGCCGACGGTGCGGACCTGCTCGCGGATCTCGACCTTGCGCTTGTCGATCTCGCCCAGGCCGGCGGCCTTGACGGCGTCGGCGACCTGCTCGGCCTTGATCGAGCCGAACAGACGGCCCTCGGCGCCGGCCTTGGCCGGGACCGTGACGGTGGCCGAGGTCAGCGAGGCCGCCAGGGCCTGCGCGTCCTCGAGCGAGGCGAGCTCACGGGCCGCACGAGCGGCCTTGATGGACTCGATCTGGCGCTCGGCGCCCTTGGACCACTGGGTCGCGAAGCCGCGGGGGAAGAGGTAGTTGCGGGCGTACCCGTCCTTGACCTCGACCACGTCACCGGCGGAACCGAGGTTGGAGACCTCGTGCGTCAGGATGATCTTTGCCATGAGTGTGTTCCTTTCCGATCAGCGGCCGGAGCCGGCGTAGGGGAGCAGGGCGACCTCACGGGCGTTCTTGACGGCCTGGGCGATCTTGCGCTGCTCCTGGACGGAGACGCCGGTCACGCGACGCGCGCGGATCTTGCCGCGGTCGGAGATGAACTTGCGCAGCAGCGCAACGTCCTTGTAGTCGATCTCGGTGACGCCTGCGGCCTTGAGCGGGTTCGCCTTCGGCTTGGGCTTGCGAATCTCATGCTTCGCCATCGTGGTGCTCCTTCTGAAGCGTGGAGCCCGCAGTGCTCTGCGGGATGGAAATGTGTTCTGTCTCCCGGTTCTGCGCCGGGTGGGTGCGAGGGCTCAGGCGCTCGGGCCGCCGATCAGAACGGCGGCTCGTCGTCCTGTCCGGTGCCCCAGTCGTAGCTGCCGCCGGCGGACTGGCCCCAGGGATCGTTCTGCGGGGCCGCCTGCTGGCGCCCACCGCCCTGACCGCCCTGGTTGTAGCCGCCGGAGGACTGGCCGCCGCGGTTGCCGCCGAAGCCGCCCCCGCCGCCATTGTCCCAGCCGCCGGAGCCGCCGGACTGCTGTCCGCCGCCGCTGAAGCCGCCGCCGGACCCGCCTCCGCGGGACTGGCGGTTGACCTTCGCCGAGGCGAAGCGCAGCGACGGGCCGATCTCATCGACGTCGAGCTCCATCACGGTGCGGCGGTCGCCTTCCTTCGTGTCGAAGGACCGGGACTTGAGCCGCCCCTGGGCGATGACGCGCATGCCCTTCTGCAGCGTCTCGGCGACGTTCTCCGCCGCCTCGCGCCACACCGAGCAGCGCATGAACAGCGTCTCGCCGTCCTTCCACTCGTTGGACTGGCGGTCGAACTGGCGCGGGGTCGACGCGATCGTGAAGTTCGCGACGGCCGCACCCGACGGCGTGAAGCGCAGCTCGGGCTCAGCGGTCAGATTGCCGATGATGGTGATGATGGTGTCGCCGGCCATGGGACTCTCCTTCCGGAGAACTCGCGGTGATGGGGCTGGTGCTCCCCCATCCTCCTCCGCCGCTCAGGACGGAGTCGGTGGGATCGCACCCGATGCAGCTCGCGCCGTCACCGGCGCCGATCTGCTCAGGCCTCGGCGGTCTCGGCGACGGGCTCGCCGTTGACGTCGTGGTGCGGGTGGATCCGCTGCTCCTCGGGACGGATGATCTTGGTGCGCATGATCGCCTCGTTGAGGTTCAGCACACGGTCGAGCTCCTGCGAGGTAGCGGGCTCGGCGTGGAAGCGCACGACGGCGTAGATGCCCTCGGACTTCTTCTGGATCTCGTAGGCGAGACGGCGGCGACCCCAGATGTCGATGTTGTCGACGGTGCCGTTCTCACGGGTGACGACCTCGAGGAACTTCTTCAGGGTCGGCTCGACCGCGCGGTCGTCGACCTCCGGGTTGATGATGACCATCAGCTCGTATTCGCGCATGGAAAGAACCCACCTCCTTCGGGCTGGAACGGCTGCGGTCTCTCCGCAGCAGGAGGTTCAATGCGAGTCCGTGGCAGTCGGCCCCGACGGGGCCCTGTCCGCACAGACTGATCGACTGTACACCACCGGACATCCGCGGTCCATGGCCGCTGCGGCATGAGACCGGCGATCATCGCCCGCAGGAGGCGGCCCTCAGCGCAGCGCGACGTCGATCTCGGCGTCCCTGCCGTCGGAGGTGACGTCCACATGCACGGGGAAGCTGACGATCTCCTCGACCCTCTTGCCGTCCTCCAGGTAGGACAGCCGAGCCTCCGCCTGCGCCGTCTCGTCGGCGACCCAGTCGAGCTGCGAGTCGGAGTCCTCCTCGGCGACCAGCCACAGCGGCGGCCGCGAGACCAGCTCCCACTCGACCTCGGAGATCTCGGCCCCTGCCTTGGGAGCCTTCAGACCGGATTCGGGGACCTCGATCTCCGCGTTGTCCGCGGCATCGGCGCGGGGCACGCCTCCCTCCGCCCAGCGGCGCGAGGCCGGGCATGCGTCGGGGCTCACGGAGGTCGAGTCCATGCAGCTCTCGACGCTGCGGACGATCTCCTGGTCCACCTCGGCCCACAGCTGCGGGGAGGGCTCCAGCTCCACGACGACCTCCTGCGGCTGCGGATCGCCGAGCAGGACCTCGGCCGGATCGATCGGCTCGGCCAGGACGTAGTCGTTTCCCTCGGGCAGATCCACGGCGAATCTCCCCGGCAGGGCCTCCCACTGCCACTTGCCCCCGGCGCCGTCGGCCACGGTGCGATCCTCGGGGTCCAATCCGATCCGCTCGCCGTTGATCGAGAGGTCCCGGTTCCCGGGAGCGGCCACCGTCAGCGTGCTGGCATCCACGCCGTCCATCTCCCAGCTGTCGTTGAGGGGCCCGGTGCGCCGGACCTGGTGCACCGACCAGGTGTGCTCCTCGCCCTGCTCGGCGCCCTCCGGGACCTGCCCGTCCGGCCAGCGCACCGAGGCGGTGACCTGGGCCCGATCGCCGTCGCGCTGGACGTCCACGATCTCCCAGGAGCTGATCCGTCCCTCGGCCTGCCTGTATGCCGCATTCGGCATGCTCTCGGCGCCGGTTCCGCCCCGTGAGTCGCCGAACAGGGCGAGGGCCTGGCGCGAGCGTCCGTCGACCATGGCGTCGAGCCAGTCCTCGACCGGCTCCTCCGGGTCGCGATCCACCATGAACCAGTTCAGGGCGGTGCCGCCGGCGCTGATGAGCAGGACCACGACGATCAGCCAGGTCCACAGCGACCGGCGCAGGCGTCGGCGGCGCCGCTGCTCGGCGGGACCGAGCTCCTGGACGTCCTGATCGAGCTCGGGCTCTGCCTCTGCGGAGGCGCCGACCTCTTGGCTCATGCGTTCCTCGCGGCCACACCGATCTGGGTCGCACGGCGGCCTCGCTGCATGTCCACGGCGACGATGACGATGAACCAGATCAGGAACAGGTAGCGCGCCGCGGCCAGCAGGGCCTGCGGCGACCAGCCCCAGTCGTCGAACAGCGGCTGGGTCTCCCAGGCCCCGGCCGGGGCGTTCATGGTGGCCCAGTAGCCGATCTCCACGGCCTGCCACAGGAAGAACTCGAGCCAGCTGCGCCTGGCCAGGATCACCAGCGGGACGAGCCACACGGACTGCAGCAGCGACCAGTCCCGGCTGAAGAGCAGGAAGACGGCCAGCAGCATGAGCAGCACCTGGACGATGCTCGGCTCCTTGCCGGCCAGCACGGCCACCAGCAGCACCGCCACGACCCCGAGCAGGATCGCGATCATGGAGACCTGGTCCAGGTTCGCGGGATCGATCGACAGTCCGGTGGCCGGTGCGCCCAGCGCGTTCCACACGCTCCAGCCGGAGTCGCCCGAGACCGGCGAGCGCATGGTCTCGCCCACGCGCTCGCGCCAGCGGTCGAACTCCTGGACCATGAACGGCCCGTTGACCATGGCGAAGACGATCAGCGAGACCACGAGCGCGCTGATGAAGTCGCCCAGGTAGCGGTAGCGCGCGGCCAGGAACAGGATGGCGATCAGCACGAGCAGCGGCAGGAAGCTGACCGTGGCCCCGAGCCCTACCCACACGCCGGCGACTCCCGGCGAGCCCCGGATGTAGGAGGCGACCGCGAGCATCATGAACATCACGGCCCACAGGTCCCAGGAGGTGAATCCGACCAGCAGGACGGTGGGCGCGAAGGCCAGGACCACGGGGTCCGAGGGCTGCTTGCCGGACAGCGAGGCGACCGCGGTGATCGTCACGACCCACACGAGGGCCGTGAGGAAGACGGTGAGGTCCAGGACCGTGTTCGGGGTGATCTCGAAGCTGAAGGCCTCGGCCAGACCAGTGGTCATCCAGCCCAGGATCGACGTGAACATGCCCACGACGATCGGCTGATCGCCCGTGGGGCCTCCCGTGAAGAAGCCGGAGAGCATGCCCCCGGGCGTCACGGAGAGGTCGCCGGGCTGCAGCTCGGCGGCGCACAGACCCGGGAACCTGTTTTGGACATCCCACTCCGGCACGCGGCACGGGACCCGCAGCAGGAAGGAGAGCAGCACGGCCAGGATGCCGAGCACGAAGAGCACGAGACCGTTGGTCCCGCGCCTGCCGGGGCGTCCGTCAGCCATGGCGTCCTGCCCCTCCTGCTCGGGTGTCTGGTTCCCCGGCGATGATCAGCGGCCGCGCAGGGAAGGATCCGGCACTGCGATCCGCGCTCAGGATAGCCGGGGAGGACCCGGTCTCGGCGGCGCTCCCGCCGATCCGGTCCGGGTCGTAGGCCGGCAGGCCGCGCAGGAGGCGCACGACCACCCGGGCGCACAGCCACACCACGGCCAGGATGTGCAGCACGACGGCCGCGGCATAGAAGCGGCCCATCGCCTCCGCATTCGGCTGATCCGCGACCATCGAGTACAGCCAGGTGAAGACCGCGATCCAGTGCACGACCTCGATGACCTGCCACACCGCGTACTCCCGCAGCCGGGGGGCGGCCAGGATCACCAGCGGGACGAGCCAGAGCACGAACTGCGGGGAGTAGACCTTGTTGGTCAGCACGAAGGCGGCCACGATCAGCAGGGACAGCTCCGCGAGGGTGGGCTCGCGCCTGGCTTTCAGCCCGAGCACCAGGACTCCCGCGCAGCACAGGGCGAACACCCCGTAGGCGATCACGTTGAGCGACTCCGCCGCCAGCGGCTGCGCGCCCAGCTCCGGCGCCCACACGACGTTCCACACGTGGTAGATCGACGAGAACCCGGCACCGCGCTCACCCGAGAAGCTCCAGAACCAGCTCCACTGCTGGCGGTCCCACAGGGCGAAGGGCACGTTGACGACCACCCATGCGACGACGGCCGAGACGACCGCCATGACCGCCGGGCGCAGCTCGCGCCGGCGCAGCGCCAGCACGATCACCGCCCCGAGCATCACGAACGGCCACAGCTTCAGAGCCGTGCCCAGTCCCAGCAGCACGCCGCCGACGGCCCAGCGGCTGCGCTGGAAGGCCAGAAGCGCGGCGACCGAGGTCAGCACCGGCCACAGATCCCAGTTGATCAGGGCCGTGGCGGCCACCGCCGGGGAGACGGCCAGCGCCGCGGTGTGGACCGTGGAAGTGCCCATGGCCGCGACCATCACCACGACGGCGAGCCACACGAGCAGCAGCAGCGCGGCATTGAGATCGAAGTAGATGTTCTGCACCGTCGGCACGGGCAGCCCCTCGCCCAGGCCGTAGGCCGCACGACCCGTCGCCGTGGCGATCAGGCTCTGCAGAAGCGGGTACTCCAGCAGCGCGGAGGGATCCTGCGACAGGTAGGCGAAGCTCCCGTCGGACATCCCCCGGGTCGTGAACAGGTAGCCGATGTCGGAGTAGCAGACGAGCTGCTGGGTGTGCGCCCCGTTCCACCCCAGCTGATGGCACGAGAAGCGCAGCAGCCAGGCCACGATCATGGTCCAGGTGCCGAGCCCGAGCAGCAGCCACAGCCACTGCCCGGAGCGCATGCCGCGCGGCGACCGCCAGCCCCTCCGGCCCGTCTCGGACTGCGCGGGTGCGCTCACTGGCTCTCCCACCAAGCCCTCAGCCGCTTCTCGGCCTCCTCCTCGCCCAGAGAGCCCTCGTCCAGGCGCAGCTCGAGCAGGTGCTTATAGGCCTTCCCCACCTGCGGCCCCGGGGGGATGCCCAGGATCGCCATGATCTGCTCGCCGTCGAGGTCGGGGCGCATGGACTCCAGCTCCTCCTGATCGGCCAGCTGCGCGATCCGCTGCTCGAGCTCGTCGTACGTCCGCGCCAGGCGCGCGGCCTTGCGACGGTTGCGGGTCGTGACGTCAGAACGGGTGAGGCGGTGCAGGCGCTCGAGCTGGGGGCCGGCGTCGCGCACGTAGCGGCGCACCGCGGAATCGGTCCACTCGGCGTCGCCGTAGCCGTAGAAGCGCATGTGCAGCTCGACCAGGCGGGTGACGGCGGCGATCGTGTCGTTGTCGAAGCGCAGCGCCTTCATGCGCTTCTTCACGATCTTGGCCCCCACCGTCTCGTGGTGGCGGAAGGTGACCGCGCCGTCCGGGCCGAAGCGCCGGGTCGCTGGCTTGCCGACGTCGTGCAGCAGCGCCGCCAGCCGCAGGACCAGGTCCGGGCTCGGCACGGGGCCGTCGGGGCCGGTCTCCAGCTCCGCGGCCTGCTCCATCACGGTCAGCGAGTGCTGGTAGACGTCCTTGTGATGGTGGGCCTCGTCGGTCTCGAGCTTCAGCGCGGGCACCTCCGGCAGCACGACGTCGGCCAGGCCGGTGTCGACCATGATCTCCACCCCGCGGCGCGGGGCCCTGCCGCACAGGAGCTTGATCAGCTCCTCCCTCACGCGCTCCGCCGAGACGATCTCCAGACGCTGCGACATCTCCGTCATGGCCGCCAGGACCTCCGGGGCGACCTGCAGGTCGAGCTGGGAGGCGAAGCGGGCTGCCCGCATCATGCGCAGGGGGTCGTCGTCGAACGACGAGTGCGGGGTGCCCGGAGTGCGCAGCACGCCGGCGGCCAGATCTCGCACGCCTCCGTGGGGATCCACCAGCTCCATCGACGGCAGCCGCAGCGCCATCGCGTTGATCGTGAAGTCGCGCCGGACCAGGTCGTCCTCGAGGGAGTCCCCGAAGGCGACGATCGGCTTGCGGGAGGAAGGGTCGTAGGCCTCCGCCCGGTACGTGGTGATCTCGAGCTGCTGATCCCCTCGACGCATCCCGATCGTGCCGAAGTCGCGGCCGATCTCCCACGTGGCATCCGCCCACCCGCGCACCGCCGCCAGGGTCTGATCGGGGGTGGCATCCGTGGTGAAGTCCAGGTCCGTGGCGACCCGGCCCAGGAAGAGATCGCGCACGGGGCCGCCCACGAGGGAGAGGTCGTGGCCGGCATCGGCGAAGCGGCGGCCCGCCTCCAGGACGACGGAGGGGACGGCGGAGGTGTCGAGCTGCTGGGTCATCACGCCCATCATTCCAGACCCCCGGCCTCTGCCCTGCGGGGACGCGTCGCGGACCGCCGGGTGACGTCGGCGGCTCCGCCCGTTCCCAGACTCAGCCGTTAGTGTTGAGCGCATGGCTTTCCCCGTACCCAGCGCACCCAAGAGACGGCCCTCCGGGCCCGTCGCTGCGCTGCCCACGGTGGAAGAGGTCTCGGCCGGCGGCATCGTCGTCGACTTCGACTCACCTGATCTGCCGGTGGCGATCATCGCCCGGATCAACCGCGGAGGGCGCCTGGAGTGGTGCCTCCCCAAGGGCCACCCGGAGAACGAGGAGACGGACGGCGTCGCCGCTGTCCGAGAGATCGAGGAGGAGACCGGGATCGCCGGGAGGGTGATCTCTCCGCTGGGCAGCATCGACTACTGGTTCTCCGTCTCGGGGCACCGCGTGCACAAGACCGTGCACCACTTCCTCCTGGAGGCGGTGGGCGGCGAGCTGACCACCGAGAACGATCCCGATCACGAGGCCGTGGACGTCGCGTGGGTCAAGATCGACGACCTCGGCCGCCGCCTGTCCTTCCCGAACGAGCGGCGCATCGCAGACATCGCCCGCGAGTTCATCATCCACCAGCTCTGAACCCCCGCTTCGGGCGCCTCACCACGGGCTGCCCGGCCCAGCACGGGCCGCCCCCGGCGCCCGACGTCCTCGAAGGAGACCACGTGGCTCGATCCGGTGCCATGTCCAGCGCCATCATGGCCTCCGGCACGCTCGTCTCCCGGATCCTGGGCTTCGTCAAGACCATCCTCATCACGGTCGCGATCGGCTCGCTGACCTCGGTGGCGGACATCTTCCAGATCGCGAACAACCTGCCGAACTACATCTACGTGCTCGTGGCCGGCGGCGTGTTCAACGCGGTGCTGGTGCCCCAGGTGATCAAGGCCTCCAAGGCCTCCGCCGACGACGGCGCCGACTACATCTCCCGGCTGCTGACCCTGGCCGTGATCGCCCTGGCCGGGATCACGCTGGTCGTGGTGGCCTGCACCGTGCCGATCATCCGGGTCATGACCCAGGACTGGTCGGATCAGCAGCTGGCCCTGGGCGTCACGTTCGCCCTGTTCACGTTCCCGCAGATCTTCTTCTACGGCGTCTACACGGTCGTGGGCCAGGTGCTCAACGCCAAGGGCGCGTTCGGCTGGTACATGTGGGCGCCCGTCGTGAACAACATCGTGGCGATCGCCGGCCTGCTGATCTTCATCCGGCAGTTCGGCAGCTTCGCGGAGGCAGAGCACTCCCTCGAGTCCTGGACCAGCGCCCAGACCCTGCTGCTGGCCGGGGTCACGACCCTGGGCGTGGCACTGCAGGCTGTCGTGCTGTTCTGGCCCCTGCAGCGACTGGGCCTCGGGCTGCGCCCCAAGTTCGGCTGGCGCGGCATCGGGCTCTCCCAGGCGGCCAAGCTCTCCGTGTGGACGCTTGCCACGGGCGTCGTCGCCAACCTCGCCTTCCTGGCGCTGACCCGCACCGCCTCGATCCCCACGGGCTTCCGCGAGCAGTACCTGGAGATGGACCCGCCGCAGCACATCGCCGGCAGCGCGTCGCTGGACCAGGCGGCCATGCTCTACTCGCTGCCCCACGGCGTCATCGGCCTGTCGATCGCCACGGTCCTGTTCAACTCCATGGCAGCGGCCTCCGCCCAGGGTGACGACGAGACCCTCAAGGCCTCGCTGTCCCAGGCCCTGCGCTACTCGGGCATCGCCACGATCTTCTGCACGATGGCCATGATCGTGTTCGCCGGCCCGCTGGGCATGCTCTTCTCCGGCGGCGTCCCCGAGTCCGGTGCGGTGATCGGGCAGGTCTTCGCGGTGATCGCGATCGGCGCCCCGTTCTTGACCACGGCGTTCATGCTCGGCCGCCTCTTCTACTCCCGCGAGGACGCGCGCACCCCGTTCATGGTCCAGCTGGCTGTCTCGATCCTCACGGTCGCGGCCGCGGTGATCATCAGCCAGACCATGCCTCCGCACCTGGTCGTCTTCGCCGTGGCCGCCTGCTACGCCGGGCAGAACATCCTGATGACGCTGCTGTACCACGTGATCGCGGTGCGCACGATCGGCGACTACCGCACCGCCGAGGTCATCGACACCCACATCCGCGCGATCGCCGCTGCTCTCGTCACCGCCGTCGCGGCGACCGTCGTCCTGTACGCCATGGGCGGCTGGGACCCCGAGGGCTGGCCGTGGTCCTCGCAGCTCAGCGCCATCGGCACCCTCGCCATCGGCGGTCTCGTCAGCGCCGTGATCTACCTGTTCATGCTCAAGGTGTTCAAGCTCAAGGAGCTGCCCGAGCTGATGGCCCCCCTCACGGCGCGCCTGCGCCGCTGAGGTCCTCATCGGCTCGCATGGACCCCCGAGTACACTGCGACTGACCCGCCGCTCCCTACCCCGTTCTGCCGCTGACTGCGGCGGACCCGCAGATCCACAGGAGACCTCGTGGCCCAGCCCATCAGCCTCGGCACCGTCCTGGGTGGTCGCTACATCGTCCTCGACGAGGTGCAGACCACTTCCGACGGCGATCACGTGCTCGGCGGCAAGGACCAGATCCTCGGCCGCGAGGTCACCATCCTCGTGCCGTCGGAGGCGCACACGGCCCGCGTGGTCGAGAACGCGCGCACCATGGCCATCGGCGCCGTGGATGCCGATCTGCACATCCTGGACCTCGGCCAGTCCGAAGCCACGCCGTACCTGGTGACCTCGTTCGCCGCTCCCGCGGTGCTGCTCGAGGAGCTGCTGGCCGAGCCGGGCACCGTGGACGACGACACCCTCTCCGACGACATCTTCGGCCGCCCCCGCTCCTCGAGCTCGGCCGGCGCCTACGTCCTCGACGACGGCGAGCCGGATGCCCCCGAGTACGAGGACACCGCCGAGCAGGACTTCGGGCGCTGGGACGATCAGGACGACATCGAGACGGCCCCGGCCGCGCCCAAGGTCGAGAAGCGCCTGGGCCGCCCCCGACGCGCCTCCGAGGCCTCGACCCGCGCCACGCTGTTCGACCGCGCCGCCGCGGGCCGCGGAACGGAGCCGCAGCAGCGCATGCAGTCGGCCAGCGGGTCGATCGACCCCAGCTACGACGGCGACAACCGCTTCGACTCCTACGAGTACGACTACCAGAGCGCCCCCGCCGGCGCGTCGCGGCCCAAGTCCGAGGAGCCCAGGTCCTCGCGGCGCTCCGGGGCCTCCTCGCGCTCGGGCGCTGCGGTTGCCGTGACGGGTGCGGCAGCCGCAGCTTCGTCGTCCAGCGGCGGCTCGTCCGCCGCGCGCGGCTCGAGCTCCTCGCGCTCCGGCCGCTCCGGGGGCAAGGGACGGCTCGCGCTGATCTTCGCGCTGCTCCTGCTGCTCATCCTCGTGGGCGCGGGCATCGTGTTCGGCGGACTCGGCAAGGTCTTCAACTCCGGGCAGGTCTTCGGCCCGGAGGAGGAGCCCTCCGCGTCGGCCTCGCCCACGGAGCAGGCGGTCCCCGCTCCCACCACCGTCACGCGCCTGGTCCCGGACGACCCCACTCTGATGGCCGATCAGGACGCCACCCTGAACCAGGCCATCGACGGCGATCCCGAGACCTCCTGGGTCAGCTACGGCTTCTCCGCCGCGGACTACGGCCAGCTCGTGTCCTCCGTGGCCCTGGCGGTGCGCTTCGAGGAGTCCACCCCCATGCACGAGCTCACGATCCAGCAGACCAGCGGCACGGGCGGCTCCTTCACGGTCTACGCCGCGGACAGCCCGTCGCTCGACGGCGCAGTGGAGATCGGCCAGGGCTCCTTCGACGGCCCGGAGACCACCGTGGAGCTCTCCGACGAGGCCGCGCAGGACGATCACCCCTACCTGATCGTCCAGTGGACCGAGCTGCCGTCGCTCGAGGAGCCGATCGCCGACTACCCCTACGGTCTGCGCATCGCCGAGATCGAGGTCTCCTGAGCTCGCAGCTCAGCCCAGCTTGCTGACACAGCGTCAAGTCAAGTTGCCGCGGTTGCCGGAATAGTTCCTGCTGTCCCCTGGTTATGCGGGCAGACGACGGATCGCAGCGCCTGTCACACGCGCACGATCCGCACCCGGTCCGCCCGGCAGCCGTCGGACCGCAAGCACCGCACACGAAGGAAGAAGGACCGCGAACGTGAGCCCAGACTTCAGCCCCGCGATCAGCCTCGACCTCTCCTCGAGCACCCCGGAGACGTCCGCGGCGCAGTCCGTGGCTGCCGATCCGAGCGCCACGGTGCACGACGTCGTCATCGTGGGCTCGGGGCCGGCGGGCTACACCGCCGCCATCTACGCAGCGCGCGCGAACCTCAAGCCCATCGTGCTCGCCGGCTCGGTCACCGCCGGCGGCGAGCTCATGAACACCACCGAGGTCGAGAACTTCCCGGGATTCCAGGACGGCATCATGGGCCCCGAGCTCATGGGCACCATGCAGGCCCAGGCCGAGCGCTTCGGCGCCGACGTCCGCTACGAGGACGCTCTGTCGCTGAAGCTCGAGGGCGACATCAAGGAGATCACGGTCGAGGGCGGCGAGGTCCTGCGGGCCAAGGCCGTCATCCTGGCCACCGGCTCCGCCTACCGCGAGCTCGGCCTGGAGGACGAGAAGCGGCTGTCCGGCCACGGCGTCTCCTGGTGCGCGACCTGCGACGGCTTCTTCTTCCGCGAGCAGAACATCGCCGTGGTGGGCGGCGGAGACTCCGCGATCGAAGAGGCCACGTTCCTGACCAAGTTCGCCTCCAAGGTCACGATCATCCACCGTCGCGACGAGTTCCGCGCTTCCGAGATCATGCAGCAGCGCGCCTTCGAGGACCCCAAGATCGAGATCCTCTGGAACAAGGAGGTCATCGGCATCTCGGGCGAGTCCAAGGTCGAGGAGCTGACCCTGCGAGACACCGTCACGCAGGAGCCCTCCGCGCTTCCGGTGACCGGCCTGTTCGTGGCGATCGGCGCCGATCCCCGCACCGGCCTGTTCGCAGACCAGCTCGCGATCGATCCCGACGGCACCGTCCAGGTCGACGGCCGCTCGTCCCGGACCTCGCTGCCGGGCGTCTTCGCCGCCGGCGACGTCCTGGATCCCACCTACAAGCAGGCCATCACGGCCGCCGGCTCCGGCTGCGCCGCGGCGATCGACGCCGGGCACTACCTGGACGCCCGCGCCGGCTGATCCCAGGCCCTCCCACAGACCCTCACCACCCCAGAAGGAGCACACCATGAGCAACGCAGCAGCCGTCAACGAGTCCGACTTCGAGGCCGAGGTCCTCCAGTCCGACAAGCCCGTCATCGTCGATTTCTGGGCCGAATGGTGCGGCCCCTGCCGCATGGTCGGCCCGGTCCTGGACTCGATCGCCGAGGAGCACGACTCCGTGAAGGTCGTGAAGGTCAACGTCGACGACAACCAGGCCATCGCCGCCAAGTACGGCATCACGTCCATCCCGGCCGTGTACGTCTTCAACAACGGCGAGGTGGCCAAGCAGTCCATCGGCGCCAAGCCCAAGTCAGCTCTCGAGAAGGAGTTCGCCGAGTTCCTCGGCGCCTGATCCGCTCACCTGCCGAACGGCCCCGGAAGCCCGCCATCGCGGGGGCTTCCGGGGGCCTTTCGGGTGCCTCTTCCCGCTGGTGAGATGCACACACGCACCGAGTGCCTCTAGTATTCAAGGAATTTCCCTCGTTCCCGACTCCGTAAGGTCTCCATGTCCGACTCCTCTGCCGCCTCCCTGGGCCGCGGCCACAGCGACCGCCGCGTACGGGTCCTGCGCGAGCGGCTCGTGCGCGCCGGCCAGCTGCCCCAGGACACCGACCTGGACGGCCCTCAGCCCACTGAGTTCGACGCCGCCCTGGAGACGGCGGTCAGGGCCTTCCAGCAGAGCCGGGGACTGATCGTCGACGGCGTGGTGGGCCCGGAGACCGAACGGCGCCTCAGCGAGGCCCAGTACACCCTGGGGGACCGTCCGCTGCAGTGGGACCGCCAGGAGCCCATGCGGGGCGACGACGTGGAGCGCCTCCAGCACAATCTGTCCCTCCTCGGTCTGTACTACGGCCATCTCAACGGCGCGTTCGAGGAGAAGACCCACCTCGCCGTGCTGGAGCTGCAGCAGAGCCTGGGACTGGAGCGCAGCGGCCGAGTGGATCACCGCACCATCGAGGCCCTGGCCCGGATCAACAAGAACATCACGAACTCCAAGGCGTTCTCTCTGCGCGACTTCCACAATCTGGAGTCCGCCAACGGCGCAGTGCGCTCGCACCGCATCATCCTGGTGCCCAGCGCCATGATCGGGGAGCACCCCAGCCCTGCGGAGGCTCCCCCTGCGGAGCGGCAGCGCAGTCGGGACCTCTCCTTGGATGTCGCAGCTCGTGCCCACGAGCTGCTCGCCGACATCGGCGCCCATCCCGTCGTCGTCTCCGATCAGCCGCTCCAGGCCGCCGACGGCACGGTGATCGAGACTCCCGGCACCCTGGATGAGGCCCTCGAGGGCGTGCGCCAGCCCGTGGTCGTCGTGCTCGGATGCGATTGGAACCGCTCGGAGAAGGCCAACGGCATGGCCTCGTACTTCTGGGGAAATTCCGGCTCCGAGCAGGACGCCCTCTCCCCGATCGGCCAGCGCGGCGCCTCGCTGATCCAGCGCGAGATGGTCGCACGCACGGGTGCACTGGATCTGGGCTGCCATGGCCGTCAGTGGATCGTCCTGCGCACCACGCCTGCGCCCACGATCTACCTGGACATGGGCTACCTCTCCAACCCCGGGGAGTCCGAGGATCTGGAGCGGGGGGAGTACCGAGCGCATATCGCTCAGGCGATCGCCGTGGGCCTGCAGCGCATGTTCGCGCAGTCCTCCCAGGATCACCCCACAGGGACGCTGAGCACCTCGGATATCGCTCGAGAGCTGGCACGACGACCCAAGGCCTGACCTCCTCCAGAGCGACGAAGAGCCCCTTTATGTGACGTACATCACATAAAGGGGCTCTTCTGCGTGTTCAGCGCTGTACCAGACGGTCAGGGAGCGAGGCGGTGCCGCACCCCGCCCGGAGCTGTCGTCACGACCGATCTGGGCGAGGTGCCAGCAGGCGCTCAGTCCTCCTGAGCCGCATCCTGCGTCTGCGGATCCAGCACCGAGATGATGCGATTGAGATCCTCGACGGAGGCGAACTCGATCGTCATCCGCCCCTTGCGGGCACCCAGGTTGATCTTCACGCTGGTGTCCAGCTTGTCGGAGAAAGCGTCGGCGATATAGTCCAGACGCTCCCTGTGGCGCTCCTGGGCCCTGGCCGCGGGTCGACGCCCCGGCTTGCCGCGCTTGGACAGCGATGCTGCCTCCTCAGCAGCGCGCACCGACATGCCTTCAGCAACAATGCGCTGGGCCAGCCGCTCCATCTCGGCAGGATCCTCCAGCGCCAGCAACGCACGAGCATGGCCGGCCGAGAGCACACCTGCCGCCACCCGGCGCTGAACCAGCGGTGGCAGGCGCATCAGACGCAGCGTGTTGGAGATCTGCGGACGGGAGCGCCCGATGCGTCGAGACAGCTCCTCCTGAGTGGCCCCGAACTCCTCGAGCAGCTGCTGATACGCCGCAGCCTCTTCCAGAGGGTTCAGCTGGCTGCGATGCAGGTTCTCCAGCAGTGCATCGCGCAGGAGGTCATCATCTGCGGTGTCGCGGACGATGGCGGGCACAGTGTCGAGGCCCGCGCGCTGAGTGGCCCGCCAACGGCGCTCACCCATCACCAGCTCGTAGGGCTGACCGTCCGGCTCTCGGGACGGCCGGACGACGATCGGCTGAAGGACTCCGAGCTCGCCGATGGAGTAGGCGAGCTCCGCCAGCTCGTCCTCGTCGAAGACCTGACGCGGCTGCTTCCGGTTGGGGTGGATGCTGCCCACGGGGACTTCCGCGAACGCCGCGCCGGGGACCGAGGCGAGGTCCGACGTGTCGGGATCCGCAGGCAGTTCCGCAGCGGTCGCAGGGGTTTCCGCGGCTACGGCATCTGGTTCGACGCCTTCCGCGTTAGCCCCCGACGTTCCACGTGAAACATCAGCCGTCCGATCAGCGTCCGTCGCGCCCTCTGAGGGCTCGGTGACGGAAGTGTGCACCTCCGTGGTGGCGTCCGAGGCGGCGGGAGCAGCCGACTGCACGGACTCCTGCTGATCCGAGGCCTCGTCCGGAGAATCGGCAGATTCCGCTGATTCCGCGGACGAGGGAGTAGGGGTGAAGAACATGTCGGACGGGCGGCCGCTTCCTCCGCGGTTCTGCAGGGCTGCCCCCATATCCATCCGGGACTTCATGGCGCTCTGTCGAGCACTGGCCGAGACCGGGCGGCGACGGCCGCCCGTTCCACGTGAAACGGACGATGTCGTCTCCTCCGCAGAACCGCTCGACTCGGCGTGCTTGGGGTCCACCGCAATCGCCTTCGCATCCGCCTCGGAGACGGCGGCCCCGGCCGCAGTCGTCGCTCCGTTCCCCTTCTTCTTTGAGGACTTGGGGGCGGTGGAGGCCTTTCCACTCCGCGAGGCGGCAGTTCCAGACTTCGAGGACGCTCGTGTCGCCGCTCCGGTCTTGGAGCGAGCCCCCTTGGGAGACGACGACTTGGACTCCTCAGGCTGGGGTGCTCCCGTCCCGGAACGTGCAGCCTCCGACTTGACTCGCCCAGGTCGATCCGTACGGGAGTCGTTGCTCTCCGTCGCATCGGACGCATTCACCGCTGCGGTATCAGCTGCGACGGTCGACTCCGACTGCGCTGCCGCGCTACCGGCCGGCGGCGCCTCTGCACCCCCAGCGTCGTTTCTCTGGACACTCGACTCCGAAGACGGCTTCTCGACAGGTGCACTGGGAATCAGGGCTCCGAGGCCTCTACCGAGCCCCCTCTTGCGCTCCGCCATGGACAACACTCCTCTACTGGACGACCCGGACAGTCTACGGAGCATCGACAGAGATTCGCGCGTTTCACGTGGAACCACCCGGAGTTCCGGGCCGAATTGTGACTGATCTGGCCTTGCTGGACGCACTCCAGTCGCGAAGGCATGGTCTTCGCGGCCGTTCCACGTGAAACATCGAGCGCCCCTGGACGCTATCCACTCCCGAAGCGGACTGCATCTGACGGTCTGGTGTTCGTTTCACGTGGAACATCGCTCAGTCACAAGGCCGTCCACGCGCACGTCCCGAATAGAATCCAGGAATTTCGCCGCGACTGTTACGACGTTGAAGACACGCGCCCATCAGCCGACTAGTCGTCCAGACAGTGCCCTAGGGGGCCATTCCCGCAGCGTTCCACGTGAAACATCACGGCATGCGCACGCCCATTGCGCAGTCAGTACGAGGAGGACGCCACGCATCCTGCATACCGTCCAAGCCCATGGCGTGTGCGCGTCACACCTGAATCACCTCTGCGTGCTGCAGCCGGTCTCCGTCTCCGGGGCGTGGATCGCGTGGATCACCCGCATGTCGCCTCGTACCGCACACCGGCCGGTGTATGCCCTTTGGCCCTCGCGTACCAGCGAGCTGACTACCGCGCGCAGAGCCTGGCTTTCAGAGCCGTGGCCTTCGGCCCTTGGCCTCCGCTCTGGACACAGATCATCGCATCTCGTGAGCTGCTACGGGTTGATGAGACCCGGCCTCAGTCCTGTCCACGCTCGCACAGTAGGACCTCTCAGTTCGCATGGCGTTGTCGCCACACAAAGGCAGTACTTGTCCCATGATCAATGGTGCACTCGCCTGGCGGCATCGCCAGCATGTACGGTGACTCGCCTTCGCGGTCCCGCCGCGCACCGCGGAGACTCTCGCCGTCGCGATGCGCTCCGCAGCACCCGCCAATCGAGGCACGGAGAGCAGACGGACACCAGAGACAATGCGTTCCACGTGAAACATGGACTCGCGCACTGACCGAAGACGGCCACCATGCCACCGACGAGCCGTCGAGGGTCCTGACGTCGGATCCAGTCGTCAGCTGGACCTCTTTCCGTAGCGTTTCTCACGTTCCTTAATGCGTCGCCCATCGCGCGCTGCAGACCAGGGCATGCCGAGGCGTCTCCCAAGGGAAGAGCTTTTCCGCCTCTCACATGATCGCTGTGTGCCCTGGGACGACGGACAGCGGGCAAGACCCGGAGTTCGTCGGAGTCATCGGGGTCCGATTCGTCCTGCGCTTCCTCGGACAGCCGTCGCGCATGGACGACCGCCGGCGCGCTTCGCAATGTTGAGTCAGAGACAGTCTGGAGAAGGATCGAACCGCACGTTCCACGTGAAACACGCCGACAGAAGACGAGCGGCTGCAGTCGACATCCGCCGGCCGACAATGACAGCACCGTCTCACTCTTGCAAGCGCTGAAATGACAACGGGCCCCGTTCCACGTGGAACGGGGCCCGCTTCGACCTGCAGAGCAGGCCAGATCGATGGATCATTTGCGCTTCGGCACACCTCGCGCTGCGATCTCAGCGGCTGCCTCCAGATAGGACAGCGCGCCCGTGGACTGCGGATCGTAGTTCAGCACCGACTGCTGATAGCTCGGCGCCTCGGAGATCCGCACGGACCGGGGGATCATGGTCTCCAGCACCTGCTCCGGGAAGTGCGCCCGCACCTCATCCGCCACCTGGGAGGACAGGTTGGTACGGCCGTCGTACATGGTCATGAGGATGGTGGACACGACCAGATCCGGGTTCAGGTGCTTCTGGATCATCTCGATGTTGCGCAGCAGCTGGCTCAGGCCCTCGAGCGCGTAGTACTCGCACTGGATGGGGATCAGGACCTCGCTGGCGGCCACGAAGGCATTGATGGTCAGCAGGCCGAGGCTGGGCGGGCAGTCGATGAAGACGTAGTCGAGACGCTCCAGGCCCTGCTCCTCACGACCCTTGGCATACTGGTCCAGAGCACGGGACAGCCTCTGCTCGCGCGCCACCATGGACACGAGCTCGATCTCTGCACCGGCCAGGTCGATGGTCGCCGGCGCCACCACGATCCGATCGGACTCGGGGGAGGGCGCGACCACCTGAGCCAGCTCCATCTCATCGACGAGGACGTCGTAGACGCCATCGACCTCCGAGCTGTGCGGGACGCCCAGGGCGGTGGAGGCATTGCCCTGCGGATCGTTGTCGACCACCAGGACGTTGAGACCCTGCTTGGCCAGGCCCACTGCCAGGTTGACGGCGGTGCTCGTCTTGCCCACGCCGCCCTTCTGGTTGCTGACCGTGATCACGCGAGTGCGCTCAGGCCGCTGAAGCTGCACGTGCTCGAGTCGGCGACGTCGCTGATTCTCTTCCACGAGCTTCCTTCCGAGGGGGGTGTCTCCCGCGCCTTGTGCGGCGGCTGTCGCGTCGGCGTCCTGTCCTGCAGTCAATCGCGATCCGCGGTCCGGCTGCACTGCCGAATCCTGCGAGACCGGATCAGGGGGAAGACCGAAGTCATAGCCGTGAGGCCTGTCGTTCTGGGTCATCACGTCGCCTTCCTCGGTCCTTTGTGATCTGCATCACATTACATGTCGCGGCCGCTGAGGGGCCTTCCCCACACTACCCAAGACGCTTCCCCGGACCGTCGACCGAGGTCAGCGCCTCGAGACCGATTCAGAGGACGACTCGTACCACGGTGGTCGGCTCCTCGAGCAGCTCAGAGCCCAGGGTGAGCACCTCGGTCTGCGCGACGCGGTGCCGCTTGAGCTGCTTGCGTGCCTTATCGATCTCCTGCTGCGCCGACCGGCCCTTGAGCGCGAGCAGCTCACCGGAGCCCTGCAGCAGCGGAAGCGTGAAGTCCAGCAGACCGCCGAGCGCGGAGACAGCGCGGGCCGTGACCACGTCCGGCGCGGAACCGCCCGGCAGCTCTTCGACCTGCTCGCCGCGCGCACGAAGGACCTGCACGTTCTCGAGCTGCAGATCCTGGACGATCTCGTTCAGCCAGGTCACGCGGCGCTCGAGCGGCTCGATCAGCGTGAGCTCCAGATCGGGGCGTGCGATCGCCAGGCACAGCCCGGAAAGTCCCGCCCCGGAGCCCACATCGGCCACACGGGCGTCCTGCGGGATCAGTTCCTCCACCACGGCGCAGTTCAGGACGTGACGTCCCCACAGCCGCGGAGCCTCACGCGGACCGATCAGTCCGCGCACGATGCCCGATGAGGCAAGGTGCTCCACATAGCGCTGGGCTAGCTCGAGCCGGTCGCCGAACAGGCTCTGCGCGGCCTCGGCCTCACGCCCCTGCAGCTCGGGAGCCGGCTGGGCGACGGCGCCGTCGGACTCCGCCTGCCTGCTGCGATCAGAGCGTTCGCCTGGGTGCTGCTCCGTCATGCCTCAGCCGTTCGCCGAGACCACGATGTGGCGTCCGGGGCCCTCGCCCTCCGACTCGGAGTGCATGCCCTCCTCCGCCACGACGTCGTGCACGATCTTGCGCTCGTAGGGGCTCAGCGGGTCCAGGTGCACCGGCTCGCCGGAGTCCCGCACGCTCTGCACGGCACGACGGGCCAGCTCGCGCAGCTGCTCGGCACGGGCCAGCCGGTGCCCGGCGATATCGAGCACGAGCCGGCTGCGCTGCTCCGTGCCGGCCAGCACGGCCAGCCGCACGAGCTCCTGGAGAGCCTCGAGCACCTCTCCGTCCTTGCCGACGAGCATGTCGAGGCCGTCATCGCCCTCCTCCTCCGTCACCACGGAGAGGTAGGTGCGGCCGTTGCGGACCTCGATGTCGATGTCGCCGTCCAGATCGGCGAGATCCAGCAGCTCCTCGAGGTAGTCCGCAGCGACTTCGCCCTCCTCCACGAGGGGGTCGAGCTCGTCGTCATCCTGGTCGCTCGGCTCGGCAGAGGCCGCAGCGGCCTCGTCGCCCTGCGGGACGTCCACACCGGCGACGACCGCCGAGGCGTCGACCTTCTGACCGGGCTCCAGGTCCTGGATCTGCACGCCCTCGGGCGCGGAGTCCTGAGCCTGCTCGCTGTGCTGGTTCTCGCTCATTCGTCTCTCCTGACGGAAGTGGTGCAGCAGCCGTCTCGACAGTATGACCCGAGCGGCGCCCTGAGAGGACCGGTCTCAGGACCCGGACTTCCCCTTGCCCTTGCCGGACTTCTTGCCGCCCGACGAGCCCTTGGAGATCGGCGACGACGAACCGGTGGTCGGCTCCCCGTTGATCACCGGCCCCTGAGCCTTCTCCGGCTGCTGGACATCGTCCTGGCCGGTCTCGAGCGGGCCCTGGCCCTTGATGCCCTTGGCCTTCTGGCGCTTCTTGCTCATGGGCTGCTGGCGCTGACCGGCGGCAGCCTTGGCGCGAGCCTCCTCGATCTCGGCCTGGTGCTCCTCCTTGGTCTTGCCGACCGGGGGAAGGCCCTTGGCCTCGCGGCGCTCGTTGAGCTCGCGCTCGGCCTGCGAGCCGGGAGTGGGGTTGTTGCGGATGACCCAGTACTGCTGGCCCATGGACCACAGGTTGGAGACGGTCCAGTAGATCAGCACGCCGATCGGGAAGTTGATGCCCGTGATGAGGAAGATGATCGGGAAGATGTAGATGATCATCTGCTGCTGGCGGTACATCGGAGAGTTCTTGGTGGCCTCCGAGACGTTCTTGGACGCCAGCTGCTTCTGCGAGATGAACATGGTGACCGTCATGGCCACCACCAGCAGGGCCGCGATGATGATCGTGGCGGTGTGGTTGCCGTCGCCGGGCGAGCGCAGCGTGGAGAACAGCGGGGCGCCGAACAGGGTGCCGTCGTAGAACTGGTGGATCTTGTCCGAGGACAGGACCAGGATCCCCTCGTCCCGCTCGGCAGCGCCGGTCACGCCGTTGAGCACCTGGAACAGGCCGAAGAAGATCGGCATCTGGGCGATGATCGGCAGGCAGGAGGCCAGGGGGTTGACCCCGTGCTCCTTGTACAGGGCCATCTGCTCCTGGGCCATGGCCTGGCGCGAGACCTGGTCCTTCTTGCCCTTGTACTTGGCCTGCAGCTTGGCCATCTGCGGCTGGATCTCCTGCATGCCGCGCATGGAGCGGATCTGGCGCAGGAACAGCGGGATGGTCAGGGTTCGCATGACCAGGGTCAGGCCCACGATGGCCAGGACCCAGGTCCATCCGCTCGCCGCATCCAGCCCGATGAGGGTGAACAGCTCGTGGAAGAGCCACAGGACCGCCGAGACGACCCATTTGAAGGGCCAGAGGATGATGTCGAAGATGTTCATCGTGAGGAAGCTCCTTGAGCCGTCTGCGCGGCAGCCGGGTCTGCGCCGTGCTGGCGCGCGGACGTGGTCTCGTGTGCCGGATCGCGGGGTATCAGCACCGCTGCGCGATCGGCGGGTGTGGGGTGGTTGAGCAGGATGATCCGCGGCAGCTCGGTCTCCGAGGAGAACCGGCGGCCGCCCTGCGGCACCCTGTCGATTCCGCCCGCCGCCCAGGGATGGCACCTGAGCAGTCGTCGCACGGTCAAACCTAGGCCCCGGACCGCCCCGTGGCGAACCACGGACTCGAGGCCGTAGGCCGAGCAGGTGGGGAAGTGCCTGCAGACGTCCCCGTAGAGCGGGGAGATCAGCATGCGGTAGAGCTTCAGACCCGCGATGATCAGGTTCTGCGGCAGCAGCCACACCGCCTGGACCGCACCCCGGGGGCGCACGAAGTCCGACGGTGCCTGCTCCCAGAGCTGCTCCTCATCCAGGACAGGATGCTGATGGCCGAGGCCCTGCGCGGTGCTCATGCCGGCACCTCGGCCTTGCTCGCGGCCTTGCGCCAGGCGGATTCCCAGTCCCGCCGCAGCTCGGCGAAGTCGGCCTCTGCCGAGGCGGGCAGGGCCCGCACCACGACGTCGAAGCCGGCTGGGCTGCCCTGGATCGTCATCCCGACGAGCTCGCGCAGCCGTCGCTTCACGAGATTGCGGCAGACCGCATTGCCGACCCGCTTGGATACCACGAAGCCCGCCCGGGACGGCTGGTCCCCGGACGTGGCGCGCACATAGACGACGACGTTCCGGCGCCCCTGTCGGGCACCGGAACGTGTGGTCGCTGCGAAGTGCGTGGAGGTGCGCATCCTGTGCTGTGCGGGAAGCACGCGCTCACCCCTTCGGTCTCGGCGGCGTCTGCGGACCGGGGCTCTGCTGAGCAGAGGCCGTCGGATCCGCGAGGGCGACGAGAGGGCTCAGGCAGAGAGGGAGGCGCGGCCCTTGGCGCGGCGCGCCGAGAGGATGCCGCGGCCGGCGCGGGTGCGCATGCGGGCGCGGAAGCCGTGCTTCTTGGCGCGACGACGGTTGTTCGGCTGGAACGTGCGCTTGCTCATTGATCTTCTCCGGATGCAGGACGGGCGTGCCCCTGCCCTGTGCGGATCCGGCGCACGCTGCCCGTGCAGAGCACGAGCGCGCAGCAGGCCGTCCGCCTGAGGAAGGGGTCCACCGCTGTGGTGGTCGATGGCTGTGCCGCCGCGAGGCGCATGGCGCCGGGCGCAGGTCAGACACAGGACTGATCGATTGTAGGCGCGGCGAGTGGGACGGTCAACCGAACCGACGGTGACCGCCTCTCGCCCACATGCTGTGCACGTCTTCCGGAAATTCCTGTGGATAACCGGATCCCCGTCCTTGCCAGCAACGGTGCGCTCTCGCTCGTGTAACTACACGATTGTAGTTCTTTTCGGCCCCGATCGGGGCTAGGTCGGGGCTTCGAACGTGCTCTACGCTGAACCCTCGCGCTCGACCCCCGAGCCGCTGTCCACCGCTGTGAACAACTCTGTGGATGACCGGTCGCGAGCGCACCCGGGCACCCGCCCGGAGCCGACATCGCCCCCGAATCCCGGAGTCCCCGCCACTGTGAGTCCTCAGCAGAATCCGGAGCTCGACGCCCGTTGGGCCGAATGCGTCCGCACCATGACCGAGGACCCGCAGATCTCCCCGCGCCACCGCGGCTTCCTGCGCCTGGCCAAGCCCCGGGGCCTCATGGGCACCACGCTGCTGATCGCCGTGCCGAACGAGCTGACCCGCGAGGTCCTGCAGTCCAAGATCGCGCCGGCCTTCAACCAGGCCGTCACGAACTCCTTCGGCAAGGACACCCTGGTCGCACTCGTGGTGGACACCGACCTGGAGGAGGTCTCCGAGCAGGAGATCGAGTCCGCATCCCGGGCCTCGCTGCCGCCGCTGAGCGAGCTCGAGGCCGAGCGCGGCCACACCGCTCCGCCGGCTGCCCAGGAGGAGACCGAGCAGGACTCGCTGTCCACCACGAGCTCCGAGTACTCCGGGGCCGTGAACACCTTCCGCTCGCCGTCGCCGCGACCGGCGGCGCCGCGGCCCTCCGCACCGGAGCCGGCCCGACGCCCCCTGCCCGAGCAGCCCGCGCCGCAGGACACCGCCTCCGCGCAGAGCACCGGCGAGGCCGCAGTCGAGGAGACCGGCCCTCAGGACACCTTCGTCCCCGCCGCTGCCCCGGGCCGCTCGGCTGCGGAGGACCACGGCACGGCCGGTGCGGCCTCGGCCGAATGGGATTCGAGCGCTCGGCTGAACCCCAAGTACGTCTTCGAGTCGTTCGTCATCGGCCAGTCCAACCGCTTCGCCCACGCGGCGGCCTTCGCGGTCTCCGAGACGCCGGCCAAGGCATATAACCCGCTGTTCATATACGGGGATTCAGGGCTCGGCAAGACCCACCTGCTGCACGCGATCGGGCACTACGCCAAGCGGCTCTACCCCGGCATCGCGGTGCGCTACGTGAACTCGGAGGAGTTCACCAACGACTTCATCAACTCGATCCGCGACGACGAGGGCTCCTCCTTCAAGGAGATCTACCGCAACGTCGACATGCTGCTGATCGACGACATCCAGTTCCTGGCGGGCAAGGAGCACACGCAGGAGGAGTTCTTCCACACCTTCAACGCGCTGCACAACCACGAGAAGCAGATCGTGATCACCTCCGATCTGCCGCCGAAGCAGCTCACGGGATTCGCCGATCGCATGCGCTCGCGCTTCGAGTGGGGACTGATCACCGACGTCCAGCCGCCCGAGCTCGAGACCCGCATCGCCATCCTGCGCAAGAAGGCCGATGCCGACGGCACCCAGGCACCGCCCGAGGTCCTGGAGTACATCGCCTCGCACATCTCCACGAACATCCGCGAGCTCGAGGGCGCCCTCATCCGCGTCACGGCCTTCGCCTCCCTGAACAAGCAGGACGTGGACCTGCCCCTTGCCGAGCTCGTGCTCAAGGACCTGATCACCGACGACGACGGCGAGATCACCGCCGCCACGATCCTGGGGCAGACGGCCGCCTACTTCGACATCTCGCTGGACGAGCTGAAGTCCAAGTCCCGCACGCGCACGCTGGTCACGGCCCGGCAGATCGCCATGTACCTGCTGCGCGAGCTCACGGACATGTCCCTGCCCAAGATCGGACAGGAGCTCGGCGGCCGCGACCACACCACGGTCATGCACGCCGATCGCAAGATCCGGACGCTGATGGCCGAGCGCCGGCAGATCTTCAACCAGGTCACCGAGCTCACCAACCGGATCAAGCAGCAGCGCCACAGCTGATCCGCAGCGCAGCCCATGCGCTGCGCTCTGCCTCATCCCTTCAGGCCCCGGGCCCGCACGAGCGGACCCGGGGCCTGCGTCGATCTCCGGTCATCCACAGGACGGCGCGGCGCGGATGCGGGCTGCGAAACCCGTTCTCCACAGCTGTGGGAAGCCCTGTGGACAGGCTGTGCACGACACGATTCCACCGGTTGTGGACAGCGCTGTGGAGAGAACCGCGATCGCGGTGGACAGTCGAGGCGGATCCGGGGATCGGCCTGTGCACGGGCCCGGAATGACAAGAATGTGATTACACAGGCACGGGGCGGTCCGTGGATGGCGGTGCACAGCCGACCCACAGCCATAATCCGCGCCAGATCAGCCGATCAGGCTCTTTTCCACAAGATCCACAGCGGTTATGAACACTACTGTCCATTAATACCTCCCGCCGGACAACGAATGCCCTGACCCCCGATCCGGACCCGGCGAGCTCGTGTAATTACACGTTCAGCCGCACCGAGAGCTGTTCGCTGCCTGCCTCGAGCAGGTCACGGGGCTCCACACCTCCAGGATTCTTGGAATTACAGAAAGCCGGATCCACCGAAGCGCCTCTGCGACTCCCCGGTCTGCTCGAGCAGATGGCACAGGGCACAGCGCGCCGATAGCATGCTGTCGTCGTCTGTCCGGACCTCCGCACCGGACGCCGCGCGGACGACATCTGCGAACGAAAGGCGCCCCCACCGTGAAGTTCTCCGTCGAACGCGACGTTCTGGCCGAGGCCGTGACCTGGACCGCCCGGTCACTGTCCCCTCGCCCGCCCGTCCCGGTGCTCTCCGGTCTGCTGCTCAAGGCGGATAACGGGCAGGTCTCCCTGGCCGGATTCGACTACGAGATCTCCTCTCGGGTCTCGATCGACGCCCAGATCGAGGAGGAGGGCACCGCTCTGGTCTCCGGCCGCCTCCTGGCAGACATCTGCCGCTCGCTGCCCTCGGCTCCCGTGGATGTCATCACGGATGACGGCAAGCTGACGCTGATCTGCCGCTCGTCTCGGTTCAACCTGGCGGCCATGCCCGTGCAGGACTACCCCGAGCTGCCCGGCCTGCCCGAGGTCTCAGGCGTCATCGACGGCGCTGAGTTCGCCCAGGCCGTCGCGCAGGTCAACATCGCCGCCTCCAAGGACGACACCCTGCCGATCCTCACCGGCGTCCGGATCGAGATCGACGGCGAGCGGATGACCCTGCTGGCCACCGACCGCTACCGCCTGGCCATGCGCGAGCTCACCTGGCGCCCCAACAGCAGCTCGCTGCAGACGGCTGCGCTGATCAAGGCCAAGACGCTCAACGACGTCGCCAAGACCCTCGGCCCGGCCGGCGAGCTGAACCTCGCCCTGTCGGACAGCACGGAGCTGGTGGGCTTCGAGTCCGGCGGCCGCCGCACCACCTCGCTGCTGATCGACGGCGAGTACCCCAAGATCCGCTCGCTGTTCCCCGAGTCCACGCCCATCACCGCCTCGGTGCGCACCTCCGAGCTGGTGGAGGCCGTGCGCCGCGTGTCCCTGGTGGCCGAGCGCAACACCCCGGTCCGTCTGGCCTTCACGGACGGCCAGGTGGCCCTGGATGCCGGCACCGGCGAGGACGCCCAGGCCTCCGAGGTCATCGAGGCCAACCTCCAGGGCGAGGACATCACCGTCGCCTTCAATCCCACGTACCTCTCGGAGGGCCTGCACGCCTTCCACTCCGAGTACGTGCGCTTCTCCTTCACCGCTCCGCCCAAGCCGGCAGTGCTCTCGGCGCAGAAGGAGCAGGACGGGGACGACGACGTCGCCTACCGGTACCTGCTGATGCCGGTCCGCCTCCCCAGCTCCTGAGCCCCGGACCTGCGTGCACGTCGACTCCCTCTCCCTCGCGGACTTCCGCAGCTATGAGCAGCTCCAGCTCGAGCTGACCCCCGGGATCACGGTCCTGCTGGGGCCCAACGGGGTGGGCAAGACCAACGTGGTCGAGGCGATCGACTACGCAGCCACGCTGGCCTCGCATCGGGTCAGCGGCAATGCCCCGCTGCACCGAGCAGGCACCGAGCGCGCCATGATCCGCACGGGGATCCGCAGGGCCGGGCACCGCACGAACCTCGAGTTCACTCTGAGCGAGGGCCGTGCTCCCACGGTGCGGATCAACCGAGGCGGCTCGGTCCGCGCCCGAGAGGCCCTGGGCATCCTGCGCACCGTGCTGTTCTCCCCGGAGGACCTCGCGCTGATCAAGGGCGAGCCCTCCGGGCGCCGGGCGTTCCTGGACGTGCTGGGCTCCTCCATGCGTCCGGCCCTGGCCGGGGTCATCTCCGACTACGAGAAGACCGTGCGCCAGCGCAACGCCCTGCTGAAATCGGCGCGGAAGGCCGGGCGCTTCACCCAGGCGCACGAGGCCACTCTCAGCGCGTGGAACGACCAGCTGGCGACCTATGGGGCCGCGGTCCTGCAGTCTCGTCTGCAGCTCGTCCTCGCTCTCGAGCCCGAGGTCCGCCGCGCCTACAGCAGCCTCTCCGACGGTCCCCGGATGCCTCGGCTGCGGTACCGCTCCTCGATCCTCCCGGAGAGCGCAGACGGTCGGGTCGATCAGCTTGCCCATTTCAGCACCGCGGATCTGCGCGAGCTGATGCTCCAGGCCTGCGCGGAGGCCCAGGACCAGGAGATCGAGCGGGCGGTGTCCCTGGTGGGACCGCATCGCGACGAGCTCGAGATCCAGCTCGGCGATCTGCCGGCCCGCGGCTACGCCTCCCACGGCGAGATGTGGTCCTGCGCCCTGTCCCTGCGGCTGGGCTCCTGGTACGTGCACCTGGACGACGACCGCTCCGAGGGCTCCTCCCCCGTGCTGATCCTCGACGACGTCTTCGCCGAGCTCGACGCCCAGCGCCGCAGCCGCCTGGCCGACATGGTCTCGGAGGCCGAGCAGGTGCTGGTGACCGCCGCCGTGGAGGAGGACGTCCCGCAGGAGCTGCTGGATGCCGATTCGGGGCTCACCCTGGTGCGCGTGAGCCCGGGCAAGGCCGTCGTCGATCCCGGATCCCGCCCGTGATCCCCGCCCAGCAGCCGCGCGCCGAGCGCGACCGCGACATCGTCGATCCGGCCGCCGCCGCCCTGATGCGCGTGCGCCGGGGCGCCGAGGCCCGCGGCGAGGGACGGCTTCACGGCGCTGCGGCCAAGGCCAACCTGCGCAGCTTCGGCGCTGCCATGGAGGCGCTCACCGCCAGTCCCGTGCGCCGCCGGGACGCCGAGCGCGATCCGCGGCAGCTGGGCGGCTATTCGGGCGCCGGAGACTCGCCGCGGGATCCGCAGGGCATCGGCGGGGTCATGGATCGCCTGGTCTCCGGACGCGGCTGGCGCACCCCGGTCGCCGTCGGGTCGGTCATGACCCTGTGGCCGGAGCTGGTGGGGGCGTACGTGGCCGAGCACTGCGTGCCGGAGTCCTTCGAGGACACCGTGCTGCGCGTGCGATGCTCCTCCACCGCCCAGGCCGCCAACATGCGGATGCTGCAGTCCCAGGTGCTGTCGACCATCGAGAAGCGCCTGGGCCCGGGCATCGTCACGCGCCTGGACATCGTGGGCCCGGCGGCCCCCAGCTGGCGCAAGGGCCGGCGCTCGATCCGCGGCCGCGGCCCCCGCGACACCTACGGCTGATCCGGACCGCCGTCGATCGGCATCTGCCTCGAGACCGTGGACGGCCTGCAGAGTGCTCGGCACCTCCGGAGACGACTTCCGGGTCAGCGAGCACCCCCGGAGGCACTCCTAGGGGCGTTCTCGTGCCGCTGACAGCGGGTTCAGGCCGTCCCGCACCCGGCATCTGCGCAGATCCGGTATGATGGGCCCGGATTATCGACGCAGCGCATCGAGCGCGCAGACCCCGCGGCCCCCCGAATGCTCCGGTGCGTCCCGCTCGCTCGCTGTCGTCGGGAGTGCTGCCTGCGCCCCGGACCCCGTGCTCCAGGACCCTTGCGGCCTCCATCATGACCATCAGGAGGAACCAGCAGCCCGTGTCAGAGGACAAGAGCACCGAAGGCGGCTACGGCGCCAGCGACATCACCGTCCTGGAGGGCCTCGAAGCGGTCCGCAAGCGCCCAGGCATGTACATCGGATCCACCGGACCGCGGGGCCTGCACCACCTGGTCTACGAGGTCATCGACAACTCCGTGGATGAGGCCCTGGCCGGCCATGCGGATCACATCGAGGTCGTGCTGCGGGCCGACGGCGGCGTGAGCGTCACCGACAACGGCCGCGGCATCCCGGTGGACATGCACCCCACGCAGGGCCGTCCCACGGTCGAGGTCGTCATGACGATCCTGCACGCCGGCGGCAAGTTCGGCGGGGGCGGCTACGCGGTCTCCGGCGGTCTGCACGGCGTGGGCATCTCCGTCGTCAACGCGCTGTCATCGCGCGTGGAGACCGAGATCCGCCGCCAGGGCTACGTCTGGCGCATGGAGTTCGCCGACGGCGGCCGCCCCCAGGGCGAGCTTGAGCGCGGCGAGCAGACCGAGGAGACCGGCACCACGCAGACGTTCTGGGCTGATCCGGAGATCTTCGAGTCCGTCGAGTACGACTTCGAGACCCTGCGCGCCCGGTTCCAGCAGATGGCGTTCCTCAACAAGGGGCTGCGCATCACCCTGACCGACCAGCGGCGCCTGGACGAGTCCGGCGACGAGGTCGCCGGCGAGTCCGCGCGCACCGAGATCATCACCGAGGTCGAGGGCCAGGACGCCTCCGAGGTCCCCACCGCGCAGTCCCCGGAGGCCGGGAGCGGCGCCGAGCAGGTGGAGACGGCCAAGGCTCCGGCGCTGAACACCGTGGGCGCGACCGCCGACGGCCACCGCCGGGTCATCTACTGCTACGAGCACGGTCTGCTGGACTACGTCCGCTTCATCAACAGCGGCAAGAAGGCCGAGCTGGTCCACGACGAGATCATCGACTTCGAGACCGAGGACGTCGAGCGCTCCATCTCCGTGGAGATCTCCATGCAGTGGACCACCGCCTACAGCGAGTCGGTGCACACCTACGCGAACACGATCAACACGCACGAGGGCGGCACCCACGAGGAGGGCTTCCGCACCGCGCTGACCACGGTGATCAACCGCAAGGCCCGCGAGTTCAAGCTCTTGCGGGACAAGGACGACAACCTCACCGGCGAGGACGTCCGCGAGGGCCTCACCGCGGTCATCTCGATCAAGCTCGGCGACCCCCAGTTCGAGGGCCAGACCAAGACCAAGCTGGGCAACTCCGAGGCCAAGCCGTTCGTGCAGCGCGTGGTCGCCGACGAGTTCGGGGACTGGATCGAGCGCAACCCGAACTACGCCAAGGACATCATCCGCAAGGCCATCGGCGCCTCGCAGGCTCGTCTGGCGGCGCGCAAGGCCCGCGAGACCACCCGGCGCAAGGGGCTGCTGGAGTCCGGCGGCATGCCGGGCAAGCTCAAGGACTGCTCGTCCAAGGACCCGTCGAAGTCCGAGATCTACATCGTGGAGGGCGACTCGGCAGGCGGCTCGGCCGTGCAGGGCCGCGATCCGGCGCACCAGGCGATCCTGCCGCTGCGCGGCAAGATCCTGAACGTCGAGCGGGCCCGCCTGGATCGTGCGCTGTCCAACGCCGAGGTCCAGTCCATGATCACGGCCTTCGGCTCGGGCATCGGCGACGACTTCGACATCGAGAAGGCGCGCTATCACAAGATCGTGCTCATGGCCGATGCCGACGTGGACGGCCAGCACATCACCACGCTGCTGCTGACGCTGCTGTTCCGGTTCATGCGCCCGCTGATCGACCACGGCTTCGTGTACCTGGCGCAGCCGCCGCTGTACCGCATCAAGTGGTCGAACGCGCCGCACGACTACGTCTACTCGGATGCCGAGCGCGATCGCGCCCTGGCGGAGGGCCAGGCCTCGGGCAAGCGGATCCCCAAGGACAACGGCATCCAGCGCTACAAGGGCCTGGGCGAGATGTCCTACACCGAGCTGTGGGACACCACCATGGATCCTGAGCACCGCACGCTGCTGCAGGTGACCATGGAGGACGCCGCCGCCGCCGAGCAGGTCTTCACCATGCTCATGGGCGAGGACGTCGAGTCCCGCAAGGAGTTCATCCAGCAGAACGCCAACGACGTCCGCTTCCTCGACATCTAGTCGCAACGGAGCATATGCCGACTGCGGCATATGTGCCCGTCGCCGCCTCCATGGCGGTGACCGGCGGATCAGTCTCGAGCACCACGGCCCAGCGGCCGAGCAGACGCACAGACGCCCGCGGGCGTCGGGAGAAGGACGGGAAGCGCACGAATGAGCGACGACAGCCAGGTCACCCCGGAGGAGCCGGAGAACCAGCCGGGCACCGAGGTCGAGGCCGCCACGATCACCGGCGATCGCGTGGAGCAGGTCGACCTCCAGACGGAGATGCAGCGCTCCTACCTGGACTACGCCATGGCGGTGATCGTCGGACGAGCCCTGCCGGACGTCCGCGACGGCCTCAAGCCGGTGCACCGCCGCGTCATCTACACGATGTACGACGGCGGCTACCGCCCGGACCGGTCCTTCAACAAGTCGGCCCGCGTGGTCGGCGACGTCATGGGCCACTACCACCCGCACGGCGACTCGGCGATCTACGACGCCCTCGTCCGCCTGATCCAGGACTGGGTCCAGCGCTACCCGCTGGCCCTGGGCCAGGGGAACTTCGGCTCCGCCGGCAACGACGGCGCCGCCGCCCCTCGATACACCGAGACCAAGATGGCTCCGCTGGCAATGGAGATGGTCCGGGACATCCACGAGGAGACCGTCGACTTCCAGGACAACTACGACGGCAAGTCGCGCGAGCCCACCGTGCTGCCGGCGCGGTTCCCGAACCTGCTGGCCAACGGCTCCGCCGGCATCGCCGTGGGCATGGCCACCAACATCCCGCCGCACAACCTCCGTGAGCTCGCCGACGGCGTGCAGTGGTACCTGAAGAACCCGGAGGCCAGCCGCGAGGAGCTGCTCGAGGCGCTGCTCAAGCGCGTCAAGGGCCCGGACTTCCCGGGCGGGGCGCAGATCCTCGGCCACAAGGGCATCGAGGACACGTACCGGACCGGTCGCGGCTCCATCAAGATGCGCGCGGTCGTCTCCGTCGAGGAGATCCACGGCCGCACCTGCCTGGTGGTCACCGAGCTGCCGTACATGGTCAACCCGGACAACCTGGCCATCAAGATCGCGGACCTGGTCAAGGAGGGCAAGATCGGCGGCATCGCCGACATGCGCGACGAGACCTCCGGGCGCACCGGTCAGCGCCTGGTGATCGTGCTCAAGCGCGACGCCGTGGCCAAGGTGGTGCTGAACAACCTCTACAAGCACACCCCGCTGCAGGAGAACTTCTCCGCGAACATGCTGGCCCTGGTGGACGGCGTGCCGCGCACGCTGTCCCTGGACGCCTTCATCTACCACTGGGTGCGCCACCAGATCGAGGTCATCGTCCGGCGCACCACGTTCCGTCTGCGTCAGGCGCAGGAGGAGGCGCACATCCTGGTGGGCCTGCTGAAGGCCCTGGATGCCCTGGACGAGGTCATCGCCCTGATCCGCCGCTCGCCCACCCCGGACGAGGCCCGCACCGGGCTGATGGAGCTGCTTGGGATCGACGAGGAGCAGGCCCAGGCCATCCTCAACATGCAGCTGCGGCGCCTGGCGGCGCTGGAGCGGCAGAAGATCCAGGACCGCTTCGCCGAGCTCGAGCAGATGATCGCTCGCTTCGAGGCGATCATCGCCTCCGAGGACCTGCAGCGCCAGATCGTCTCCGAGGAGCTCGAGGAGACCGTCGAGAAGTACGGCGACGACCGCCGCACCGAGATCCTGTGGGGCTACGACGGCGACATGTCCATGGAGGACCTGATCCCCCAGGAGGACGTGGTCGTCACGATCACCCGCGGCGGCTACGTCAAGCGCACGCGCATCGATCAGTACCGGGCCCAGCGCCGCGGCGGCAAGGGCATCCGCGGAGCGAATCTGCGCGGCGACGACGTCGTCGAGCATTTCTTCACCACCACCACGCACCACTGGATCCTGTTCTTCACGACCCACGGCCGCGTGTACCGCACCAAGGCCTACGAGCTGCTCGAGGCCGGTCGCGACGCCAAGGGCCAGCACGTCGCCAATGTCATGGCCTTCCAGCCCGGCGAGCAGATCGCCCAGGTCATGGAGCTGTCGACCTACCAGGACGCCCCGTACCTGGTGCTGGCCACGCGCAGCGGCCTGGTGAAGAAGTCCCGGCTCGAGGACTACGACACCAACCGCACCGCCGGCGTGATCGCGATCAACCTGCGCGAGGGCGACGAGCTGGTCTCGGCCAAGCTCGTGGACTCCGACGACGACATCTTCCTGGTCTCGCGCAACGGCCAGTCCCTGCACTTCCAGGCCGATGACGAGGCGCTGCGACCCATGGGCCGCGCGACCTCCGGCGTGACCGGCATGAAGTTCCGCGATGACGACGAGCTGCTGGCCGCCGACGTCGTGGCGAAGGGCACCGAGAGCTACGTGTTCGTGGTGACCGAGGGCGGCTACGCCAAGCGCACGGCCATAGAGCAGTACCGGCGCCAGGGCCGCGGCGGGCTCGGCATCAAGGTCGCCAAGGTCGGGGATGAGCGCGGCAAGCTCGCCGGCGCCTTGATCGTGGGAGAATCCGACGAGGTCATGGTCGTCATGGCCTCCGGCAAGGTCGTGCGCTCTGCGGTCTCGGAGGTCCCCGCCAAGGGCCGCGACACCATGGGCGTCATCTTCGCCAAGCCTGCCCCCAAGGACTCGATCGTGGGTGTGGCCTGGAATGCCGAGCGCCACATCGAGGACGCGGTCGAGGAAGCCGTCGAGAACGGCACGGCTACGATTGCGGATCCGACAGCCGATGCTGCGGATGAGGATGTCGTAACGTTGGACGAAGTCAACAACGGAGGTAACGAATGAGCCCCGAGGCACGCTCTGGTGCGGCTGGACGTTCGAAGTCCGGCGGCGCTGGTCGGGGATCCTCTCCCAGCCAGGCCAAGAAGGCGGACAGCGCCAAGGCGTCGTCGTCCAGCAGCCGCACGCCCCAGCGGTCCTCGACCAAGGGACTGGTGCGGCCCGCGCCGCGCGCCAAGGTGCGCCGCGCGCGCCTGGTCGTGTCGCGCGTGGACACCTGGTCGGTGCTCAAGCTCGCGTTCCTGCTCTCGGTTGCGCTGGGCATCGTGGTGGTCGTCGCGGCCGTGCTGATCTGGATCCTGATGGACATCACGGGTCTGTTCAACGGCATCAACGAGCTGGCAGCCATGCTGGCCGGCCCGGGCGGCAGCACAGAGGTCCAGGAGATCGTCTCCCTGGGACAGGTGGCGATCTTCGCGACCATCCTCTCGGTGATCAACGTGATCCTGCTGACGCTGCTGTCGGTCATCGCCGCGATGCTCTACAACCTGGCCGCCGGCCTGATCGGCGGCATCGGGGTCACGCTGACCGACGACTGATCTGCTCGGCGCTGCCGACCGGGATCTCGGATTGGTCCCGGTCGTGGCGATCGTGTAGAGTCCCTATTCGTTCCGCGACGGACAGACCGCCAGGTCGCCCGAGCGGACGTGACTGGTTCGCTGGTCACGGGCGTATAGCTCAGACGGTTAGAGCGCTTCGCTGATAACGAAGAGGTCCCAGGTTCAATTCCTGGTACGCCCACGGTTCAACGGCATCCCAGTGCATCGGAGACCGGCATGAAGAACGCTGTCACGGCGATCGTGCTGGTGTTCGGTGCCGCCGGAGCAGGAGTCGCCGCCTGGCGGCTGCGCTCCGCAGATGCCGATCGCGCCGCTTGGCGCGAAGCCGCAGATCCCGTCGACTGAGTTCAGCTCGACAGGATGCTCCGGGGGCATGGCGCAATTGGTAGCGCATCTGCTTTGCAAGCAGAGGGTTAGGGGTTCGAGTCCCCTTACCTCCACGTAAGATGAGAAAATCGAAACTTGCCCCGCCTGATGGCGGGGCAGTTTT
>ERZ501033.30-NODE-30-length-35092-cov-4.802837_pt1 | contig 35092 bp, 27 predicted proteins | sample MGYA00248844_ERZ501033 | MGnify/ENA primary metagenome ERZ501033 (study PRJEB25958, sample SAMN03398539) | human skin metagenome | study: EMG produced TPA metagenomics assembly of the Human Skin Microbiome Metagenome (human skin metagenome) data set.
GGTTCAGACGTGTGCTCTTCCGATCTCACCGCTCCGGCCAGGACGTCGGTGAGCCAGTGGTGCCCGAGGTAGATGCGCGAGGTGCCCATGAGCACGCTGAACACGGCCAGCCCGGTGAGCGTGAGGACCCGGCCCCGGCGGCTGCGCACATACAGCAGGACGAGATAGGCGAGCACGGTGGCGATGACGAACGTGTTGAGCGTATGACCGCTCGGGAAGCTGGGCGAGTGCTCGAACGGAGGCACTGCTTCGGTGAGCGGGGGACGCGCCCGTCCGGTCATCGTCTTCCCCTGGGTGGTGAGGAAGAGCGACCCGGCGACGGCCACGACCATGAGCACGAGCGGAGTGCGGGTGCGCCACCACCACGTGAGCGCGATGATGGTCGTGCCGGCGAGGATCGGCATCCCGATCGTGCCCCCGAGGTGGGTGAAACCCGTGACCACCGTGTTGAGCCAGTCCGTGCGCTGTGCGAGCATCCAGGCGTGCACCGGGCCGTCGATCCGCTGGGCCTCTCCTCCTGCCTGGACCGCCTCGTAGAGGTCCTCCAGGGCGTCGAGCGAGAGGGCGATGACGAGGAAGACGGCGGCGACCGGGAGCAGGCCGATGAGGCGGGCGGTGAGCTTCGCGACGCGTCCGGGCGATGCGGTCGGGGCGGTCTCCTCCCGCTGCGCCTGCGAGCCGGGTGCACGATGATCCATAGTCCCGATTCTCGCTCATGCGCGGACCGGCCCACGCGCTGGGCGCCCGTCGGCCGGATCGTCGGCCCGGGGCCGTTCCACCTGCGAATGCGCGGGGCGTGATGAGAATGTGATGAAAATTGAACGAATTGCGGGTTACTCTGGCGTCAGTTCTGCGGCACTCACTGTCGAGGCGCCCTCAGAGCCGACGCGGGTCCCCGGATCCGCTCGACCGTTCGCACGATCGACGATGGAGTTGAAGTGACCGTGATGAGAACAGCAGGGAGCATGAAGTTCCGGACCACGGGGCGCAGGGCGGTGGTCGGGGGTGCTGCAGGATCGGTGCTGCTCCTCGCCTCGGCGTGCGGCACCGCCGGAAGCGTCGGCGGTGGAGGATCCGCCGGAGAATCGGGAGGCTACGAGTACGGAGCCTCGCAGGACGAGATCAATGAGGCGATCGCCGATCTCGAACCCGTGAACATCGTCTACCAGGTGGGAACGCCCTCGGCGAACTCGACCACTGGAGCACGATCGCTGCAGTTCAAGGACGCGGTCGAGGAGATGTCCAACGGCCAGATCGAGGTCGAGATCGTCTGGAGCATGGCCGTCGCCGGGTATCCCGAGGCGATCGACGCCGTCGTCGACGGCCGCGTGGACGTGAGCTACCACCTCGTGGGGTACGAGCCGCAGCGCTTCCCCGAGGCCACCGCGCTGGCGACCGCGCTGGCGAACGTCGAGTACTCTCCCATGGTCGGTGAGATGGTCGCGCACGGTGTGGCTTCCGAGATCGGGTGGAACAGCGAACCGCTCCTCGACCGCTTCGAGCAGGAGGGTGTCAGGCCGCTGGCCCCCTTCATCGCCAACGGCGCCTACTCCCTTAACTGCAACTCGCAGATCGCCACCGGCGACGACCTCGAGGGACGGCAGATCCGGGCCGGCACCTCGGGCCAGAGCCAGGCGGTCCAGGACTTCGGCGCGGTGCCGACGAGCATGGAGTTCACCGAGGCCTTCGAAGCCATGCAGCGCGGCACCATCGACTGCGACCTATCGCCCACCGCGGCCAAGGACATCAGCGGCGTGTTCCAGGCGGCTCCGCACCTGAGCTACACCACCGAGGCCAGCTGGCCCCGGTTCCCGGCCGGCTTCTTCGTCGGATCGAGCTTCGACAACCTCCCGGTCGCCTATCAGCAGATTCTCTTCGATTCGGCTGATCTGCTGGTGAGCGGTTCGGCCCAGGGGTACGTCGACTCGAACAAGAACCACGTCGAGGACATCCGGAGCGTGGACGGCACGATCAACGAGTTCGATTCGGCGATGCAGGACGAACTCCGGGAGATCGTCGACAGCCAGATCGAGACGAACATCGACGACGGCCTGGTGCCGGAGGACATCGTCGAATCGATCGCCGAGCTCGAGGAGAAGTACCGCGGCATCGTCACCGAGCTCGGCTACGAGGACGGCGGCGACATGGAGACCATGGACGAATGGTACGACCCGGCGGCCGACTGGTCGGACTACTCGGATGCGATCTTCGAGGAGGCCGGCGCACTCGACCACCGGCCCGGCAGCTGACACCATCGGCGCGGACCGAACCGCTCTCCGGTGCCGGGTGTGCACCTCTGCTCGACATCATCAAACGTGATTCGAGCGGACGTGCACACTCGGCGCTGGCCGGAACGGGGAGGACACGGTGGGCCCCGTGGGGCTCGAACCCACGACCCGCGGTCGAGGGAAAGAGACAGGCCCGCAATGTTCTACAGGGATGGAACCCATCAAGGCAACGAGCGGCCCATTCCTCGCTTCACCCCCACCGCATCACTGTCAAAATCTCCGTCGCAATCGGTTGCTTGCTGGCTCAATATCAAGCAATCAGCCGCTACGAGAGGTGGGATCCCGCCACGTCATAAGTCTCAGTTGGCAAGATTGGGGAAGGCGGCGAAAAGAGTAGCGAGAATTAATCGGCTAGCGTAGGAGCTGCTCGAAGAACGGCGAACCGGCGCCAAGAAAACTACTTTGAGCACGCACTCGGAAAGCCTTAAGACTCGCGCACGTGCAATCCAATAACCGCCATGGGAAAGACCAGCAGGAGTCGGAGAAACCCATCGCAGGTGGTTTCGGATCAGCAATGCAGTTGTGCCTGACCCTAGAAGTTCAGCGAATGTCAATTGCAAAGCGGCACCTAACGTTTGCCAAGCCAATCGGCCGATTGACTCTCAAGCGCAAGTTGCATTGATTGGTGGCATATCTACATGACCTCCCCTCGCGCTTGACACGCGACCGATCGCATCGCAGGAATACTCAGTAAAAGCATATCCGTTGTCGGTAAGTCAATGCCCGCGGGAGGCACAAATAGTCTTGCGCGTTCGCAATGATGCGCTTCCTTGTACTTTTCTACTCGGATAGAGTCTTGAAGTTGACAAACAAGGGATCTGCATCCCCGTAGGACGAAACTGATGGTTGGAGCGACGACAAATTTGCCCGCGTTGGAGCGAGTCATGTCTATGCCGGGCTGGCCGTCGCTCGTATGCTTGTACCATGATGCCTAGGCGACCGAGGGAACACCAACTAGAGACTGAGTCGATCAACGCTTTCCGTAAAGTGGCTGGTGAGCATGGTTGGGTCGTCCGAGAGATGCCTGAAGACTACGGAATCGATCTCGAAGTGGAAATCTTCGACGACGACGACTATGCAACGGGCAATATCTTTAAAATTCAGATGAAGGCAACTGATAAGCCCGGATCACGATCAATCAGGGTTTCAACCGAATCCCTATTGTACTGGGTACATTTTGATGTACCCGTAATGATCATACTCTATGATTCAAGCGATTGCAGTCTATACGGAAAATGGGTGCACCGGCGGGATCCCGTCGCTGAATTCGCGGAGCAGCAGAAGTCGGTCACAATAAGGTTCGAGGAACGCGATCGGATTTCGGGATCATTTAGTAGGTTCGAAGTCGAACTAGAGGCGCTAAAGAAATTCAAAGAGCGCAGAATCAATGCGCCGTTATCTTGCAGGGTTGGCAATGCGCGCAAATCCGATAACCAGCCGCATGAGGCGCCGATGGATATTTCATCTCAGCTTTTTGTTTTGGAGAATAGATCCATGGGGATGCTCGCGCTTTCCAAGTCGGATGATGCGGACTTCACCTTATCTGCAAGTTCTGAGACGATTCAAGTAACTATTGGACCAAACCTCGCGCACGTTGAAGTGCCGAAAGGATCCGTGGGAGTCGATCCCAGTGAATTATCGCAGTTGGTAATTTCATCTGCAGCGGTACTTCTGTTTCGAATTGGAATCGAAGGTTACGCTTCGAGGCTCGTTGCGACTTTGCCGAATGACTCACAGTGGTTCATTAATGCGAATCTTTCGCTTGATCTGGGCTTGTGTTTGGCGAGCGTCAGCTCCTGGCAGAAGTTGCTTGCGATAGCCGAATGCGTTTCGAATCAATCAACCTCGGACCCGAGTCTTCTGCACATTGCCCAAGTGTACGGAATGCTTGCGCTGTATTCTCCCGAATGTGATACTGAAAATGAACGGATGACAGGGTTCTTGCAGAAGCTTGCGATGCGTCTTTCCAAATTGCCAGATCCTTTGGATGCTGGTGTCGCATATTACAATTTAGCCAACTTCGTCAAATCAAAGGATCCTGCTGCGGCATTAGAGTTTCTGGCCTTGGCTGAACAATATGATTCGCGTTATAGGTCGCGTGAGTACTTTTACGGTGAACGGGCCGAGTGTTTCTACCGTCTGGGTGCTTTTGACAAGATGGCCATCTCCTATGAGAGCGCTGTCGAGGTTGCGAAGGAAAGTGGTTCGGAGCGGCCAGAAGGATACTATGATGTTCGATTGGCAGACAGCTATCTGCTTTCGGGCGAAATATGCAAGGCCTACCAAACTGCTATTGAGTCTCGCGTGTCGGCAAGCGGGGATGAAAACTTCCGGAAGGTTGTTATTTCGATCTCGTCACTCATTATGGAAGTGACTGGTACCCGGGTGCAGAAGTCGAGTTTGGCTTCGTCATTCGGGGAGGCCTCTGATCTTTCTAGTATGCCACTCGAAAAGGTGTTGGAAGAGATGGCATCCGGAGTTCGCGGCGGCGTGTACAACCCAGACTGTTGGATACGCTTGATGCCAGGCCTGTCGGCTGAACATCAGGCTACTGCGCTATTGCTTATCGGTCACTTCTTTCAGAACTCCGAGGCTATGGCGGCTGCGTACATTGCATTCCACGCGTTAGGCTTGGAAGAGATGTCCGCTGCGGTAGGTCATATGGGCTTGGATCTGTTTGACTCAGAATTCTTCGTAATTGTTAGTTCCGGTGAGATACCGGAATCAGAAGCTGCGGCCAAGGCGTTGAAGATGATCGCGTCTAGTAACGCGGTTCCGACACGACCGTTCACGGTTAGAATTCACGAACAACCGGAATAGGTGCTTCTGTCGATTGCGCTGCGTGTTAACTGCATCGAGCCGTCAGTGTAAGTCGTATTTCGGTGTACGAGAAGTTCCTTATTGTTGTGCATAGTTCTGATCGGAGATCTATTGGCCGGATTTGGGGTGCTTGTGGTTGTGGACAATTGTGTTCCGGACATGCGGTGGGCCCCGTGGGGCTCGAACCCACGACCCGCGGATTAAAAGTCCGCTGCTCTACCAGCTGAGCTAGAGGCCCGAACGGTCGAATCGTCAGGATGGGACCGTTCAGCGCGCGATTGCGCGCGGCACAAGTGTAATCCGCGCGGCGGTCGCCTGCCCAATCCCGCGCGCCGCCCGGGCGGACCACTCGGTAGAGTTGCAGAGGCCGCCGGCACTGCTGCGCAGCCTGGACGGACACGGGTGGGGAGGAGGTGCCGGATGGCGATGCGCCGCTCCCGTCCGACCCCGGCCGATCCGAGCGGCACCTGGCGCCTCATCGCCGCTCTCGCCTTCGCGAGCACGGGGCGGCCTTCATGCAGACGCTCGTCGTCCCCATCCAGAACTCCCTGCCCGAGCTGCTCGGCGCACCCCGCTCCGCGACGGCCTGGGTGCTCACCATCTCGCTCGTCGCCGCCGCCGTCACCACCCCGATTTCCGGCCGGCTGGGGGACCTGTTCGGCAAGCGCAGGGTCGCCCTCGCGCTCATCGGTCTCCTCGTCCTCGGCTCGGTCATCGCCGCCCTGTCCTCCGGGCTCGTCGGCGTCCTCGTGGGCCGTGCGCTCCAGGGCGCGAGCATGGGCATCATTGCGGTCTCGATCTCGATCCTCGGCGACCAGCCCGATCCCCGGAAGAACGTCACCGGCATCGCGATCGTCAGCGCCAGCCTGGGTTTCGGCGGCGCTCTCGGACTGCCGCTGAGCGCCTGGATCGTGCAGATCGGGGACTGGAAGCTCCTCTTCTGGGCCACCGCAGCGCTCGGCGTCGTCACCCTGCTCTCCCTCCGCGCCGCCGTGCCCGCCTCCCCGGGAACCCGGCAGCGCGTCGATGTCCTCGGCGCCGTCGGACTCGCCGCCGGCCTGTCGGGCATCCTCGTCGCGATCTCCCAGGGGCCGGTATGGGGATGGATCTCCGCCCCTACGCTCGGCTTCGGGCTCGGCGGCATCGGTGTGCTGTTCGCCTGGGGCGTCTACGAGCTCCGGATCGGTGCCCCGATGGTCGATCTCCGCCTGCTCGCCCGCCGTCGGCTGCTCCTCGTCAACGCCGGGACGATCGCCCTCGGGTTCTCGTTCTTCATCTCCCAGGTGGCCTACATGCAGATGCTCCAGCTGCCGGCCGACACCGAGGCGGGCCTCGGGCTGAGCACGTTCGGCGGCAGCCTGGCGCTCGTCCCCAGCGCCCTGACGATGATGGCGCTCGCTCCCGTGTCCGCGCGGCTCATCACCGTCCTCGGCGGCCACCTCGCGACATGTCTGGGGTCGGTGGTGATCGCGCTGTCCTACGCCTACACCCTCCTCTGGCACGATGCGGTGTGGCACATCGTGCTCTCGAGCACCGTCCTGTGCGCCGGCCTCGCCCTGTCCTACGCCGCGATCCCCACGCTCGTCATGGACGAGGTCCCCCGCGAGGCCACCGGATCCGCCAACGGCGTCAACGCGCTCATGCGCAGCGTCGGCACGAGCAGCGGGGCAACGGTCTCCGGCATGGTGCTCGCAGCGACGAGCCGCGAGGTTGCCGGCTCCCAGGTGCCCTCGCTCGACGGATTCCTCGTGAGCTTCGCGCTCGGGCTTGCCGGAGCGCTCGTGTGCGCTGTCCTCGTCTGGGCCGCTCGCCGCTCCCGCTGACCTGCACTCCAGTCCTCAAGCCGAGCCGAGCCTCCGCCGGCTGCCGCGCTGCAGGTCACACGCCGTCGACCTGTCATGTCCGCTCGATCTTCCCATCGAACTGCCATGTCTGCTCGATTCCGGACGGAGAACCGTGCAGGAGCGGCAGGTCGACGGGAAGAGCGTGCACGAACGGCAGGTGGACGGGACGACGAGATCGGGCAGACCGAGCAACCTCATCCGCTCTCAGAGACGGACGTCCGGCCGGTAGGTGCGCGGCGCCTCGTCCGCAGCAGGTCCGGTGTCGGCCGAGCCGGTGTGCGCGACGACGTCCTGGTCCTCGGAACGCCGCCCGCCGAAGATCCCGGACCTCCGGCCGCGGCGGTCACCGCGACCGCCGCCCTTCCCGGTCTGCTGCTCGTCGACGACCTCGCCGTCGATGACCTCACCGGATCCGCGCTTCTTCTTGAGCCGAATGATGTTCTTGAGTCCGCCGACGACGGTGGCGTCCTTCTTCGGGGTGCTCACCTGCGGGTCGAGCTCGGGCTCGAAGTTCACCGGGAACGGCCCGAACGCCGTGCGCGCCTGGTCGACGACGGTGAGCGCCATCTTCCGATTCACCACCGCGCCGATCACCGCTCCCACGCCGAAGGGCAGCGGCCGCCCGACGAACGAGCCGCTCGCCCGCGCCGCGTACTTCTTGAGCAGCGCCTTGCGCATGCGACGGGTGAGCGAGTTCATCATCGAGGCGGGGACCTGCTTGGCGACGATCTGGCCCCAGTTCGCCGTCACCGCCGGCCCGGTGCCGCGCGCCTGGCCTGCGAACTTCTTGACGAGATCACGACCGGAATCGCCGAGCATGAGGCCCATGACGAGAGCGTTCGCGCGCTCCGGGTCGCGCACCGGCAGGCCGTGCAGCTCGGCGACGGCCTGCGCGTAGAGAGCCGACCCCTCGAGGAATCCCGCGGTCTCCACCGCGGCCACGCCCATCGCCGCGCCGGTGCCGATCCCCGGCACCACTGCGGTGGCGCCCACCGCAGCACCGCCGCCGGTGGTGAGGTTGACATAGTGGCTGCGGACGATCTCTGCGATGTCCGCCGGTGTCGCATCGGGGTTGCGGCGACGCAGCGAGCGGAGGTAGGCGAGGACGGCCGGGCGCTGCACGCTCAGCAGCTTGCGGATGCCGCCCTCGGCCTTGGGATGGAGGGTGCCGTCGTCGTTGATCGCCATGCCGGCGGCCCGGCCGATGCCGGAGTTGACCATCGTGCTCTTCACCATGGGAGTTCCTCTCTCGCACTCGCGCGCCGGGCCGGGTCGGCTCGAATCCGCAAGCGACATTGTGAAGTCGAACACTGCGCATCAGTCTACTTCGCCCCTCCCGGGGTCCCTCGAATCCAACTCCCAGCACCCGTGGGGAATACGCGGAGCACCACCGGCCGCCACGGCCGCCGGAGTACACTGGGCGGCGATGTCGACACCAGGGAACGCCCCGCGCCACCACCGCCCCCGCGTCATGCCCGACCTCGATCACCTGCGGCCGCAGCCGGATCCGGCCGCTCGCGCCGAGGCCGCTCACTCGACCGCCGTCCTCCTCGTGGGCAGCAGGGACGGGCAGCGCGACGCGGACGCGACGGCGCGGTTCGTCCGCCTCGCCGACGAGGTCGGCCTCGAGGCCCTCGCCGAGATCTGGTCCCGGGCGCCGGCGGTCTCACTGCCCGGTGCGCTGTGGCGGCTCTATGCGCTCCGCGATTGGATCCGCCGCTCGCCCCGGCAGGCCGCCGACTGGTTCGACGCCGGCCGCCAGGGCCACTCCGTGGCCGAGGTGCTCGCCGGTGTCGAGACCCCGCCCGGGCCGGATGCGGTGGCCCGCGCCGCTGACCGGATCCTCTCCGGGGCGTTCGCGGGGGATCTCGCCATCGCACTCGCCCGCGCCTCGGCGTTCGTCGAGGTCGCCGCGCGCGGCCGCGTCCTCACCGGGGACACCGGTACCGGTGCCGAGCAGTTCGAGAACCTCGCTCGGGATCTCGCCGGAGCCGCTCGCGCGCGCCGGCAGGGCCGCCTCGTCTGAACCCACCGGGCGAGCACACCGCACGCGTCCCCGACGCGGATCTCGCAGGTCGCCCGGGTGCTGCTGGGAGCGGTTCCGGTGGTGATCGCACAGGTCACCCGGGTTCTCGAGCATCAGGGATCCGCCGTTGGGAAACCGGCGCCGGGACTTGTATCCTGCTCACGTGGCCCGCGAGGGTCGCATCGGGTGTCGGATCGCTGAAGCCCCGGGCTCCAACATCAGCCGCTTCGAGCGGCCTACCGCCGAGAGGCGCTCTCGGTCCGGCACCCGCCCTCCAGCAGCACCGAACGAGGAGAACCGCGTGAGACTGCGCCGGGTTCCACGCGAATCACAGTTCTATGACCTGTTCATCGAGCTCGCCGCTCACCTCCAGGACGGCACCCTCGTCCTCGCCGAGCTCTCCGGGATCCCGGTCGACGAGCGGCGGGCGGCCGCCCGCCGGATGCAGGAGATCTGCGACTCCGCCGACGAATCGGCCGGGGCCGTGCTCCGCCGGCTCCGCGAGAACTACGTCACCCCGCTCGACCGCCAGGATCTCTTCCTCCTCTCCGACACCCTCCGCGAGACGTGCCACGCGCTCGATGCGGTGGGCTTCGCGATGACCTCCTCGGCGTTCGACGAGCTCCCGGTCGGCGCACTCGAGATGCTCGCGCTGCTCTCCACCCAGGCGGACCAGACGCTGCGGATGACCCAGCGGCTGCGCGGCAAGACCGATCACTGGGAGTACGTCGAGTCGATCGACCGGCTCGTCCATCGCGCGGTCGGGCTCCAGCAGAAGGTGTCCGACGCGGTGCCCGCATCCCGCCGCGGACTGACGTACGCGACGGCCGTCATGCAGCTGTCCACCGCCTTCGTCCACGCGTCCCGGTCATTCAAGGAGATCTCGCGGGTGATCGGCACGATCGCCGTCAAGGAGTCCTGAGGTGGAGCTCCTCTTCGCAGCGGTCGTCCTCGTCATCGTGGCGTTCGCGTTCATGAACGGCTTCCACGACGCGGCGATCACCGTCGGCAATGCGGTCGTCCACCGCGCGCTCACACCGCGCCTCGCACTCGCGCTCGCCGCAGTCTTCAACTTCATCGGAGCCCTGCTCGGGCAGAGCATCGCGGAGGTCGTTGTCGCGAACATCGTCGATTTCCCTCCCGATCACGTCGACATCCTCCTCATCGTGCTCGCCGGCGTGCTCGGCGGCCTCGTCTGGAACATCGCCACCTACCTGTTCGCACTGCCGGTGTCCTCGACACACTGCCTGTTCGGCGGGCTCATCGGCGCAGGGCTCGTGTTCGGCGCCACCTCGTCCGGACGTGAGCTCTTCGTCTCGGTGCTCGCCCCCCTCATCCTCACCCCGCTCGTCGCCTTCCTCCTGAGCTTCCTGCTCATGGGCGTGGTCAGCGCGGTCGTCGGCGCGACGGCGATGAAGCCGCTGTTCCGGCGCAGCCGGATGGTCTCGAGCGTCCTCATCGGTGCCCTGTCGCTCGCGCACGGGACCCAGGACGCGCAGAAGTCCGCGGCGATCATGATGGTCGCGGTCCTCGCGTATACCACGACGGAGCCCGTGGTGCTCGACGCGTTCTCCATCGACTGGCCGGTGCGCATCACCATCGCGTGCGCGCTCGCCCTCGGCACCCTGCTCAGCGGCTGGCGGGTGGCGCGCACCCTCAGCGTGCGCATGGTCCAACTCGATCCGGTGAAGTCCGCGGTCTCGGACTTCACCTCAACCTCGTTCATGTTCATCGCCGCACTCCTCCTCCGGGTGCCGGTGTCGATGAGCTTCCTCGTCGTCGCGGCGAATCTCGGCACCCAGTTCGAGGATCGGCGGGCCGGGGTGCGGATGCGCTATCTCGTCCCGGTGCTGGGCTCGTGGCTGCTGAGCCTGCCCGCCGCAGCCGTCCTCGCCGCGCTCCTCGCCCTCGTCCTCCTGCCCGCGCGCTGAGGCGCACGGCCGCCTCGGCCCCGGCCGGCCCTCACATCCGGTGCCGACCCTCCCAGCGGCCACGACGACGAAAAACCCGCGTTTCCTGCTGCGGCACGCGAAACCTGTACAGGAATCGCGTGCCACCGCAGGAAACGCGGGTCACTCGTGTGAAGCGGACCGTTGGGCCGCGGGCGCACCCACGGACCGCAGGACCCGGACGGCCCGGTCAGCCGAAGCGGCCGGAGATGTAGTTCTGGGTCTCCTCGTTCGCCGGGTTGGAGAAGATCGTGCTCGTCTCGTCATACTCGATGAGCTTGCCGGGCTTGCCGGTGCCGGCGATGTTGAAGAACGCGGTCTTGTCGGCCACGCGCGCCGCCTGCTGCATGTTGTGCGTGACGATGACGACCGTGTACTGCTCCTTGAGCTCGTTGATGAGGTCCTCGATCGCGAGCGTGGAGATCGGGTCGAGGGCCGAGCACGGCTCGTCCATGAGGATGACATCGGGGGAGACGGCGATCGTGCGGGCGATGCACAGGCGCTGCTGCTGGCCGCCGGACAGCCCGGATCCCGGGCGGTCGAGGCGGTCCTTGACCTCCTCCCAGAGGTTCGATCCGCGCAGGGAGCGCTCGACGATGTCGTCGGCCTCCGAGCGCGACATCCGCGAGCCGTTGAGCTTGTGGCCGGCGAGGATGTTGTCCCGGATCGACATCGTGGGGAAGGGGTTGGGCCGCTGGAACACCATGCCGACCATGGCCCGGACGTTGACCGGGTCGACGCCCGGAGCGTAGATGTCGTCGCCGTCGAGCATGAGCTGGCCCTTGGCGTAGGCGCCGGGGATGACCTCGTGCATCCGGTTGATCGTGCGGAGGAACGTCGTCTTGCCGCAGCCGGACGGGCCGATGAAGGCGGTCACCGAACGCGGCTCGATGCTGATGTTGACGTCTTCCACCGCGAGGAACTTGTCGTAGTAGACGTTGAGGTTGGTGGCGTCGATGCGCTTGGACATGAGTTCTCTTCCTGCTGTGTGCTTCGGGCTGCGGCTCAGCGGCCGGAGTTCTTGGGGGCGAAGGCCTTCGCGATGACGCGCGCGATGAGGTTGAGCAGCATCACGATGATGATGAGCACGAGGGCTGCCACCCAGGCGCGCAGCGTCGAGGGCTCGGGAGCCGCCGGCGCGGTCGGGTTGACGAGCTGGCGGTAGATGTACACCGGCAGCGCCGTCATCCAGCCGGAGAGCACGTTCCAGTTGACCGTCGCCGCGTAGCCGGCGGTGACGAGGATCGGAGCGGTCTCACCGGTGACGCGGGCGATCGCGAGCGTCACGCCCGAGGCGATGCCGGACATCGCGGTGGGGAGGACGACCTTGAGGATCGTCCGCCACTTGCGGACGCCGAGCGCGTAGGACGCCTCGCGCAGCTCGTTGGGGACGACGCGGAGCATCTCCTCAGTGGAGCGCACGACGACCGGGATCATGAGCACCGACAGCGCGATCGCGGCGGTGAGGCCCATCTTGACCATCTGCATCTGGCTGGGTCCTTCGCCGAGGATCGTCGTGATGACGAGCTGGACGGCCGCGAAGGCGAACAGGCCGGCGACGATCGACGGAATGCCGGTCATGACGTCGACGAAGAACGTGATCGCGCGGGAGAACCAGCCTCCGCGGGAGTACTCGACGAGGTAGATCGAGGCCATGAGCCCGATCGGCACCGAGATCAGGGTGGCGATGGCGGTGATCGCGAGGGTGCCGACGAGTCCGTGGAGGAAGCCGCCCATGAGCGGCGCGCCCTCGTCACGGGTCGCCTGGTCGGTCGCACCGGTGACCCCGGACATGTCGTCCCACAGGAGGTGCGGGTTGGCGAGCAGCGTGGGAAGGCCCTCGGCGACGACCGTCCAGATCACCGACACGAGCGGGAGGAGGGCGATGAGGAAGGCGCCCCACACGAGGTTCTTCCACAGGCCGTCGGTCGCCCGGCGCCGGTTCTCGACGACGAGGGTGGTGACGTACATGCCGATGACGTAGAGCACGGCGGTGAGGACGACGAAGCCGGTCCAGTTGAATCCGCCGCTGAGCACGAACGTCACGGCGGCGGCGAGGACGAGCGCGCCGATGAGCACGGCGATCCAGGTCCACGACGGCTTCTGGCCGGCGGTGAGGGAGTTCTTCTTGGCGACCCGTGCCCGCGGGTCGTGTGCGGCGGTGTCGGTCGTGGTCTTCATCAGTTGGCTCCCGAGAATTCCTTGTGGCGGCTGACGATCCAGCGCGCGACCATGTTCACCGCGAGGGTGATGATGAACAGCATGAGGCCGGCGGCGATGAGCTCGGACTGCCGCATGCCGAACGCCTCGGGGAAGTTGAGTGCGATCTCCGACGGGATCGTCGCATTGCGTCCCGAGGTGATGAGGCTCAGCGAGAACACGCCGGGGGAGAGGACAAGGGTGACGGCCATCGTCTCGCCGAGGGCGCGGCCGAGGCCGAGCATGACCGAGGAGATGATGCCGGCGCGGGCGAACGGGAAGACGGTCATCTTGATCATCTCCCAGCGCGTCGCGCCGAGCGCGAGAGCCGCCTCCTCGTGGAGCTTCGGGGTCTGGATGAAGATCTCCCGGCACAGCGAGGTGATGATCGGCAGGATCATCACCGCGAGCACCACGCCCGAGGTCAGCAGCGTGCGCCCGGTCGTCGAGGGGTCTCCCGCGAAGAACGGGATGAACCCGAGGTTGTTGTGGAGCCACCCGTAGATCGGCACCATGCTCGAGGCGAGGAAGGTCATGCCCCACGCGCCGTAGACCACCGAGGGGATCGCGGCGAGGAGGTCGACGATGTACCCCACCGGGGTAGCGATCTTCCGCGGCGCGTAGTGCGAGATGTAGAGCGCGATCCCGACGGCCACCGGGGTGGCGAGCAGGAGCGCGATGACCGAGGCGATGATGGTGCCCGCCATGAGCGGCCACACGTACTGCCAGAAGGTGTCCGCGCTCTCGATCGAGTCGTGGGTGGAGAACACCTCGGGCCACAGCGCCGGGAGCGCCTCGACGACGAGGAAGATGGCGACGAACGCCAGGACCAGGAGGATGATGACGCCGGCGGCGAGCGCGGTGTTGGAGAAGACCTTGTCCCCGGCCGCGCCTCCGCGGGATTTCGTCAGAGCCGGATTCTTCTTCGGCTCGGTGGCTGTGGTTTCGGTCACGATGACTTCCTCGGTATGCCCGGATGCGGTGGCCGCTCGCCGGGTATGTGGTTCGATCGAGCGCAGCTCCCGCGTCACGATGCGGCCACCGGGTCGTGGAGTGGTGACCCGATGGCCGCATCGTCAGCGATCGCCGCAGGTGAGGGGCATGATCAGCCCTGGGTGCCGATGGCCTCGATCTTCTCGAGTGCGGCGTCGCGGGTGGCGTCCGAGATCGGTGCGGATCCGGCAGCGCCCTCAGCGGTCGACTGTCCATCCTCGGAGACCACGTAGTTCGCGAAGGCCTTCGCCTGATCGGCGGTCTCCTGGTTCTGGTACTGGTTGCAGTAGATGTGGTACGACACGAGGACGATCGGGTAGACGCCGGCCTCCTCGGTGTCGCGCTCGAGCTCGACCGAGCCGTCATCGTTCTGCGTCGCCTTCTCGACCGCCTGGGCGGCGGCATCGGCGGAGTACTCGATGTACTCCTCGCCCACGCCGACGGCCACGGTGCCGAGCTCGCCGACCTGCGAGGCGTCGGCGTAGGTGATAGCACCCTCGGTCGACTGGGTGAGCGACACGACGCCGGAGGTCTGCTGCGCGGACTCCGCGGCGATGTCGGACGGCCAGGCCTCGACGACGTCGTGGGTCCAGGCGTCCGGGGCCGCGGCGGCGAGGTACTCGGTGAAGTTCTCGGTGGTGCCCGAGTCGTCGGCACGGTGGACGACGGTGATGTCGAGGTCGGGGAGCTCGACGCCCTCGTTCTGGGAGGCGATCGCCTCGTCGTTCCACTTGCTGATCTCGCCGGTGAAGACCTTCGCGATGGTGTCGGCGTCCATCTTCACGGCCTCGGAGACCTCGGGCAGGTTGTAGGCCACGGCGACGGGGGAGATGTAGGCCGGGACTTGGAAGATGCCCTCGGGACCGCAGACGGACTCGGCCTGGCTCTTCTCGTCGTCGTCCATCGCGGCGTCGGAACCGGCGAAGGAGTACTGGCCGTTGAGGAAGCCCTCACGGCCCGAGCCGGAGCCGACCGGGTCGTACTGGACGGTGAGGTCGGGGAACTCGCCGGTGATGCCATCGGTCCACGCGGTCATCGCGGCTTCCTGCGAGGAGGCGCCGCCGCCGATGAGGTTGCCCGAGACCTGGGTCTCGCCGCCGCCTTCGCCGCCTCCGCTCTCGGAGCCGCCGTTCGAGCCGCCGCCACCGCAGGCGGAGAGGGTGAGTGCGCCGGCGGCGAAGAGGGCCGCGGCGGGAGCAAAACGCGTGAGCTTCACGTGGATGCCTTTCGATGGGTGCTGAGTCCGGGGCGCTGCCCCGCGTACAGCCATCACGCTAAGAGCGGCGTGTGTATGCAAGACCGTTGCAAGGTGAACGGACGGTGAACTGGCTTCGAAATCACCCGACAGCTCATGAGATCTGGGTCACACTGTGCGGTCGGCGTCGCCCTCTCCTCAGGCGTCGATCGGCCGGTAGCGCTCGAACTCGACGATCCGCGGCACCGGTCCGGGTCGGACGTAGGCGACGAGGATCTCCCCGGGGTTCATGTACGGGTCCTTCTTCGGCAGCCGCTCGGCCAGCCCGGCCGGTGCGTGGTCGGCGAGCACGGCGAGCACGGTCGGCAGCACCGGGCGGTGCGTGCAGATCACCGTCGGCTTGCCCTTCTCGAGGATCGCGACGAGCGCCTTCGCGGTCTTCTTCGGGTTCGCCGCGTTCGCCTTCTCGCTCAGCGGCGCCACGGTCTTGATGCTCCTGCCGACGGCCGCGGAGTACGGCTTGAGGGTCGCCACGCAGCGCTTCCACGGGCTCGACACGACCTTCTTGATCCGCCAGGCGGCGAGCAGTCCGGTGAGCGCCATCGACTGCCGGGTGCCGAGCGCGAGGAGCGGACGCACGTGCTCGGTCTCGTGCCATTTCGAGCGCGGGAACGCCTTGCCGTGGCGCACGATGATGAGCGCCCAGGCGCGCAGCGCACCGGTCCGGTGGGCGTGCTCGAGCCGATCGAGCTGCTCGCGGTCGGCGAACCGGCTGAGCTTCGCGCGCGCCGTGCCGACCGGGAACCACTCCGCGCGGTCGATCTCCTTGGGGTCGTCCGGCTTCGCGGGCTTGTCGCTCGTCACCTCGGCGGCCCAGTAGCTCACGTGCTTGGTGAGTCGCCGGCCGACGGTGTACCGGGCCGAGGGCATGGGCAGCCCGAGGTGGATGTCGAAGCCGGTCTCCTCGGCCACCTCGCGCACGGCGCACTCCGGCAGGGTCTCGCCCTTGTCGACCTTGCCCTTGGGCCATGACCAGTCGTCGTAGCGGGGCCGGTGGACGAGGAGCACCTCGAGGCCGGAGCGGCCCTCCCGCCAGCACACGGCCCCTGCGGCGAGCACGTCCGCCTGGAGCCGGGCGGACTCCTCGGCGTTGGTGACGGCGGTGGGGCTCACTGCGGATCCACCGTCCGGCGTCGGTGGTGGCGGCGGATGAGCTCGGACTGGTAGTCGGCGAGCGGCTCGCCCTCGGGGCCGCGCGAGTGACGGGTCCAGATCCCGGCCGGGCCGAGGTGGAAGCTCGAGGTCGTCGGCGCGAACGCGAGATCGAACAGCCCTTCGACCTCGGCGATGTGCTCGGCGTCGCCCAGGCGGACGAGGGCCTCGACCCGGCGGTCGAGATTGCGGTGCATGAGGTCGGCCGACCCGATGTAGGCGACCGTGCGCTCACCGGTGCCGAACACGAAGATCCGCGAGTGCTCGAGATAGCGGCCGAGGATCGATCGCACGGTGATGTTCTCGCTCAGTCCCGGGATGCCCGGACGGATCGCGCAGATCCCGCGCACGAAGAGCTCGATCCGCACGCCGGCGCGCGAAGCGAGGTAGAGCGCGTCGATGATCGGCTCGTCGACGATCGAGTTGACCTTGATCCGGATCCGCGCCTCGTGCCCGGCGCGCGCGTGCTCGATCTCGGCCTCGATGAGCTCGAGGAGACCGGTTCGCACCCGGTTGGGCGCGACGAGGAGGCGGGAGTAGTCGGCGTGCGGGGCGTAGCCCGAGAGCTGGTTGAACAGCTTGGTGAGGTCCTGGCCGACCTCGGGATCGCGGGTGAGGAGGCCGAAGTCCTCGTAGCCGCGAGCGGTCTTCGGGTGGTAGTTGCCGGTGCCGACGTGGCAGTAGCGGACGAGGCCGGTGTTCTCCTGCCGGATGACGAGGCACAGCTTGGCGTGGGTCTTGAGCCCGACGATGCCGTACACGACGTGCACCCCGGCGCGCTCGAGCTTGCGGGCCCACGTGATGTTGGCCTCCTCGTCGAACCGCGCCTTGATCTCGACGACCGCGAGCACCTGCTTGCCCGCCTGCGCCGCGTCGACGAGGGCGTCGATGATCGGGGAGTCGCCCGAGGTGCGGTAGAGGGTCTGCTTGATCGCGAGGACCGTGGGGTCGGCGGCGGCCTGCTCGAGGAAGGCCTGGACGCTCGTGGAGAACGAGTCGTAGGGGTGGTGGAGGAGGATGTCGCGCTCGGCCACCGCCTCGAAGATGTCGACCTGCTCGGAGCTCTCGGTCTGCGACAGGTACCGGTTCATCGCCGGCACCGCCTTGGGGAAGTGGAGGTCGTCGCGGTTGAGGTCGGTGATCTCGCTCAGGCCGCGGAGGTCGAGCGGGGTCGGCAGCTCGTAGATCTCCGATTCGTCGATCCCGAGCTCGCGGGTGAGGATCTGGCGCACCCGGGGATGGAGGTCCTCGGTGACCTCGAGCCGCACCGCCGGGCCGAACCGGCGCCGCAGCAGCTCCTTCTCGAGCGCTTTGAGGAGGTTCTCCGCATCGTCCTCCTCGACCTCGACGTCCTCGTTGCGGGTGACCCGGAAGAGCGAGTGGTCGACGATCTCCATGCCCTCGAACAGCCGGTCGAGGTGGGCGGCGATGATCTCCTCTAGCGCGATGAACCGGGCCGGGAACTCGGGGCTCACCTGCCGGGTCTCGGCGGATTCGGCGACGTTGATGAAGCGGGGGAGGACCTGGGGGACCTTGACCCGGGCGAACAGCTCCGCCCCCGTGCTCGGGTGGCGGAGGAGCACGCCGAGGTTGAGCGACAGCCCTGAGATGTAGGGGAACGGGTGTGCGGGGTCGACGGCGAGCGGGGTGAGCACCGGGAACACGTGGGACTCGAAGTACTCGTCGACCTTCGTCCGCTCCTCCGGGGTGAGGTCGGCCATCGAGACCGAGAAGATCCCCTCCGCATCGAGGCGCGGACCGATGTCGGTCTTGAGGAGTTCCGAATGGCGCTCCATGAGGGTGTGCGCGTGCTTGCCGAGCGAGCGCATGACCGCCCGCGGCTGTGCACCGGTGATCGAGGGCACCGCGAGACCGGTGGCGATCCGGCGCTTGAGGCCGGCGACCCGGACCATGAAGAACTCGTCGAGGTTCGAGGCGAAGATGCTGAGGAAGTTCGCGCGCTCGAGCAGCGGGATCGAGGTGTCGGCGGCGAGCTCGAGAACGCGCTCGTTGAACGCCAGCCAGCTCAGCTCGCGGTCGAGGAACCGGTCGGGCGGGGAAGGGAGCTCGTGATCGAGCCCGAAGGCCGCGACGTCGTACATTCAGTTCTCCTCGGCGGTGCCCGGCGGGGCGTAGCTCACATGGACGATCGTATGGGTGAAGCCGAGCGACTCGTAGAGCCGCCGGGCGGGCACGTTGTCGCTCTCGACGTAGAGCTCGACGACCTCGGCCCCGATCCCGCGCAGATGGTGCATGCCGGCCACGGTGAGGGCGCGGCCGACCCCGGCGGCGTGCACGGCCGGATCGACGCCGATGACGTAGACCTCCCCGGTGACTGCGCCGGACGGGTGGTCCCGGTGGAGCTTGGTGTGGTGGAAGCCGATGACGGCGCCGGCGCGCTCGGCGATGAGGACGTCGGCCGGATCGAATCCGGGCGCGTCGACGATGGCGGCGATGTCGGAGCGGGCCTGTCCGCCCTGTTCGGGGTGCCAGTCGAAGGCGGCGTTGTTGACCTGGAGCCAGCCGTCCTCGTCGCCGGGGGCGAAGGGCCGGATCGTCGTGTCCTCCGGCGTCCGGGGCTCCGGCAGCGTGAGGCGGTCGAGCGGATCGGTGTGGAGCTGGAGGAGCTCGCGCTCGCGCTCGTACCCGAGGGCGGCAGCGAGGTGGGCGGCCGCGGGATGGTCGCCGTGCGACCAGAACCAGGCGCCGGCGCCCGCCGCGGTGAGCTCGTCGTGCATGGCGCGCACGAGCTCACCGCCGAGTCCTGTGCCGCGGGAATCCGGGGCGACGACCGCCTCGGCGGCCCAGCGGGCGCCCTGCTCTGCGGCGACGCCGAACCCGAGGAGCTCGTCGCCGGTGTCCGCGGTCCACATCCGGGTTCCTTCGGCGGATTCCCCGAGTGCGGCGAGCAGCCCGTCGGAGATCGGCAGCAGTCCGTCGGCGCGGGTGGCCGCGTCGAGGAGGGCGGGCAGCTGCGCCGGGACGTGGTCGACGGTCTGGATCTCAGGCGCTGACATCGATGTTCTCCTTGTTCTGCGCCGGGCGGATCCGGTCCGGGCCGGCCGCGGCAGGGGCGGTGCGACCGGACGGCTGGGCGGAGTTCGCGAGGACCGGGTCGGGGACCGCAACGGGACTGAAGCGGTAGCCGACGTTGCGCACCGTGTGGATCGCGGATTCGAGCTCGGAGCCGAGCTTCGCCCGCAGTCGGCGGATGTGGACGTCGACCGTGCGGGTGCCCCCGTAGTAGTCGTAGCCCCACACGTCCTGGAGGAGCTGGGCGCGGGTGAAGACCCGGTCGGGGTGCTGGGCGAGGAACTTGAGGAGCTCGAACTCCTTGTACGTCAGGTCGATCGGACGCCCCGCGACAGAGGCGGTGTAGCTGCCCTCGTCGATGACGAGAGCGCCCGCGACCACGGGGGAATCGACCGACTCCCGCGCCACGGCGCGGGTCTCCGCGAGCCGCAGGCGCGCATCGATCTCCGCCGGGCCGGCGGTGGACAGGATGATGTCGGCGGCGTTCCAGCTCGGGTTCGCGGCTGCGAGACCGCCCTCGGTGAGGACGATGATGAGCGGCAGGTCGATGCCCACGGTGGACAGTCGGGAGGCCATGGTCGGAGCGAGGCCGAGGTCGGTCGTCGCATCGAGGACCGCGACGTCGGCCGGCGGGGCGGCGAGCAGGTCGGAGTGGTCCGGGCGCACCGCGTGCACGGTGTGCGGCAGATACCCGAGAGCAGTGAGCGACGGGGGTCCGGTGACGGCGGAGCCGTGGGCGATGTGGAGTATGCGCATTGCCGTCCGAACCCCCTGCGTCGATCCTCGTCTGACTGCTCGCGAGTATACCGGGGGGCCGGGTGCGCGCTCGGGCGGCGGGGTGCCCATCGGGGGGTTCTGCGGCGGACCTGCGCCCGACCCGGCTCGCGGTGCGCCGAATACCGTCGGTGCGCGGCGTTTGGCAGGATGGGGGGATGACGCGTTGGATCCGGATCGTCGTCGCCCTGTGCCTGGCGGCCGCCCTCGGCGTCTCCGTGTACTTCGGCCTCGTGCCCTTCGCGCTCGCCTGCGGCCTCGTCGTCGCGGCCCTCGCCTACGGCTGGCCTCGCCTCACCGACTCGCCCCAGCCGCGCGCCACGACGACGATGCTCTTCGTGCTCGGTCTCATCGGCCTGGCCACCGTCTGGATCGCCCCCACGGCCCCGTTCCTCGATTGGCTCCCGCTCGTCGCCGGCGTGGGCCTGCTCTGGGCCTTCGTGCAGAACCTCGTGCGCGGGATCGGCGCCTCGCACGCGGTCGTCAACGTCTCCGCCCAGGTCGCCGGGCTCGTCATCATCCTGTCCGTGGCGAGCTGGGTGGGTGCCGTGCAGGTGCCGGGCGACAAGGAGGCGGTGATCGTCGCCCTCGTCGCGATCATCCTCGCCCAGGCGGCGACGGTGGTGCCGTGGCCCGCCCGCTACACCTCGCCGCTGGCGCTCGGCATCGCGGTGCTCGGTGCCGCGACCACCGCGACGATCATGGTCGACGGCAGCATGTCCCTGTGGGGAGCGGCCGGCCTCGGCCTCGTCATGGGCCTGCTCGTCGCCGCCACCGACCGGATGCTCGGCCTCGTCGCCCGCAGCCGCCTGCAGTCGCGCGAACTGCGTCGCGCGCGGCGCCGGGACAAGGCGCGCCTGGTCGCCGTCCAGATGGCGCTCGGCGCCGCTCCGATAGCGCTCGGCGGCATCGTCGTCTATGTCATCGAGCGGATCCTCGTCTTCGGCTGAGGGCCCTCGCCTCTCTGGCCCGGAGCGCGGGCGCGCACCACTCCGGTCCGGGGCCGTGACCGCGGCCGAGGGCGGCACTGCCCTGCCCGTGCCCCGGTCGAGCACCCCCGCCGCCCGGGACCGGACCGGGTGCCGGTGCGCGGCCCGCAGTGGGTACACTGGGCACCATGGACAACCTCGTGATGCTCGAAATCTTCTTCACCGTGCTCGTCGGCCTCGCCGGCCTCGGCACTGCGGGTGTGGCCATCAAGGTCATCACCAACCTCTTCAAGACCCCCCGCTGACCGCATGCCCATCGAACTCGACGCGGACCTCCAGCCGGAGCTCGTGCCGCTGGCCTGGCTCATCGGCTCCTGGGAGGGCGTCGGCGTCGTGGGCTATCCCGGCACCCCGGAGCGCCAGTTCGGGCAGCGCATCGATTTCGTCGCGCCCGCCGGTGCGCCCTTCCTCCACTACACCGCGCAGGCCTGGCTGCTCGACGAGGACGGGCGTCCCGCCGACACCCTCACCCTCGAGACCGGGATCTGGCAGCTGGTCCGGCCGCGCCGCGAGCACGATGCCGGTCCGGGTCTCATGGTGCCCACCGAGCCCACCCCCTTCACCACGGCGGAATCCGTCGAGACCCTCCGTGGTGAGGACGGCGACTTCGAGATCGAGGTCGAGATCGTCCACCCGCACGGCGTGATGGAGCTCTACGCCGGCCGGGTCACAGGCCCCCGGATCGACCTCGCGACCGACGTCGTCGCCCGCACGACCACCGCCAAGGAGTACACCGCATCGACGCGGATGTACGGCCTCGTCGACGGCGAGCTCATGTGGGCGTGGGACATGGCCGCGCTCGGCCGCGAGCTCACCTCCCACGCCTCCGCCCGGCTCAAGCGGGTCTCCTGACCTCCACGGCCATGGCGACCGGCATCCGGCGCAGGCGCACCCGGACCCGCATCATCGGGTTCGTCCTCGCCGTCGCCCTCCTCGCAATCCTCGCCTTCGCGGCGCTCACCACGGTCCGCGTCAACGCGCTCATCGCTCACCTCGAGGCCGCCTCGGGCGCGGCCGAGGACTACATGCTCGCCCTCGCCGAGGATCCCGCCGCGCTCGACGGCCACCTCGACCGCGCGCGCACCGAGCTCGACGCGGCCGAGGCGGAGCTCGCCGAGGTGCCGCTCGCCCAGCTCACCCACCTCCCGTGGCTCGGCCGCAACCTCACCGCCACCGCCACCGCGGTCGACCAGATGCAGATCCTCACCGACGAGGTCGCCCCCGTGCTCACCGACGCGGCGGTGCTCATCGACTTCGAGGAGCGGACGCTGCGCGATCCCGGCAGCTCGGTCGCCGAGTGGCGGTCGACCCTCGAGGACTCGGTCGAGGTCATCCGGGCCGCCCCCGGGGCGATCGACCGGCTCGGGGAGGTCCGCGACGCGGTCTCCGCGATCGAGACCGACGGGCTGCTGCCGGCAGTGAGGGATTCGATCGAGGAGCTCGAGACGTCCCTCGACGACGCCTACGGCCGGGTGGCGCCGGTCCGCAAAACCTTCAGCGACCTGCAGGAGTGGGTCACCGAGGGCATCGAGAACTTCAACCTGCTCGACCTCATCCGCAACCTGGCCTGAACCCCGGCGACACCGGGGACGGCCGGAAGGGAGTCCGACGATGACCGGGACGCACCGACCGACCAATGTGCTCCGCTTCCCCCGCTCGAGCGCGGTGCTCGGCGAGGGGGACCGCGCCGCCGAGGTCGCCCACCTCGGGAACCCGCTGCGCGAGCAGCGCGCCCTCGCCCGCGGGCGCGCCGTGGCCGACCTCTCCGCCGTCCGCGTCCTCACGCTCACCGGGCCGGACGCGCTGAGCTGGCTCAACTCGATCACGACGCAGAAGATCGATGCGCTGCCGGTCGGCCGGTCGACCGAGACGCTCGTGCTGTCGCCCACCGGGCACATCGAGCACTGGCTGCGTCTCGTGCGCGACGACGAGCGGCTGTGGGTGCTCACCGACGGCGACGCCGAGGCCGCCCGTGCCTTCCTCGAATCGATGAAGTTCATGATGCGCGTCGAGATCGCCGATGTCAGTGCGGAGTTCCAGTGCCTCGGCCTCGACGCCGGACCGGGTGATGCCGTGCAGGGGGATGCTGCGGGGCATGGGACTGGTGCGGACGGTGCTGCGGCGCGGGGGCCGGCAGGGCTGCCCGCCGGTCTGCCCGCGGTGGTTGTGTGGGATGACCCGTGGCCGGAGATCGGCGAGGGCTCGGCCTCGTACGCGGCGGTCGACCTCGGCATGCCGGTGGCCTCGCCGGAGCATCCCGGCGGCGAGCACCGCTTCCGGATCGCGGTGTGCCCAAAGGCGGAGCTCGCCGAATGGGATCCGGCGGCGGCCGGGGTCGAGGTCGTCGGCCGCGACGCATGGGAGGCACTCCGGGTCGAGGCCTGGCGTCCCGGCACCGCCGAGGTCGACCACAAGGCGCTCGTCGGGGAGCTCGACGTGCTCCGCACCGCGGTCCACCTCGCGAAGGGCTGCTACCGGGGGCAGGAGGCGGTCGCCCGCGTCCACAATCTCGGGCAGCCGCCGCGCCGCCTCGTGTTCCTCCACCTCGACGGCTCGGCCCATGCGCTGCCCGAACCCGGTGCCGAGGTCCGCGCCGAGGTGCGCGGTGCCGTCCGGCCGGTCGGGCAGGTGACCTCGGCCGCGCTCCACCACGAGCTCGGTCCGATCGCGCTCGCTCTCGTCAAGCGGAACCTGCCGGCCGAGGAGCCGCTGCTCGTCGAGGTCCCCGGGGAGGAGCAGATCGCGGCGAACCAGGAGACCGTCGTCGTGCTCGAGCGGAACAACCGGGCCGGCGTCCCGCGGATCGATCGCGACGTCGACCGGCGTCGTCGCTGAGGGCCGGCGCGACCACGGGGCAGCAGCTCCGACCACGGGACTGCAAACCTCGCTCCCGGGCTGCAGATCCGCCGCCGGGGCCGCGCACCCCGACCACGGTGCCGCAGGCCCGCCGCGCGTGGCGACGCGCGCGGAATGGGTCTAGGGTCTGAGGCATGAGCACTCAGGAACTGGGCGGCGCCGCACTGCCGCAGGAACGCATCATCGCAACCGAGATCCCCGGACCGAAGTCTCAGGCCATCGAGGCCCGGCGCGCGAAGGCCGTCGCCGCCGGCGTCGCCTCGAGCCTGCCGGCCTACGTCGTCGCCGCGGGCGGCGGGATCCTCAAGGACGCCGACGGCAACCAGATCATCGACCTCGGCTCCGGCATCGCCGTGACCACGGCCGGCAACTCGAACCCGCGGGTCGTCGAGCGCGCGGCGGCCCAGCTCGCCGCCTTCACCCACACGTGCTTCATGGTCAACCCGTACGAGTCGTACATCGAGCTCGCGGAGAAGCTCAACGCGCTCACCCCGGGCGACTTCGAGAAGCGCACCGTGCTCCTCAACTCCGGCGCGGAGGCGGTGGAGAACGCGGTGAAGATCGCCCGCGCCCACACCAAGCGCGACGCCGTCGTCGTGTTCGACCACGCCTACCACGGCCGCACCAACCTCACCATGGCGATGACGGCGAAGGCCCACCCGTACAAGGCGGGCTTCGGTCCGTTCGCCGGCGAGGTCTACCGCGCCCCGATGTCCTACCCGTACCGCGACAACGACGCGGCCGGCACCAAGGTCTCCGGCGAGGACGCGGCGAAGCGCGTGATGACGATGATCGACAAGCAGATCGGCGCCGACAACGTCGCCGCGCTCGTCATCGAGCCGATCCAGGGCGAGGGCGGCTTCATCGTCCCCGCCGAGGGATTCCTCCCCGCACTCGTCGAGTACGCGCGCGCCAACGGCATCGTCTTCGTCGCCGACGAGGTGCAGGCCGGATTCGCTCGCACCGGCAAGATGTTCGCGAGCGAGTGGGAGGGCATCGAGCCCGACCTCGTGACGACCGCCAAGGGCATCGCCGGCGGTCTGCCGCTGTCGGCCGTGACCGGTCGGAAGGAGATCATCGATTCGGTGGGCGCCGGCGGACTCGGCGGCACCTACGGCGGCAACCCGACCGCGGTCGCCGCCGCGCTCGGTGCGATCGAGGCCTACGAGCAGGACGACCTCGTGTCCCGCGCGCTGCAGATCGGCGAGATCATCACCGAGCGGGTGGTGCGCCTCCAGACGCGCTTCCCCGAGGTCGGCGACATCCGCGGCCGCGGCGCGATGCAGGCGATCGAGCTCGTCGCCAAGGATTCGATCGAGCCGAACCCGGAACTCGCGAAGGCCGTCGCCGCGTACGCCGCGAAGAACGCCGTGCTCGTGCTCGTCACCGGGACTTTCGGCAACGTGCTCCGGTTCCTCCCGCCGCTCACCATCAGCGACGAGCTGCTCCACGAGGCCTTCGACGTCCTCGAAGAGGCCTTCGCCGACGCCCTGAGCTGACCCGGCCCCAAGCCTCCTGGGACCTGGCCAGGCCCCTGACCCTGGTCCCGGTCTCGGGCTCCCGGGCTCCCGGCCCCCGGCCCCCGGGCCTCGGGCCTCGGGCCTCGGGCCGGACCCGTCGAGTGGTCGTGTTCGGTCGAATACTCGGAAGTATCCGACCGAACACGACCACTCGATGCATTCACCACAGGGCGCGGCGCAGTCGGGGCAGCCAGTCCCGGTCCGTCATGCCCGCAGTGATGCGGATGACGAGGTATCCGAGGTCGCGCAGTTCGTCGTAGCGCCCGATGTCGTACTGCCACTGCGCCTCCTCCCGGTGGTGCCGACCCTCGTACTCGAGGACGACCTTCCGGTCCTCGTAGCCCAGATCCGGTTCGATCACCGCGCCCGAGGGGAGCCGGATCCGCGGGTGCACGCGGGGTTCGGGCAGCCCGGCCCGGACGATCGTGAGCCTGATGTCCGTCTCCCGGGGCGAGTCGACCCCCTCGCGCGCCTCGGCGAGGGCGGCCAGCAGTCGCCGCCTCCCGCGGAACCGCGTGTGGCCGTTGAGGAAGTCGGTGAGCGCGGGATGCGAGACGACGGGCGGGCCGTGCCAGTTCCCCATGAGCGCATCGCAGATCTGCACGAGGTTCCAGGGCGAGGTGAGACCGGCGACCTCCGCCAGGACGAACCCGGGGTGGTTGATCCGCAGGCCGAACCTGTCGATGGGATCGACCCGCTGGGTCCGGTGGCCGACGACACCGTCCAGTCGCACCCTGCTGGTCCCCGGAACGATGACGTGGAGCGGTCCGTTCCGGAGGCGAGGAGGCAGGGGGAGACCGGTGAGCTGGGCCGCGGTGAGGGAGCAGAAAACCGCCTGCGGGCGCACGCTCTGGAGTACGCGGGCCCGGCGGAACAGGGCGACCCATTCCTCGTCCGCCCAATGCGGAACGGTGGCGATCTCGGTCGCCCGCGTCGATTCGACCGCTCCGCGGAACGGTCGGAGGGCGGCCGGTGAGTTCCGGATCTCATAGCTCGTGTGGCCGGATTCCCCTGCCCGGGCGCGCGTGATGACCTGCGGCACGATGATCTGCTTCATCCCCGCATCGAACCCGCACTCGGGAGCGCTGCGGAACCCCCGCCTCGGCCCTGGGGAGAAGCCGGCCCGTGTGGCGTGGCCTGTGACCTCAGGTCGGCCCACCCTCGAGTGGTCATGTTCGGTCGAATACTCGCGAGTATTCGACCAGAAGTGACCACTCGACGGACTGGCGTGCAGGAAGTGACCACTCGACGAAGGGCCGGGTCGGAAGGAATGGCCGAACTGCCCGTGAGGAGGGGGCGGGGCCAAGGGCCGAGCCTGAGGAGGAGAACGGCCCGAGGGAGAGGAGCTGAGCCCGAGGGGGAAGAACTGGGTGCCCGGCAGTCAGGCGGCGGGGCCGGGAAGGAGAGTCCCGCGAAAGGAGCGCCCTGCGGAATGAAAGCGCTGCCCTTCCGGTTGTGCGGAGCATGAAGCTCTCTGTCCTCGATCTCATCCCGGTGCGCGGTGAACAGACGACCGCTGACGCCCTCCATGCCTCGAAGCAGCTTGTCGAGACCGCCGACCGGCTCGGCTACACCCGCTACTGGGTGGCCGAGCACCACAACATGCAGTCCGTCGCGTCGACCACGCCGGGCATCGAGCTCATGCACCTCGGGCAGAACACCGAGCGCATCCGCCTGGGATCCGGCGGGGTCATGTTGCCCAACCATGCCCCGCTCGCCGTCGCGGAGCAGTTCTCGCTGCTCGCCGCGGTCTACGGCGACCGGATCGACCTGGGCATCGGGCGGGCTCCGGGCACCGACCCCATCACCTCGATGGCGATGCGCGGCCACCTGGGCGAGGGGCGGATGGTCGATCGCGAGGGGAACCCGATCGACCCCGTCGAGGCATTCCCGCAGCACGTGACGGACACGATCGCACTGCTGTCGCCGGACGGTGCCGCCGTGCCGATGTTCGGAGGACGCGAGCACCGACTCGCGGCGACCCCGCGCCCGACCGCCTCACCGCAGGTGTGGCTGCTCGGCTCGAGCGGGTACTCGGCGCAGCTGTCCGCCGCGCTCGGGCTGCCCTACGTGTTCGCCCACCACTTCTCCGGCCACGGCACCGAGGCCGCACTCAACCTCTACCGGAACTCCTTCAGCCCCACTGCACACCCAGGTCAGCCGGAGACCGGGAGTCCGACGACCTTCCTCACCGTCAACGCCGTCGTCGCCGACACCCGTGAGGAGGCGCTCGAGCTCGCCGAACCGTACATGTTCACCATGGCGAACCTCCGGATCGGTGCTCCGATCACCACCCTGCCGCTCGTCGGCGCCGATGTGCGGGAGAAGATGACCGCCGGCCACCGGGAGGTCGCGGAGAAGATGGTCACGGCGTGGGTCGTCGGGACCCCGGAGGAGGCCGCCGAGCAGCTGCGCGAGACTGCCGAGCGGTTCGAGGTCGACGAGGTGATGATCCATCCCGTCGCCGGCGGGCGGCCCGAGGATCCGATCGACGAGACGCCCGCCCGCGTCCGCACGCTCGAGCACCTCGCCGAGGTCCTCCTGGGCTGAGTCCAGGAGAGGACTCCGGGCAGGCGACCCGCACCGGCGCCCGTGATCCCCATCATCCACGTGTCCACTCAGACGCGCGCCGCTCGGGCGAGGCGGAGCCCCGCGACGACGGTCGCGGCTGCGAGGGCCACGACGACGAGCCCGCCGCCGGCCGCGAGGTCGGGCGCCCATCGTGCGAGGCCTGCCGGGCCGAGGCCGGTCGTCGCCGGGAGGGCGACGGTCATCGCGACGGCCGCCACCGCGCAGAGGACGGCCGAGATGCCGAACCGAGTCGCCGCGGTGCGCACCGCGGACCGCTCGGAGGATCTCCCACCAGCCCGTGTCGGCACGCGCGCCGGCCGGAGGAGGACGACCCCGAGCCACGAGACGGCCCCGATGACCGCGATGCCGACTGCGCCGAGCGCGAGCGGATAGGTCGCGGAGCGCGCCGGAGCGGGCGGCTCCGAGCCGAACACCGCGGTCGCAGCGGAGCTCGCGGTGCGGGCGAGGTCAGCGGACCCCGGCTCCCCGTACTCGTCGACGACGATCACCACGGCCCGATCGAGCGCGGGCAGCAGCTCGACCCGGGTGAAGGTCCCCGGGATCGCACCGGAGTGATGGATCCGCTCGACGGCGGTCCCGTCGAGATCGACGCTGTCGTAGTTCCACCCGAATCCATATGCGGAGTCCGGGCCCGTGGGTGCGGCGGCCTCCCGAGACCGGGCGTGGAACGCCGCGCCCTCCGGCGACAGGTTCCACTGGGCCCACCGGGCGAGATCCGAGAGGTCCCCGGTGAGGTACCCGTAGCCGAGGCCCGCGCCGTCGCAGGTCGCGGGCGCCGCCATGGGCAGGCCTGCGAAGGGCGCCGATCCGATCCGCGCGGGGCGTGCGCAGCCGTGACCTGCGGCCTGCCCGTCCGGTCCGGTTCCGGCGGAGACAGCTCCCGTAGCGACGACCGTCGCGGGGAACTCCTCACCGGTCACCCGCTCGACGAGCGCCTGGAGGACGATGTAGTTCGTGCTCGCATAGGTGAACCCCGATGCCGCGGCATCCGGCGCCGGCAGCTCGCCGAGGACATCGACGGCACGGGCGGAGGGCCGGTCACGGTCGGTCACCGCGAGGTTATGGGGCAGGCCGCTCGTGTGGGTGAGGAGCTGCCGGACGGTGAGGCGCCCGGTGGCGTCGGGGAGCTCGGTGAGCACGGTGCCCACCTCGGTGTCGAGATCGATCCGACCCTCCTCGACGAGGGTGTCGACGAGGTGGCCGGTGACGCCCTTCGACACCGAACCCCAACGGGTAGCCGCCGGGGGTGCGGTGCCGTCGCCCTCCGGTGGGTCGCCTGCCGCCTGCGCCTCGATGCCGACGCTGCTCACGACCACGGCGCGTGCGTGCGGGGTCTCCAGCGCGGTGAGGAGGGAGTCCAGACGGTCCTCGGCATCCGTGCGCACCGGGGCCGCCGCGACAGCGCTGACGCCCGGCACTGCGAAGGCTGACAGCAGTGCGAGGACGAGTACTGCGATCCCGGATGCGAGTCGCGAGGGGAGAGCGCGGACTCTGCGGGACGGATGAGAAAGCTGGGGATACGACGGGGTGGGGTGGGAACGCGACCGGGTGCGTCGGGGATGCGGACGGGGGACGAGGGGCTGCGGGGTGATCATGGGGAACCTCCTGCCCCCACGCTAGGCGCGCCCGGCGCCGGTGTGCGGTGGGGAAATCCCGATGGGCACCGGGGGATCCCCGTCCGCCGGGACCGTCAGTGCGGGAATCTCGGACCCCGTCCGCCTGAGGGGAAACCCAGCTCCCGTCCGCCGGCACAGTCCCAACGGGGGACCTCAGCTCCCGCTCTCCGGGACGCACAGTCCCTGCCGAAGCCTCAGACCCCGCGGATCCGGATCGACCGGGCGAGGTCGTCGCGCAGCTCGAGGAGCAGGCGGCGGAGGGCGCCCGGTGCCTCGGGGCGGTCCGCGAGCCAGGCATCGGTGCGCTCGAGCACGTGCTGCGGCCGCTGCGACCAGTGCGGGTAGAGCCCGACCACGAGCCGCCGCGCGATCTCGATCGACCGCGTCGTCCACACCGTGTCGAGCAGGTCGAAGTACGGGCTCACGGAGGACTCGGTGAGCGGGAGAGCGCTCGGTGCGGTGAACCCGGCGATCGTCGCCGAGAGCATGTCGTTGCTCAGTTCGGTGTCGCCGGTGATCGCTTCCCAGGCGCGCATCTTGACGATCGGGAGCGGTCGGGCGGCGGAGGCCGTCGCTGCGTGGAGCGCGCCCGAACCGGTGCGGTCGGCAGCCGCCTCCGCCTCGATCTCCGGGGTGTCCGCCCAGCCGAGCGCGACGAGCGCGATGAGCGCCTTCCAACGCAGCGCATGGTCGACCTCGAGTCCGGGGAACTCGCGCATCCGCCCGGCGAGGAGGGCCGAGGCGAATTCGCGCCCGGCGCCGACCGCCGGGTCGTCGGCACCCGGCTCGCCGGCGGTCGAGTCCGCGGTCCGGGCGACGAGTGCGAGCACGGTGTTCGCGAGATCGAGCTGGGAGTCCGAGCCCGGTTCGGCCGCGACGAGGGAGTCGAGAGCGGCGCCGAGCACCCCGGCGACCGCCTCCGGTCGAGCGGCGGGGGAGGTCCAGCGATCGAGTGCGGTGAGCACCGTCGTCCGCAGCCCGGCGGCGATCCCCGGATGCGTCTCCCGGGGCAGCGCGCGGCAGTAGGCCGCGAAGTAGTCCTCGGTCGGCAGCAGTCCGTCCCGCAGCGCGTTGCCGAGCGCCGACCACACGAGCGCCCGGTGGAGCGGGTCGGCGAGCCGCGACACCGAGCTCAGCGCGGTCGCCGTCGACACCGGGTCGAGCCGCACCTTGCAGTAGTCGAGGTCTCCGTCGTTGGGGAGGATGAGCGCCGGCCGCTCGGTGCCGAGCATCTCCGGGACGTCGCAGCTCTCGACCGCGAAGTCGATCATCCACGTCCCCGTCCGCTCGAGCACCGGCCCGACGCGATCGAACGCCGCCACTGCGAGCCGGTGCGGGCGCACCACCCCGGCGTCGGCCGCGCCGTCGGAGTTCTCCTGGCGGATGTGCACCTCGGTGAGGACGTCGGCACCGTCCGCAGCACCCTCCCCGCCGGGACCATCCCCGTCCGGGTCGTCCCCGGTGTGGTCGGGCACGTCGATCCCCGCCGGGTCGTCGATCGCTCTCCCGGTCCGTGCGGTCCCGGCGCCGTGGTCGTCCCGGTCCTCCCGCGCCTCGGCGGGCAGGGGGCCGGATTCGACGGTGAGCTCGATCTCCGAGACGCCCACCGTGCGCAGCCAGGCGTCGGCCCAGTGGTGGACGTCGCGGTCCGGGGCGGCCTCGGCGAGTGCGGTGAGGAAGTCGGTGAGGGTGGCGGTGCCGAAGGCGTGGGCGCGGAAGTAGCGGCGGCTCCCGTCGAGGAACGCCTCGCGTCCGACGAACGTGACGAGCTGCTTGAGGACCGAGGCGCCCTTCGCGTAGGTGATCCCGTCGAAGTTGAGCTTCGCGGCCTCGACGTCGGGGATGTCGGCGACGATCGGATGCGTCGTCGGGTACTGGTCCTGCCGGTATGCCCAGTCCTTGCGCCGGAGGGCGAAGGTCACCCAGCCGTCGGTGTGCTCGGTGGCCTCGGCGAGTGCGAGCCCGGCCATGTAGTCGGCGAAGGACTCCTTGAGCCACAGGTCGTCCCACCACTCCATGGTGACGAGGTCCCCGAACCACATGTGCGCCATCTCGTGGAGGATGACGTTCGCGCGCGACTCCCGCATGGACCGCGTCACCTGGTCGCGGAAGATCAGCGCATCGGTGAAGGTGACGAGTCCGGGATTCTCCATCGCGCCGAGGTTGTACTCGGGGACGAACACCTGGTCGTACTTGCCCCACGGGTAGGGGATGTCGAAGGCCGTGTGGAAGAAGTCGAGCCCCTGCGCGGTGACCCGGAAGATCTCGTCGGCGTCCATGTGGTCGGCGAGCGAGGCGCGGGTGAGGAGGCCGAGGTCGATCGCGGCTCCGGTGACCGGGTGGGAGTAGGAGGTCTGTGCCTGCGCATAGTGGCCGGCGACGACGCAGGTGATGTAGGTCGACATGGCCTCGGTGTCGGCGAACTCGTGGCACGTCACGCCCGGCTCGGTGGGGCTCTCCCGAACGACGGGCGCGTTGCTGCGGACGAGGAGGTCGTCGGGGGCGAGTACGGTGAAGGAGAAGCGGGCCTTGAGGTCGGGCTGGTCGAAGTTCGCGAACACGCGGCGGGCGTCGGTCGGCTCGTACTGGGTGTAGAGGTAGACGGTGTCGTCGGCGGGGTCGAAGAAGCGGTGGAGGCCCTCACCGGTCCGCGAGTACAGCGCGCGGGCGTGGACGCGCAGGGTGTTCGCCCCGGCCCGCGGGGTGAACCGGACGCGCGCCCCGTCGAACGCCGCCTCCGGATCGAGCCGCTCGCCGTTGAGCGCGAGCTCGACGACTCCGGCGGCGATGAGGTCGATGAAGGTGGGCTCGGCTTGCTCGGCGGTGAAATCGACCTCGGTCACCGAATCGAACTCCCGCTGCTCTCGATCCGTGCAGCGGCCGAGGTCTAGGATGACGGAGTACCGGGAGATCTCGAGCAGCTCAGAACGGCGACGGGCTTCGTCACGGATGAGATTGGTCGTCATGGGGCCTCCTTCGACACCGCTTCCCAGCATGCCACAGGAGGAATGAGAGCGTGAGCCGTCGAACCGGCGCCCGGTCGCGGCCCTCGGCATGGCCCGGGCAGCTCAGCGGGCACCTCCGCAATCGTGCCCGGCTCGGTGCCCGCCGCACGCGCGCGAACCTCTCCCAGCTCCTCCAGGTCACCCTCGGCGCGACGGCCGCCTACGCCTTCTGCGCGCTCGTCCTCGGCCACGAGTACCCGTTCCTCGCGGCCGTCGCCGCCGCGATCGGCACCGGCGTCACCGCTGACCGCCGTGTCCGCCGCTCGATGGAGATCGGGTTCGGTGCGACGGCCGGCGTGCTCGTCGGCGAGTTCATGCTCGCGACCTTCGGGGCGGGCCTGTGGCAGCTCGCGGTGACCATGCTGCTCGGTCTGATGATCGGCACGATGATCAACTCCGGGGGCATTTTCATCACCCAGATCGGCGTCCAGTCGGTCTACGTCATCTCCGTCCCCCAGGCCGAGGCGGCCCAGCCCTTCGACCGGACCGTCGACGCGCTCGTCGGCGCTCTCGTCGCGATCCTCATGGCGCTCGTCGTCCCCAACGACGCGCGGAAGGGTCCGCGGGACCGGGCGTCGTCCCTGCTCACCGAGATCGCGGAGACGCTCGTCGAATCCGGTGACGCGCTCGCCCGCGCCGATGTCCAGGCCGCGCGCCGGGCGCTGTCGCGCGCCCGGGACACGCAGGGGATCGTCGATTCGTGGCGGTCGACCCTGCGGATCTCCCAGGAGGCCACCCGAATCAACGCCCGCTCGCGCCGCTACGCCGCCGAGGTCACCCGCCTCGCCCGCGCCGTCGAGTACGCCGATCGCGCGATGCGGATGGTCCGCGTGGTGGCGAGGAGGGTCCAGGCGATGGCCGAGCTCGGCACCGCGCGCCCGCAGCACGCCGAGCTCGTCCGCGACCTCGGGGAGGGAGCGCGGCGGCTGCGGGTGGCGCTCGAGCGGGGCACCTCGCGCACCCCGGCCGAGGAGTTCCTCTCCGGCGTCGCCGCCCGGCTCGACCCCAACGGCAGGGACGTCGCCGACATGCAGGACCGGACGCTCGTGCTGCTCCTGCGGCCGCTCGCGGTCGATCTGCTCCAGGCGTCCGGCCTGCCGGAGGATGCCGCGCTCGAGAAGCTGCCGGTGCTGAGCGAGGACACCGCGGAGGGCCCGCCGGTCGAATGATCCGGGGCCAGGGCAACGGGCCCGGCGTGCAGCGGGCCGCTGACTGCGGCCCCGGCGGTCAGACACCGGGCGGGTGCCCGACCGCCTCAGGCGGTCTCGACGACGTAGACGACGAGGCTGTCGGGCTCGAGGGCCGCGCAGGTGTGGAGCACATCGCCCGGATAGCGCAGGTAGTCGCCGGCGGAGAGCTCCTCGCTCCGATCGGCCCAGCTGACGCGGACACGCCCCCGGCCCACCACGACGTGCTCGGTCGTGCCGACCGGGTGGGGCATGGACTCCTTGACCTCGCCCGGCTGCGCGCTGATGAGGTAGAGGTCGCGCCGGGCGTGGGGCGGGCTCGCGCTCAGCAGCCACGAGACGTAGTCCGTCGTCGAGGAGGCGAGGGCGGGCGGCTCCCCGAGGCGGATCACTGCGGCTCCCGGGTCGGGGGCGTCGAGGAGGCGGGCGAGCGGGATGCCGTAGGTCGTGGCGAGCGACCACATCGTCTCGAGGCTCGGGTTCCCGGCCCCTGATTCGAGCTGGGAGAGCGTCGACTTGCCGAGCCCGGCGCGCCGGGCCGCCTCGGTGAGGCTGAGGCCGCTCCGCTCGCGCTCGCGGCGGAGCGCCGCGGCGACGAGGAGGCGCGGGGAGTCGTCGGTCATGGATCCAGTCTAGGGATGTTCGCTGGAATGGCCAGTCCGTTCATCTTGACGAACACCTGCGCAGTGTTCACTATAGTGAACATGAGTCCATTGAACAGGTCCGGCTGGGATGCCCGGCTCGGTCTCACGCGAGGAGCGGTGCGGACGAACGTCTTCGTCTCGCTGCCGGTCCTCGCGATGGCGCTGTCCTACGGGGCGGTGTCCGGTGCCGCGGGGTTCGAGTGGTGGCAGACCCTCCTCCTTGCGCTGTTCGCGCTCGGCGGGGCGGCCGAGCTCACCTTCGTCGGGGTCATCGCCGCCGGCGGGCCCCCCGGCCTCGCCGTCGTCGCCGGACCGCTCGTCAACTCCCCCAGCTTTCCCTTCGGCCTCCG
>ERZ501033.31-NODE-31-length-33733-cov-5.818932_pt1 | contig 33733 bp, 29 predicted proteins | sample MGYA00248844_ERZ501033 | MGnify/ENA primary metagenome ERZ501033 (study PRJEB25958, sample SAMN03398539) | human skin metagenome | study: EMG produced TPA metagenomics assembly of the Human Skin Microbiome Metagenome (human skin metagenome) data set.
GGGGGCCCTGGAGCTGTCAGCTCCAGGGCCCCCGTCGTGCTCGCCGAAGGGCTCACAGGCGCTGGTGCAGGCGACGGGCGGCCTCCGAGATCGTGCCGGACAGCGACGGGTACACGGTGAAGGTCTCCGCCAGGTCATCGACCGTCAGCCCCTTGGACACGGCCACGGACAGCGCGAAGATCAGCTCCGAGGCGCGCGGACCCACGACCACGCCGCCGAGCACCGTGCCGGGGCCCTTGCGGGCGATGACCTTCACGAAGCCGTCGTCCACGGCCATCATCTTGGCCCGCGGGTTGTTCGGCAGCGGGATCTTGTGGACGTCTGCCGCGTAGCGCCCGGAGCGGACATCGCCCTCGGTGATGCCCACGGAGGCGATCTCCGGGGAGGTGAAGATGTTGGAGGCTACGGTGGACAGCCGCAGCGGGCGCACGGCATCCCCCAGGAAGTGCGAGACCGCGATCCGCCCCTGCATGGCCGCCACGGAGGCCAGCGGCAGCTTGCCGGTGCAGTCGCCGGCGGCGTAGATCGACGGCACGGTGGTCCGCGAGACGCCGTCGACCTCGATGTGCCCGGACTCGGAGACGTGCACGCCGGTGTTCTCCAGCCCGAGCCCCTCCGTGTTGGGGACCCCGCCCACGGCCATGAGGCAGTGCGAGGCGGAGATCTTGCGGCCGTCGTTCAGGGTGACCACCACGCCGTCGTCGACGCGCTCCACAGAGGCGGCGCGCGAGCGGGACATGACGTTGAGCCCGCGGCGCTCGAAGACGTTCTCGAGGACCTCGGCGGCGTCGGCGTCCTCGCCGGGCAGCACCTGATCGCGCGAGGAGACCAGGGTGACCTTGGCGCCCAGCCCGTTGTAGGCGGAGGCGAACTCGGCGCCGGTCACGCCCGAGCCGACCACGACCAGGTGCTCGGGCAGGTCAGTCATCGAGTAGAGCTGCGTCCAGTTGAAGATCCGCTCCCCGTCCGGGCGGGCGGAGCCGAGCTCGCGCGGGTGGGCGCCCACGGCGATCAGCACGGCGTCGGCCTCGAGGTCGTACTCCATGCCGTCGGCGGCGACCACATGCACGGTGCGGTCATCGAGCATCGAGCCGCGGCCCTCGACGATGTGCACGCCGTCGCGCTCCAGCCCGCGGCGGATGTCGCGGGACTGGGTGACGGCCAGGCGCAGCAGCCGGGTGTTGACGACCTCCAGGTCGACCTCGAGCCCGTTGAGGCTGTCGTCGTCGCTGGTCGCCCCGGCCACGTGGACGCCCAGGTCCTGCGCCTCGGTGAAGCGGTTCATGGTGTCCGCCGAGGCGATGAGGGTCTTGGAGGGGACCACATCGGTGAGCACGGCGGAGCCGCCCATGCCCTTGTCCTCGATGATCGTGACGTCCGCACCCAGGGTCCGCGCATGGAGAGCGGCCTCGTAGCCTCCCGGGCCTCCGCCGATGATCACGAGTCGTCTGGTGGGCTTGCGCTGAGAGTCCTGGGATGAGATCACGAGGTCATTGTGCCAAAGACGACGGCGACGCCGGGTTCGCGCGTGAGCGCCCTCACCGCCGGCGACAGGCCCGAGCGGTGTCACAGTTCCCGCACCTGCGCGCATGCCGATATATTCGCGGTCGTGAAGACGGGTGCGGCGCGCCCGTCGATGACGCGACCTGGAAGGCCTCATGCACCCCCTGTCCCTGGACCTCGCAGGTCAGAACCGACAGCTCGACCCCCGGCGCCCGTGGACCGTGGGCTCCTCCCAGTTCGCCGATGTCCGCATCGATCACCCAGGCGTTCAGGACATCCACCTGATCCTGCGGTGGTCCGGGGCCTCCTGGACGATCGAGGACCGCGGCTCGGAGACCGGCACCACGTTCAACGGCTTCCGCCTCCACGCCCACATGGCCGCTCTGCTCGAGTCCCCCGCCCAGATCACCCTGGCCCCGGACACCGGGCGCGGCTTCGTGATCGCCATGACGCCGCAGCGCCCGAGCGCACCGGCGGCCGGGCCGGGTCCGTCGGGCGCGGGTGCCGCGGGCCCCTCGGCGACGACGGCCCCCGGCGCGCGGTCCGCGAGCGCCGCTCAGGCTCCGGGTCAGCAGACGGGGCAGGGGTCGACGCCCGCGGACGCCCAGCAGGCACAGGGGCAGCGCAGCGCCTCGCCTCAGGCGCCCGCACCCCAGCCGCCGGCGGCCGATCCGGCCCAGGCGCGTCCCGTCGATCTGCACTCCGAGGACATCCAGCTGGCCTCGGTCGAGCCGACCGTGTTCGCCCTGCCCGTCGAACAGGCCGCCCAGGACCGACGGAACCGCGAGCGCAGCACTGAGCAGAAGCGCCCGGCCCGGGATCAGTCCGGCCCGTCGCTGGATGACATCCACTCCGCCGAGATCCCCGCGGCCTCGGCCGAGCCCACGGTCTTCGCGGTGTCGATGAACCGGGAGCTGGCCCCGCAGAGGGAGCAGGGCCCTGATGCCGAGGACGCCTCCGGCGCGGATCCGGCCGTGCAGATCGAGCAGCGCTCGTGGGTCAACCGCCCCGAGGCCGCAGAGATCCTGCGCGCCCCGGAGGAGGACGCCCAGCTGCGCTCCGGCATGCGCCTGTCGCCGGCGTTCCGGGCCCGTGAGATCGGCGGGACGCTGACCGTCGGACGCGATCCGTCGGCGGACGTGCTGATCGACGGCCTGCTGGTCTCGCGCCGCCACGCCCAGGTCAAGCGCACCGAGCGCGGCTCGATGCTCACCGACCTCGGCTCCACGAACGGCACGTGGGTCAACGGCCAGCGGATCTCCGGGACCGTCGAGCTGCTGCCGGGCGCGCAGGCCGTGATCGGCGGCGTCCCCTTCCGCCAGACCGAGGTCGGCCTGGCGGAGGTCGTGCGCACCGAGGGCAACACCTCGATCATGGTGCAGGACCTGACCTACACGGTCCCCGACCGCAAGAACCCGCGCCAGCGCAAGACGCTGGTCGACGACATCACCCTGGAGATCCCGGACCGGTCGCTGATCGCCGTGATCGGCCCGTCGGGCGCCGGCAAGTCCACGTTCCTGAACTGCATGCTCGGCGACCTCAACCCGGACGAGGGCCGCATCGAGTACCACGGTCTGGACATGGCCCAGTTCGGCTCGGCGCTGTCCTCGCAGATCGGCATGGTCCCCCAGGAGGACGTGCTGCACCGCGAGCTGACCGCCCAGCAGGTCCTCGAGTCCACGGCGGCGCTGCGCCTGCCCGAGGACGTCGATCGCAAGTCCCGCAAGGCGCGCATCGCCTCAGTGCTCGATGCCCTGGGCCTCACCGAGCACGCGCGCACCCCCGTCTCGCAGCTCTCCGGCGGCCAGCGCAAGCGCGTCTCGACCGCCATGGAGCTGCTCACGGGCCCGCGCTACCTGTTCCTGGACGAGCCGACTTCCGGACTGGACCCGGACATGGACTTCGAGGTCATGGACCTGCTGCGGCGCATGGCCCACGGCGAGGTCGGCGGCGCGGACGGCTCGACCGTCGTGGTGATCACCCACTCGACCGCGAACCTGGACCTGGCCGACCGAGTCCTGGTCCTGGCCCCGGGCGGCTCGGTGGCCTACTTCGGCGAGCCCGCCGGGATGATGCCGTACTTCGAGCGCTCCCAGGGCCTCGGCCCGCAGGTGCGCGAGGTCTACAAGGGCCTCAAGGACGACCCCGCAAGCGCTGCGGCCGCGTTCCGGCACGAGAACGACGACGACGCCCCCCGCGAGCGCGTCCGCGCCCAGACGCCCACGGCCGCCCCGCATGCGTCGTCGCGACGCGGCCTGTTCCAGCTCTCGGTGCTGCTGCGGCGCCAGATCCAGCTCATGCGCACGGACGCCATGTCGGTGCTGATCACCACGGTGCTGGCGCCTGCGCTGCTGGCCCTCCTCGTGCTGGTGGTGCCCGGCGATCACGGCCTGACAATGCCGGAGTCCACGGACTCCGAGGTCAACCAGCCGCAGATCCAGCTGATCGTCATCCTGCTGGCGGCGGTCGCTCTGGGCCTGTTCCCCGCCTGTCGCACGTTCCTGGACGAGAAGCGGATCTTCCTGCGCGAGGCCCGCACGGGCCTGGGCGTGTGGCCCTACGTGGGCGCCAAGACGCTCGTCACAATCTCCACGTCGCTGGTGCAGTCCCTGATCCTGGTGCTGGCCGTGCTCGCGCTGATCCCGAATGAGCCCATGGGTGCCTGGGGGCCCATGTGGCTCGAGCTGTGGATCGTGACGTTCCTGCTGACCATGACCTCGTGGCTGCTGGGCTTCCTGGTCTCGGCCATGGTCTCGCGCTCGGATGTGGCCATGAACGTGGCCTCGCTGCTGGTGGTCGTGCAGCTGATCTTCTGCGGCGGGCTCTTCGCAATGGACGGTGCCACCGACGGCATCTCGCGCGCCGTGCCCACCCGATGGGCGTACGCGGCCATGGGCCAGACGGGCGATCTGAACGAGATCGTGCGCGTGGCCGCGGTGACCCTGCCGCAGGAGGAGGCCAACGCCGATCTGCAGGAGGAGCACGACGAGGCCGCCCAGAAGGCGCGCGATGCCGGGACCCCCGAGCCGCCCGCTCCGCAGATCCCCGAGGTCGATGACTCCAGCGCCGTGCTCGACCCGCTGTGGAAGCGCAGCACGCTGAACTGGTGGGGCTCCACGGGCATCACCGCCGGCTTCGGGATCGCCTTCCTGCTGCTGTCCGTCTTCCTGATCCGCAGGACCAAGCAGCGCAAGCGCTGACACGACTAGCCGTCGCGCCCGTCCCGCCTCGCGGCGGGGCGGGCGCTGCGCTTCGCGGAAGGACCTCGCGAGGTCACCGCGCTGTCGCTGCGAGCTGTCGTCGCGACGGGCACGGATCTGCTTTGCGGCGTCCGAGGCCGCTGGCAGGATGAGTGACGACGAGGGCGTCGACAGCCCGGTCCGCGCACGCACCGGGACGCGGTGCGCCGCGGGCCGGTCGATGCCAGGACGAGCACCGATCCCGCCTCTGGAGGCCCGCACCGTGACGCAGCAGCCCGCATCCGCCGATCCCTTCGCCCAGACCGACCCGTTCGAGCTCGCCCAGCGCGCCGCCCAGGCCCTGCGCGAGCGCACCGGGGTCGAGACCCACGAGATCGCGCTGACCCTGGGCTCTGGCTGGGGCGGAGCCGCCGATCTGCTCGGCGAGACTGTCGCGGAGATCCCCGCCCCGGAGATCCCCGGCTTCTCCAAGCCCGCGCTGGAGGGCCACGTGGGGACGCTGCGCTCGATCCGCCTTGCCGACGGCCGCCACGCGCTGGTCATCGGGGCCCGCACCCACTACTACGAGGGCCGCGGCGTGCGCGCCGTCGTCCACGGCGTGCGCACCGCAGCCGCTGCCGGAGCCTCCACCATGGTGCTCACCAACGGCTGCGGAGGCCTCAACCCGGACTGGGCTCCCGGGACCCCGGTGCTGATCTCGGATCACCTGAATCTCACCGGGCGCTCTCCGCTGGAGGGCGCCACCTTCCAGGACCTGACCGATCTGTACTCCTCGCGCCTGCGCGATCTGGCCCGCACCGTGGATCCCTCGCTGCCGGAGGGCGTCTACGCGCAGTTCCCCGGCCCGCACTACGAGACCCCCGCCGAAGTGCGGATGGCCGGGGTGCTCGGAGCGGACCTGGTGGGCATGTCCACCGCGCTGGAGGCCATTGCCGCCCGCCACGCCGGCCTGGAGGTCCTGGGGCTGTCCCTGGTCACCAATCTGGCCGCCGGCATCCAGCAGACGCCGCTGTCGCACCAGGAGGTCGTGGAGGCAGGACAGGCCGCCGGACCGCGCATCGCCGAGCTGCTCGCGCGCATCGCGGGTGAGATCCGATGAGCGCCGAGCACAATCCCGTCGGCACCGCCGAGGTCCAGGCCGCCGCCGAGGGCGCCAAGCTCCTGCTGGCCGTGCGCGAGTGGATCGCCCAGGACCCGGACCAGAATGATCGCGACGAGCTGCGCGGGCTGCTTGAGCAGGCCCAGGACCCGTCGGCCCCGGAGGATCAGGCGCGGGAGGCCGTGGCCACGCTCGCCGAGCGCTTCAGCGGGACCCTGCAGTTCGGCACGGCCGGTCTGCGGGCCGCGATCGGCGCCGGACCCATGGGGATGAACCGCGCCGTCGTCCAGCTCGCGGCGGCCGGTGTGGCCGCCCACGTGCTGGCCGTGGCCGGAGCCGAGCCGGCGCCGAAGGCCGTGATCGGCTTCGACGCCCGCCACCGCTCGGCGGACTTCGCCCGCGACACCGCCGCGGTGCTCACCGCCGCCGGGCTGAGCGTCGAGCTCATGCCGCGCCCGCTGCCCACTCCCCTGCTCGCCTGGGCGGTGCGCGATCGCGGCGCGGAGACCGGGATCATGGTCACCGCCTCCCACAATCCGGCCACGGACAACGGCTACAAGGTCTATCTGGGCGGGCGCTGCGTCGAGCCGACCGCCCGCGGCTGCCAGATCGTCCCGCCGCACGACGCCCAGATCGCCGAGCGGATCGAGGCCGTGGGCGATCTGCGCGAGCTGGAGCTGGCCGAATCCGGCTGGCAGATCCTGTCCGAGGACATCGACCGGCAGTACCTCGAGGCCGTCGCCGATCCGGAGGCTGAGCGCAGCGCCTCCCCGCGGATCGTGCTCACCGCCATGCACGGCGTCGGCGGCCCCACCGCCCTCGCCGCGCTGGAGCGTGCCGGCTTCGATGACGTCCATCCCGTGGCAGAGCAGTTCGAGCCCGATCCCGAGTTCCCCACCGCGCCGTTCCCGAACCCCGAGGAGCCCGGGGCGCTGTCGCTGGCGCTGGCTCTGGCCCGCAGGCTCGACGCCGATCTGGTGCTGGCCAACGACCCCGACGCCGATCGCTGCGCGGCGGCCGTCCCCGATCCGGCGGATCCCCGCTCCCAGGACGGTTGGCGCGCGCTGAGCGGGGACGAGGTCGGCGCCCTGCTCGGACTGGCGGCCCTGCGCCGCCTGAGCGAGTTGGCCGGCTCCGCCTCTGCCGCGGGCACTGCGCAGGCGGCAGGTCCGGCCGCCTCGGCATCGCCCTCCGAGACGGCGGAGGCGCAGCCGTCCGCGCCGGTCCTGGCGAACTCGATCGTCTCCTCGCGGCTGCTGGGACGCATGGCCGCCGAGGCCGGAGTGGCCCACCGCGAGACGCTGACCGGCTTCAAGTGGATCGCCCGCGTGCCGGGGCTGGTCTACGGCTACGAGGAAGCGCTGGGCTACTGCACCGCTCCGGAGATCGTGCGCGACAAGGACGGCATCACCGCCGCCGTGGCGATCGCCGAGCTGGCCCGGACCGCGGCCGCGCAGGGGCGCACGCTGGTCGACGAGCTCGACGACCTCGCCCTGCGCCACGGCCTGCACGCCACGTCGCAGCTGTCGATCCGAGTGTCCGATCTGGAGCTGATCCCGCGGATGATGACGAGGCTGCGCGAGGACCCGCCCCGCGAGCTCGCGGGCTCCGCTGTGGCTTCCGTCGAGGACCTGGCGCACCCGGAGCCGGACTCGGACCTGTTGCCCACCGAGGGCATGCGCCTGCTGAGCGAGGACGGAACCCGAGTCATCGTGCGGCCCTCGGGCACGGAGCCCAAGCTCAAGTGCTATCTCGAGACGGTCGTGCGCCTCGAGCACCGGGCTGAGCTTCCCGAGGCCCGGATCCGCGCCCAGGAGCACCTGGAGGCTGTGACCCAGCAGCTGCAGGCGCTGTTCAGCGCTTGAGCACAGCGTCCCTGTCCGGCAGAATCCCGCGCCTACGTGCTTCGGTGCGCTCAGCAGCTGCGGAGTCGCATTGAGGCACGTAGGCGTGAGACCGCGGCGTGGCGCAGGAGCGAGCGTGCGCGGGAAAGGTCTGACGGCGGACGGACTCAGGCGGTCGCGGTCGCGGTCGCGAGCCTCTCGGGCGCCGGGCGCAGCAGCCCGATGCCCAGCATGATCAGCCCGAGCGTCAGGAAGGCCGCGCCCACGTAGATCAGGGAGAACAGCCCGTTGGGCTCGGTGGCACCGGGGGCTGCCGAGGACAGGAAGAATCCTGCGGGCATCAGGATCGCCGAGGCCGGCACCGACCAGCGCGCCAGCAGCAGGGCCGCGCCGCGATAGCGGGTCTGCTCGGTGAGGCAGATCGTGATCAGGCCCAGGATCGCGAGCACGCCGGCGTGGCCGTGCCCCGCCCGGGCGAAGGTGGTCTGAAACTCGGTGGTCTCACCGGGATCGAGGATCAGCGACAGGCCGTAGTTGCCGCCGAACTCGATGCCAATGATGGCGAGCAGGAGGATGCCGGCCGCCAGGCGGGCACCGGGACGCAGGGGGATCACAGGGGTCCTCTCGAGGGTGTCGTCGTGCAGGGGTTGCCCGGAGGCATCGTCATGCTGGAGGTCGTCGTGCAGGGTGCGCAGGCGCGGGTTCGGAGCGGGCAAGATGCGATCAGACGATGGCCACGTGCGCGCAGATCAGGGCGAAGCTGATCAGGAACAGCCACGAGCGCACGCCCTGGAAGACCTCCCAGAGCCGTCGCATGCCGGACCAGGCTCCTGCCGTCGACTCGTCGTCCTGCCAGAAGTGCGTCCGGAAGTTGATCGGCACGTTCACGATGATCGTGGTGACCAGCGCGATGCCCCAGAGCACAGCCGCCAGAACGGGCAGGGTGGCTCCGCCCAGGTCGACGGCCCCGGAGATCAGCAGCACGAGCGAGGCCGTCATGAGCACGGGCATGATCCGCCCGAAGGTCTTCACGAGCCCCTTCTCGGCGATCACGTGGTTCTGCCGGTCGAGCTGGCGCAGCACCGGGTGCACGAACGCGTAGGAGCCGAACTCGGCGCAGGCGGTGAAGCCCGGGACGAACAGCCAGAGGAAGGCCAGCCAGGCCGTCATCGGCGCTTCTTCAGGCGGTCGGACAGCCGCGTGCCGAAGGACATGGCGTAGGCCATCGGCTTGGGCATGGAGCCCGAGGGCATCATGCCGATCGACTGGGCCATGCCCATCTGATCGGCCTCCTGCCAGCCCTCGATGATCTGGCCCTCATCGGACCAGCGCACGATGCTGATCGAGTCGAACACGACCGGGCGGCCCGTGGCCGGGTAGCCCATGAAGGTGCCGGTGTGGGTGCCGGAGCCGTGGAAGACGACCGTGACGAGGTCGCGCTCGCAGATCATCTCGGTGATCTCCACGTGGAAGTCCGGGACGGCCTCGAACACGCGGTGCATGGCCTGGAACATGCCCTCGTGCCCGGGCGGCAGCCCCTCGCGGATCTGGTCGTGGAAGACGACATCGGGGTGGACGGCGCGCTTGGCATAGTCCCAGTCCTGGCGGTTCCAGGCGTTCTCGAGGTAATCGACCATCAGCATGCGGTTGCGCTCGATGTCGAGTCCGGGCCGCGACGGCTCGGCGGGGGTCGGGGCGGGCTGGGCGTCGGTCATGGTCTCGCGCTCCTCGGGGTCGGGGTGGTCTCGGTGGGGTGGATGGGCTCGGCTGCCTCATCGAGGTCGGGTCGGGCGGCCCGTCGGGGTCCGTCGTCTCGACGACGGCGCCCGACGTCCGGTCCTGCTGCTCGGTGGCGGCCCATCAGTGCTCCTGGTGCGCCGCGCTCAGCGGCTGGACGGGGCCCAGCGCCTTGAGCTGGGCCTTGGCATCGGCGGCGAAGATCCGGGGCGTGACGGCCGGGCCGAAGCGCTTGAGGAACTGCGCGTTCAGTGCCGGGCCGATACCGGGGCGGTGTGCCGAGGCGCCGACTCCGCGCGAGGCCCGGGCGATCATGTTGGCCGTGGGCCGGCGGGCGGACTCGTAGGCGCGCAGCGCCTCGGTGATGCCGCGGTCCTGAGCCAGCAGGGAGCCCAGGACCACGCCGTCGCTGAGCGCGGTGCCCGCTCCCTGGCCGAGGTCGAAGGTCATGGCGTGGGCGGCGTCGCCGGCCAGGGTGATGCGGGCGCTGCCCCAGCGCCGCAGCGGCGGTTGATCCATCGTGTCACGGCGGGTGATGACCTCGGTGCGCGAGACCAGGTCGGCGGCCACGGGATCCCACTCGGCCAGCAGCGAGGCCATGGACAGCTGCGAGCCCAGGCTGTCGCCCTCCGGGGAGGGCCCGGAGGGGCGAACGCACCACCACACGATGGTCTCGTCGTCGAGCCAGAAGTGCGCGAAGCGCACCGCCGAGCCGTGCATGATGCGGAACGTCCCGGGCATCGCACCGGTCACCGGGGCCTGGGCCATGCCCCAGAAGTGGGCGTAGCCGGGATGGCGCGGCGGATCCGCGTGGTGCAGGGTCGCCCGCACCGCGGAGTTGATGCCGTCGGCGCCCACCACGGCGTCGAAGCGGTCCTCGGTGCCGTCGGTCAGCACGACCCGCGGCCCGCCTGCGGCGTCGAGGACCTCGCGCACGTTCGTGCCGCGATGGAAAGTCATCTCGGGCGAGCTGTCGGCGATCACATTGACCAGATCGGCGCGCTTGATCGCGATCGGCACGGAGTCGTCGAACTGCCGGCCCTCGGCCACGGTGTCGATCGTGGTGAACTGCTCGCCGCGGGCTCCGGACATCTCGAAGCTGGTGATCGGCGAGCTCACCTCCCGCGCCCGGTCCATGAGCCCCATGCGCTGCAGGGCCATGACCCCGGCGTACCACAGCACATAGCAGCCGCTGTCCCTGGACTCCAGGGCGGGGCGGGCGTCGAAGACGTGCACGTCCCAGCCCCTGCCCTGCAGGGTGCGCGCGGTGGCCAGACCCGCTGGGCCTGCTCCGATGATGGCCAGTCGACGACGTTCCAGCACTGTCCTCACCTCTTGACGGCTGATGCGACGAGCGCTCCGCCCAGGGTCACGAGCCCGGCCGCCAGGGTGACGGCGCCCGCCTGGACGAGGACGTAGAGCTCATTGGGCTCCTCGCGGTTCTCACCGTTCGAGGAGAGGAAGAATCCGGCCGGCATGAGCACGGCCGAGGCCGGCACGGCCCAGCGCGCCACCTGAAGCGCGGGGCCCTTCAGCTCGGTCTGCTCGGCCAGGATGACGGTGACGGCTCCCAGCGTGGCCAGGGATCCGGCGTGGCCGTGGCCCGAGCGCGCGAAGGTGCGCTGGAACTCGGTGCCCTCGGCCTCGCCCCGGGTCAGGGCCAGGACGTAGTTGCCCCCGGCCTCGATTCCGATCGTGGCCAGCAGCAGCAGCCCTTCAGCGGCGCGGGCTCCTCGGCGCAGCGGCTTCATGGTGGTCTCCTTCATGGGGTCGTTGACTGTCGGTCGGCTCGTCGAGCCGGTATCGGCGACGACGTGCGAGGCGGAGGCACAGGCATCCGGTCTCATCACATCAGCCCTGGTCAGCTGGGTCTATGGGGATTCCGTCGATTCCCCGTGCTCTGTCCTGCCCGCCCGCACCCCCGACAGATGTCACGGGTGGACGGGCGGGTCACAGCACGGGGATCATCTCCTTCTGCGCGGTGCCCCAGGGATGCGTGCGGTAGACGGCGCGCAGGACGATCTCGTTGCGGACCGCGATCATGGGCTTGGCCGTGAAGGTGGAGACGGAGGAGACCTGGCGGGAGGACTTCACGAAGCCGTTGGCCCGGTCCCTGCGCCGCTCCTCGAAGCTGCGCAGCGCCTCGGCCACGGAGGGCTCGCGCTGGAAGGCCAGGGCCACGCTGAGCCCGTCCTCGATGCCCTGACCGGCCCCCTGGGCCCTGTCCGGCGTCATGGGGTGTGCGGCGTCGCCGATGATCGTGGCGCGGCCACGGCCCCAGTGCTGGAGCGGGTCGCGGTCCAGGATGTGGTTGCGCAGGATGCGCTCCTCCGGGGTCGAGCGGACCATCGACTGGACGTGCGCGGGCCAGCCCCGGAAGCGGCGGATCGCCTCGGCCTGACGTTCCCCCGGCACGTCCGGATACCGCGGCGGCGCCTGCAGCAGCGCCAGCCAGTACAGCTCGCCGTCGCTGACGTGGTAGTGCAGGATCCGCCCGGTGGGGCCCCAGTAGATGGCCATGTCGCCGGGGACCAGCTCGGGGTGCTGGTAGTCGGTCGTGCCGTGCCAGGCGGTCAGCCCGCAGTAGCGCGGCTCGGCGGGGCCGTGCAGCTGGCGGCGGATCACGGAGCCGATGCCGTCGGCGCCGATCACGGCATCAGCGCGCAGGCTCTGGCCATCGCCGGTGCGCACGATGACTCCCGAGTCCGTGCGGTCGAAGCCGGTCACCGAGATGCCGAAGCGCACGGTGCCCGGCTCCAGGGCCTGCAGCAGGGTCTGGTAGAGGTGCGTGCGCGTCACGCCCACGGCCGGGAAGCCCGCTCCGGCGGCCAGCTTCTCCACGTCCAGGGTCCCGATCTGGCGCTCGCGCCAGGTGAGATAGCGGTGGCGGCGCACCACGGTGCCGCGCTCGATCACCGGCTCGGCCAGCCCCAGCCGGTGCAGGCAGTCGATCACGTTGGGCCACAGGTGGATGCCGGCGCCCAGCTCGGCCGTCGAGGCGGTCTCGCGCGCTTCGAGCACGCGCACGCCGAAGCCCGCCTGCTGCAGCGCGTTGGCCGCCGTCAGTCCGGCGATGCCGCCGCCGACGATCACGATCTCTGCTCTTCTCATGGCTGCTCGATCCTGTCCTCGTCCCGTGCGGCACCCGAGGCCGCAGCCCCGGAGCCCGCGTCCTGAACCCTGCTGCCGACGGCCTCCGGCTCCCTCGCCGGAACGGTGCCGACGGCGTGCGAGCCGCGGCCCTCGTCGAGGATCTCGAGGAAGCCGCGCAGCTGCTCGATCAGTCCCGTGGAGTCCTCGACCTGCACGGCGTGGCCGATGCCCGGGAAGACCGCGTGGTGCAGGCGCGGGTGCACCTGTCGTGCCCTATGCACGTCCTCGGCGGACATGAGCCCGCCGCGGTCCTCGTCGGCCTGCAGCAGCGCCACCGGTCCGTCGAAGCGCACGAGCAGGTCCTCGGCCGGGCACGGGGCGGCGAACTCTCCGTCGTGGTAGGCCTCCAGCACCGCCGGGTCCAGCTGCTCCGGCGAGCGCGACACCGCTCGCAGTGCCAGGGGCGCGTCCGCGAGGTAGGACCGCGTGATCGAGGGATCCGGTCGCCGCGAGTGCAGCGGCGAGTCGATCACCACGAGCCCGTCGATCAGCTCGGGTCTGCGGGAGGCGGCCGCCATCGCGACCCAGCCGCCCAGCGAGTGGCCGCTGAGCACGACCGGCTCGGGGCAGTGCGCCTCGAGGAGGTCGATCAGGTCCCCCGCCATGGCCTCCACCGAGTAATCCCCTGCCGCTCTCCCGGAGAGCCCGTGTCCGCGCAGGTCGGGGGCCAGCTGCGTGTGCTCCTGCAGACCGGCCATGACCGGCTTGAAGACCTGCCAGCGAGCGCCGAGACCGTGGACGTGCACGATCCGCGGCACGCCCCGGCCCAGGCTCCCGTAGGCCAGGACGGGGTCGTGCGCGCTCCACAGCTGCGGCAGCGGGCGAGTCTTAGGAGACACCGGGATCCGCCTCGGCCGCGCCCAGCACCAGGGCCAGGTGGAAGCCGTTCGAGCTGGAGGTCGTCACGACGACGGGGCCTTCGGCCTCGCCGCGCGAGATCGCCCCGGCGGCCAGGACCACGTCCAGCAGACCGCCCACGGCGAAGGAGTCGCCCAGCACCGGGCGGCTGGCGTGGCGCTGCGCCTGCGGCAGGACACGGCCCAGGGCCGACTCGGCGGCGGCATCGGAGCCGGCCGAGCCCTTGAGGTCGACCCACACGTGGTGCACGTCCTGCGCCGAGACGCCGGCGCGCTGCAGGCCGTCGCGCACGGCGCGCTCCAGGCCCTCGCCCTCGGCCGAGACCGAGCCGATGCCCAGTCCGTCGGAGGCCATGCCGGTGCCGAGCAGCTCGGCCAGCGGCTGGGCACCGCGCTCCAGGGCGGAGTCCCGGTCCTCGATCAGCACGCTGGCAGCGCCCTCGGCGGCGTGCCAGTCGCCGCCGTCGAACAGGCCCAGGTCCCGCAGCCCGCGCACGACCGACGGGGTCAGCGCCTCGGCGGAGGTGCCCAGGATCGCGTCGGCGCGACAGCGCCGGATCTCCTGGGCGCCCATGCTCAGCGTGAGCGCCCCGGCGGCGCGTCCTGCGGTCAGCGTGGTGGTGGGGCCCACGCAGCCCAGGTTCATGGCCACCTGGCCGGCGGCGGCGTTGTAGACGGTGTTCGGGAACAGCGCCGGGTTGGCCGCGGAGGGGTCCTCGTCGAACAGGGGCTGGGCGAAGCGCTCCATGACGTCCATGGGCCCGATCTCGGTGCCCAGGATGATGCCGGTGCGCTCGCCTGCGGTGTGGTCGGCGTGCTCGAGCGCGGACTGCGCGGCCACGACCGAGCCGATCGCCAGGCGATCCATGCGCCGGCGCACGCGAGGGGCAAGCTGCTCCTTGCCGGTCGCCGTGAACAGCCCGACCTGCTGGCCCTCGACCTCGGTGAAGGCCTGTTCGCCAGCGGCCACCGCCTCCTCGAGCGCCGACACCGTCTCCCCGGCGGAGGTCACCGCGCCCAGACCCGTGAGGACGACCCGGCGATCGCTGACCGGCAGGCGCGTGTCCTCGTGATCGCGGGTGAGCACGAGCGAGGCGTTCGCCCCGCCGAAGGCGAAGTTGTTGCAGATCGCCGCGTTCGTCTCCATCGGCTGCGCCTCGATCGGCACATGGCGCAGGTCGCAGACCGGGTCGGGGGTCACGAGCCCGGCGGTGGGCGGCGCGGTCTGGGTCTGCAGCGCCTTGACCGTGACCATGGCCTCGGAGGCCCCGGCCGCACCCAGCAGGTGCCCGATCATGGACTTCGTCGACGACACCCGGATCTGGTCCAGGTCCTCCCCCAGAGCCCGTCGCATGGCGGCGGTCTCGGCGGGGTCGTTCTTGGCGGTGCCCGTGCCGTGGGAGTTCAGGTAGCCGACCTCGGAGGCCGAGACCCCGGCCTGGCGCAGCGCCTCCTGGATGGCCCGGGCCGCGCCGCGGCCCTCGGGCTCGGGGGCGGTCGGGTGGTAGCCGTCGGCGGACAGGCCCAGCCCGGCGAACTGCGCCAGGACCTCCAGGCCCAGCTGCTCGGCCAGGTCCTCGCGCACGAGCACCATCATGGCCGCGCCCTCGCCCAGCGAGAGTCCTTGACGGTCGGCGGAGTACGGCTTGGCCGGCTCCGGCGACAGCGACTCGAGCGAGTTGAACCCGGCGAACAGCACATCGGACAGGGCATCGGTGCCGCCGGTGAGCACGGCATCGGCGCGACCGTCGGCGATCAGCTCGGCGGCATAGCCCACCGCGTTGGCGCCGGCGGCGCAGGCGGTGTTCAGCGACAGGACCGGGCCGCGGATGGCGTGGGCTCCTGCCACGGCCTCGGCCAGGCCCTGCGGGGTCGAGTACGCCAGAGCCTCGCCCTTGCCCTCGCGCCCGGCGCGCTCGTCGAGGTACCACTGCTCGGCCGAGAGAAGCCCGGCGTTGCAGGTGCCCAGGACCAGGCCCCAGCGCTCCGGCTCGATGCCGAGTCCCTCGGCTGCGGCCATGGCCTCCTCGGCGGCGATCAGCGCGAAGTCCAGCGCCGGATCGTCGTAGCCCTCGGGGTAGCCGGCGCGATCGGCGGGCTTGTCCAGCGGGGCGACCTCGCCGGCGATGTCCGTGCGGATGCCCTCGGTGGACAGACGCTGGACGGTGCGGATCGCGACGCTGCCGTCGCGCACGCCCTCCCAGGTGGCCTCGGCGCCGCGGCCCTGCGAGGTCACCGCGCCCACGGCCACCACGACGGGACGGGGCTGAGCTGCTGCGTGCTGCTGGTTCATTCGGATCGTTCCCCCTGGTCTGCGGTCTGGTCGGCGGCGCCGGTCCCGGCGGCGCGCGAGGTCTGGGCGCGGCGCAGCACGGCTGCGCCGGACTGGCCCTGGAAGCCCTGGGCGAGTGCGAGCGCACCGGAAGGGCCGTCGTCGGACAGCGGCAGCGGCCGGGCGCTGCCCAGCACGAGATCGAGCTCGGGCTCGCCTGCCTGCTCGGCGGAGGTCCCGACGATCGCCGGAACCGTCCCGGCCTCCAGCACCAGCGCAGCCACGGCCACGTTGAGCAGCCCGGAGGCCGCCGTCGTGTGCCCGGCAGCGCCCTTCACCGCCGTCACGGCCGGACGGGCAGCGCCCAGCGCCTCGCTCAGCGCCTGGACCTCGCGGAGGTCGCCGTCAGCGGTCGCGGTGCCCTCGGCCACGACGGCTGCGATCTGCTCGCCGTCGATCCCGGCCCCGGCCAGCGCGGCGCGCACGGCGCGGGCCAGTCCGTCGCCGTCGGCCAGGGGCGTGAAGACCCTGGCGCTGTCCTGGCGGGAGGACACGGCCTCCAGCCCCGCGTAGACACGGGCCCCGCGGGCGGCGGCGTGGTCGGAGGATTCGAGCACCAGGAACACCGAGCCCTCGCCGAGCACCGTGCCGGCGCCCTCAGCGGCGAACGGGTGCGGCTGGTCCTGCCCGTGCTGCAGCAGTCCCCAGTCCTGGTACTTGGACTGGTTCCACCACGACGTAGCGTCGTCGAAGCCCCCGACGACCACCACCTCGGCCTCGCCCCGGCGGATCGCGCGCAGGCCCATGCCCAGGGCGGACATCCCGGCCTCGGCGGCGCCCGAGACGTAGGCGTTGGTGCCCTTCATCTCGAGCACCTTGGAGATGTAGAACAGCGAGGCGGCCTGCAGGCCCTCGACGTAGAACAGCGGGTAGAAGTCGGCGGCGCCCTCGGCGCCCATGACCTGGTAGTCGACCGAGCCGTCCTCGTCGCGGGCCAGCAGCACGGCGTCCATGACCTTGTCCGGCTCGGAGATCTCCTTGGCGCTGGCCAGGTACAGCCCGGCCTGCTCCAGCTGGCCCTCCAGGCCCGCATCGCGGACGGCATGCACGGCGCCCAGTGCGGCCAGGCGGTCGTTGCGGATCATGTTGCGCAGCATGCGCCGGTCCACGAGCGGCTTCAGCGCCGACTGCAGCTCCGCGACCTCCGCGCTGGCGCGGCAGTCCAGCGACGAGGCGTCGAAGGACTGCGTGGGGGCGACCGCGCTGCGTCCCTCCAGCAGCGCCTCCCAGTTCTGCTCGGCGCTGTGTCCCAGGCCCGTGACGGCGCCGATGCCGGTGATGACGACGTCGCTCATGCGCCGACCTCGCTTCCCTGTCCGGTGCTGTCGGCGCCGTCGACGGTCCCGCGCGCATCCGGCGCGCCGATCGGGGCCACGCGCTCCAGGCGCAGCGCGTTGACCTTCATGACGGCCTTGCCCTCGACCGAGGCCGAGGCGCGGTAGGTCTTCTCACCGGTGCGCTTGACCTCCAGCTGCAGGACGTCGCCGGGGCGCACGAAGGTGCGGAACTGCACGCGGGTGGCCCCGCCCAGCTGCAGCGCCGGCGCCGCGGCCTCGGCGGTCTCGTCGGTCGTCGACTCCTCGACGATCGCCGCGAGCTCGGCCAGCGAGCCCAGCAGCAGGACGCCCGGCAGCACCGGGAAGCCCGGGAAGTGGTCGTCCAGCAGGTCCATGGTCCCGCCGACCCCGCGCACGCCGCGGGCGCTCACGCCCGGGACGAGCTCGGTCACGCGGTCCACGCCGGTGAGCTGAGGCATGCGGGTGGTGCTGCGCTGCGTCATCGTGCGGCCTCCTCATCGGCGGGTCGGGCGGGCTGCGCCGCGTCGTCGACGTGGCGGGTGATCACCGTGCAGGCGTTCGTGCCGCCGAAGGCGAACGCGTTGACGAGCACGGCGTCGGTGTCCAGGACCCGGCCAGGCTGCGGGGCGTAGTCCAGGTCGCAGTCCGGATCCGGGTTCTCCAGGTTGATCGTGGGCGGGACGCGGCCATCGGCCAGCACCCCCAGGGCTCCGAGCGTTCCGAGCGCGGAGGCCGCAGCCGTGAGGTGCCCGCTCATCGACTTCACGGAGGTCATCACGAGCTCGCCGGCGTGGGCGCCGAAGACCTCGCGCACGGCCTGGGACTCGCTGACGTCGTTGCCCGGAGTGGAGGTGCCGTGCGCCGCGATGTAGCCGATGCGCTCGGCGGGGACCCCGGAGTCTTCGACGGCCCGGACCATGCACTGGGTCACCCCTCCCCCGGGAGGCGGCGGATCCGTCATGCGGTAGGCGTTCATGGTGGCGGCGTAGCCGGCGATCTCGCCCAGGATCGGGGCGCCGCGGCGCAGGGCGGACTCGCGCTCCTCGAGCACGAGCATGATCCCGCCCTCGCCGAGCACGAAGCCCGAGCGGTCGTCGCTGAAGGGCCGGGAGGCTCGCTCGGGCTCATCGGCGTGGTCCTTGGTCAGCGCTCCCAGCAGGGAGAAGCCCAGGACGTCGAGCCAGGTCACGAGCGAGTCGTAGCCGCCGGCCAGGGCCGCATCGGCCTCGCCCTCCTGGATCTGGCGGAAGGCCTCGCCGATCGCGTGCCCGGAGGCGGTGCAGGCCGTCGAGACGGACTCCACCGCTCCGCGGAAGCCGGCCTCTCGGGCCAGCACCGCGGCAGGGATGTTCTGGTCTCGGCGCAGCACGTCCTCGATCAGCGGCCTGTGCAGGGGCAGCTCGGACTTGACCCGGTGGAAGAACTCGGCCATCTCCTGCAGGTCGGGACGGCCGGCGGTGGCTCCGACCACCACGGTGCGGCGGTCGGCCTCGTCCTCGTCGCGGGCGGCGGGCAGCCCGGAGCGGCGCAGCGCCTCGAGCCCGGCGGCCACGCCGAAGGCTCCCTGCCGGGAGAGCAGCTCGGCCTCGGCGACGTCGGGCACCAGCGTGCGGGCATCCTCCACGGGCACCGTGCCGGCGATGCGCACGGGGTAGGTCGAGGCGTCGAACTGGGTGATCTCCCGGACGCCGCTGCGACCGGCCACCAGGGACTCGAGGGTCGACTCGGCGTCCAGGCCCAGCGGGGTCACGGCACCGGCGCCGGTGATCACCACGCGGCGGCGGGCGGTCTGGGCGGGGCTCATGCGCGCACCAGCGTCTCGTAGAGCCGCCGCGAGGTCTCGCGGTCCTGCAGCGTCTCGGCGTCCATGAGCGAGCACATGATGTCCTCGGCCTCGAGCACCAGCTCGCCGTCGGCCGCGGCGCGGCCGCTGAGCACGGCGATCTCCTCGGTCCAGCTCACGACCGTGCCGGTGAGCTCCAGGCGCTGGCCGGGGCGGACCAGCCCGTGGGTGCGCAGCTCGCCCACCTGCAGCAGCGCCGCGCGGCGGGTCAGCTCGGTCGAGCCCATGATCAGCCAGGTGCCGGCCTGGCAGATGCTCTCGAGCACGAGGCTCGGCGGCATCACGGGCGGCTCGCCCTGCCAGTAGGGCTCGGCCAGCGAGGTCGCCTTGACGGCGCGCACCGACTCGTGCGGCCTCAGCTCCTCGATCCGATCCACGAGGTGGAATCTCATCAGTGCTCCTGACGGTGGTGTGTCAGCTGGTGGTGGTCGCGGCCGGCGCGTCCGGCACCGGGGCGCCCCAGCGGCTCGGGCCGCAGGGCGGTGCCGGCGCCGCCGTCGTGCCGCGTTCGGAGGCGGCCGCGTAGAGGACGACGTGGGCGATCGCGTAGTCACGGGTGTGCGAGAGGCTCACGTCCGCACCGGTGAGGCCCAGCCGGGCGGCGGTGGCCGCCGCGCGCCCGGTGAGCTCGAGCCGGGGCCGGCCGCTGAGCTCGCGCTCTATGCCGATCTCCGTCCAGCCCACGCCCCGGCTCATGCCGGTGCCCAGGGCCTTGAACGCGGCCTCCTTGGCGGCGAAGCGGGCGGCCAACCGCTCGCCCTTCCGACGGCCGCCGCGCAGCGCATAGGCCAGCTCGGCGGCGGTGAACAGATCCAGCAGGCGGTCCGGGAACCGCTCGGCGAGGCGAGCGAGCTTCTCGGTCTCCACGAGGTCCACGCCCACCCGCACCAGCTCAGCCTGCGGTTCCCGGACCGTCATGATCAGGCCCGGGAGGCGACGAGCTCGGTCAGGTTCGCCACGGTGAAGTGGCTCATGACGTCCTCCGGTGAGAGCTTGCCGTCGAGGTCCTTCTCCGCGATCTGCGGCATGACCTTCTTGAGCTGGTCCATGCCCTTGGGGGTGATGACGTCGGCGTCCTCGTCGCCGAACTCCTCGTCGGGGATGCCGCCCTGGACGTAGCTGGCCAGCTCGTCGGACTGGATCTTCACGCCGGTGGCGCGGTCGATGCGGAAGAGGATGTCGAGCAGGTCGATGGACTCGGCGCCCAGCTCGTCGAGCAGGGTGGACTCGGGCGAGATCTCGTCCAGGTCCAGGGCCAGTGCCTCGGCCACGCAGTCGCGGACCTTCTCGTAGAGCTCGGTGTTGGTCTCAGCGATCGAAGCGGTCATTGCGCTCTCCTTCGGTGTGTTGGTCCGAGCGGTGTGCTCGGCGGATCCTTCGGGGTGGTCGGGTGGTTCGCGGCGCGCCGGTCGGCGCGGGTCACTTGGGCCGGCCGAGGCCGAGCTGGGCGGCGGCGCCGCCGTCGACGGCCAGGCACTCGCCGGTCATGTAGGCGGAGTCCTCGCCTGCCAGGAAGGACACGACGCCGGCGATCTGCTCCACAGCGCCGAACCGGCGCATGGGCAGCTGCCTCTTGATCCCCGCGCCGGACTTCGCCACGAGCTCCTCGACGAGCTCGGTCGGCACGAAGCCGGGCATCACGGCGTTGACGCGGATGCCGAAGCGGGCCAGCTCGACGGCCGAGCAGCGGGTGAAGGCGTTGATCGCGCCCTTGGAGGCGGAGTAGTTGGCCTCGCCCACCCAGCCGCGCTCGCCCATGACGGAGGACATGTTGATGATCGAGCCGGTGCCGCGGGACATGAAGTGCTCCAGCACGGCCTTGGTGCCGTTGAAGACGCCGCCGAAGTTGACGTCCATGACGGAGCGCCAGTCCTCGGTCTGCATCGACGAGATCAGCACGTCCTTGGAGATCCCGGCGTTGTTCACGACCACGTCGAGCTGCCCGAAGGCCTCGATCGCGCTGGCGGCCGCGGCCTTCATCTGCTCGAGGTCGGCCACATCGCCCTGCACGGCGATCGCCTCCACGCCGAGCTCGCGGAGCTGCTCGACGGTCTCCTGCGCGGCCTCGGCGCCGGAGCGGTAGTTGACCGCCACGTCGAAGCCGTCCTGGGCCAGGCGCAGGCTCAGCGCGGCGCCGATGCCGCGGGAGCCGCCCGTGACCAGGGCGGCCCGGCGCCCGGCGCCCTCGGTCTGGTTCTGCTCGCTCATCTGATTCCTCTCGGTTGCAGCTGACATGTGCTTCGGGTCCGGCTCTTTCAGGAACCGGCCCGAGCGGCTTCGCGCAGCGACGACGGCCCGCCGAACGACGGCACCGCCCCGGCGAGCCCGTGGCGCTCGGCGGCCAGCTCGGCGACGGCTCGGCCCGAGGTCAGGGCCCGCAGCGACGACTCGCCCTCCTCCGACCAGTGCCCCGCCAGCAGCAGGCCCTTGAGCGGGGTGACGTGGGGCAGGCGCTTGGAGGCGGTCTGCGACGGGGTGTTCTCCCAGCCGTAGGCCGCTCCCCCGCGGTTGCCCGTCCAGCGCGCGTAGGTGGCCGGCGTGGCGGTCTCCATCAGGTCGAATCCGTCGCGGAATCCCGGGAAGGCCGTCTCGACGGCGGCGATCATGTCCTCTGCCAGCTCGGGCTTGGCCGCCGACCAGTCCCGGGACAGCTCGGCCGGGACCAGGCCGGTGATCGTCACCGAGTGCCTCCCGGCCGGGGCCATGCCGGGATCCACCAGGGTGGGCACCGAGGCCCAGAGCCCGCCGGGGCGCCCGTCCTGCAGCTCGGCCCAGGTCCGGCGGTGGTCCCAGTGGCGGAAGACGATGTTCTCGTCGACCATGCCCAGCTGCTGCGGGTCGCCGTCGAAGCCGCCGAACAGCGTCACGGCGGAAGGGGCCAGCGTGTAGCGCTCCACGCGCCGCTTCCAGGACGCGGGCAGGGCGTCCCAGCCCACGAGCTCTGCCAGCAGCGCGGTTCCGTCGGAGGCGCCGATCACGGTCTCGGCCAGGATCTGCTCGCCGTCGACCAGCTCCACGCCGGTCACGGCGCCGTCGGCGCTGAGCACGCGGGTGACCTCGGCGCCGGTGCGCAGCGTGCCGCCGGCCGATTCCAGCCCGCAGACGATCGCATCCACGAGGGACTGGAAGCCGCCGCGCGGGAACCATCCGCCGGTGTGGAAGGTCTCGAGCATCTGGTTGAACAGCAGGAAGGACAGCCGGTCGGGGCTCGAGCCCAGGTACGGCCAGATCGCTCCCATGACGGCGCGGGCGCGCTCGTCGTCCAGGTACGGCGCGCTGGCCGACTCGACGGTCGAACGACGGTGCTCGAGCACGCGCGGGACGCGGGCCATCACCGCCTCGATGTCCTCGGCGAGATCGAGGCGCTGCGGCATGGACGAGGTCTGCTCGTAGAGCTCGCGGCGCATCTCGAACAGCTCGGCCAGGCCGCGGGCCTGAGCCGGGAACGCGTCCTGATGCGCGGCCAGGAAGTCCTCGCGCCCGGTGGGGGCGACCATCGAGAAGCCCGGCAGATCCACCCGGTAGATCTCGCCGAAGCGCTCGAAGACGACCTGATCGGCCACGCCCAGGTGCTCGATCAGCAGGCCGATATAGGCCTCCGGCCGCGCCTCCACGGTCACGTGGACGGCCGGGTCGAAGGTGAAGCCGTCGCGGGTGAAGGAGCGGGCGCAGCCGCCGGGGCCGTCGGCCTTCTCCAGGACGACGACGTCCAGCCCGACTCGGGCCAGCAGGGCTGCGGCGCTGAGCCCGGACAGGCCCGCGCCGATCACGATCGCATCGTGGCGGGCGCTCATGCGTCCCGCCCGGTGCTCGCAGGAGCCGGCGCGGTCCAGTCCAGAGTGATCCCGGCCCAGATCCACTTGGTGGCCTCGACGCCGATCAGGCTGACGCGCTGGCCGACCTCGATCATGCCCGAGCGCCAGGCGTGATCGAGGAACAGCGGGACGGCGGCCGAGCCGCAGGCGCCGGTGTCGGCGAGGTTGTCGAAGACCTTGCCCTCGAGGGCCTTGAAGTCGGCGTTGAGCGTGCCCTGCTCCTCCATGGAGTCCAGCAGCCAGCCCACATTGCCCTCGGGGATCAGGCACCAGTCCAGATCGGCCGGTGTCGCCCCGGCGGCGGCCAGGGTCCCGGACAGCGCCTCCAGGACCATCACGGGGGTGAACTCGCCTGCTCCGACCACGTCCACGCGCAGATCGACCAGGCGCTTGGTGCGCTGCTGCTCCACGAGCGGCTTGAACGTGCCTCCGCCCACGGCGTGGATGCCGGGCTTGCGGTTCCCGCCGATGGCCTGCTCGGCCCCGGGCTCGAGGCCCTTCGACTCGTCGTCGGAGGCCTCGACCACGATGGCGCCGGCGCCGTCGGAGAACATGTAGATCGGCACGCGGTCGCGCATGCGGATCTTCTCCTTGGGCATGGCCAGGTAGGTCCCGGCCAGCACCGGGGAGATGCACTCCGAGCCGATCACGAGCACGCGGCGCCGCGTGCCGGCCGCGATCTGCAGGCGCGCGATCTCCAGTGCCTGCACCGCGCCGGCACCGGCCGAGCGCAGCTCCATGGTCGAGACCTTCTCCAGCCCCAGCTGCTCCTGCACGTAGCCGACCGTGGGCGGCAGCGTGTACTCGGGGGTTCCGGTCGAGAGGATGATGCCGTCGATGTCCTCCGGGACCAGTCCCGCCGAGTCGAGGGCGCGACGAGCGGCCTTGGTCGCCATGTCGGCGTTGGACTCGCGGTGCTCGCCGGTGCGCGGGTCGATCAGCCAGAAGCGCTGCTGGATGGACAGCCCCTCCAGGACCTCGGCCGGCAGCTCGCCGGCCAGCTCCTCGATCACGTCGTTGCCGATGGGCTCGCCGGGCTGGTAGCCGCCGACGCCGGTGATCCGTGCTCGTGCCACCGCCCCCGTCGCGTGCATGCCGGCGCCCTGTCCCTCGAGCGCTGTTGCCTGTCCAGCCATGCTGCAGCCTCCCTCTGGCCTGTGGTCCTGCTCGAGCGGTGTGCTCCACCGCCGTGCGGCACGGAGAGGGCACCGATGCACTGCACGCATCGACTGCGCCTGCCCGTCGAGCCCGCAGCCTCACCGGCTTCCGCGCCGCGCCCGCCTGGCGCACCCTCCCCAGGGGCGCCGTTGTTCGCGGGCGGTCCCGGCGCGGACGTCGCACCGCGGTCATCGCCCTGGATCAGGTGGGCTCGCGCGGCGCGAGGTTCCGGTCACTGCCGAACTCGAGTATTCATCGTGGCACGTCACGGGCCTGCGTCCAGGGGCCGATCGGCGCCTGAGAGAGGACTTGTAGGCCGCTTGGCATACAAGTCGCGGACCCCGGCAGATGGGGACAGGACCCCGCCGCGCGAAGGCTCGCTCAGCTCAGGCTGAAGCCGTCCGGGGATCGATAGACGCCCCCTGCGCATCTCGAGAGGCCCCATCCTTCAGTTCTTAAGTGCATTTTCGCGGCGTGATTGTCCCCCGAGCGGGGAACGTGATCCCCCAGGAATGTGGACACCCCGTCGCGCCCGGACCGGACACGCCCCGTCACATCCCCGCCCGCGCCGCGCGCCCTCCCAGGCCGGTGCCCCACGATGAAGGGGATCTCGGCCGCCGCACGGCCGCCGCACCCCACCAGGAGGACAGGACATGGATCGCACGGACCGCACGCCCGCCCCGCAGCAGGACCCGCAGGCGCGGGCCTCCGGAGCTCCGCGCACGATCGCCGTGATCGGCAGCACCGGGCAGCTCGGACGCAGCGCCGTCGAGGTCTTCGCCGCCCGCGGCCACCGCGTCCTGGCAGTGGCCCGCGGCCGGCAGACGGACCTGCCGGCCGGCGTCGAGGCCCGCGTGGCCGATGTGACGCGCCCGCAGACCCTGCCGGGGGCGCTCGAGGGCGCCGAGGCCGTGCACCTTTCCCTGAGCGGAGGCAATGATCCCGAGCAGATCCGCGCCGTCGAGGACGAGGGCGTGCGGCACGTGGCACGGGCGGCCGGGCAGCTGGGCATCACCCGGATCTCGATGATCTCCGGCATGTACGCCCGCCCCGAGTTCGCCGATCACCCCGGCGAGGGAGCCAAGGTCCGCGCCGAGCAGCACCTGCTGGCCGCGCGCACACCGGCGACCGTCTTCCGACCGGCCTTCTTCGCCGAGACCCTCGAGTCCTTCGTGCAGAACGGGCGCGGCATGCTGCTGGGCCCGCAGCCGCACACCCTCCACCCCATCATCAGCGCAGACCTCATGGATGCGATCGCGCGCAGCTACGCCATGCCGCAGGCCCAGGACCGCGTCTTCGAGGTCACCGGCCGCGAGCCCATGACGCTGAAGTCCGCGCTGCGCCGCTACCTGGAGGCCACCCGCCCCGGGGCCAAGGTCACCGTGATGCCGCTGTGGTTCATGAACCCCGTCAATCGCCTGTTCATGAAGGGCGGGCTGACCCGCGCCCTGGACACCATGGGACTCATGCAGGCCCACGGCGAGATCGCCGACCCGACGACCTACTTCCAGGTCTTCGGCGAGCAGACCACCCCCTTCGACACCTGGCTCGAGCAGCAGCCGGTGCGCATCGCCTGAGCCGCAGCCCCTGCGCGCTGTCGCCCCGCGCCGCGCTGATAGCCTCGGCGGGGCCGCAGACCGCGGCCCGTTGTCGTGTCGGCATCCCGACGAGGAGGCGGTCGTGCAGCTGCTGGACCCTGAGGCGGTATTCCGCGCTGTCGACCTGGCGGGGGTGTTCGTCAACGCCGTGCTCGGCGGAGCGATCGCCCGCTCCCTGAAGCTGGACATCATCGGCTTCCTGGTCCTGGCCGTGCTCTCCGGGCTGGGCGGCGGCATGATCCGCGATGTCCTGCTCCAGAACGGCAGGCCGGTGGCCCTCAGCGATCCGACCTACCTCATCACCGCGCTGATCGGCACGGGCCTGATCTTCAACCTCCCGATCAAAGGCCGCTGGATGCACCGCGCCCTCGCGGCGGCGGATGCGCTGGCCCTGGGCTGCTGGGCCGCCACCGGCGCCTCCAAGGGGCTGGCCGCCGGGCTGGGCTGGATCCCGGCGATCATGCTGGGCATGATCACCGCGGTCGGCGGCGGCGCCGTGCGCGATGTCTGCATCGGCCGCGTCCCCGGCATCTTCGGCGGCAACACCCTCACGGCCACCACTGCGTTCGCCAGCGCGTTGACCATGGCGGCCGCGTGGGAGCTGGGTCGACCCAACTGGGGCACGGGGGCCGCGATCCTCCTGGCGGCCCTGCTGACCGTGCTCACGCGCACCCTGGGGTGGACGCTTCCGGGTCAGGGCGGCTGGGATGTCGGCTCGGCAGGGCGGCAGCTGGCCCGCACCGCCAGCGCCAAGAGGCCGCGGATCGTGGTGCACAAGGGTCGGCTGGGCCGGCAGCGCAGCCAGCGCAATGAGCAGGCCCGCACGGGGATGGTGCCCATCGTCCAGGTCGAGCGGGAGGACTCCGCCGCCTCGGACAAGGACGACGACTGAGCGCACTCACCTGCCGCCGCCCGGGCTCAGCGCCCGCCTGAGGCCAGCAGTCGCAGGCCCTCCTGCCGGCGCTGCAGCACGATCTCCAGGATCTCCTCGGCCACTGCGTCCTCGACGAGCAGCGGCGCCGAGATCCGCTCGGCTCCGGCGTCCGCGGCCCGGTCGTGGAACTGCCCCGGCGCCAGCAGGAACGACGCCGCCGTGACCGGCCGCCCCGTCCGCTTCCGCACCGCCTCCACGGCCTCCGGCGCCGATGGCTGCGCGGCCGAGACGAAGCCCGTCTCCACGGGGCGCCCCAGACGCCCCGCGAGATCCTGCGCCTGGGCGCGGACATCGGCCACCGCGCGCTCGTCGGAGGAGCCGGCGGCGATCAGCACGATCGGATCCTCGCTGCGCTCGCCTGCCCCGGCCGCGGCGTGGCCGTCTTCGGCCGCAACGGGCTCCTGCTCAGCCTCCGCCAGCCGGCGCGCGAGCAGCGTGGAGAGCCGCGGATCCGGTCCCAGAGCACCGACGACGACATGGTGCGGCCGCCCGTGCACGGCCAGCTCAAGATCGTGGCGCACGTGGTAGCCGGCGGACAGCAGCAGGGGCACGATCACGACCGGGCGATCAGCCAGCTCGGCGCATCGCTGAGCGACATCCGGGGTCTGCACGTCGACCCAGGTCTCGACCACCTCGGTTCCCGGCAGCAGGCGCCCGACCTGCTCGGTGATCCGTGCCGTGGCGCGCTGAGCCGTCGACGAGCGCGAGCCGTGCGCGCACAGCAGCAGCACGGGGTCGACCTCGGACCGGGGTCCAGGGGCTCCGGCGCCCCGCGCACTCACGGGCGCAGCGCCACGACGACCCGGCCCTGCGGGGAGACGGTCGCGTCGTGGACGGGCAGCTCGTAGGCATCGGTCGTGAGGCACTGGCCCGTGCGCAGGTCGTAGACCTCCTTGTAGAGCGGGGAGGCGATCGTGGGGGTCCCGTCGAGCGTGGCACCCACGATCCCGCGGGCGATCACGAGCGCGCCCGAGCGGGGATCGGCGTGATCCACCGCGGCCACGGTGTCGTCCGGCAGCCGGAAGACGGCCACCTGGCGGCCCTCGACCAGGGCGACCTCGCCCCAGCCGGTCTCCAGGTCCTCGAGGCGGCATATCTCGACGGCGGTCGTGGCGCTCATGATGCGGCTCCTTGCCTGGGTCCTCGGGCGCGGCGAGCGCCGTGCCCGGTGTGCGAGCCCTCCGCAGGAGGCCTCGAAGGGCGCCGCGAGCTCGGCGCGGCCCTGTCGTGAACCGTACCCGCAGGCCCCTGCCGCGCGCAGGTCCCGCAGCATCTGAAGGCAACTGAGGTCCTCCTTGCCCGGGGGCGCGTGGTCTGATCGGAACGAGCCCACCCGCGATGCGAAGGAAGCCACTCATGTCAGAGACCACCGCCCAGGACACCTCGACCGGACGCCGGATCCTCGTCATCGGAGGCGGCCCCGCCGCTCACCGCTTCGTGCAGTCCATGCTCAAGCGCGGGCTCGGCCAGGACACGATCACGGTGCTCTCCGAGGAGCAGTGGACCCCGTACGACCGCGTGGCCCTGGAGAAGCTGTTCGTGGACGCCGAGCGCGACCTCACGCTGGGCGATCCGCAGATGTGGCAGACACCGGGCATCGAGCTGCGCTCGGGCCAGCGCGCCGCCGAGCTGGATGTCAAGGCCCGCACGGTGCTCACCCGCAGCGGCGAGACCTTCGCCTACGACGAGCTCGTGCTGGCCACCGGCTCGAACGCCGCTACCCTGAACATCCCGGGCGCCCACCGGGTCCACGTCTTCCGCACGATCGACGACGTACGCGGCATCGTGGCCGAGGTCGAGCAGCTGAAGCAGAAGCTGGGGCGCGCCCCGCGCGGGGTGGTCGTGGGCGGCGGTCTGCTCGGTCTGGAGGCCGCCGCCGGGCTTCTGCATCTGGGTGCGGAGGCCACCATCCTGGACGTCGCAGAATTCCTGCTGTGCACCCAGATGGACCGCGAGGGCGGACTGGCCGTCAACTCGCTGATGCGCGAGCAGGGCCTGGATGTGCAGTGCTCGAGCTATATCCAGGGCGTGGAGCTGGACGAGCAGGAGAACGTGATCGGCGTGAACGTCGCCGACGGCCCCGGCCCCGAGGCGGTGGTGCGCCGGCTCGAGGCGGACATGGTCATCCTGGGCGTGGGCATCCGCCCCCGCTCCGGCCTGGCGCGGCGCTCAGGCTTCCACCTGGACCCGCGCGGCGGCGTGGTCGTCGACGAGGCCTGCCGCACCTCCGTGGCCCACGTGTGGGCCATCGGCGAGGTCGCGCACATCCTGGGCCAGACCTGGGGCCTGGTGGGCCCTGCCAACAAGATGGCCGAGGTCGTGGCCGATCGCCTCCACGGCGGGGACGGCGAGGTCTCCGGCTTCGACACCTCGACCCGGCTGAAGTTCGCCGGCGTGGACGTGGCCTCCTTCGGCGACGTCTACGCGACCACACCCGGGGCGATCGAGGTCGACTACTCCGATCCGGTGGCCGGGATCTATCAGAAGCTCGTGGTGGCCGAGGACCGCGAGACCCTGATCGGCGGCGTGTTCGTGGGCAATGCCGAGCCCTACGACGCCCTGCGCCCCCTGCAGGGCCGACCGCTGCCGGCCGAGCCGGCTCGCTACCTCTCCGCGGCCGGCGGCGACGCCCCCGAGACCGAGCTGCCCGATGACGCCATCCTGTGCTCGTGCAACGGCGTGCCCTTCGGGGAGATCCGCCAGGCCGTGCGCGACGGCCACCAGTCCGTGCCGGAGCTGAAGAAGTGCACGGATGCCGGCACCCAGTGCGGTTCGTGCGTGCCGATGATGCACAAGACGCTCGAGAAGACCATGGCCGAGATGGGCCTGACGGTCTCCAAGGCGCTGTGCGAGCACTTCGAGCTCTCGCGCGCCGAGCTCTACGCGGCGGTGCGCGCCACCGGCATCCGCACGTTCCCGGAGGCCCTCGAGCGCTTCGGCAGGGGTCAGGACGGCTGCGCGATCTGCAAGCCCACCATGGCCTCGATCCTGGCCTCCCAGCCGCACGCCTACGTGCTCGACGAGGGCCGCGGCACCCTGCAGGACACCAACGACCGCAACCTGGGCAACATGCAGAAGGACGGCACCTACTCGGTGGTCCCGCGTATCCCGGGCGGGGAGATCACCCCGGAGAAGCTCGCGGTGATCGCCGAGGTCGGGCACGAATACGGGCTCTACACCAAGATCACGGGCGCTCAGCGCATCGGGCTCTACGGCGCCCGACTCGAGGAGCTGCCCGCGATCTGGAAGCGGTTCGTGGACGCGGGCTTCGAGTCCGGGCAGGCCTACGGCAAGTCCCTGCGCAACGTGAAGTCCTGCCTGGGCTCCACCTGGTGCCGCTATGGCGTGCAGGACTCCGTGGGCATGGGCATCCGCCTGGAGAACCGCTACCGCGGGCTGCGCTCGCCGCACAAGTTCAAGATCGGCTCCTCGGGCTGCGCCCGCGACTGCGCGGAGTCCCAGTCCAAGGACATCGGCGTGATGGCCACCCCCGAGGGCTGGACGCTGTATCTGGGCGGCAACGGCGGGGCGAATCCCGCTCACGGCAGGGTCTTCGCCGAGTCCGTCTCGGAGGCCGAGCTCGTGCAGTACGTGGACCGCTACCTCATGTACTACATCCGCACCGCGGACAAGCTGCAGCGCACCGCCCGATGGCTCGAGGACCTCGACGAGGAGTACGGCGACGGCATCGTCCACCTCAAGGCGGTGCTGATCGACGATTCCCTGGGCATCTGCGCCGACCTGGAGGCGGACATGCAGCGCCAGGTCGAGGGCTACGAGGACGAGTGGGCCGCGACCCTGCGCGACCCGCAGCGCCTGCGCCGGTTCCGCCCGTTCGTCAACGACCCGGATGCCTCGGACGACTCCGCCCGCCAGTACGTGCTCGAGCGCGAGCAGATCCGCCCGGCCACCCCGGAGGAGATCGCCGCCGCCGAGGACGGCACGGGCCCGGTGCTGATCTCCGGGACCCGCATCCCGGTGGGCGCCCAGGGCTGAGCCGCACTCCGCCGGGGGCGTGGACCAGACGACCGGCCTGCCGTTCTAGGCTGATCACATGCTTCTCGACACCTCTGTGGACGGCGTTCGCCTCCTGCTGCTCGGCGCCGACGACGACTCCCGCCCGGCCAGGCGCTTGCGCGCCGCCGGCGCCGAGGTCCGCGCGGTCGCCGGTCCGGCTGGTGCCGCCGGTGCTGGTTCCGGCGCCGCGGCCGAGGCGGGCGAGGCACCCGGCGACGAGGCCGCTGCCGAGCAGGCCCTGAGAGGCGGGGCACCGGGACTCGTCGTCGTGGTCGGCGATCGCGCCCCGTGGGAGGGGCTGCTGCTGCGGCTCCGTGAGGCCCACGGACCCGTGCCGGTCTCGGTCGTGCCCGCCCCCGGCAAGGGCGTGTCCCTGGTGGGCGGCGGCCCCGGTGCGCCGGAGCTGATGACAGTGCGCGGGCTGGAGGCCGTGGCCGATGCCGACGTCGTGCTGCTGGACCGGCTGGCCCCGCAGGGCGTCGTCGAGACCCAGGCCCCGCACGCCGAGATCGTGCGCGTGGGCAAGTGGCCCGGGCACCACCCGGTGCCCCAGGAGCAGATCCAGCGCCAGCTGCTCACCGCGGCCTCCCGCGGCCGCCGCGTGGTGCGCCTCAAGGGCGGGGATCCCTACGTCTTCGGCCGCGGCGGAGAGGAGGCCGCCGACTGCGAGTCCTGGGGCATCCCCGTGGAGACCGTTCCCGGCATCACCTCCGCCGTGGCCGTGCCCGGCGCGGCTGGCATCCCACTGACCTTCCGCGAGGTCTCCCGGGCCTTCACCGTGGCCTCCGGGCACGTGCCCTTCGACGACGACGAGCTGGCCGGCTTCGCGCGGCTGCTGGGCACCGGAGCCACCCTCGTGGTGCTGATGGGGGTCTCCACCCTGCCGCAGCTCGTGAGCGGGCTGATGCGCGCCGGGGCCTCCCCCGAGCTGCCGATCGCCGTGGTGGAGAAGGGCTTCTCCCCCGATCAGCGCACGCTCACGGGCCAGCTGGGCAGCGCCGTCGTAGACCTGGCCTCGGCGGTCTCGCCCGCGGTGACCGTGATCGGGCCGGTCGCCGCGCTGGCCGCCGAGGACCGCGAGCGCGTGCTCGGCGAGCTCACCCCGCACCGGGCCGTGGCACCGCCCGACATCGCGCAGAAGGACCTGCCGCTGGCCGGGCGGCGCATCGCGGTGACCGCCCACCGCCGGGCCGAGGACCAGATGGGCGCGCTGCGCCGTCGCGGGGCCGAGGTCCTGGCCGCTCCGTCGCTGAAGCTCGTGCCCGTGGAGCAGGAAGAGCAGGTCATCGCCGACACGCGCCGCCTGCTGGCCGCACGCCCGGGGCTGTTCGTGATCACCACGGGCTACGGCTTCAAGCGGTGGTGGGAGGTCGTGGAGGCGGCCGGGCTGTCCCAGGAAGCGCTCGAGGTCCTCTCTGAGGCCGATCTGTGGGTGCGCGGGCCCAAGGGACGGGCGGCCGTGCGCAATCTGGGGCTGCAGGACGCGGGCATCTCCCCCGACGAGACCCTGCCCCGTCTCGTCGACCTGCTGCAGGAGGCCTACGGCCGCGGCCTCAGCGGCGCCGTGGTGGGCTGGCAGGAGAACGGGTTCGCGGATCGGGACCAGCGTCAGCGCCTGGCCGAGGCCGGGGCGCAGATCTTGACGGTCACCCCGCACCGATGGGCCGACGCCGATGAGACCGGCGCCGTGCCCGAACTCGTGCGCGAGGTCTGCGCCCGACGGATCGATGCAGTCACCTTCACCTCGGCCGCCGGCGCCCAGGCCCTCGTCTCCGCAGCCGCCGCCCTGGGACTGGCCGAGGACTTCGCCGCGGCCTTCCACCCGGGGCAGGACGCATCGGCCCGCGCGGTGGTCGCGGCGACTGTGGGGCCGGTGACCGCTCAGCCCCTCGAGGAGGCCGGGATCCCCGCCCTGGTGCCCGAGCGATTCCGCATGGGCGCCATGATCAACCAGCTCTGCGACGTCCTGGGACCCGGGCCGCAGCGCTGAGGCGCACTGACGAGTTCAGCGAGCCGGCGTCGGGGCTGCCCGATACCCTCGACAGGAGAGACCGCCGAGCCGCCCACAGGTCGCCGCGCGGCATCCGAGCCGCTGCCCGTCCGCACAGGGCGGGAGCCCCCACACATGAGGAAGGCCCAGCACATGACCTCCGCCTACGACCCCACCGAGCGCCAGCCCATCTCCTCGCTGTCGGACATCACCGCCGCGGACATCGCCTCGCGCGTGGATCACACCCTGCTCAAGCCGGAGGCCTCCGCGGAGGCCATCGACCAGCTGTGCGCCGAGGCCCGTGAGCACGGCTTCGCCTCGGTGTGCGTCAACGGAGTGTGGGTGGCCCGTGCCGCCGAGGCCCTGGCGGGCTCGAATGTGCTGGTGTGCACCGTCGTCGGATTCCCCCTGGGCGCCTCCACGCCCGAGGCCAAGGCCTGGGAGGCCCGCGAGGCCATCCGCAACGGCGCCCAGGAGATCGACATGGTCCTGGACATCGCGGCCGCCCGCGCCGGCGACCGCCCCACCATGGAGCACGACGTCCGCACGGTGGCCGAGGCCGTCCACGAAGGCGGGGCGCAGCTGAAGACCATCATCGAGACCTGCCTGCTCGAGGACTCCCAGAAGACCGTCGCCTGCGAGGCAGCCGTGGCCGGCGGCACCGACTACGTGAAGACCTCCACCGGGTTCTCCACCGGCGGCGCCACGGTCCAGGACATCGAGCTGATGCGCGCGGCCGTGGGCCGAGGCATCGGCGTGAAGGCCTCCGGCGGCATCCGCACGCACGAGGCGGCCGTCGAGATGCTGCGCGCCGGGGCCTCGCGCATCGGCGCCTCGGCCGGAGCCGCCCTGCTCGGCTGAGCCGCCGCGCGCCCTCGGGCCACGGCTGGGCGGCTCGCGGGCAGGGGCTCGCGGGCAGGGGCTCGGAGCGGCCGCTGCACGAAGGACGTACACTGGCCGTCAGGAACCCGCACGATCGCGGCCGCACGCGCCGCACCATGGAAACGAGGACTCAATGGCTGTCGATGCCCAGGGACGCAAGGTCCGCCGTCATTCCGGCGAAGGCACCGGCGCGGTCAGCCTGATCCTGCTGATCGGCGCCATGGCCACCATCCTGGTGAGCTTCTACCTGTTCGCCTACCACGAGAACTGGCTCTTCCTGCTGGGCATCGGCGTCTACGGAGCGGCCCTGCTGGTGCCCACCGGGATCATGGCCTCCAAGACCCGCTCGCGCCCCATCGGCGGGCACGAGACGGCGCTGGACCTGCCGGCCTCGGCTGCGACCAACATCAGCAAGCCCGCCGGCCACTGAGCCTCGTCCGGAGCATCTTCCGGCCCCTTCACGGCGCGCCGCC
>ERZ501033.32-NODE-32-length-32104-cov-6.647696_pt1 | contig 32104 bp, 27 predicted proteins | sample MGYA00248844_ERZ501033 | MGnify/ENA primary metagenome ERZ501033 (study PRJEB25958, sample SAMN03398539) | human skin metagenome | study: EMG produced TPA metagenomics assembly of the Human Skin Microbiome Metagenome (human skin metagenome) data set.
GCCCTCGGCATGCGGCGCAGCCGGCATGGCGCCGGTGGCGGCCTCCTTGACGGGGCCGTCGTGCGAGGCCCCGCGACCGGCGGCCGCCGCCTGGACCAGTCCCCCGGCCCGCGACGACGCGCGGCCCGGCTCCTGGCCCTCGTCCTCCGAGGCCCAGACCCGGCCCGAGGCCGTGGGCCCGGGGATCAGCCCCGTGGACACGGACTCGGGACCGCGCGTGCCGCGATCGGGATCCACTCCGGCCTCGACGTACTGGTACTCGATGTGCTCCTCGACCAGCCGGGCGGCCAGGTTGCGGTCCCCGGCGAGCACCGCCGAGAAGATCGCCTGGTGCTCGGCCCGGATGCGGTCCACGGTCTTGGACCACAGGGGCACATGGCCCACCAGCGCCATCGTGTACTCGTAGATGGAATCCCGCAGCGCCGACATCAGCGAGGCGACGAGGGTGTTGCCCGCCGTCTTCACCAGGGCGATGTGGAAGCTCACGTAGTGGTGGTGGAACTCCTTGAGGGAGATGTCATCGCGTGCCATCTCCCGCAGGATCGCTCGCAGCTCCGGCATGGCCGGGCTGCGGTAGTCCGAGCTGCGCAGCGCCCAGGTCTCGAGCAGGACCCGCGTCTGCACGATGTCCCTCAGCGGATATGCCGCTGTGGCCATGTGCAGCTGCAGCGCGGGTCCTGCCGAGGAGGCCGGTTCGCGCACGAGCATGGGCAGGATCGACTTGCGGCTCCCCTCGTAGAGCCGCAGGACACCCTGCGCCTCGAGGATCTTGAGGGCCTCGCGCATGGTCCCGCGGCTCACGCCGAGGATCGCCGCGAGGTCCTTGTCCGACGGGAGCTGCTGTCCGAGGACCAGGTTCCCGTCGAAGAGCTCGTTCTCCAGCCATTGGAGGACTCGTCGATGTGTTGCCATGTGCTCAGCCTACGTTCATCCTGCCTGCTCAGATGACGCCCTGGGCCAGCATGGCGTCGGCGACCTTGATGAAACCGGCGATGTTGGCGCCCGCGACGTAGTTGCCCGGCTGGCCGTACTCGTCGGCGTGGGCCGCGCAGGTGTCGTGGATGCCCTTCATGATCTCGGTCAGGCGGGTCGAGGTGTAGTCGAAGGTCCACGAGTCGCGCGAGGCGTTCTGCTGCATCTCCAGGGCGGAGGTTGCCACGCCGCCGGCGTTGGCCGCCTTGCCCGGGGCGAAGAGCACGTCCGCCTCCTGGAAGATGTGCACGCCCTCGGTCGTGGTGGGCATGTTGGCGCCCTCGGCCACGGCCAGCACGCCGTTCTCCACGAGCTTGCGGGCATCCGCGCCGTTGAGCTCGTTCTGCGTGGCGCAGGGCAGGGCGACCTGCGTCGGCACCTCCCACAGCGAGGCCTTGCCGACCTCGGTGAACCGGGCCTGGCCGCCGCGGCGCTGGACGTAGTCGTTGATGCGCCCGCGCTCGACCTCCTTGACCTCGCGCAGGATGTCCAGATCGATGCCGTCCGGGTCGTGGACGAAGCCGCTGGAGTCCGAGGCGGTGACGACCTTGGCGCCCAGGCTCTGGGCGAGCTGGATCGCGTAGATCGCCACGTTGCCCGAGCCGGAGACGGAGACGGTCTTGCCGTCGAAGTCGTCGCCCTTCGTCTTGAGCATCTGGCGGGCGAACTCGACGGTGCCGTAGCCGGTGGCCTCGGTGCGCACCAGGGAGCCGCCCCAGGACAGGCCCTTGCCGGTCAGGACGCCGGACTCGTAGCGGTTGGTGATCCGCTTGTACTGCCCGAACAGGTAGCCGATCTCGCGGCCGCCCACGCCGATGTCACCGGCAGGGACGTCGGTGTACTCGCCGATGTGGCGGTAGAGCTCGGTCATGAACGACTGGCAGAAGCGCATGACCTCGCCGTCGGAGCGGCCCGACGGGTTGAAGTCAGCGCCGCCCTTGCCGCCGCCGATGGGCATGCCGGTCAGCGAGTTCTTGAAGATCTGCTCGAAGCCCAGGAACTTGACGATGCCGAGGTAGACCGACGGGTGGAAACGCAGGCCGCCCTTGTACGGGCCCAGCGCGGAGTTGAACTCGACGCGGAAGCCGCGGTTGATCTGGGTGCGCCCCTGGTCGTCGACCCACGGCACGCGGAAGATGATCTGGCGCTCGGGCTCGCAGATGCGCTCGAGGATGGCGGCGTCGAGCAGCTCCGGGCGACGTGCGACCACAGGCCCCAGCGATCCGAAGACCTCGTCGACCGCCTGGATGAACTCCTTCTCGCCCGGGTTGCGGGCGATGACGGCCTCGCGGACCGGCTGCAGTTTCTCGTGCACGATGTGCTCCTCTCCGGAAACGGGACCCTCGTCCCGACCAGAGGCGAGTCTGGCAGACGCAGCGCGCCCGTGGCGACCAGTGCGCTCGGTTGCCGCGGAAAACATGCGGCGGCCGGCATCCCCGGGACCGCTGCGATCAGCGGCGACGCCTGCGCAGCACCGAGGAGACCAGCCCGCTCACGCCGCGCCCGCGAGCCGGGGACTGCCCGTCCTGCACCGCGCTGAGCGGGTCCAGGCGCTGCGGCGCCGCCTCCTGGGCAGCTGATGCGGCCGGCGCAGCGGCCAGGGCGGCCTCCCCGACGACGGCCTCGTCGGCGGAGTCGGCCGGCTGCTGCGGGAAGCGAGCCTGCTGCGCGGCGGGACTGCGCTGCTCGACGGGCGTCTGCTCAGCGGGTGCCGCCGGCTGCGCGCCCTCCTGGGGCTCGGGCGCCTCCTGGCTCACGATCCGCACGGGCTCGGTGCTCTGCGCCGGCTCGAGCGGCTCGGCCGTCTCGACCGGTGACGCGCTCGATGCCGCCTCCCGGTGCTGCCTGCCGACCAGCTCGCGCAGGGCCTCGGCGGTCTCCAGCAGGGGCTCGGCCTCGATGCGGTAGAAGCGCTTCTGGCCCACGGCGCGCTGATGCACCAATCCGGACTCCCGCAGCACGCGCAGGTGCTTGGAGACGGTCGGCTGGGAGGCCTCCACCGCGGCGACGAGCTCCCCGACTGCCCGCTCGCCGATGCTGAGCTCCTCCAGCAGAGCGCGTCGCGTGGGGTCGGCCAGAGCGGTGAAGACGTCCTGAGTCATTCCAGGGATCCTACCGGGCGAGGACCCGAGAGCAGGCCAGCGCGCGGCCGGTCAGTCGTACCAGGGGTCCAGGCCCCACAGCGGGAACACAGCCCGCCGCGTGGCCATGACAACCCGGTCCGTGGGGTCGTCGGGGTCGAAGCCGACCTCCCACGAGCGCCACCACAGATCGACGTCATCGCCCATCGAGGGGTGGGGGTCGGTGCCGTAGGCCTCGCGGATGTGCTCGCGCCACGCCTCGGGAACGGGGCGGGCCAGTCCGATCGGATCTCCGGCGGCCACCGCGACCAGGTGCGTCCAGGACCGGGGCACGGCGTCGTAGCAGTCGTAGCCGCCTCCCCCGGTGGCGATCCAGCGGCCCTCGCACCAGCGATCCGCCTGCCGGGCCACATCCATCATGATCTCGCGCTGGGCGTCGACGCTCACGCGCAGGTGGGTGAGCTGGTCCCTGAAGTGGGAGTCGCAGCCGTGCTGGGAGACGATCACCTCGGGGCGGAACTGCTCGATCAGCTGCGGCACGACCGCGAAGTAGGCGCGCAGCCACTGGGCGTCGTCGCTCATGGGCGGCAGGGCGATGTTCACCGCGGTGCCCTCGGCCTGCTCCCCTCCCAGCTCCGTGGCGAAGCCCGTGCCGGGGAACAGCGCCGCGCCGGTCTCGTGCAGGGAGATCGTCATGACGCGGGGATCGTCCCAGAAGATCGACTGGGTGCCGTCGCCGTGGTGGCCGTCCACGTCCAGGTAGAGCACGCGGGAGACCCCGCCCTCCAGGAGGCGATGGATGCCCACGGCGCAGTCGTTGTAGACGCAGAAGCCGCTGGCCCTGTCCGCGAAGGCGTGGTGCATGCCGCCGCTGAAGTTCACGGCGCGCACGGCAGAGCCGTCGAGCAGGGCCTGGGCCGCCTGCAGCGTGCCGCCGGCCAGCCGGGCGGAGGCCTCGTGGATGCCCGCGTATCCGGGGGTGTCCTCGGTGCCGAGGCCGCATTCGGCGATCTCCTTGCCGGGGTCATCGCTCACGGCGCGCACCGCCCGGATGTACTCGGCCGTGTGCGCCAGTCCCAGCTCGGAGTCCTGTGCGGCCTCCGGCACCTGGACGGCGACACCGGGACGGGAATCCAGCCCGAACTCCCGGATCATCCGCCAGGTGGCGTCCAGTCGCGACGGATGCATGGGGTGGTAGTCGCCGAAGTCGTACTGGAGCAGCTGCGGGCTCCAGAACAGAGCGGTGGGTGTCGTCTGCGTCACAGACTCATTAGAACACTCCGGGCGACTCGGTCGGGAGCCGACGGCGGCACACGACGCCAACCGGGCACCAAGAGGTCCATACTGTGCGTGGATCCGAGCCGGATCCCGCCCCGCCGAGATGATCCTGGAGGCTCCACGGTGCGTGCCACCCTCGGGGCTTCTCCGCCCCAGACCGAGACCCGTCGGCTGCGCGATCAGCTGGGCGGGCTGCGCGATCTGCTCGACCGCGTGGCCCAGTCCTCCCCGGCCCGCCTGGCCGTGCTGGTCTTCGTCGGCGTGGCCGGGCTGTTCACCCTGCTGCTGTGGCTGCCGTGGTCCTCCCACGCAGGGCGCTCCACCACCTTCGTCGACGCCGCCTTCACCGCCGCCTCCGCCGTGACCGTGACGGGGCTGACCGTCGTGCCCACCGCCGATCACTGGTCCTTCACGGGCCAGCTGATCATCCTGGTCGCCGTGCAGATCGGCGGTCTGGGCACCCTGACCATGACATCGCTGCTGGCACTGGCGATCGGGCGCAAGCTCGGCCTGCGCTCCAAGCTGGTCACGCAGAACGCCATGAACGTCGGGCGCCTGGGCGAGGTCGGCTCGCTGCTGCGCACCGTGGCCGCGACCTCGATCGTCATCGAGGGGTCGCTGGCGCTGATCCTCACGATCGGGTTCCTGGTGGCCGGCGAGCCCATGCACACGGCTCTGTGGCACGGCATCTTCTACTCCGTGTCCGCCTTCAACAACGGAGGCTTCACTCCGCACTCCGACGGCCTGGTGCCCTACTTCACCGACTCCGTGCACGTGTGGCTGATCCTGTTCCCGATCAGCATGGGCGTGCTGATCGGTTCGCTGGGCTTCCCCGTCATCCTGGTGCTGCGCCAGGTCGGCTGGCTGCGGTTCTCGCGGTGGAACCTCAACACCAAGGTCACCGTGGTCACGACGCTCGGCCTGATGCTGCTGGGCTGGGTCCTGTGGGCCGGGCTGGAATGGACGAATCCGGCCTCGATCGGCGACGAGTCCCCGGGGCAGAAGATCTTCAACGGCTTCTTCGCCTCCGTCATGATGCGCTCCGGCGGCTTCAACATCGTGGAGATGGCGGATCTGCAGCCCGTCACGCTGCTGCTCACCGACGCCCTGATGTTCGCCGGAGGTGCGCCGGCCTCGACCGGCGGCGGCATCAAGGTCACGACCTTCGCCGTCGTCGTACTCGCGATCCTGGCGGAGGCCCGCGGCGATCAGGCCGTCCTCGCCTTCCATCGCACCATCCCCGACGGCGTGCTGCGCATCGCCATCTCCGTGATCGCCATGAGCGCCACGATCGTGCTGACAGCTGTCGGGATCCTGCTCGTGCTGACCGGCGAGCCGCTGGAGCGGGTGCTCTTCGAGGTCGTCTCCGCCTACGCCACCTGCGGGCTGTCGGTAGGGCTCTCCGGGGAGATGGGGCCTGCGGGCAAGGCGGTGCTGATCGTGGTGATGTTCATCGGGCGCATCGGCACGACTACCGTGGCCACTGCCCTGGCGCTGCGATCGCGCCGGCGCCTGTACCAGTACCCCGAGGAGAGGCTGATCATTGGGTGAGCATCGCCACCGCGGCAGAAGCCATGCCGTGCCCGTGCTGGTCATCGGCATGGGCCGCTTCGGCACCGCCACCGCCCTGCAGCTGGCCTCCCAGGGCCGAGAGGTCATGGGCGTGGAGCGCGACCACACCCTCGTGCAGAAGCTCGCCGGCCAGCTCACGCACGTGGTGCAGGCCGAGGCCACGGACATCGACGCCCTGCGCCAGCTGGGCGCCGCCGAGTTCACGCAGGCGGTCGTGGGCGTGGGCACGTCGATCGAGTCCTCCGTGCTGATCACGGCGAACCTGGTGGATCTGGGCGTGGGCAGGATCTGGGCCAAGGCGATCTCCAAGGCCCACGGCAAGATCCTCTCCCGCATCGGCGCCCACCACGTGATCTTCCCGGAGGCCGATGCCGGACGGCGCACCGCCCACCTGGTCTCGGGGCGCCTGCTGGACTACATGGAGTTCGACGACGACTTCGCGATCGTCAAGATGCACCCGCCGCGCGAGACCCAGGGATTCACGCTGGCCCAGGCGGATGTGCGCGCCAAGTACGGCGTGACGGTCGTGGGCGTGAAGGCGCCGGGAGACGACTTCAGCTACGCCACCCCCGACACCACCGTGACCGCGCGCGACACCCTGATCGTGGCCGGGCACGTGGAGCTCATCGAGCGCTTCGCGGCCCGGCCCTGAGCCGGGTGGCGCGACACCGCGAACCGAGAGGAGCCCGGCATGGGCGAACGACGGCGCATCGGAAGACGACGCCTCCTGACGGCTGCGGCGATCGTCGTCGTGCTGGCCGTGGCGGTCACCGCGGGAGTGCTCATCCGGCAGGACCGTCTGCGCAACTGCTGTCAGGCGCGCTTCCCGTCTCCGGGAGAGACCGCCCAGCCCGCAGCGGCGCTTCCCGAGCCCGGGATGCCCGAGATCCTGGAGGAGCAGCGGCTCTCCGACCGGACGACCCGCTACCGGCTCTCCTCCGAGCTGGTGCCGGCCGAGCAGACCCAGGACGGCCCCTCGGCGGTCGTGACCCTTCCCCGGGACTACGACGAGACCCGCGACTACCCCGTGGTCTACCTGCTGACGGGCACCGACGCCGGGGCCTCTCCTCGGGACTGGTACGACCGCGCCGCCGTGGAGGACTCCCTGGGGGATCTGCAGGCGATCACCGTGGCCCTCGATGACGGCGCGTACGGCTGGTACACCGACTGGACCGGACCCACCTCGCAGCCGCAGGGCTGGCGCACGCACCATCTCGAGGAGGTGCTCCCGTGGGTGGATCAGCGCTATCCCACGATCGCGTCCCCGGAAGGGCGAGCGGTCGTGGGCGCCTCCGCCGGCGGCTACGGCGCCATGGCCTACGCCGAGGACCGCCCCGATCTCTTCGGCGCCGCGGTGTCGATGTCCGGGCTGCTCAGCTTCGACGCGACCGCCGATCGGAAGCTGCTGCTGGGCGAGGCCGAGGCGGCCACCGGCGAGGGCTCGGACCTCTTCGGCGACGGACAGCGCACCACCCGCGCCGACTGGGAGTCCCACGACCCGTCCCGGCACACGCAGCCGCTGTCCGGCATGCCGATCTGGCTGTACTCCGGCTCCGGCGAGGAGTTCGAGGCCCAGCTGCAGAAGACCACCGCGGCCTTCGAGACCAGCGCGGAGTCGTCCGGGGCGCGGGTGAGCACGAGCACCTACGAGCAGATGATCGAAGACGGCGCGCCCATGCCCGCAGGCACCTGCTCGGCCGGGCACGAATGGACGTGCTGGTCGATGGCGCTGCGCTCGGTGTCCCCGCAGCTGCAGGAGCACTTCGACCGCGCCGGCTGAGTCGTCGGGCCCGCAGACGCCTGTGCCCGGAATCTGCCGGGCACAGGCCGATCCACCGGCTCCGGGCAGGACTCAGTCCGCGTACTCCTGCTCCATCTCGTCGCCGCGTGCGGCCGAGGCCTGGACCGCGCGGGCCACGAGGTCCTCGATGCCGCTGTCCAGGAACGTCTCGATCGCCCGCTCGGTCGTGCCGTTCGGGCTGGTCACGGCCTTGCGCAGGGCCTCGGGATCGGCGTCCGGATCCTCGAGCAGGCGTCCTGCGCCCGAGACGGTCTGCTTGGCCAGGGTCCGGGCGGTCTGCGCATCGAGGCCCAGGCGCTCGCCGGCCTTCTGCATCATCTCGGCCAGCAGGAAGACGTAGGCCGGGCCGGAGCCGGACACACCGGTGACGGCGCTGATCTGCTCCTCCGGGACCTGCACGACCACGCCCACGGCGGAGAGCACCTCCTCCACCGCAGTTGCCTGATCCTCGATGACGTGATCGCCCGCCGTCAGGGACAGCGCGCCGTGCCCCACCGAGGACGGGGTGTTGGGCATGCTGCGCACGATCGGCTGCCCCTCGGGCAGGTGCCCGGCCATGGCAGCCATGTTCACCCCGGCAGCCACGGACACGACGACGGTGGACGGGTCCAGGGCCGGGCGGATGTCATCGCACAGCTCGAGGATCGCATAGGGCTTCACGCCCAGCATCACGATGTCCGCGCCCTCGACGGCCCGGCGGTTGGCCTCGGCGTCCGCCTCCGAGGACAGGACCTGCACGCCGGTCTCCTGGGAGAGCCGATCGCGGGACTCCTGCGAGCGCGTGGTGGCGCGAACGCGCCGGGCAGGCACTCCCGAGGCCAGGACGCCGCGCAGGATGGCGCCGTTCATGGAGCCGCTGCCCAGGAAGGCGATCACGGGCTCGGCGCTCGAGCGCTCGGTCGATGCGGATGCGGTCTCGGTCATGAGAGGTCCTCTCGTGTCTCGGATGCTTCTGGCATCCACCCTAGGAGGCGCCTCAGACGCTGTGCGAGCCCCGCCCCTCAGGGCCCTCGGTCGGCTCTGCGGGCCCTGCCCCGGGGCCCTCCGCCGACTGCGCGGCCCCGAGGGCCATGTGGGTGCGAGCGAAGTCGAGGGACTCGGCGAGCATGGCATCGCGGGCCTCGTCGTCGTCGGCGCCGCGGGTGTTGATCTCCACGCCGATGACGCCCTCCCAGGAGCTGGCGCCCAGCAGCTGCAGGGTCTCGGCCACCGGCTGCTCGCCGTGCCCGGGCACCAGGTGCTCATCCGAGGTGCCGCCGTCGCTGCCGTCGGTGAGGTGCACGTGGCCCAGCCGCGGCAGCAGCTCGCGGACGGCAACGAGCGAGTCGACCTTGGCGATCGAGGCGTGGGAGAAGTCCCAGGTCACCCACTCGTAGTCGAAGCGGCGCGGGTCCCAGTGGGGGCGGTACATCTGCAGCTCCCGGCCGGCCACGCGCCAGGGATACATGTTCTCCACGGCGATCTTCACGCCGGTCATGTCGCCGACGGCGCGGATGCCCTCCACGAAGCTCTCGGCGTACTTGTGCTGCCAGGCGAACGGCGGGTGCGCCACGACCACCTCGGCACCGACCTCCTCGACCATCTTGGCGGCGAGCTGGATCTTGGTCCACGGCCTGCCCCAGACCTGCTGGGTGAAGAACAGGGTGGGCGCGTGGATCGCCGAGATGGGGATCTGGTAGGTCTGCACCGCATCGAGCAGCTCGTGGGTCAGCTGCGTGGTGCGCTGATGCGTGACCAGCACCTCCACCGAGTCGTAGCCCAGCTCGCTGGCGGTGCGGAAGACCTCGGGCATGGAGCCCAGGAACAGGCAGCTCGAGGACATGGCGACATGGGTGCTCATGCGTGGGCCTCTCGTCCGATCAGGCTGTGGGGCGGGTTCAGGACGGTCTCGGGATCGGCGCCGAGCCGGTCCATGCGCCGCAGGATGAGGCCCTCGCGCAGGGCCCACGGGCAGATGTCCAGGCTCTGGACCCCGAGCATGTCCATGGCCGTCTCTGCCGCGATGCCTCCGGCCAGCATCTGCTCGGCGCGGTTCACGGAGACCCCGGGCAGGTCCGAGCGCTCCTGGACGGTCATGGCCTCCATGCGCCGGGTCCACAGCCGCAGGTCCTGCAGGTGCATGGTCCGCCGCACGAACTGGCCCGCCCCGGAGGGAGCGGCGCCGCAGATGCGGGCCAGGGAGCGGAAGGTCTTGGACGTGCCGACCACGAGATCCGGGGCGCCCTGCGCCAGGATCGTCTCCACGGCCGGCTCCAGGGTGCGCCGCACGTGCTTGCGCAGGGCCTTGACCTCGCTGGGCCGCACCGGGTGCTGCGTGAGGAAGCTGCGCGTGAGGCGCCCGGCGCCCAGGGGCGTGGACACCGCTGCCGCCGGAAGCCCGTCGTGGCCGATGGCCATCTCGAAGGACCCGCCGCCGATGTCCAGATCCAGGATCGTGCCCGAGCCCCACCCGGACCAGCGGCGCACCGCGGAGAACGTGACCGCGGCCTCCTGATCCCCGGAGATCTCGGTCAGGGTGACCCCGGAGCGCGACTGCACGTGATCGAGCACATCGGCGCCGTTGCCGGCCTCCCGGATCGCCGAGGTCGCGAACGCCAGCAGATCCTCCGCCTCGTGCTCGGCGGCGACGTCCCGGGCCTCGATCACGAACGCGGTCAGCGCATCGCGGCCCTGGTCCGAGATGCATCCGGCCTCGTCCAGGTACTGGACCAGGCGCAGGCTGACCTTGTGATCGGCGAAGGCCTCGGGCCGCGAGCCCGGGTAGACGTCGAGCAGCAGCAGATGGACGGTGTTGGACCCGACGTCCAGGACTCCCAGGCGCATGCTGGCTCCTTCAGGTGATCGATCGGTCGACCGGGCGGGCCCCGCCGCGGGCTCAGGAAGACGCGGAGGTCTTCTTCCGGGTGCCCGCGCGCTTGGTCGTGGAGGCCCCGGACGGCTTCTTGGCCCGGGAGCCCGACGACGAGCGGGTGGTCTTCTTGGGGGCCGGGCCCTTGGCGCGCTTCTCCGAGAGCAGCTGGGAGGCCCGCTCGGCCGTCATCTGCTCCACGGACTCCGAGCGCGGGATGGTCACGTTGGTCTCGCCGTCGGTGATGTACTCGCCGAAGCGCCCGTCCTTGATGATCATGGGCTTGTCCGTGATCGGATCCGTGCCCAGGTCCTTCAGCGGCGGCTTGGCGGCACCGCGGCCGCGCTGCTTCGGCAGGGCGTAGATCCGCTGTGCCTCCTCGAGGGTGATCTCGAAGATCTGCTCCTCGCTGGACAGCGACCGGGAGTCCGAGCCCTTCTTGAGGTACGGCCCGTAGCGCCCGTTCTGGGCGGTGATCATCTCGCCGTCCTTGTCGGCGCCGACCTCCCGCGGCAGCGAGAGCACCTTCAGGGCGTCGTCGAGGTCCACCTCCTGGATGTCCATGGAGGACAGCAGCGAGGCCGTGCGCGGCTTGGGCTTGTCGATCTTCTTGGGCTTGGGCTTGCCGTTCTTGTAGTACTCCGTGGGGATCGCATCGAGCTCCTCCTGCGTGGGCTCGGGGATCACCTCCGAGACGTACGGGCCGTAGCGGCCGTCCTTGACCACGATGGTGCGCCCGGTCTGCGGATCCTGCCCGAGCTCACGGCCATCGGCGCGCCCGATCTCCATGAGCTCCTCGGCCTTCTCGGCGGTGAGCTCATCGGGGGCCAGGGTGTCCGGGACGTTGGCGCGCACGGGGTCCGTGACCTCGCCGGTCTCCGGATCGACCCCGCCGCCGGACTCCAGGTACGGGCCGTACTTGCCCACGCGCAGGTCGATCGTGTCCGTGACCTTCAGCGTGTTCAGCGCCCGGGCATCGATCTCGCCGAGGTCGTCGACGATGGCCTTGAGGCCGTCGTCGGGCTCGTCCTCGCGGCCGAAGTAGAACCGCTGCAGCCACTGCGTGCGGTCCTCCTCCCCGCGGGCGATGCGGTCCAGGCCCTCCTCCATCTCGGCCGTGAAGTCGTAGTCGACGTAGTCGCTGAAGTGCTCCTCGAGCAGCCGCACCACGGAGAACGCGGTCCACGACGGGATCAGGGAGGTGCCGCGGACCTTGACGTAGCCGCGGTCGGTGATCGTGGAGATGACGGCGGCGTAGGTCGACGGACGCCCGATGCCGAGCTCGTCCATGGCCGCCACGAGCGAGGCCTCCGTGTAGCGGGCCGGGGGCTTGGTGCTGTGGCCCTCGGCGGCGATCTCCTGGGAGGTGAGGGCGTCGCCCTCCTCCATCTGCGGCAGGCGGCGGTCCTTGCGGCCCTTCGCCTCGCCGTCCTTGCCCTCGGTGGTCTCCGGGGCCTCGCGGTAGGCCGAGAGGTAGCCGTTGAACGTGATCACGGTGCCGGAGGCGCTGAACTCCGCCTTGCGGCCGTCGGTGCTGGTCGCGGCCAGGCGCAGGGTCGCGGTGAAGCCCTTGGCATCGGCCATCTGCGAGGCGACGGTGCGCTGCCAGATCAGCTCGTAGAGCTTGAACTCGTCCGCCGACAGCGAGCCGCGGACCTGATCCGGGGTGCGGAAGGAGTCGCCGGCGGGGCGGATGGCCTCGTGGGCCTCCTGCGCGTTCTTGGACTTGTTCGCGTAGCTGCGCGGGGCATCCGGCACGAAGTCCCCGCCCCACAGCTCCCGAGCCTGCTTGCGAGCAGCGCTCACGGCCTGCTGCGACAGCGCGACCGAGTCGGTTCGCATGTAGGTGATGTAGCCGTTCTCGTACAGGCGCTGGGCCACCTGCATGGTCGAGCGCGACGAGAAGTGCAGCTTGCGCGCGGCGTCCTGCTGCAGCGTGGAGGTCGTGAACGGGGCCTTGGGGCGCGAGAGGTAGGGCTTGGTCTCCTGCTGCGCGACCGTGAAGGCGGCCTCGGACAGCCCCTCGGCCAGCGAGCGTGCCTGCTGCTCGTCCAGGTGCGCGACGGCCTCCGGCTTGCGCAGCTGCCCGCGGTCGTCGAAGTCGCGGCCAGTGGCGACCTTGCGCCCGTCCACGCTGGACAGCCGCGCCTGGAAGGCGCTGCCGGCGTCGGGCCTGGAGACCGGGGCGAACTCGCCGGTCAGGTCCCAGTGATCGGCGGTCACGAACGCCATGCGCTCGCGCTCGCGCTGCACCACCATGCGGGTGGCCACGGACTGCACGCGCCCGGCCGAGAGCCCGGAGGAGACCTTGCGCCACAGCACTGGGGAGATCTCGTAGCCGTAGAGGCGGTCCAGGACGCGGCGGGTCTCCTGGGCGTCGACCAGGTCCTTGTCCAGCTCCCGCAGCTCGCCGAAGCCGCGCTCGATCGCCTCGCGGGTGATCTCGGGGAAGGTCACGCGGTAGACCGGGACCTTGGGCTTGAGCACCTCGAGCAGGTGCCACGCGATGGCCTCGCCCTCGCGATCGCCATCCGTGGCGAGGTAGAGGGCGTCGCTGTCCTTGAGCTTGCGCTTGAGCTCGGCGACCTTCTTCTTCTTGTCCGTGCTGACCAGGTAGTACGGGTCGAATCCGGACTCGACGTCCACGGCGAACTTGCCGTAGGGACCCTTCTTCATCTCGGCGGGCAGGTCCGAGGGCTGGGCCAGATCCCGGATGTGGCCCATGGAGGAATCGACCTCATAGGCGTCGCCCAGGTACCCCGCGATGGTCTTCACCTTCGAGGGGGACTCGACGATGAGCAGGCTCCTGCCTGATCCCGGGTTCTTCTGGGCCACGGTCGCTCCTAGGGGATGGGGACACCCCGGCCATCCTCCGCGCCGGAAGCGCGGGAGCCGGGAGGCTGCGGTGGACGAGCGCTTGCCCGTCCGATCGCCCCCACCATATAGCCGCCGCCGGACAGCCCCCGACACACGGGGTCGCGCCCGACCCTCCGGGCCGGCGCGGTCCGCGGATCCGGCCGCTCCCTCAGCAGACGACAACGGCCCGAGGGGGATCCCCTCGGGCCGTGCAGGTGGAGCAGAGGCGCTGCGGCGTCAGTCCTGGTCGTCGTCCTCGGAGTCGTCCGCGGGTCCGACAGGGAAGGAGCGGCCGTGGATCTGATCGGGCTCGATCACCACGAAGACCGGCTTGAAGCTGCGCACCCAGGTGCGCAGTCCCAGCGACTCGGCGAGCTCGCGCTCCTGCGCGTCGTCCACGCGGCGAGCCCGGCCCTGCAGCACGACCGAGGAGACGCGCAGCCTGTCCTCGTCCCGGTGATCGGCCTCGAAGGCGACCTGGTCGTTGACGGTCAGAGCGGCGAGCTTTGAGCCCGGAGCCGTGCGGAACCACAGCTTCTTGCCGTGGACCACGAAGTTGACGGGGAAGATGTCGACGAAGCCGCCGGCCTGCACGGCCAGGCGTCCGAAGGGCTCGTCGTCGAGCAGCTGCCACATCTCGTCACGGGTCAGGTCGCGGTACGGGTTCTCTGCAGTCATGCCTGCCATCCTCCCACCTCGGAAGCCGAGGCGGTAGGCGCAGATCAGGCCCGGACGGCCCCGGCGCGGTCCTCGGCGGCGGCATCCTCGGCAGCCGGCTCCAGGAAGCCGTCGACCAGCAGGCTGCGGGTCTGCGCCAGCAGATCCAGCGCCTCCTGCGAACGCTGCCCGGCGGGAGCCTCCCACCCCAGCAGCATGCCCAGGGCCTCGACGATCTGCCTGACGCTGAGCTCGCCGTCGCAGGCGCCCATCAGTCCGGCGGCTGCCGAGGTCAGGACCGCCGTGCGCTGCAGGCCGGCGCCCTGCCGGACGAGGATGACGGCCGGGTCCTCGGCTCCCGGGCGCCCGTGGCGCTCCTCGGTGACGTGCTCGGGCACCTCCAGGTGCAGCTCCTCCCAGGCCGGGCCCAGGCGCTCCAGCTCGAGCTCCCTCCGCACGGCCTCTGCAAGCACACCGCCGACCGGCTGCTGAGCCGGGTGGCCGATGTGCTCGAGCCTGCGGCGGACGGGGCTCGTGCGCCCGGCTGCGGGGCGATCCAGGCGCACCCACCCGAAGCCGACGCCGGCGACCCCGCGGGCCTCGAAGTCGTCCAGGTACGCCGCGTAGGCCTTCTCCCACCGCTGCTGCTCGAGGTGCTCGGAGGCATCGCGCAGCCAGGTCTCGGCGTAGGCCTGCGGGGACTCGATCTCGCGCTGGATGACCCAGGCGTCCAGCTGCGCGGGGATCCAGCCCTCCACACGCCGCGACCAGGCGCGCTCCAAGCTGCCTCCGCCGCGCTCGACGTCCTCGGCCCGGATCTCCCAGTTGCCCAGCAGGTGCGCGCTGCCACCCGGGGCGAGCACGGATCCCAGATCGCCGAGCAGCTCGGCCACGAGGGCGTCGCCCTCCCTGCCGCCGTCGCGGTAGGTGTAGCGGGAGGACGCGTCCTCGCCGGGCGTGCGCGGGGTGATCACGAACGGCGGGTTGGACACGACCAGGTCGAAGGACTCGCCCGCGACAGGCTCGAGCAGCGAGCCCTGCCGCAGCTCGATGCGCCGTTCGAGGTCCCAGGGGTCCAGGCGCAGGGCCTGGGCGTTGAGCACCAGGTTGAACCGGGCGAAGGCCAGGGCGCGCTCGGACAGGTCGGTGGCGACCACGCGATCGACCCGGCGCAGCAGGTGGAAGCTCTGCACGCCGCAGCCGGTGCCCAGATCGAGCGCGACGGCCGCCGGGCGCGGGTCCGTGATCTGCACGAGGGTCTGCGAGGCGCCTCCGACGCCCAGCACATGGTCACGGCGCAGCGGCGCGCCCGGGCGCTGGAACGCGCTGTGGTCGGAGGCGATCCACAGGTGGAAGCCGTCGTCCGCCTGGTGGACATCCAGGTCCACCAGGCTGCGGACCTGCCCGTGCGCGGTCTCCACCAGCCGGAGGTGCTCGAGGTCCTGAACGCGGATGCCCGGCAGGGCCGCCTCGAGATCACCGGAGCCGACGGGGCGTGCCAGCAGCAGCAGCTCGACGAGCACGGCCAGACGACGATCGGCCGACGGCGCCGTCTCCGCCGCGGCCTCGAGGCGGCGGAGGACTCGAAGCGCGGGGACCGCCTGATCGCGGGCCAGGGCCTCTGCGGCCTCCGTCCCCAGCAGCTCGGCGATCCGCTCGGCGCGGAAGCCAGCGTCCTCGAGAGCCAGCCCCAGGCGGGCCAGCAGCGCGGGGTCATCCGAGCGGGGCGCCTCCGGGACATCCGCGAAGTCGGGGGTGCGGGCGGTCTCGTGCGCTCCCGTGCTCATGCGCCCTCCTGGGTGCTGGTCGACGGATCGGTCGGGCGGGCGTCCCCGGTCTCGGGGGCCGCAGCCGGTGTGGAGGAGCTCTGCCCGGAGTGGGCCTCGGGCGGCAGAGGGGCGCCGGTGCGGGCATCCCGGCAGCCATCGGGGCAGCGCAGGCCCGGGCCGTCGCGGTGAGCGGCCCGGTGGTCCTCGCACATCAGCAGGCGACGGTGGCAGCGGGATCGGGCGCAGTTCTCGAAGCGCCGGGCGTCGGCGCCGCAGAGGTCGCACTGCCCGATCACGGCGGCGTCCTCGGAGAACTCGAGGGCCCCGCGGTCGTCGAACACGGCCAGGGAGCCCTGCCACAGCCCGGCATCGCCGCGGGCCTCGCCGTAGCGCACGATGCCGCCGTCGAGCTGGTAGACCTCGCGGAAGCCGCGGCGGCGCATCATGGCCGAGAGGAACTCGCAGCGGATCCCGCCGGTGCAGTAGGTGACCACGGGACGGTCCTTCAGGTGGTCGTAGGCCCCGGAGTCGAGCTCGGCGGCGAAGTCGCGACTGGTCTCCACGTCCGGGACCACGGCTCCCTGGAAGCGCCCGATCCGGGCCTCCCAGGCGTTCCGGCCGTCGAAGAGCACCAGGTCCTCGCGCTGAGCGGCCATGTCATCGAGCTGCTGCGGGCTCACGCGCACGCCGCCGTCGACCACGCCCTGCTCGTCCACGGCGACCTCGTCGGGGGCGCCGAAGCCCACGAGCTCTCGGCGCACCTTCACCGACAGCCGCGGGAAGTCCGCGGCCGAGCCGTCCGACCACTTGAGCTCGAGGTCGCGGAAGCCGGGGTGGCGCCGGGTGGCCTTGGCGTACTGCTTGAGAGCGCCGACCTCCCCGCCGACCGTGCCGTTGAGACCCTGCGGGGAGACGATGATGCGCCCGCGCAGGCCCCATCGCTCGCACAGGGCCTCCTGCCACAGCGCGATCGCCTGCGGATCCGGCAGGGCGACGATCCGGTAGTGGAGCAGGATGCGTTCGACAGTCACCGCACCAGGCTAGCCGTGCAGCAGCCGGCCGTGGACGGCTCAGCCCTGCAGCGAGAAGCGCCTGCCCGTGACCTTGTACGGGTCGATCTCCACGACCTCGAGCTTCACGGTGTCCAGCCACGGGCGCAGGTCCAGGCGCTCGAAGCGCTCGAGGTCCTTCGGGTCCGTGAGCGTGCGGGCATGGCCGCGCACGATGACGGACCAGGCCTGGCCTCCCGCCACGTGATCGACCTCGAAGGCGACCTGCGAGTACAGGCTCAGGCGCAGCAGCTTGGAGCCGCGGGCCGAGCGGAAGTAGAGCTTGCCGTCATCCGCGATGAAGTTGACCGGGGTGATCTCGATCTCGTCGCCATCGCGAGTGCCCAGGCGTCCGAAGCGGCTCTCGCCCAGCAGCTCCCAGCACTGCTCGTCGCTCAGCGGCTCGGCCGGGGCCTGATCCTGTGGCTCGTCGTGCTCCGGCATGGGGTCGGGGTGGAGGATGTCCTTGTCCATGGCCTCATGATGGCCCGCTTCTGCCGACTGCGGCGAGGACTTGCCCGGGGTTTCTGCCGCGGGTCCCGCTGAGCCCGTCGTCGTCCCCACGAGCGCGCGGCGTGCGCGCACCGGACCGGTGCGCTGACGCCGGCCTGCCGCGGTGGGACAATGCGCGGATGCACGAGCCCCATCCCCTGCTCCCGCTGCTCGGTCGCGGCGCCGACCCCGAGCAGGTGCGCCATGTCCGCGAGCTGCCGGGACGCGAGGCCGAGACCGCTGCGTGGCCGGAGACGATCCACCCCGATGTGGTGGCGGCCTACGGCGCCATGGGCATCGACAAGCCCTACGCCCATCAGGCCCGTGCCATCCGCGCGGCCGGCGAGAGCCACGTCATCGTGGCCACCGGAACGGCCTCCGGCAAATCGCTGGCCTATCAGGCGCCCGTGCTCTCCGATCTGCACCGCGGGCGGCTGGCCGCGCGCAGGGCACCGGGCAGGCTCCAGCACCCCGACGAGGCCACCGCGCTCTACCTCTCCCCCACCAAGGCCCTGGCCGCCGATCAGCTCAGCGCTCTCGAGGGGCTCATCCGCCGCGGCGGCGGGCCCGACGGCGTCGGCCTGGACGTGCGCGCGAGAACCTACGACGGCGACACCCCCGTCTCCGAGCGGCGCTGGATCCGCGATCACGCCGATGCCGTGCTGTGCAATCCGGACATGCTCCATGCGGGCGTGCTGCCCAACCACCAGCAGTGGTCGCGATTCCTGCGCCGGCTGCGCTGGGTGATCGTCGACGAGGCCCACGTCTACCGCGGCGTGTTCGGCTCCCACGTGGCCGTGGTGCTGCGCCGGCTTCAGCGGGTCGCCGCGCTCTACGGCGCCGCTCCCGTGTTCATCGGCGCCTCGGCCACCTCGGCGCGGCCGCAGGACTCGTTCGCCCGGCTGATCGGGGCTCCGAGCGAGGAGGTCACCGCGATCCGCGAGGACACTTCACCCCATGGACCGGTCACGGTCGTGCTGTGGGAGCCCGAGCAGTCCGGGGCCGAGGGCGAGAACGGCGCACCCGTGCGGCGCAGCGCCGTGGTCGAGGCCGCCGAGATGCTCACCGACCTGGTGCTGCGCCAAGTCCGCACCCTGGCATTCGTGGGCTCGCGCCGCGGCTCGGAGACGATCGCGCAGATCGCCCACCGCCAGCTCGAGGAGGTCGAGCCCGGCCTGGCCCACCGCGTGGCCGCCTACCGCTCCGGCTACCTCCCCGAGGAGCGCCGCGAGATCGAGCAGCAGCTGCGCGACGGACGGCTGCTCGGGCTGTCCTCGACGTCCGCGCTCGAGCTCGGCATCGACATCGCCGGGCTCGACGCCGTGCTGGTGGCCGGCTGGCCCGGCACGCGCAGCTCGTTCTTCCAGCAGATCGGCCGCGCCGGCCGCGCCGGGCAGGACGCGCTGGCGGCGTTCATCGCCCGCGAGGACCCTCTGGACACCTATCTGGTCAACCATCACGAGGCGCTGTTCGACGATCCCCTCGAGGCCACGGTCTTCGACCCCGGCAACCCCTACGTGCTGGCTCCGCACCTGTGCGCCGCCGCCGCCGAGACGCCGCTGCGGCCCCAGGAGCTCGAGCTCTTCGGCCCCGGCGCCCCCGCGATCGTGGCGGCTCTCGAGCAGGCCGGGCGCCTGCGTCGTCGTCCCACGGGCTGGTTCTGGACCCATGCAGAGGACCCAGCGGGCATGGTCTCGATCCGCGGCGACGGCGGCGGGCCCCTGCAGATCATCGAGACGGACACCGGCCAGCTGCTCGGCTCGATCGGCACGTCCCAGGCCCATCAGCAGACCCATCCCGGGGCCGTGTACGTCCACCAGGGCAGGTCGTACCTGGTCGATGACCTGGATCTGGAGCATCACCTGGTCTCGGTGACCCGCGCCCAGCCCGACTTCTGGACCTCGGCTCGCGAGGTCACCACCGTGTCCGTGATCGAGGAGGAGCGCAGCCAGCAGTGGGGCCCGGTGACCGTGCGCTTCGGGCAGGTGCAGGTGACCTCGCAGGTCGTGTCCTTCCAGCGCAAGGCCGTGCCCGGCAACGAGGTGCTCGGCGAGGAGCCGCTCGACCTGCCTCCCACCGACCTGCGCACACGCGGGGTCTGGTTCACCGCGCCGGGATCGGAGCTGGCGGCCGCCGGCATCGAGGAGCCGGATCTGCCGGGGGCCCTGCACGCCGCCGAACACGCGATGATCGGGCTCCTGCCGCTGCTGGCCACCTGCGACCGGTGGGACGTCGGCGGGCTGTCCACCGCGCTGCACGCCGACACCGAGCTGCCCACGATCTTCGTGCACGACGGCCACCCCGGCGGCGCGGGATTCGCCGAGCGCGGCTACGACGTCGCCCGGCGGTGGCTGCAGGCCACCCGGGACGCCATCACGGCTTGCGGGTGCGAGGCCGGGTGCCCGTCGTGCGTCCAGTCGCCCAAGTGCGGCAACCGGAATCAACCGCTGGACAAGCAGGCGGCGGTGCGGCTGCTCGACGCCCTGCTCAAGGCCGCGCCGGTGGCCGAACCGCAGGAGTGAACCGGCGCTGCGCCCCGCGATCCCTGCGAGCGCGAGACCTGGCCCCGCTGCCGGTGCCAGACTGGGAGCCCGAATCGATTCTGGAAGAGGAGCGGATGTGCCATGGAGCTGCTGCCAGATGAGGACTTCCGCCGCGTGCTGTGCGTGGTGGCCCATCCCGATGACCTCGAGTACGGGGTCTCTGCCGCCGTGGCCAGCTGGGTCGCACGCGGTGTGGAGGTCTCCTACCTGCTGCTGACCAGCGGCGAGGCCGGGATGCAGCGCGATCCCGCCGAGACCGGCCCGCTGCGCGCCCAGGAGCAGGCCCGCGCCTGCGCGGAGGTGGGCGTCACGGACCTGACGATCCTCGATCACCCCGACGGCCACCTGGAGCCCTCGCTCGAGCTGCGCCGGGACATCGCCCGGCACACCCGCCGCGTGCGCCCGGATGCGGTGGTGACCATGACCTGGGCTGACGTGGTGCCGTGGGGACTGTCCATGGCAGATCACCGCGTGGCCGGACTCGCCGCCGCTGATGCCGTGCGCGATGCCGACAACCGGTGGGTCTTCCGCGAGCTCGCCGAGCAGGAGGGCCTCGAGCCGTGGGGCGCCACGTGGCTGCTGGTCTCCGGCTCCGACGAGCCCACCCACGCCGTGGACGTCAGCGGCGAGCCCCTGGAGCGCGGGATCGCATCGCTCGAGCAGCACCGCGAGTACCTGGCGGATCTGCCGGGCCACCCGGCCCCGCGCGAGCTGATCTCCGGAGTCACCGCGGAGGCCGGCCGCGAGCTCGGCGTGGAGGCCGCCGAGGCCTTCCGAGCCTTCCGGCTGCGCTGAGGGCCCTCACGGCGACGACCGCCGGCAGCTGCAGGCGGAGCTGTCAGGACACCCGGCGGCTGCCCCGCGCAGGGACGCCCCGCTCGCCTCATGAGAAGGGGCTGTCCTCCGGCGCCCCTGCGCGGCTTCGGCCATGGGCCTGACCGAAGACCGACAGCGACGGCGGCAGGTCGATGCCCACCTCCACGTCGACCGTGGTGGCCTCGGGACCCACGACCGCGCAGTCGAGAACCTCTGCGCCGTTGAGCTCGGCCAGCTCGGCGGCGACCTCGCAGGGCTGCCCGATCCGCAGACCGCGGGCGGTGTCGGCGGCGGCCAGCGCCGAGAGGTCGGCGGCGTTGCCGGCGCGATGGGTCAGGATCGCGGCCTGCCCCACTCCCAGCGCCGCGATGATCAGGAAGACGGCGACCAGGGCGAGGATCAGTCCGAAGACCGTCCCCGCACCGAGGTCGGGATGATGCCGCCGATCCCACGCGGATCCGTCGGGATCGTCGCCCAGGATCCCGGGGTCGAGCCCGCCGCCCTCAGCCCACATCGACGATCACCTCCTCGCTGAACGTCGTGGCCTCGGCCGATACCTCGAGCGACTCCCAGCGCCCCAGGACCCCGGGAGCGGGAAGCCGCACGGCTGCGGTGGCCCGGTCGTCGTCGCGCTGCACGGAGACCACGGCGTCGTCGCCGGCGATGGCCTCGGCCTCCCGCTGGGCGTCGGCGGCGGATTCCCCGCGGGCCATCACGCGGGCGGCGGCTCCCGCCGCCTCCTCGGCGCGCACCTGCAGCATGGCCGCGCCGCCGCAGGCAAGGAGCACGGCCAGCAGCAGGACGATCGAGGGCAGGACGATGGCGGTCTCGACGGTCACGGCGCCCTCGTCCCGGGCGCTGCTGCTGTGGCGGTGCCGTGGCCGTGTGCGGCGGGCGAGCGCTGCGCGGATGCTGTTCATGGCGATGTCCTCTCGTTCCGGTCGTCGTCGGTCGGCCCGGTGCGCGCGGCACCGGGCCGACCGGGCCAGGGCCGGGAGGATCCGCGCGCGGAGAGCGCGGATCCTCCCGGCGATCAGATGGCGAGCGCCTTCTCGACGATCTTGAGCAGCAGGTCGGAGACGGCATCGGAGGCGAGGACCGCCGCCATGACGCCTCCGAAGGCGGCGGCGGCCAAGAGGATGATGGCGTACTCCACCGTGGAGGCGCCGAGGTCCGGATCCTGTGCGCTGAGCTCTCGACCGGGCTCGACGGTCCCGGACGGCTCCAGGGCGGTGACGACCTCCTCCGACGGCTCGAGCGAGGCGGGGGCGGTGGTGCGGGTGATGACGGACATGATGTCCCTCTCTCTCATTCGGGCCCCGGGAAGGGGCTCCTGGACCGGGCGGACGGTCGTCCGACCGGGGCTTATGGGCCGCCGCGGCTGCGACGGCGTCGCTCATCCGAGCAGGTCGGGCACGAGCCCGATGAGCACCGGGACGATGCCCCAGCACACGAAGGCCGGCAGGGAGCACAGCCCCAGCGGGACCATGAGGTGCACGGACAGCCGCTCGGCCGCCGCCTCCGCCCGGCGGTGCTCCGAGCGCCGGACCTGAGCGGAGGCCGCCCGCAGGGCCGAGGCCGACGGCGCCCCGGAGACGGCCGCGAAGGTCAGCGCCGAGCGCAGGTCCTGGACCTGGGGCGGAACCTCCCCGGCTGCCGACCAGGCCTGCTGCCACGACAGCCCCAGCCCGAGTGCGGTGGCCACGCAGCGAAGCGCCTGCCCGACGGCTCCGGAGTCCGTGCCGGCCAGCACCTCCAGGGCCCTGGAGACCGGGACGCCCGACTCGAGCATCGAGGCGACGAGCTCGATCAGGACCCCGGCGGAGACGCCTGCGGCAGCCTCGGTCCCGACGGGCGCCTCCGCCTCGGCCGCCGCAGCGGCCCTCGAGGCTCCGGGCAACCCGCTCGAGGGACGGCTCCTGCCGGGCAGCGGCGCGATCCCCGAGACGATCAGCGCTCCCAGGACCAGGAACGCGATCAGCGCCGCGCCGCGCAGGGTCTGCGGATCCGTCATGGCCGCCGCCTCCCCTGTGCCGCAGCAGGCGCCGCCCGGTGCCCGGAGGCGGCCTCTGCCTGGTGGACCATCCGGCGGGTCCACACCCGCCCGACGATCGTCAGGACCGCACCGAGCACGCCGGCGGTGATGCCCCAGGGTGTGGTCAGCAGCGTGCGCACCGGATCGGCGCCGATCAGCATCCCGAGCCCCAGGGCGAGCACCGGCAGCCAGGACAGGATCCGCACGGTGGCCTTGGCCCCCGCCAGGGCGGTCTCGCGGGCGGCATCGGCATCCAGGTCGGCCTCCGCGGCCTCGGCCACGCCCTCCAGCAGCGAGGCCAGGGGCGCTCCGGTGCGCTCGGAGACTTCCCAGCACCGGGCCAGATCCCGCAGCACGGAGACCCGTGTGCGCTCGAGCCGGCTGCGGCCTCGGCCCGCAGCGGCAGCCTGGGCCCGCAGCGTCTCGCCCGGACCGCGTCCGAGGGAGGCGGCTGCGGCGACGCTGCGGCTGATCCGCTCCTGAGCACGGATCGACCCGCTGGGCGCTACCGCCTGGGCGGCGGTCTGCGCGCTGACGGAGAAGACCGCCGACGGGGTCTGCCCCGCCCTGACCAGAGCGGCCAGCTGCCGGATCCAATCGACCCACTCGCCGGCCTCAGCGGCGGCATCGCGTCGGCGCAGCCGCCGAAGCAGGGACTCGATCCCGGTGGCCTCCGCCGGCACCGGTTCAGCAGCTGCGGCGCTGCCGAGGACACCGAGGTGCGCCGGCAGCTGCCGCGGGAGCCACAGCAGCACCGCGGCCCCGAGGAGCAGGGCGCAGATGGCCGCGAACGCGCTCATGAGCCGGCCTGCCCGGGACTGCGCGCGGCCAGCGCCGCGAACTCCGACCAGCCTGGGCCGAAGGATGGGCCCTGCGGCGTCTGCTCGAAGGCCGGGACCATGCGCAGCGCCCCCTGGTGCTCCTGCAGAAGCGAGACGGTGCGCAGGATCCGCCGACCGCCCTCACGGTCCAGGTGGATCACCAGGTCCAGGGCCGAGCCGGCCTGCAGGGCCACCGCCTCCGGGGACATCCCTCCGAGGGCTCCGAGCGCTGCCAGGCGAGCCGGCACGGCATCGGCGGAGTTCGCGTGGACGGTCCCCGCCCCGCTGTGCCCCGTGTTCAGCGCGGTGAGCAGCTCCCGGACCTCGGCCCCGCGGCACTCCCCGATCACGATCCGGTCCGGGCGCATGCGCAGCGACTGCCGCACCAGCTCGACCAGATCCACCGCGCCGGCGCCCTCGACGTTCGCATGCCGGGACTGCATGCCGATCACGTGCGGGTGCTCGGGGCGCAGCTCGGCGGCATCCTCGATCAGCACGATCCGCTCGCCGACGGGGCAGGCCGACAGCAGCGCGTTGAGCACCGTGGTCTTGCCGGATCCGGTCGAGCCGGTGACCAGCAGGTTCGCCCCGCCGGCTGTGGCGGTCAGCAGCAGCTCCAGGATCTCGGGGCGCAGGGTCCCGGAGGCCACCAGGTCGTTCACGCTGAGCACGGCGCGGTGCCGGAAGCGCACAGACAGCAGCGTGCCTCCCGTGGAGATCGGCGGCAGCACCGCATGGACGCGGATGCCGTCGTCGGTCTGGACGTCGGCGCAGGGGTGGGCGTCGTCCAGACGCCGCCCGGCCGAGGCGATCAGGCGCACGGCCAGTGCGCGCACCTCCTCCTCGCTGCGGAAGGGGGACTCGACCCGCACGGGCCCGGCACCGGCCTCCCACCAGACCTCGCGGTGGCCGTTGATCCACACGTCGGTGAGCCCCTCGGCGGGCAGCATGGCCTGCAGGGCGCCCAGCCCGGTCAGCTCGGCGCGGATCCTGCGCACGGCGTGCAGGGTCCCTGCGGCGCTGAGGGCATGGCCGGACTCGCGCACGGCACGGGCGATCCGCTCGTCGTCCACGCTGCCGCCGTCGCTGAGCAGCGCCTCGCGGACCTCGTGCAGCAGCTGCGGGTCCAGGTCTGCGCCGCTCGTGCCGCGGAGGCTCGACGGCGTCGTCGTCTGGGCGCTCATGCCCGCCGCCCCCATCCAGTGCCGGCCGCGGAGGCGACGTCCTCGGCCAGCAGGCCGTGCAGCTCATCGAGCTGCTCCCACAGGGCAGCCGCCGTCTCGGCGTGGCGTCGCCTGCGCCCGCGCGGCAGCAGATCGCGGACCTCGCAGGCCTCCGCGACCCGCGCATCGAAGGGCAGCGCCCCCAGTGGACGGACGCCCAGGTGCTCGGCGGCGCCGTCGGCGGAGACATCGGAGATGGCCGGTCCGGCCAGGACGTACTCGACGGGGATCCCGCCGAGGCCCTGTCCGACGCGGAGGGCGCAGATCATCCCCCGGAGGGTGCGCGGCACGACCACCAGCACGGCATCGCACTGACCGGCCATCCGGAACGATCGTTCGGTGCCTCGGCCGAGGTCGAGCACGACCACGTCGCACGCACGGCGCAGCGTGCGCAGCACCTCGGGCACAGGCGCCTGCACGGGCTCGCGACGATCCCAGGACAGCCACCGGAGCGACTCCAGGCCCTCGATGTCCGGCAGCACCTCCCACAGCCGCTGCGAGCTCAGCGCCCCGTGGGATCCCACCAGATCCGGCCAGCGCAGCCCGCCGAGCAGCTCGGTGCCCAGCAGCAGATCGATGCCGCAGCTGTCGGGGTCGCCGTCCACCAGCACGACGTCGTGCTCCTGAGCCGCCGAGGCCGCCAGCCAGCAGGACAGGGTCGAGGCGCCCGCTCCTCCCGCAGCGCCCATGACGCCCAGCACCCCTGCGCTCATGCGTGCCGAGTCCGCGTGCACATCCGCCAGCCGGTCGGCCAGCCACGGCTCGGCCGCCGGCAGCACGGCCACGGTGCACTCGCCCACGCGGGAGGCCAGCTCCCACAGGTCCTCGTCCTCGGCCGTCCCCAGCAGCACCGCCGGAGCCGGCAGCGTCCCTGAGCGCACCTCGGCGGCGCGGAGGCTGCGGGCATCCAGCAGGATCAGCTCGGCCGATTCCGCCGCCGCCTCCTCCAGCTGTCCGGGCTCGAGCCCACGAGCGCGGCTCAGGCGCGCCTCGGCGGCAGCGCAGACCGCGGTCATCTCCTGGACCAGGCCGGCGTCCGCGCTGATCAGCACCACGCGCCGACCGGGCCCCTCGAGCACGAGGCCCGAAGGAGCCCTCTCCGCCCCGGGCGCAGCGACCGCGCGGGGGTCCGCAGCCGTCGGCTCGGCCGTCGCACGCAGCGCGGATGCCGGAGGCGGCACCGCAGCGCTCGCACTGATCACCGGATCACCCGCGGCCTGAGGCAGCCCGGGCAGCGAGCCCGCTCGCTCGAGCTCCCGGTCCGCGACGACCGCGTCGAGATCCGTCTGCCGCTCGGCCTCGCGGTCCGCTCGCGCCGTCAGGTCGAGGGCGGCGGCGCGCCGCCCGGAGGGGCGTCGCCGCCGCTCGATCCGCGGCTCCTGGGGCAGGTGCTGTGCTGTCATGCCCCGAACGATGCGCCGCCGGCGGCCCCCTCGGGACGGCAGTCGCGGATCCGAGCACGCCCTGGCGGGGCGCTGCCGCCGATGCATGGCCTGTGGAGGCTCTCGCGCACGGGCGGGTGTCAGGGGCCCCTGTGCTGTCGGTGCCGACGGCGAGAATGCCGAAGTGCTGATCGTCGTGACCGCCCCGGATCCGCGCGCCGCGACCACAGGGCTCGCAGGCGCGAGAACCTCGGCCGTCCACTGGGCGCAGGTCCTCGACGACCTCACCTGGCCCCTCAGCGCCCCGCAGCAGCTGGACTCCACGGGGCTCGCCGCCTTCATCCACGACCAGGACGCCCGGTGCCGGACGGAGACCGGCCGCAGCCCGCGCTGGGTCCTCGAGCGCTCGCCGCTGATCCTGCCCGGGCTGCTGGCCGCGGATCCGGCCGTGCCGCTGCCGCACCTGCACGACCTCCGACTGGTCTCGGCGATCCTCTCCAACGCGGCGAGCGCACCGGCCGCACGGGTGGACTACTCGCCGGTGCTCGAGCCGCTGCCGGCCCACGAGCACCCGGGGATCGCCCCCGAGCCCCCGCCGCGCTCCGTGTGGAACGGTCCCGGCGAGGGCCAGATGGGCCTCTTCGACGATGCCCCGGAAGGCATGGCTGCCCCGGACTCGGACGCGGGGGGCGCCGAGCGGCTCTCTGCAGCCATCGAGGAGCTGCGCGCCCAGCTGGCCGCGATCGAGGGCTCCCGCTCCCCCGGGAAGCTGCGTCTGCTCTGCGGGCTCGAATCCGCCGGGGCGCTGCTGGCCGCGGACATGCACCGGATCGGGATCCCCTGGGACGCAGAGGTCCATCGCCGCCTGCTCGTCGAGGCGCTGGGCCCGCAGCCCGCGCTCGGACATCGTCCGGCCCGCATGGAGGAGGCCGTCCAGCGGGTCCGCCGGGTGCTGGGCGCCGCCGAGCTGAACCCGGATTCCCCCCAGTCCCTGCTGCGGGCGCTGCGCGGTGCGGGGCTCAACGTCAGCTCCACGAGCCAGTGGGAGCTCACCGGCTGGGTCCAGGCCGCACCGGTCTCCTCACCCGGGGAGCGCGAGCGCCGCGAGCAGCTGGTCGCCCCCGTGCTGGAGTACAAGAAGCTCTCCCGGCTGCTCACGGCCAGCGGCTGGCAGTGGCTCGAATCCTGGGTGCGCGATGACCGCTTCCGCGCCGAGTACGTGGTGGGCGGCGTGGTCACCGGGCGCTGGGCCGCACGCGGCGGCGGGGCCCTGCAGATCCCCAAGGTGATCCGCTCGGCCGTGCGGCCGGGCCCGGATCGTCGACTGGTGGTCGCCGACGCCGCCCAGCTCGAGCCCCGCGTCCTGGCCGTGCTCGCCCGCGACGACGCCCTGGCCGATGCCTCTCGCGGTCGCGACCTCTACCTCTCGATCGCCGAGCGCGGCCGGGACTCCGGGACGGGACTCACTCAGCGCGATCACGCCAAGGTCGCTCTGCTCGGCGCCATGTACGGAGCCACGAGCGGCGAGTCCGGCAGGCTCATGCCCCAGCTTGCCCGGCTGTTCCCGCAGGCCGTGGCCTTCGTGGAGCACGCCGCCCGCGTGGGCGAGGACGGCTCCCAGGTCTGCACCTGGCTCGGGCGCTGGTCGCCGCAGCCCGATCAGCGCTGGCAGGAGGCCGTGGCCCGCACGGCCAGCGCCGAGGACGAGCGCCGCGCAGCCCAGCTGCGCAGGTCGCAGGGGCGGTTCACGCGAAACTTCGTGGTCCAGGGCTCAGCGGCCGAATGGGCCATGGCCTGGATGGGCTGCGTGCGCGCGCAGCTGCATCGCCGCGGCCTGGACGCCGCCCTGGTCTTCTTCCTGCACGACGAGATCATGGTGGACTCCTCCGCCGAGCACGCCGAGGAGGTGGCCGATCTGATGCGCGAGTGCGCCGAGCAGGCCACCGGGATCGTCTTCGGCCGGGTGCCGGTCGAGTTCCCGGTGACCGTGGCGGTCGTGGAGAGCTACGACCAGGCCAAGTGACGACGGTTCCGCTCAGCCCAGCGGCGCGGGACGGACGTCGTCCTTCGGCCAGGGGCGAGCCCAGCCGGCTGCCTCGAGCACCCGGTCCAGCAGGATCCCGGTGAAGCCCCACACGACCACCTCGTCCGCGCCGCCCACCGGGTCAGTGATCTGCCGGGGCACGCGGAAGGCCGGCGAGCGGTGGCGCAGCGTGGGCCGGTTCGCCCCCTCGCGCGTGACCTCGGCGGTGTGGCGGCGGTCAGGATCCACCAGATCCAGCACCGGAACCCGGAAGACGAGCGATGACTCCGCGTGATCCACCACGTCCACGGCCGAGGGCCGCGTCCACCAGCCGACGACCGGGGTGACGTCGTGCCCGGAGACCGGCACCGGCGCCTTGGGCAGTGCGCCCAGGATCTCGATCCCGGACGGATCCAGCCCCGTCTCCTCCTGCGCCTCGCGCAGCGCCGCGCGCACGTAGGCGGCCGCGACCGGCCCGCCGGGCAGCTGCAGGACGTCGTCCGGGTCCTCGGGGTCGCCGTCCTCGGGATCCAGCCGCCCTCCGGGGAAGGCCACCTGGCCGGGATGCGCGCGCAGGGTGGCGGCGCGCTGGATCAGCAGCAGGTCCAGATCGGCCGCGGGGCCGTCGGGGGCGAGCCCGTCCGACTCGGCGGCCACGTCGTCGAGCACCCCCACGAGGATCAGCACCGCAGATTCCCGCGGCGTGGTCCGGTGCTTGAGGACGTCGATGCGCAGCGGACCCTGCTCCCGCAGGGAGGCCACGGCGCCCAGCAGCTGCTCGCGGGCGCTCATGCGCTCAGCCCGTGCCCGGCCGCGCGCAGCTCGCGGCGCGTCCGGCCCTCCATGTACCCGGCGAGCAGGTCCTCGCGCCCGGGCTTGAACTCGTAGGCCAGCAGCTGCGCGGCGGCCTCCTGCTCGACCGGGCCCAACCCGTAGGAGGGGCACAGATCCGCCACCGGGCAGACTCCGCAGGCAGGGCGCTTGGCATGGCAGATCCGGCGGCCGTGGTAGACGAGCCGGTGCGAGAGATCCGTCCAGTCCTCGGGCTCGAACAGCGCCCCCACCTCGTGCTCGACCTTGACCGGGTCCTCCTGACCGGTCCAGCCGAAGCGGCGGGCCAGTCGGCCGAAGTGCGTGTCCACCGTGATGCCGGGGACGTCGAACGCGTTGCCGAGCACCACGTTGGCGGTCTTGCGCCCGACCCCCGGCAGCTTCACGAGATCCTCGAGCCGGCCCGGCACCTGTCCGTCGTGCTCGTCCTCGATCGCCTGGGCCAGCCCCTGCGCGGAGCGGGCCTTGGAGCGGTAGAAGCCCAGGGGCCGCAGCATCTCCTCGACCTCCGTGCGCTCGGCCTCTGCCAGCCCGCGCGGATCCGGCCAGCGCTCGAACAGCGCCGGGGTGGTCGCGTTGACGCGGACGTCGGTGGTCTGCGCGGAGAGCACAGTGGCCACGAGCAGCTGCCAGGGGCTGTCGAAGTCCAGCTCGGCCACCGCATACGGATAGGCCCGTCCGAGCTCCTGGTTGATCCGGCGAGCGCGGCGCTTGAGCGCCAGCGGGGTCTCCGCCCTGCCCGTGCGCGCACGGCGGGCCGCACCGGCGCGGGCCTTGGCCGGATCAACGATCCGCACATGATCCGGCACCGGCCCGCCCTGACGGCGGTGCAGCGGGTGCTGCCCGTGCTCGGCGCTGAGGTCGCTGACCGGCCCCGCGCTGGGCTGGGCTGGGTCCGCAGTGGGCTCGGGCTGGGTCATGGCCCCGATGCTACGCGGGGCCCACGACGCCCTCCGCCGCGTGCGGCCCGCCCGCATTGGAGGTGGCTCGGAGGGTGAACTACTCTCGAGGCAGACGACAGTGACACACCGCACACCGGACTGGAGATGCAGCAGATGACCGATCAGCAGCAGAAGCCGACCTTCGCCCCGTCAGAGGAGTTCGCGGCTCAGGCGAACTTCGGCGCAGAGGTCTACGACCGTGCAGCCGCAGAGGGGCCGGAGTTCTGGGCTCAGCAGGCCCGCGAGCTGCTGAGCTGGTCCCAGGACTTCACCGAGACCCTGGACTGGTCGAACCCGCCGTTCGCCAAGTGGTTCGCCGACGGCACCCTCAACGCCGCCTACAACGCCGTCGACCGGCACGTGGAAGCCGGCAACGGCGACCGCACGGCCCTGCTCTTCGAGGGCGAGCCCGGCGACGAGCGCACCTACACCTACGCCGAGCTCAAGGACGAGGTCTCCAAGGCCGCCAACGCGCTGCTCTCGCTGGGCATCGCCAAGGGAGATCGCGTGGGCATCTACATGCCCATGGTCCCGGAGGCCGTGATCTCCATGCTGGCCTGCGCCCGGATCGGCGCGATCCACTCGGTGGTCTTCGGCGGCTTCTCCGCCGACGCCGTGCGCTCGCGCATGGAGGACGGCGAGGCCAAGCTCGTGATCACCGTGGACGGCTCCTACCGCCGCGGCAAGCCCTCGAAGATCAAGCCGGTCGTCGACGAGGCCCTGTCCAAGGGCGCCCCCACCGTCGAGAACGTGCTGGTGGTCAAGCGCAACGGCGAGGACGTCGAGTGGACCGAGGGCCGCGACCACTGGTGGCACGACCTGGTCGACGACCAGTCCGCCGAGCACGAGCCGGAGGCCATGAGCGCGGAGGACCCGCTGTTCATCCTCTACACCTCGGGCACCACCGGAAAGCCCAAGGGCGTGCTGCACACGACCGGGGGCTATCTGACCCAGGGCGCGTTCTCCATGAAGGCGACCTTCGACCTCAAGCCGGAGACCGACGTCTTCTGGTGCACCGCCGACGTCGGCTGGGTCACGGGGCACTCCTACGTGGCCTACGGTCCGCTGGTCATGGGCGCCACCCAGGTCATCTACGAGGGCACCCCGGACTCGCCGCACCGCGGCCGCTTCTGGGAGATCGTGCAGAAGTACGGCGTGACCACGCTGTACACCTCGCCGACCGCGATCCGCACCATGATGAAGTGGGGCGAGGACATCCCGGCCGAGTACGACCTCTCCTCGCTGCGCCTGCTGGGCACCGTGGGCGAGGCCATCAATCCGGAGGCCTGGGCCTGGTTCCACGAGCACATCGGCGGCGGCCGCTGCCCGATCGTGGACACCTGGTGGCAGACCGAGACCGGCGCGCACATGATGACGCCGCTGCCGGGCGTCACCGTGGCCAAGCCGGGCTCGGCGCAGACCCCGCTGCCGGGCATCAGCCTGGACGTGGTCGATGAGTCGGGCGCGAGCGTCGGCAAGGGCGAGCAGGGCTTCCTCGTGGTGCGCGAGCCGTGGCCGTCCATGATGCGCACCATCTGGGGCGATGACCAGCGCTTCATCGACACCTACTGGTCGCGCTTCGAGGGCATGTACTTCGCCGGCGACGGTGCCCGCTTCGACGAGGACGGCGACATCTGGGTCCTGGGCCGCGTGGACGACGTCATGAACGTCTCCGGGCACCGCCTGTCGACCTCGGAGATCGAGTCCGCGCTGGTGTCGCACCCGTCGGTCGCCGAGGCCGCCGTGGTGGGCGCCGCGGATGAGACGACCGGGCAGGCCGTGGTCGCCTTCGCGATCCTCACCGACGACGCCGTGGACGAGAACCGGCCCAAGGACGAGCTGTCCGAGGAGCTGCGGGCGCACGTGGGCAAGGAGATCTCCCCGATCGCCAAGCCCAAGCGCGTGCTGATCGTCCCCGAGCTGCCCAAGACGCGCTCCGGCAAGATCATGCGCCGTCTGCTCAAGGACGTCGCCGAGGATCGCCCGGTCGGCGACGTCTCGACCCTGGCCGATCAGACGGTCATGGACCAGATCGTGGACTCGCTGGGCAAGTGAGCCCAGCGCAGGCCTGAGCCCGTCGGAAGGAGGGGCCGGGAGGAGCCGTGCGGCTCCTC
>ERZ501033.33-NODE-33-length-31266-cov-5.336740_pt1 | contig 31266 bp, 31 predicted proteins | sample MGYA00248844_ERZ501033 | MGnify/ENA primary metagenome ERZ501033 (study PRJEB25958, sample SAMN03398539) | human skin metagenome | study: EMG produced TPA metagenomics assembly of the Human Skin Microbiome Metagenome (human skin metagenome) data set.
GGAGACCGACATCGGCGAAGACCTCTTGGAGGTCGTCATCCTGGCCCACCCACTCCACAGGCATGGAGGGCAGCTGGTCGCCGCGGGCGGCCGCGCCGAGATCCCTTCGGAGCTCCTCGCCGATGCCTTCGTCACCGCGGACTCTCCCGCGCAGCACCTGAGCGAGATCGATCCGCTGCTCCCTCCCGAGGGCGCCCGGGCGATCGTGCCCCTCGGGGCGGTGGCCGCCGGTCGCGTGACGCCTCCGGCCGGCGGCCGGCGGATCTACCTGTCCCGGGGACTGGCCGGGACCGAGGTCGCGCTCCTCGCCGCCATCAGCGCGGCGGCCGACCGAGCCGAGGGGGTCGATGCCGCCCGCGGGACGACCGACGCGCTCGCAGATCCCGGGCCGGGTCGGCGGGAAGGCTCGCGACACGGGCCGCCGGCCGCAGGTCAGTCCGCGGATCCATCGGCGGTGTAGCCGACCACCCGCCCGGTGCCGTCGGCGTCCCGGGTGACGATCGGGCGCAGGCCCCGGCACGGCTCCAGGGGTGCCGGCGGCCCGTCCGTGGAGAACCGGACCGAGCGGACCCGGCCCGGGCCGAGGAAGAGCGCCGAGCTGCCGAGCGCCACCTGCACCGGGGAGCCCGGGGGTAGGTCCTCGGCGAGGGACCGGTGATGGACGCCCCACCACGGCGCGTCCCCGTCGAGGAGGCGGCCGTGCACGGCGCCGTTCGGATCCGCCTCGACCACGACGGCATCCTGCCACCGCTCGGGCTTCGTATTCAGCAGCCGGGCCTGGATGAAGTGGACGAGGTGGCCGGGGGAGGTGCGCCTGCACTCGCCTCCCTCCGAGACGCGGGCGAGCGTCGTGCGCGGGTCGAGGTCGTGGTCGCGGGGATCGAAATCGGTGGTCATCGGGTCTCACTCCTGGAGGTTCGGGATCCGGCGCGGCATCCTCCACTCTGCCCGGACCGGGTGCGCGGGAGCCGCTCCCGCGTCACCGACCGACCGGAACCGTCGTCCGCGGTCATCCGGCGACGCGCGGTGTCATCTGCGCATCCGCCCGGGCGCGGCCCCGAGGCGGCCGCACGCCTTCGACAGAATGTGAGACGACTATCTCGATCCCTGAGCATGTCGTAGAATCGCTCGGGTCCACGACCACCCGATCACCCCGACCAAGGAGCGACCGATGCCGGACACCACCACCCCTGCGGACGAATCGCGGGCCGCGGCCACCTCGGCCCGGGAAGCGCGCAGCGGCTACATCGCCGTCACCGTCTTCCCGCTCCTCATCATCCTCGGCGGCGTCGTCGGCTACTTCGCCGCGGACACCGTGTCCCAGGCGGCGCCGGCGGTGAATCCGCTGCTCGGGATCGTGATGTTCACCATGGGCCTCACGCTGCGCCCGGTCGACTTCGGGATGGTCGCCAAGCGACCGCTGCCGGTGCTGCTCGGCGTCATCGCGCAGTTCGTCATCATGCCGCTCGTCGCCCTCCTCGTCGTCTTCATCCTCGGCCTCCCGCCGGAGATCGCCGCCGGCGTCATCCTCGTCGGCTGCGCACCCGGCGGCACGGCCTCGAACGTCGTGGCCTACCTCGCCCGCGGCGACGTCGCGCTGTCGGTGACGATGACCTCGGTGTCCACGCTGCTCGCCCCCCTCCTCACCCCGATCCTCACCCTGTGGCTGGCCGGACAGTACCTGCCGGTGGCCGCGGGTCCGATGGCCCTCACCATCGTCCAGATCGTGCTCGTCCCGGTGATCCTCGGCGTCGTCGTCCGGCTGCTGCTGACGAACCTCGTCACCCGCCTGCTCCCGATCCTGCCGTGGCTCTCCGTGCTCGCGATCGCGACGATCGTGGCGATCGTCGTGTCCGGCAGCGCCGACCGGATCATCGAGGCCGGACTCCTCGTCCTCGCCGCCGTGATCCTCCACAACGCCATCGGCATGGCCCTCGGATACGGAGCTGCGGCCCTGTTCCGCCTCCCGCTGCCCTCGCGCCGGACCGTCGCCATCGAGGTCGGGATGCAGAACTCCGGCCTGGCAGCCGGGCTGGCGGCGCAGTACATGAACCCGCTCGCCGCTCTGCCGGGCGCGGTGTTCTCCGTGTGGCACAACGTGTCCGGAGCGCTGTTCGCGCTCATCTGCCAGAACATCGACCGGCGCCGGGCCGGTGCCGGCCGGACGCAGCCACCCGACGCCGCGCCGGTCGACGCGCGCTGAGACCGGATCGCGTCCGACGGGCAGGACACCCGTGCGACGAGCCGGTGTCGGGGTGAGTGCGGCGCGACGGTGACCGAGCGCTAGGCTCGGGACCATGCCGGACAGGGACGCACTCGTCGACGCGCTCGGGATCGAGCTGTGGCGGATCCCGGTCGTGGTCTTCTCCGCGATCGCGATCTATCTCGCGTTCCTGCTCTTCGTCAAGATCTTCGGCGCCCGCGTGCTCGCGGTGACCTCGAGCTTCGACGTCGTCGTGACGATCATGTTCGGCGCCGTCGCCGGCCGCGTCATCCTCGGCCACCCGCCGACGCTCGCTGCAGGCATCATCGGCCTGCTCACCCTCATGGTCGCGGAAGCGGTGTTCGGCGCGCTCCGGAGCTGGCGGGGGATGCGCCGTCTTCTCGAATCGTCCGGCGTCGTCGTCATGGCCCACGGCAGGGTGGTCGAGGACCACCTGCGACGGTCCCATGTCACCCGGAGCGACATCATGGCGGCTCTGCGGGCGCGCGGCGTGCCGAATCCCGACACCGTCCAGTGCGTCATCCTCGAAGCGACCGGCGGTCTGTCGGTCTTCGCCTCCGGGGAGCCGATCGATCCGCGCGTCCTCGAGGGCGTCGTCGGAGCGGAGCTCGTCATCGGGGCGCCCGCACCGTCGGATGCAGAGTCCGGTGCCGAGGTGCGCGGAGCCGGTCCCGCCTCGGCCGGGGGAGCCGCTGCGCCGGACCCCGGGGCTCCGGAATCCGGCGACGGGGCCGGGGAGAGAGCGGGCGAAGCGTACCGCCCGGGCCGCGGCCCCGCCGACGGCCCGCAGCGCTGACCGCCTCCCACCGACGGCGAATACGGCCGACCGGCCTGTTGCGAGTACGGCCGACCGGTCGTCGAGGAGTGGGCGCGGGCCCGCCGGGGCGGGTGCTCCTCAGACGAGCAGACCCAGGCGCAGCGCGTCGAGGATCGCGGCGTGGACATTGCGGCTCGTCACCGCATCGCCGATCCGGAACAGGTCGTAGCCGGGCCCGTCGCCGGTGGCCGCGTAGCCGCGCGTCCGGGCGCGCAGCGGATCGATGAGCGCCGCCTGCTCCACCGCGCCGCCGTTGCGCGACCCGGGCTTGAGCGCCGTGTAGAGCTCGTCATTGGGCACCGTCCCGTGGTCGACGACGACGGCGTCCACAGCGAGCACCGCGTCGGTGTCCGAGTACTCGTTGCGCAGGGTCGCCCGCAGCCGGCCGTCCGCCCGTTCGACGTCGACGAGCCGTTCGGCGAGGCGCACCTCGACCCCGCACCGTCCGAACACCTCGAGGTACGCCGGCGAGTTCATCGAGCCGACGTCGATCCCGATCATCCGCTCCGGGGATGCGTACACGACCTGCGCTCCCGCCTCGGCGAGGCGCTCGACGGCATCGAGCGCCGGGTTGAGGCCGTGGTCGTCGAACACGAGGACCGTCCCCCGCTTGGGCACCTGATCGGTCATGACGTCCCACACGTCGTGGACGAACCGGCCGCCCGCGGTGACGGCGGCGTCCGGTACGCCGCCGGTCGCCACGATCACCGTGTCCGGGTCGAGGGCAGCGATCGCCTCCTCGTCGGCGAAGGTGTTGAACGCGAATTCGACCCCGTGCTTGCGCGCCTGCTGGTACCGCCAGTCGACGATCCCGATGAGGTCGCGGCGGCGCGGGGAGCGAGCGGCGATCCGCACCTGCCCGCCGTACTCGCCGCTCGCCTCGAGCACGGTGACGCGATGCCCGCGCACCGCGCACACCCGGGCGGCCTCGAGCCCGCCGGGACCGGCGCCCACGACGACGACGTGCCGGGGTCGGGCGACCTCGGCAGAGGGCACCTCCTGCGGGAGCGTGAGCTCGCGCCCGGTCGCAGGATTATGGACGCAGTGGGCGGCGCCGGACACGTAGATGCTGTCGAGGCAGAGGTTCGCGCCCACGCACGGTCGGATGTCGTCCTCGTGCCCCGCCTCGATCTTCCGCACGAGGTGCGGGTCGGCGAGGTGGGCCCGGGTCATGCCGACGAGGTCGACGCAGCCGTCGGCGATCGCGTGCCGGGCGGTGGGGACGTCGGCGATCCGGGTGGCGTGCATGACCGGGATGGGGATCTGCGCGCGGATCCGCCGGCACACCTCGAGCGCCGGGGCCGAGGGCGTTCCCATCCCCGGGATCGTGGACGCGAGGATCCGGTTGGAGTCGACCCGGCCCTTGATGAGGGAGAGGAAGTCGATGCCGTGCTCGGCGTAGATCCGCAGGATCTCCACCGCCTCGTCCTCGGTCACCCCGTCCTCACGGCACTCGTCGACGCTCATCCTGATGCCGACGACGAAGTCCCTCGGCACGGCGGCGCGCACCGCATCGATGACCATGAGCGGGAAGCGGAGGCGGTTCTCCAGGCTGCCGTTGTACTCGTCGTCGCGCGCGTTGATCCAGGGGGAGACGAAGGCATCCATGAGGTGCCCGTAGTGCTGGAGCTCGAGGCCGTCGAGCCCGGCGGCGGCGACGCGGCGGGCCGCGGCGGCGTAGTCGGCGACGATCCGCTCGATGTCGAAGTCCTCGGCCTCCTTCGCGAAGGCCCGGTGCTGGGTCTCGCGGTACCGGCTCGGGGCGATGAGCGGCAGCCAGTCGCCGGAGTAGTTCGAGGTGCGCGCGCCGAGGTGCGTCACCTGGATCATCACCGCGGCGCCCGCGGCATGGCAGTCGGAGGCGAGCTTGTCGAGCCACGGCACCACCGCGTCGTCGGACAGGTCGATGTTGCCGAAGGAGGCCGGGGAGTCCTTGGACACGCAGGCGGAGCCGCCGATCATCGTGAGCCCCACCCCGCCGCGGGCCTTCTCCACGTGGTAGACACCATACCGGTCCTTGGGCATGCCGTCCTCGGTGTAGGCCGGCTCGTGGGAGGTCGACACGATGCGGTTGGGCAGCTGCAGCGAGCCGAGGGTGAAGGGTTCGAGCAGGGGGTCGGACGTCATGGCGCCTCCATGTCGGGTGATCGGTAATCGATTACCGGATGCTGAGAGTATAGTGATGGATATCACAGCGATGTCAAGGGTCGGCGGCGGAATCCGCGGGCCGGGAAAGGGAGTGCATGGGCGGGAACGACGAGGGCGCAGACCGCAGGGTGGAGCGCGGACGCTCCTTCCGCGAGCACGCGCTCGACGCGATCCGCACGGCGATCACCACCGGGGAGCTCGCCGAGCACACCGTCTACTCCGCAGCCGGGCTCGCCAAGCAGCTCGGGATGTCGCTCAGTCCCGTGCGCGAGGCGATGATGTCCCTCGTTGCCGAGGGCACCGTCGAGGCGGTGCCGAACCGCGGCTATCGCCTGGTTCCGGTGACCGAGGCCGATCTCGAGGAGATCATCCTGCTCCGATCGCTGCTCGCCGTGCCGGCGGCCGAGCGGCTGTGCGCCGCGTGCGATCCCGCGACCCTCGAGCACCTGCGGACGCTCGCCGCGTAGGTGCTCGCGGCGGCGCAGGCCGCCGACGCGCCCCGGTTCCTCGGCGTCGACCGGCGGTTCCACGGGGAGCTGCTGCGGGCGGGCCTCGGTCCGCGCGCGGCCGACATCGGGCTCCGGCTGCGCGATCAGAGCCGGGTGAGCGAGATCGGGGAGAAGCCGCCGGCGGTGAATCTCCGGAGCGCCGAGGAGACCGTGGACCTCGTCGAGGCGATCGCCGAGGGGCGCACCGAGGACGCCGCCGCCCTCGTCGTCGCGAACCTCTACTACTTCCGGAAGTCCGAGGAGTCGGCATCGGGATGATCCGGGAGCCCGAGGTCGTCCACCACCGGCTGGCGTTCACCCCGCCCTTCGACAGCGCGGCGTTCGCGGGCTTCCTCCGGGCCCACGCGGTGCAGGGCGTGGATGCTCTCGCCGGGCGCACGTACTCCCGGAATCTGCGGACCGCTCACGGTCCGACGCCGCTCGAGATCGATCTGCCCGAGCCGGATGGCGGGGAGGTCGTCGTGCGGCTCGGCGGCGATCCTGCCGGCCACCCGGAAGCGCTCGAGCGGGTGCGCCGATTCCTCGACCTCGACCAGGATCCCGCGGAGGTGCGTGCGGCGCTCGGGGACGATCCGCTCGTCGGGCCGCTCGTGCGCGCACGGCCGGGGCTGCGGGTGCCCGGGGCGTTCGACCCGTTCGAGACCGCGGTGTTCGCGATCCTCGGACAGCAGGTCTCCCTCGCGGCGGCCCGGACGCTCGACGCCCGCTTCCACGCCGCGCTGTCACCCGACGGCGTGCGCTTCCCGGAGCCGCGCGCGGTCTCCGCGCTCGACCCCGGGGAGCTCGCCGGGATCCTGCGCGTCCCCGGCATGCGTGCGCGGGCGATCGTCGGCGCCGCCGAGGTCTTCGCGGGGACCGGTGGCTACGCGGGCGCCGGCGACGAGGGTACCGATGGTGCGGCCGAGCGTTCGGCGCCGCTGCGCGCGCAGCTCCTCGCTGTCCCCGGGATCGGTCCCTGGACCGTCGACTACCTGATGTTCCGGTGCACCGCGGACGCCGACGCCTACGTGCCGGGCGATCTCGTGCTCCGCAAGGCGCTCGCCGCTCGCACCGGCGCGGAGTCGACGGTGAGCGCTCGCACCGCGCAGGCGCTCGCCGAACCGTGGCGACCGCACCGGGCGCGGGCGCTCATGCACCTGTGGACGGCAGCCGCCTACGACGCGCGCTGACACCCGGCGGGCGCGGCCTCAGCGCTCGTCGCGGACGATCTCGATCGCGGCCGGCTTGGGCCAGCTGTCCGCCGTCGCGTAGGGCTCCCAGTCGTCGATGTCCTCGCTCATCCCGATCCAGTCGGGCTCGACCTCGACGGCGTCGAGGAAGCCGTCCTCGATCCGCAGGGAGACGAGCGTCGGGACCCCGTCCGCGTCGGCGAAGCGGCCGCGCACGGGATGGAGGTGCGAATGGGGGAGGATCCGCGGGCCGTCGTGCGGCACCTCGACCCGGTAGTAGTTGTGGTCCCCGCTCATGAAGAAGCGGGCGGCGGCGAGCTGATCGCGCAGGCTCCGGGCGTTCGCGGACTCCCCGACGACGAGGAGTTCGAGCACCGCGCGCTGCGAGGGAGTGAGCTCGACCTCGATCTCCTCGGCGGGTCCGCCGGCGAAGCCGAACCCGGCGGTGCGGGCGTTGAGCTTCCGTTCGAGCGCGGTCATCACGGCGGTCGCGGCGACGGTGATTCCGGCCACGGCGACGCGGGGGTGCCGGATGCCGAGGCGGGCGAGCAGGTCATCGGCCCACCAGTTCGCGCCGATCCGAGCGTCGAAGAGGGCCGCGCTCAGCACTCCGCCACCCAGGGCGATGCCGGTGGTGACGTTGCGAGCGGCGTAGGCATCGAGCTCCGCGCTCTCCTCCACCGGGCTCGACAGCCACAGCGTCGCGCCGGACAGCGCTCCGTAGGCCAGCCGATAGGCGACACGGCCGGGGCCGGGTGCGACGTCGTCGGGTCGCATGAGGGAGAGCACCGCGGTGAGTCCGAGGGCCGCGGCGTCGGCGGCCGTGAGCGACATGTCGACGGCACGGAGGTCGAGGGTGCCGTCCTCGGACTCGGCGGAGTCGAACTCGAACTCCTCGACCTCGGCGGATCCGACGACCTCGTCGGACCTCGCGTCGTCGAGTCCGGGCCCGTCCACGGCGGTGCCGTCGAAGTCGGGGTCGCCGGCGGGGGTGGTGTTGATCTCACTCATGGGCCCATTGTGCCCAATCGGGCTGGGAGGCACGTCCAGCAGCGTCCCAGCCGCGTCCCAGGAGCGGCCGGGGTCGGATCGGCGCGGGCGTCGACCCTGCGGCTCCTCAGCTGCCGGCCGCCGTCGCGATCTGCCGGTACCCGGAGAGGAACTCCTCGAGCCGGTCGAGGGCCTCGGCGAGCACCTCGACGCTCGGCAGGGTGACGAGTCGGAAGTGGTCCGGGGCCTTCCAGTTGAAGGCGGTGCCGTGGCTGACGAGGATCTTCTGCTCCCGCAGCAGATCGAGGGCGAACTGCTCGTCGTCGACGATCCCGAACTTCTCGGTGTCGAGCTTGGCGAAGAGGTAGAGCGCGCCGCGGGCGGGCGTGCAGCTCACTCCGTCGATCGCATTGAGCCGTTCGGCCGACAGGCGCATCTGCGCACCGAGCCGGCCCTCGGGGAGGACGAGCTCCTCGATCGTCTGCCGCCCCCCGAGCGCGGCCTGGATCGCGTGCTGGGCCGGGACGTTGGCGCACATCCGCATGTTCGCGAGCAGCTTGATGCCCTCGATGTAGCTCGCGGCCTTCCAGTTCGGGCCGGTGATCGCGAGCCAGCCGGAGCGGTAGCCGGCGATCCGGTACGCCTTCGACAGCCCGGAGAACGTCAGGCACAGCACGTCCTCCCCGGTCAGGGTGGCCATGTTGACCATCTCCGCGCCGTCGTACGTGATCTTCTCGTAGATCTCGTCGGCGAACACGATGAGATCGTGCTCGCGGGCGATATCGACGATCCCGGTGAGCAGCTCGCGGGAGTACACCGCCCCGGTCGGATTGTTGGGGTTGATGACGACGATGCCGCGGGTCTGCGGGGTGATCTTCGATCGGATGTCGTCGAGGTCGGGGTTCCAGGCGTCGTGCTCGTCGCACTCGTAGTGCACCGGGGTGCCGCCGGACAGTGCGACCGATGCGGTCCACAGCGGGTAGTCCGGTGTCGGCACGAGGATCTCGTCGCCGGGGTCGCACAGCGCCTGGAGCGAGAGCGTGATGAGCTCGCTCACCCCGTTGCCGAGGTAGACGTCGTCGGCGCCGAGATTGAAGATGCCCTTGGTCTCGTAGTACTGGACGACTGCGCGGCGGGCCGAGGGGATGCCGCGGGAGTCGCTGTAGCCCTGAGCCTCGGGCAGGTGCTTCATCATGTCGACGAGGATCGCGTCGGGCGCCTCGAAGCCGAAGGGAGCGGGGTTGCCGATGTTGAGCTTGAGGATCCGATGCCCCTCGGCCTCCATCCGGTCAGCCTCCTCGAGCACCGGTCCCCGGATGTCGTAGAGGACGTTGGACAGCTTGGCCGACTGCGTGAACATGGAGCCCTTTCGTCAAGGTGCGTGCGGAACCCGACCGCGGTGCGCGCTCCCGTGTGCGGGCAGCGGCGCGGTCCAGGTGCCGGGGGTGGGTGCTTGAGGTCCACGATACGCCTGTGCCCCCGGGAACACCGGGCGTCAGAAGGTTCCACCTGTCAGCCTTTCGGTGAGTGCCCCCTGTCCGCGACCCGGGCGTCGGCCCGCGGCGCCTCCTGTGCCGGACTACTCTGGGAGGCGTGAACTCGCCCTCCGTTCTCCTCCTCGTCTTCGACCTGCTCGGCGTCTTCGCCTTCGCGGTGTCGGGCAATCTGCTCGCCGCCCGGCGGAACTTCGACATCACCGGCGGGCTCATCCTCGGCGTCCTCGCCGGCCTGGGCGGCGGGATCATCCGCGACGTCATCCTCGTCGCCGTCCCGACGTCCCTGCGGGAGCCGATCTACCTCGTGCCCCCGGTGCTCGCCGCGGTCATGGTCTATCTGCTCGGCCACCGCGCCGAGCGGGCCCGGGTGCCGATCGTCGTGTTCGACGCGATCGGCCTGGCGCTGTTCTCCGTCACCGGATCGATCATCGCGGTCGCTGCCGGGATGAATCTGCCGACCGCGGTCATCCTCGGCGTCGTCACCGCCACCGGCGGCGGGCTGCTCCGCGACGTCGTCGCCAACGAGGTCCCCGCGATCTTCAGCGGCTCCGACATCTACGTCATCCCCGCATTCTTCGGAGCGCTCACCGCGGCACTCGTCCGCTTCAGCGAGCTGTGGAACGTGTGGACGGGAACCGCGATCGTCGTTCTCGTCTTCGTCTTCCGGATGGTCGCCTGGCGGCTCCAGTGGCGCGTCCCGGCGCCCATGCGCGGCTGGTCCTTCCGCGCCATCCACGCGCAGGCCCGGAAGCGCGGTTCAGCGTTCCGCCCGCTCTGGGTGCGCCGCGGACCGGCGCGGGTCTCGGGCAGCCATGCGGCGGGCACGCGCGCGCCGGACGAGGGCGCGACGGAGCCAGATCCGGCGTCGGCGAGCGGCGCGTGGCCGGCGTCAGAGGGCGAGCCCGGCACGATGCCGGAGGAGACGCCCGGAGACGCGCCGAGGAGCGGGGAGGGTCCCGGCTCCCACCCGCCCGACGGGGGATCCGGGCGGTAGGCTGGGCGGTATGACGCGCCCGCTGAGTTCGCTCGAGCCCGAGGAGATCACCGGGCTGTGCGCCGCGCACTTCGGACTCGACGTCGAGTTCGAGGAGTTCCTCCCCGGCCTCGTGGCGATCAACGTCCTCGTCAGATCCGAGACCGGCCGGTTCGTCCTCAAGGCCGAGCGGCCGTCGCCGACGATGACCCCCGAGCACTTCGACTGGGTGTGCCGCACCCAGGAGCGGGCGCGCACCGCGGGTCTCCCCGTCGCCGCGCAGGTGCCGGCCCGCACCCCGTTCACCGACCCGTCCACCGGGGAGTCCTCCGGAGCGCTCGCCCTCGTCGACATCGACGGCTCACCGGTGATGGTCCGGCTCCACGCCTTCCTTACCGGACGCGACGCCGCGGCCGCGGAACCGGGCGCCGGCTATCCCGCCCGGGCCGGTGCGGTCGCCGCCCGCATGGTGACCGCGCTCGCCGATGCCCCCGCCGAGCCCGCGCCGGTGCTCCACCCCTGGTCATTCACCGCGAGCGGGGCCAACGTCGTGTTCGCCGTCGACCGCATCAACGCGCTCGAGGCCGCCGGCCGGGTGCCCGAGGAGTTCGGCACGCAGCTGTCCGCCGACCTCGCGCTCGTCCGCGCCCACGCACAGGAGTTCGAGCGCGCGGTGCGGCCCCGCTTCGCCGAGCTGCCGCACCAGGTCGTCCACCAGGACCTCAACGATCACAACATCCTGTTCGACGCCGGTCGGATCTCCGGCGTCATCGACTTCAACGACGCGGCCACCGCCCCGCGGATCGCCGAGCTCGCGATCGCCGCCGCCGCGTGCATGATCGGCCGCGATGAGCCCACCGCGGCCCTGTGGTCCGCGCACGCGGCGTACGAGGAGGAGGCCGCCGGCACCTCGGCGTCGCTCACCGCGGCCGAGTCCGCGCTCCTCGAGCACGCCGCGATCACCCGGCTCGCGCTCGTCGCCTGCACGTGGACCGCCCGCGCCATCACCGCCCCGCCCGACCATCCGAACCAGGCGACCGGCCGGGAGCGGATGGCGAGCACCTGGCCGGTGCTCCGCGAGCTGCTCGGCCGCTGACACCCGCCCCGCCATCGATCAGGAGGAACCATGATCCAGCGCCCCACCCGTCGTCGCGTCATCCAGGCGGCCGCCGTCACCGGCGGTCTCGCCGGAGTCGGACTCACGAGCGCCTGCGCGAGCGAGGACGAGGGCGGCGCGTCAGGACCGACGCTCACCGTCGCCGCGTCCGAGGTCCCCGTGGGCTCCGGCCTCGTGCTCGACAACACCTACGCCGTCGTGCAGCCGACCGAGGGGGAGTTCCGCGCCTTCACCGCGATCTGCCCGCACCAGGGGTGCGCGGTGCGCGAGATCACCGAGACCGAGATCATCTGCCCGTGCCACTCCTCGCGGTTCTCCACCACCGACGGCACCGCGATGTCCGGGCCCACCGACGCGCCGCTCGCCCCGGCGCAGGTCACCGAGGCCGACGGCCAGCTCACCATCGGCCCCGCCTGACGAGAGGGCGCTTCGGGCCCGCCGGGCCGTCGCTCACCGCAGCGCAATGTCCTGGAGCCGCGCGGCAGCCCTGCGATGCCGTGCGAGGAGGTCGCCGACCTCACCCGCGGTGCGGTCCTCCGGCGGGCGACGGCACCGCAGCGAGCGGTGTCCTGTGCCGGGCCACGCGGTGGGCCTCTGCGCACGGCGCGAGCGTGAGTCCGCGCCGGGCCAGATCCTCCGGGGTGTCGATGTCGATGCCGCGCACCGAGGGCCCGCAGTCGACCCGGATGAGGTCGCCGCGGGTGGCCGCGCGGGTGAACAGCGCGCGCGGCCCGGAGTCCCCGTGGGACAGGTCGAGGGCAGCGGGGACATGGGCGTTGCCGAGCAGCACCGGATGGCCGGGCCGCCCGCCCCAGAACACCCGGCCGAGCGCGGACTCGTGGGCCCGGGCGAGAAGGCGGGCGTGGGCCGCGGTCGGCACGTCGACGAGATCGACGAGGGTGAGGAGGACCGCGGTCGGGTCGTCGGCCTGCGCGGCGAGGAGTCCGGCGCGGATCGAGGCCCCCATCCCGGACTCCCAGTCCGCAGCGACGAGTTTCGAAGGAGAAACATGGACCTCAGGAAGTCACGATTCCCCCTCAGCATCCTCGCGATCCCGGCGGCCGCGGCTGTCCTCGCCGGCTGCGGCGGCTCCGTCGGTTCGGGCGGCGGCGCGGATGCCGGATCCGGTTTCGCATTCGGCGCGGCACAGGACGAGGTCGACGCCGCGATCGCCGATCTCGAACCCGTCACCCTGACCTTCCAGCCCTATGCGGCGTCACCGGAATCGCCCGCGGCCGCCGGGGCCCACGCCTTCATGGAGGCCGTGGAGACCCGTTCGGGCGGGAAGATCGAGTTCGACGTCGCCTGGGGCCAGTCGATCGCCTCGTACCCCGAGGTCGACGACGCGCTCGCCGACGGCCGCCTCGACATCGCCTACAGCGTGCCGATCTACTTCCCGGCCGAGTACCCGATGACCGACGCCTACAACAAGGTCAGCCACTACTCGATGGCCTCGCCGATGATCGGCGAGGCGATCTCCCACGCGATGATGACCGAAGCGGGGTGGAACGATCCCGCGGTCATCGAGCAGTACACCGACAAGGGGCTCGTGCCGCTCAATCCGCTCGTGTCCTCGGGCAACTACTGGCTCGCCTGCAACTCCGAGGGCACCGCGCCCGAGGACTGGCAGGGCCGGCAGATCCGGATCGGCGGCTCCGCCCAGACCCCGGTGTCGGAGGCGATCGGCGCCTCCCCGGTGTCGATGGAGTACGGCGAGGCGTTCGAGGCGCTGCAGCGCGGAACGGTCGACTGCACCTTCGTCCAGGGCCAGGTCGCCGGATCGACCGGTCTCATGGAGGCCGCGCCCACGGCTCGACCTTCGCCGATTCGCGGATCACCGGCGGCGTCACCGCCGGGCAGGTCGCCGGTTCGGGCTTCGAGCAGCTCCCGGTCGCCTACCAGCGGATCATCTTCGACGCCGTCGCGATCGACTACTTCCACGGGCAGATCCTCAACGTCGTCGAGGGCAGCGCCGCCGCCGTGGCCGACGCCAAGGAGGCCGGAGGCGGTCTCACCGACATCGACCCCGAGGTCGAGGAGACGATCTCGCGGACCCAGGAGGAGAACGTCGATGCGGTGATCGAGGACGGACTGCTCCCGGAGGACATCCGCGATCAGCTCGAGACGTCCGCGGAGAAGTGGACCGGCATCGTCGACGAGCTCGGCTACGAGGACGGCGGCGACCTCGCCGACCTCGACGAGTGGTACGAGCCCGGCAGCGTCGACTTCCGGCCGCTCGCCGAACGCCTGTTCGAGGAGGCGGCCGCCGCGCACCGGCCGGAGTGAGTGCGGGCTCCGACACCGCGCTCGAGGTTGCGGTCGGGACGGTCGCCGGCACCTGGGTGACCCGGGTGGGCCGTTCACCGGCCCGTCACGCGTCGTCGCCCACGGGCCCGTTCGTCACGGCCTTCTCCGCGCCGCATCTGTCGATGAAGAACCGGTCGAGCACCGCACCGACGGGGAGGTCCGTCGTGGCCTCGGGCCCCTTCGCCCCGATGACCGCGGCGAACTCGAGTCGGCAGCCGCGCACGGAGATCGTGTGGTACGTCGTCACACCTGCGTACCTGGCCACCGGAGTCGCACCGCGCCGGGTCCACGTGTTGTCGCCGTCGGGCTGCTGGGCGTAGTGCTTCGGCCCCGAGTTCGCCACGACGTAGACCGGCCCGCTCGTCACGCCCGGGGTGTCCGTGCGGTCTTCGTCGTCGTACCCGCGGGCGTGGCCGTGATCATGTCCGTGGAGGACGAGGTCGACGTCGTGCTCCTGGAGCACCGGACCGATGACCCCGCGGACGAGCGGCTCGCTCCGGTCCATCGCGGTGGAATAGACCGGTTGATGGATCGTCACGACGGTCCATGGCTGCGGGTCCTCGGCGAGCACCTGGTCGAGCCAGACCGCCTGCTCCTCGAGCGCCCGGTTGCCGTCGAGGCCGACGAATCGGACGCCCTGGTAGTCGAAGGTGTGCGAGGTCTCGTCGGTGACCCCGTTGTCCGGGAGGGAGAAGTTCGAGCGGAAAGCGGTGAAGCTCGGATCCCCGCGGCCCTCATGATTGCCCGGCACCGGTGCGACGATCCTCTCGGAGGCAGCCGCCCCGAGTCCGGAGAACCAGGCATCCCACTGGGCATCCTCTGCGGGCAGGTCGACGAGGTCCCCGGAATGGACGGACAGCGAAGCATCCGGGGATGCTTCGCCGGCGGCGCTCACGAGCGCGGGCCAAACGTCGTCGAATCCCTTCTGCACGTCGGCGAACCACCAGACGTCGAGCTCGGCTGATTCCGGATCCGCCGTGGTGAAGCGGTGCCAGTCGCCTTCATCGGACGGTCTGTGCGCTGTGGTCTCCGCGTGGGAGCGGATTCGGTAGCGGTATTCGGTCCCGGGATCGAGGTCCTCGAACGTCGCGCTCCAGCGACGCCTGGTGGCCGACAGCGGATCCGCCCGCGCGTCGACCTCTGCGGCGTGTCCGCCGGGACCGCGGATCTCGAGCGAATAGCGCGCGGTCGGCGGTGCGGTGAAGTTCACCGCTGCGGAGGACTCCGGGGCCGTTGTGGGATTGAGGACCAGGCGTGCGATGCCGAGGGCCGCATCCCGACGGGGCTCCGCTGCAGGCCCGAGGAGCGCGACGGCCGCGACGAGTGCGAGGACGGCGAGGACTGAGAGACCGGCTGCGAGGGTCCGGATTCCGGGGCGCGTCATGGTCCTCCGGGAGGCGAGCAGGCGGGAGAATCCCCGGGGCCGGGGGCCACCCGGAGTCTACGCCGTTCGCGACAGGCGCCGTTCCCAGGCGAGCGTCGTCGCAGGTGCGACGGGGATTCCGGTGGAGCGGCAGGTCGTCGTCCGGTCCCTTCGTCGGGGGAGTCGCCGGTCACGGGGTCGGCCCCGGAGTCGCCCTGAGCGGCGGTACTGCACTTCCCTGCGGCGAGCGCGCGCAGCCCGGAGTCGCCGAGCGCGGTACGGACGTCCCCGGCGAATTCGGCTGTGCAGGCGCCGGATCGGGCACGCGGATGACTGCTGGTCACCGAGCGGCGATGAGCACAGCGACGGCGAACAGCCCGATCGTCACGACGATCGAGAACCCCAAGCGGATCGATTCAGCGGTGCGCGCCCCGGAATCGATCGGGAGCCGGGGAGCGAGGCGGATGCCGAGGAGGCAGAGGACGACGAGGACAGCGGCGCACAGCCACCACACGACCGCCATCCATGTACTGCCGGTGGGCCCGACGATGCGCACGACGAGCAGCCAGGAGAGGATTCCGACGAGGGCGCCGGCGGCGTGGAGTCGAGAGGTCAGGTGCAGATCGAGTGCACGGCGAGTCTGCGCCCACCGTCCGGTGGACACGTCAGCGGTGGCAGCGGCCGGGTCGCGGAGAGCGGCGAGAAACCCGTATGCCGTCGCCGCGGTGGTGCCGATAAGAGCAGCGGCGATGCCGATGCCGATGAGCATGAGCACGGTGTCATTCATCGTCTCCGCCGCCCTTCACCACGTCCATCGCACCGTCGACATCGGTCTGGCTGTCGCCGAGCACGACGACGGCGGAGCCGTCCTCGCCGATGCCGAGGAACGACGAGAATCCGCTCGTGCCGCCGTTGTGGTACACGAGCGACTGCTCGCCGGCGGACTCCGGCGGTACGGTGATCCACGCCATGCCGATCTGTCGCCCCTCGGTGTACTCGATGATCGGCTCGATGCTCGCAGCACCCGGGGCGCTCCCGTCCGCGCACGCCGCCGCCCAGATCGCGAGGTCGTGGACGCTCGATCGGATGCCGCCGGCCGGACTGCTGGCCGCCATCGTCCAAGCCTCGACGCGGTCGCCCTGGTCCGTATACCCGAGCACCGGGTCGTCCGGCAGGTCGTCCTCGTCCCACACGAGTACGGTGTCCTCGAGCTCGAGAGGCGTCAGGATCCGGTCCTGCAGGAGGGCGGGGAAGTCGGTCCCCGCCGCCCGAGCCAAGGCCAATCCGAGGACTGCGAATCCGAGGTTCGAGTATGCCGGCTCCGGGTCGTCGGGGAGGTCCTGCCGGTTGACGATGGCGATGAGGTCCTCGTTCGTCTCGTCGTAGGGATCCCTGCCCGTGAGGGAATCGAGGAAGAAGCTCGCCTGCGCCGCGATCGACTCGTGCCCCACGCGGGGGAGGCCTGACCGGTGGGTGGCGAGCTGTGCGAGCGTGATGGATCCGGCTTCGGAGTCCACCTCGGGGAGGACCTCGCCCAGAGTGGTCTCAGCGGTCACCTCTCCCCTTTCGATCGCGATCGCCAGCAGTGCTCCGGTGAAGGTCTTGGTGATCGATCCGATCTCGAAGACCGTGTGCTCGTCCGCACCGCGGCCGGCGAAGCGCGTCTGACCTTCGGGAGAGATGCGGGCGATGGAGAGCCGTGTGCGGGGCCCCGGCTCGAGCGTGGGGAGGACCGCGTCCAGGACCGCGCGGTCGCCGGTCTCCGCGGGCGACAGTGTGCGGGGAACGGGTGCGATGAGGACGAGCCCGGCGGCGACGACCGTCGTGAGGACGAGTGCTCCGATCACGAGTGCCCGGCGCGCACCGGTGCGCTCGCTGAACCCGTCTGTGCCTTCACCCGCTTCGCCGCTGGTCTGCCGGGGCGCCTTCTCGGTCATCTCAGGGCTTCGTCCGCGCGTGCCGTGAGCGCCTCGGCCACGATGTCGGCGACGCCGAAGGGGTCGTGGTCGTCGGTGTCGATGCGCAGGTCGTAGTCCATGCCCTCGTGTACCGTGCTGAGCTGCCGCTCCGCCATGCCCTCGGGACGGTCGCTCCGGGAGGCCTCGCGGGACCGCAGCGTCTCGGGCCGTGAGCTCAGTCCGACCCACAGCGTCGTGGATCGGTCGAGGACCTCGTTCCAGCGAGCGGCGTCATTCCACCCTGCCTGCATGACGGTGTCGATGATCACGAGCTGCTGTTCGGCGAGAAGCCGCCGGGCGACGAGCGCGCTGCAGTCGAATGCCAGCTCGAGCATGGCCTGGGCGCGGGCGGTGCCCGCCGCGCCCTCGCGCTCCATGAGTCGATGGATGGCCGCGGTGACCCCATCGGCGATGGAATCGGTCGAGAGGTGCCACCAGAATCCGGGCAACCTGCCCTGCAGCTCTAGTGCGGCAGTCGTTTTCCCCGAGCTGCTCGGCCCATTGATGATGATTGCGGAGATTGCCTGGGGCTCCATCGGGACTCCGAACTCCTCGTCGGTTCTGGTCTGCAGAACGGCCGGGTTCCACCGCTGCGCAGCGCCTCGGGCGCGAGGCGCGAGTGCTCTCGACTGCTGGGCCGCTCTCTTCTGTAGGACGGACGCCCTCGCCTCACGGATGGGGGCGAGGGCGTCCGCTGGTGACGCTCGTCAGCTGTCCTCCGGACGCCGACGACGCGTGCTCAGTTGTCTCCGGCCTCTTCGACCGCGTATGCGACGACGGCGGAGGTGACGACCGCGGCACCGCCGATGGCGGGGGTCGCGGAGATCATCTTGCCGGCCGGGTCGATGGTCGTCGAGCTGGTGGTCTCGGTGATGGCGGTGGTTTCCTTGGAGAGCTGGGTGGTGAAACGGCTCATGAGGGTTCCTTTCAAGAGGGGTGATCCGGGCCCGTGAGTGGTGAGCCGCGGACGTGCGGTGGTCGGGTCAGTCGTCGACGTTCACGGTGACGTTGATGCTCAGGATGTCAACGACGCTGTCGGTCGCAGGGACCACGGAGATCATGGCGGGCTGCGGAGCGATGGTGCTGCGGTCCGCGGTGCTGATCGCTGAGGTCTCTTCGGAGAGCTGTGCGGTGAAACGGCTCATGACGGTGTTCCCTTCGATCTCGGTGGAACGACGTCAGTCGGCGAGGTCGCCGACCTGCGCGCCCGCGAGACCGGCGCCGACGAGCGCAGAACCGACGACAACTCCAACGGGGGTGGCACCGATGAAGGTCTCGGAGCCGGAGTAGAAGGAGTTCGACGCGGTGATGCCGGCTGCTGCCGCCTTCTGGTTGATGGAATCTGCGAAGGACATGATGTTTCCTTTCGGTGGGATTTCTCCTGTATGCGATGCCACCGGATGATGGAACCGCCCCCGACGCATGTCGGAGTCTGTGGGGGTGATCAGCTGGGCAGATCACCGGGGTCCGCAGGCCGGCGCCGTCCGCGCAGCCGCAGGATGAGGAAGACGGCGAGAAGGAGCACGACGGTCGCGCCCAGCAGGATCGGCAGGAGCACCTGGATGCTCAGCCCGGTGAAGTACCCGTAGGCCACGATGGCTGCGAGGACGATCGGCACGAGGATGGAGAGGACGGTGGCGAGGACGCCCCGGCTGTTCTGTGCGTGCTCAGTCATGAGTGCTCCTGTTCGAAGGACGGTCCGTCTTTGCGGAAGACGTTGGTCACGAGGCGGGCATCCGAAGCGGACACCGATCCGTGCCAGGTGAACAAGGTCGAGGTGTGGGTGAGCCCTGCCGCCTGGGCGAGGCCGATGAGCGTCTGCGTGCTCGGGATGTTCGCGAGCTCGTGAGCCACGACGTCGGTGCCGTCGGACCGGAACCGATACTCGACGCTCCAGAAGTCGGAGTCCGGATCCCAGTGTGCGCTCGCGGTCACGGGCTCGCCCTCGTGGATCCCGACCTCGAACCTGCGCTTGGGACCCGCCCGGTGCAGAGATTCGACGAAGGGTCGGTGGTGCAGCTCGACGAATGCCGAACCGCCGTCGGCCAGCAGCTCTGCGGTCCGCTGCATCCAGGCGCGCTGCGCTTCGCGGGTCATCATGATGAGACCGCTTCCCAGGCACAGCACGATGTCGAAGGACTCCCGGAAGTCGCTCAGATCCGCCTGCAGGAAGTCGATGTGTCGGATCCGGGGTTCCAGGCCCTGGCGGCCGGCCCGCTCGGCGAGTGAGCGCAGACCCGACTCGTCGATGTCCCAGCTCTCCACCGCGATTCCGGCCCGCAGGAGCGGCAGCGTGTGCCTCCCGCCTCCGCATCCGAGGTCGAGGACGCGCGGTGCGGTCTGCCCGGAGAGCTCGAGCAGGCGGTCGGGGAAGCATGCCTCGACCGACTCCGGCGGCAGCAGGTGGTCGAACACCGACGACATCTTCGCCCAGTAGTCGATGAATCCTGGTTGCCTCACGGTCGTGCCTTCCACTGCTCGAACTTCGAGGTGAAGAACACCGTCGGTTCCTCCGACTCGTCGTAGCCGGCATCGCGGCCCAGAGCGAACTGGAAGCCCTTCGGCACGGGGCCCCCCGGTTCGAGGCTCTCCGTGATCGCACCCCAGACGAGGTTCCGCAGCGCGGCGTAGGGCAGCGATGACTCGATCGCCGCGCTCGGATCCTCCATGCGCTCGATGAGGCTGTTCGACATGTCGGTGATGGCCTTGTCGCGACGACGGCTGGGGAACCAGACGGTGTTGTAGAGCTTTCTGGCGGGAATGTCCTTGGTGTCGATCCACGCTGTGCTGGTGTCGTCCTCCCACAGGATGCGGTGCGCCAGCCGGAAATCGTGGACGGCCGGGTTCGGGGCGAAGAATCTCCAGTTGGGGATGAACATCACCGAGGGGTCGTACTTGCGCGCCCAGTCGAACGCCCGGTTGGGCAGCTGGTTCGTCGCGGTGACGAGCACCCAGGATGCCATGAGGACCTCGACGGCAACGGTGGCGGTGGTGGCGAGAGCGGGGCGTTTCATGAGCGGACCTCCTGTGCACCGGTCATGGAGGCGATCTCGCGGACGAGGGTGGCGGATGCTCCAGCGCTGAAGACGATGTCGTTGTGGTGGAATCCCTCGACCACCATGTGGCGACCGGTCGAGGACTGCTGGGCGTAGTCGCGGTGGAGGTCGGCGATGACGGGGTCGAGCCGCTGTGTGTTCTCCGCAGTGATGCTCAGGACCGGGAAGTCGGCCGGTCCCGGTTCGGGATTGCGCCGGAAATCATCCTCCGCATCCAGCCATTCCCGGTGAGCGCGCCACCAGAATCGCGGATCCCGCGATCTCGTGGCGAGCGCCTCACGGCTCTCGGCGGGGACCTGCCGGATCCATCCCGGCTCGCTCATGAGGCGGCCGAACCCAGCCGACAGCGAGGCGGCGGTGATGGCGAGGACCGACTTGACGTTGGCGGTCATGTCGCGCTGCAGGGCGGAGTGACGCAGCTGTCGGGGGTGTGAGGAATCGAGGAGGACGACGCCGTGCACCTGCGCTGCCAGCTGCTGCGCGGCGCGGTAGGCGATGAGACCGCCGAGCGAGTGCCCGAGAAGGATCACCGGCCGATCGGGGTACTCGACCCCGATGAGCTCGGTGAGCTCCGCGACCTCAGCGCTCAGTCCGGAGTCGGACGCTGTGGCGGTGCTGGTCCGCTCCCGCTCGTAGGCAAGATGGGAGAAGCCGGCTGCCGTGAGGCCGGAAGCAGTCGTCGACCACAGCGCGGCGGAGGAGCCGAGGCCGTGGACCATGACGACGGCGGGCTTGTTCTCCGATCCCGGGGGGTCCTCGCGGTGGATCGTGACCTGTGCGCCGGAGGGGAGAGTGCTGTGGGAGAAGCCCGGCAGGGGCCTGCGGGCGGCCCGGGCGCGCAGGGCCTTGTCGATCTGCAGGGCGACGCCCGCGAGGAGCCCGAGCGAGGCGAATGCGACCGGGACCGCATCGTGGCGCTTCGCCGACAGCAGCGGTTTCGGAACAGTGGTGTAGGCGATCGCGGGATAGAGGGAGGAGAAGGCCGGGAAGAAGCGACCCAGGGCCATGGTGATCACGATGCCCGCATGCATCGAGCCCGCCGAGAGGATGGCGACCCGGGTGAGTCGGCCCTGGGCGAAGTAGACGAGCGGGAAGGCCGCCTCGAGGCCGACCGTGGTGCGTTCCAGCGTCCTGCCCAGCCAGGGGAATCGATTGAGAAGCTGCCAGAATCGCTCATGGCCGTACACGCGGGTCCGCATGACGCCCAGGAGGGCGGTTCCGTTCCGCCAGCGGGGACCGGCGAGCTTGACCCAGCCCGAGACGAAGTACGCGAGGCTGCCCTGCAGGGAGAGGCCCCACAGTGCGGCGTCGGTGACCCGGGAGTCGCCGGACACGCGTGAGATGCCGGTCATCGCCGTCGTGATGGACGCGAGCTGATCCGAGCCGTCTCCTCCGTAGTGATGACGCGGCGCAAGGAGGACGGAGGTGGCGGACAGGTACAGGTCGAGCGCACCCCGCACGACGGTCGGAACCCGTGGAGTGACCTTGACGATGCATGCGGCGAGCCGGGAGACGTGGATCGCATCGGTGACTGCGGGTCGGGCCGCCAGGTCGATGGCTCTGCGCGTGATCGGGTTCCTGAAGTTCGCCGAGTTGTTCGTGATCGACCAGTCGTTGGCGCCGCCGGGGCGGCGCTCGCGTCGATTCATCAAGTGCTCGAAGCTCGACATGGCATGGGTGAGCGTCGCCAGCGCCGAGCTCAGGGTGACAGCCTGCGTCCTCTCGATGACGAGGGGGCGGAACAGCGCGGCCGTGACTGATCGAAGAGAGCCGGAAATGCTCATTGAGGTCTCCGCTGATGGGGATGGGAAGGGACAGGTGGGCGCAGAAGCTCACGGGTGGAGTGAGGAGCCGAGTGCGTTCGATGGGGAGCCTGGAGCGCCGAGAAGGTCCGGAGCTGCCGGTGCTCGACACGGTCAGCCTACGACTCCCGCCCTCGTTGGGGAACAGGTGCCGGAGGTGTTCGGGCGGAGTTCACCGGGCGTTCGCCCCGGCGCGCTCACGAGGGCCCGAAATGCCGTTTCCGGAGGTCGGAGGGTGTTCCGGAATGGGCTGGAATGCAGGGGATACGGGGGTGGAGCGCCCGGCGCCGTCGGCCTCGCGCAGCAGGCCCCCGGTGCGTGGCGGACAGTTCGTGTTCTGTTCATCTCCGAGGCGGCCTCCCCGCCAAGGGGGCTGACCTAGCATGACGGCATGGATAACCGCAAACGCACTGAGTCCAATCCCCCCGAGAATCCCCGTTTCACCAAGCGCGTCTGGATGTGCTCCGGTATCGGCGGCGTCGTCGGCGCTGTGGTCGGCTTCGTCTTCTTCGATCCGCTCCTCGTGATCCCGAGTGCCATGTTCGGCTTCTTCCTCGGCATGGCCGTCGGCTTCGCGTGGCCTGCCCCGAAGCGGTAGGCACCCGGGCCTGATCCCTCCACCGCCCGATGGTCGGTATGTGAGCCGGCTTCCGGGCCGTGTCCGCCGCGGGTCCCAGCGGCCGGTCAGATCTGCAACGCTCCTCCGCTCGTCGTGACGTCGATGAGCTGATCGGCTCATCCGCTGTGAAAGGCCGCGCCACCATGAAAGCACCGTCCACGAGTTCCCTGCGTTTCCTGTGGAAACTCATTCGCCCGAACATCCGCTCGCTCGTCCCGGGCATCGTGCTGTCCGTCGTCGCGACCTTCCTCTCCCTCCTGCAACCGCTGCTCACCGGGCAGGTGCTCGAATCCCTCGGCAGCATGACCGATCTCATGCGCACGGTGGCGATGCTCGTCGGAGTCCTCTTCGGAGCGGTGGTCCTCACCTACCTCGGCTCGCTGCTGACCCTGCGGGGGACCGAGAACGCCGTGGCGGTGTCGCGGATCTCGGTCGTCCGCGCTGCGCTCGGACTGGGGCCTGCGGAGATGCGCCTGCGGAACCCGGGGGTCGTGATGTCCCACGTCACCTCCGACTCTGCGATGCTGCGGACGATCGCATCGCAGTTCGCGGTGCAGATCCTCACCTCGACCATCACCGTCACCGGGTCTCTGCTCATCATGCTGAGTCTCAATCCCTTCCTCCTCACCGTCACCGTGTGCGGGGTCATCCTGCCGGCGGGCGCGCTCCTGCTCACGATGCCGAAGGTCACCGAGTGGAGCAGGCGGACCCAGGAGTCGATGGCGGACCTCAACAAGGAGATGGAGCGCTCCTTCGGCAACTTCTCCATGGTCAAGGCACACACCGCCGAGGATCAGGAGGACGCGCGGCTCACCGAATCGATCGAAGTGGTGGCCGATCGGAGTCGGCGCTCGGCCCAATGGCGCTCGCTCAATACCTCGCTGGCGCTGCTGACCATGAACTGCTCCTATCTGCTCGTTCTCGTCGGCGGGGGGATGGAGGTCCTCAACGATCGGCTGACCGTCCCGCAGCTCATCACCTTTCTCATGTACGCGGCGCAGATGGCGGCACCGATCATTTCGCTCGCCACCGCCATCGCCGCATTCAGTTCCGCTGCGGCGTCCCTGGAGCGGCTCGCCGAAACCGGCGGCTGGCGCCAGGAGCGCACCGGCGGTCAGCCGGCGCCCGCCGAGTTCTCGGGTCCGGTCGCCCGCCTCACCGGAGTGGAGTACTCGCCACCGAAATCGGAGCGCACGATCTTCGACGGACTCGACGTCGACATCCCGCGGACCGGGTTCACGGCCGTCGTGGGCGCATCAGGGTCCGGGAAATCGACCCTGCTCAATCTCCTCGTCGGATTCGTCGAGCCCGATCAGGGAGAGATCGACGTCGAGGGCATGCCGGTCACATCATGGGATCTCCATGAGCTGCGTCACCGTGTCGCCCTCGTGGAGCAGGAAGCCGGGCTGATGGAGGGGACGGTCCGGGAGAACCTGCTCTACGGTTGGAGCAACCCGGAGGACGTCGCCGACGAGTCCCTCATCGAGGTGCTCGATGCCGTCGGCCTCAAGGATCAGCACGTCGAGCCGTCCGACGACGTGGGGTACCGGGGCAGCGCGCTCTCCGGTGGCCAGCGCCAACGACTGGCCATCGCCCGAGGCCTGCTGCGCGGGCCCTCGCTTCTGCTCCTCGACGAAAGCACCGCAGCACTCGACAGCGAAGCAGAGCGGTCGATCTGCATGATGCTGCGCAAGCTGGGTACGCGCATCTCCGTCGTCATGGTGGCTCATCGTCCCTCCGCCTTCACCCTCGCCGACCGCAGCATCGTGCTCGAGAACGGCAGGGTCAGTGCTTTCGCTCCCCATGACGAGCTCATGGAGACCAGTGACCTCTATCGCACGCTCGTGAGCGATTCGCACGACTCCGTCGCCGGTCGATGAGACCGTCCACGGTGCCACCCCTGATGAAGGATCCGACCATGACAAGGATTCACTCCTGGGCACACACTGCTCAGCGGTGCGCTGCCCCGCGCTGCGGAGTCGCCTGGCACACCGGTGCTCCTGACACGGATGGCGGAGTAACGTGACGACCGCGATCGTCGTCGGCAGCGGCCCGAACGGTCTCGCGGCCGCACTCACGCTTGCGAAGAGCGGCCTCGAGGTCACCGTCCTCGAGGCCGCCGGGACTCCGGGCGGAGGCGCCCGTTCGGTCGAGATGACGCTTCCGGGACTGCTCCACGATGAGTGCTCCGGCTTCCATCCGCTGGCCATCGACAACGCCTTCAGCCGTTCGGTCGACCTCGCGGCCCATGGTCTTGCATGGGAGTGGCCGGAGGTCCAGTACGCGCACCCGCTCGAGAACGGTGCCGGGGCGGCTGCGGTGCGCGACGTCACCGCGACCGCCCGGGCGCTGTTCGACGACGGGAGGGCGTGGGCTCGGGTGTTCGGCGCCTCGGCCGGCGACTTCCGCGCCCTCTCCGACGACGTGCTCGGCCCGATGCTCCGACTGCCGGGGAATCCGATGGTGCTCGCCCGGTTGGGAACCTCCGCGGGCCTCCCGGCCTCGATGCTCGCCCGGCGGTGGGCGAGCACGGAGGCCAGGGCGCTGTTCGCCGGAGTCGCAGCCCATGCGTTCCGTCCCTTCGACTCGATCGCTTCGTCCGCCATCGGCGTGGTGCTCGGAACTGCGGCGCATGTCAGTGGTTGGCCGGTGGCTCGGGGCGGGAGCCGCTCGATCGTCGATGCCATGATCCGCGCGCTGGACGAACGTGGGGGCAGGGTGGAGACGGGGATCCGGGTATCGTCGCTGTCGGAGCTTCCGCCGGCTGACGTCGTCATGCTCGACACGAGCCCTGCGGCGGCCGCGGCCATCGCAGGGGAGCGGATGCCCGGCAGGATCGCCCGAGCATATCGGTGGTTCTCGCACGGGCCCGGAGCGTTCACCGCGAGCTTCGCAGTCGAGGGTGGGATTCCGTGGGCGTTCGAGCCTGCAGCCCGCGCCGGAACGGTCCACCTGGGAGGCACCTTCGAGGAGATCGCTGCTGCGGAGAGTGCGGTCCATCGCGGACGGATGCCGGAGAGGCCGTTCGTCCTTCTCGGCCAGCAGCATCTGGCAGATCCGGGTCGATCGTCCGGCTCAGCTGTGCCGATCGATGCGTATGCGCACGTGCCTGCCGGGTTCGACGGGGACGCACTGCCTGCGCTCGTCGCGCAGATCGAGCGGTTCGCCCCGGGCTTCAGGGAGCGGATTCTCGCCACGGAGGTGAGATCGACCACCGCGCTCGAGGCCGGCAACCCGAACATCGTCCGCGGCGACATCGTCGGCGGGGCGAACTCCGCATTCCAGCTCGTGTTCCGTCCGCGGCCGGCGATCGACCCGTACTCGACCGGCATCCCGGGCGTCTATCTCTGCTCGGCGGGGACACCGCCCGGAGCAGGTGCCCACGGGATGTGCGGCTTCAACGCTGCGCTGTCCGCCCTGTCGCACCTCTAGCTCATGCAGACGCCTGTTGTGCCGCTCGGGCTCCACAGTCCGTCCCGGGGGCCCGTCGTCGGCGCGCCGCGGCGATCATCCGAGGAGTACGGTGAGCGTGCCGGCGAGGAGGCCGAGCCCCACCGCGACGAGCGAGCTCCACCGCAGCGAGCGGAGGCGCGCGCGGATGATGCCGCGGAGCGCGAACTCCTCGTCGATGTCGACCCCGGCGACCGAGGCGCGCGAATCCGCCCGCACGTCGAGGACCATGTGACGGGGCGCATCTACGTCGAGGCGCACCGGGATCACCGCTCCGCGGGCGAGCATCCGCGCGTCGAGGGGGTCGAGCCGCCAGCTCACCCGGGTGCCCAGCCGCGCACCGTGGCGCCGGCGCGCGTCGAGTGCGACGTGGACGAGGCTGCGCGATCCGTGCGGCTCGACCCGCACCCGCCGGACCCGCGCGAGCGCTGACTCGCCCGCCCGCAGGAGAGCCTCGGCCCGGGCCCGCGGCACCGTGATGGTCCGTCCGGCGAGGGTGCCGGCGACGAGGAGGGCGGAGGCGGCGGCGACGAGGACCGCGGGCCAGGCGAGGGCGAGCACGCGGATCCCGGTCGAGGCCCCGACGAGAGCGCGCACGGAGCCGGTGGCGGCGAGGGCCGCGGCCGCGGTGAGGAGGATGCCGGAGCCCAGGCCGACGCAGAACCACAGCGCCGCGCGGCCCAGAGGCGCTTCGCGACGACGGGAAGCCGGTGACCCGGTGCTGCGATGGAGGACTGCGGGCACGGCGGACACGCTAGGCGGCCAGGGCGAACGCTCCCGGTGGAGCAGGAGAACGCGCGGCGTCCGGAGCATGAACGCCGCACGCGCGGAGCGGCGCGGGAGGTCCTCTACACTGGATCGGTGATGTCAGGCAGCAGCGATCCCGAACTCCCGACCGATCCCGCTGACCGCGACCCCGCGCCGGTCGGTGCGGAGTCCGGGGCGGAGCCCGTCGACCCGATTCTCACCCGCGAGGAGCTCCGCGCCTCCGGCACCTGGATGTTCGCCCGCGGACTGCTCGGCTTCGCCTTTGGGATGGCGACGGTGTTCTGGCCGCGCGACGTCATCACCGACGCCCGGCAGCTCACGCTCGGCGTGCAGACCGTCGACTGGGTGATGATGGGCTATCTCGTGCTCTCCGCCTGCCTGCTCGTTCCGGCGGCACGTTCCGCTCCGCAGCCGGTGCGCACCGCGCTGCTCGGCCAGGCGGTGGTCGTCGTCCCGGCCCTCGTGTTCCTCCTCATCGCCGACACCCCGCCCCAGCTCCGCGCCGCGGTGTGCATCTGGGCGCTGCTCCACGGCGCGCTCGAGCTGTGGATCTTCCGGACCATGCGCTCCGCCCCGATGGCCTCCGACCATCTCATCGCGGCAGCCTGCCACCTGCTCCTCGGCGTGATCCTCGCGTTCGGCGACGACATGGGCGCCCTGACGATCTTCGGCTTCACCGGAGCCGCGGTCGTCATCGCCTCGGTACTCTATATGGTGGGCGGACACTCCCGGAGATCCCGCGCCCGCGCCTGACGCGCCGCGACCGCCCCCCCACTTCCTCCCCATCGCGCCCGGAACCGGGCGCCGAACCCCAGCGCCCTGCCATCCACGACGTGAGAAGAGCCCCATGACCGTCATCACCTCAGGACTCGACACCTGGGACCCCGCCGCACCGACCGCGGGACCGCTCGGCGACCTCGCCGAGGCGATGCGCACCCTTGACGCCGACCTCTTCACCGCGATCGGCCTCATCGCCCGCACCCCGCGGCTCCTCGTCGCCACCGACTACGACGGCACGATCGCGCCGATCGTCGATCGCCCCACGCACGCCTTCCCGCTGCCGATCTCGCTCGTGAGCATGCGGGCGCTCGCCGCACTTCCGGAGACCGACGTCGCCGTGATCTCCGGGCGCTCGCTGCGCGACCTCGCGGCGATGTCGCGCCTGCCCCGTGAGGTCACCCTCGTCGGCTCGCACGGTTCCGAGACCGACATCGACGCCGTCGACGCGCTGTCCGCCGCCGAACGGGACGCCCTCCGCCGCCTCCGGCGCGCCGTCGCCGAGCTGTCCGCGGAGCTCCCGGAGCTCGAGGTCGAGACCAAGCCCACCGGTTCGGCGATCCACCTGCGCGGCCTCCCCGTCGACGCGCGAGCCGTGGCCGAGGCGGCGGTCGGCCGGATCGCCCGCGACCCGGAGATCACCCTCGTCCGGGGCAAGGAGGTCGCCGACCTCAGCGTCGTCACCACCTCGAAGGGGGACGCCCTTCGCGAACTCCGCGCGCGCCTCGATTCCGGGGCGGTGCTCTACATCGGCGACGACATCTCCGACGAGCTCGCGCTCGCCACCCTCGGCTCGGGCGACCTCGGGATCAAGGTCGCCGCGGCCGCACCCGCCGGCGGCGGGCCCACCGCCGACCTCGCGCCGCTCGAGACCGCGGCGCGGTTCGCGGTGCCGGATCCGGAGACCGTCGCGCTCATCCTCACGAGCATCTTCGAGCTCCGCCGCGCGTGGCTGTTCGGCAAGGACGCGGTGCCGATCGAGCGTCACACGGTGCTCGCCAACGGGCAGTCGACCGCGCTCGTCGACCCGACCGGCCGGATCTGCTGGATGCCGCACCCGCTGCCGCACTCCGCCTCGATGTTCTCCGAGATCCTCGGTTCCGACGCCGCGGGGTACTTCTCCGTGGGCGCCGCGACCGGCGCCAAGCCGCTGACCCAGCGCTACCAGGACCACACGACGCTCGTCGAGACGCGGTGGGCCGGACTCACCGCGCGCGACTACCTCGCCCCGGTGCCCGAGGACAGCCAGGACACCGTGCTCGTCCGCGTCCTCACCGGGGACGCCGAGGCGGAGATCCGGTTCGCCCCGCGCCCGGACTTCGGCGCCTACCCCACCCGCCTCGAGCGCGTGGGCGACGGCGTGCGGGTGCTCGGCACCTCCGAGCCGATCATGCTCCACGCCCGCGGGGTCGAGTTCGAGATCGTGTCCGAGAACGGCTCGGACACTGCGGTGGCCCGGGTGCGCCCGAGCGACCGGCCCAAGGAGAAGGTCGTGCTCGCCCTCGTGTGCGGCGGCTACTTCGAGGACACCGACTACCTCCTCGACGGCGGGGAGGAGCTCATCCGGCGCCGGGCCACGGGATACTGGCGCAACTGGGTGAACAGCCTCGACCTCCCGGCGCTCAAGCGCGAGGAGGTGTCGCGCTCGGCGATCACCCTCCGCGCGATGTGCCACGAGCCCACCGGCGGCGTCCTCGCCGCGGCCACCTCGTCGCTGCCCGAGGGGATCGGCGGCATCCGCAACTGGGACTACCGCTACTGCTGGCTGCGCGATGGGTCGATGACCGTGCGCACCCTCATCGACCTCGGCTCGACCGCCGAGGCGGAGGGCTTCCTCGCGTGGCTCGCGGGCATCCTCGCCGACGCCGCCGGTCCCGAGCAGCTCCACCCGCTCTACGCGGTCGACGGCTCCGCGCTCACCACCGAGGCCGTGCTCGAGCACCTGCCCGGGTACGCCGGCTCGCGGCCGGTGCGCGTGGGCAACGCCGCCGAGCACCAGGTCCAGCTCGACGTGTTCGGACCCGTCACCGAGCTCCTGCGCGATCTCGCCTTCACCCTCGAGGACCTGTCGGACGAGAACTGGCGGCTCACCTGCGAGATGGTCACCGCGGTCGAGCGCCGCTGGCATGAGGCCGACCACGGCATCTGGGAGGCCCGCCGCGAGCCCAAGCACAACGTCTACACCAAGGTCATGTGCTGGGTGACCGTCGACCGGGCGATCGAGATCGCCGAGCACTTCGGGCGGACCATGCCCGGGGCCTGGCGCCAGCTCCGCGAGACCATCGCCGACGACGTCATCACCCGCGGCTGGAACGCCGAGGTCGGCGCCTACACCGTGGCCTACGGCGAGGACGACCTCGACGCGGCCTGCCTGTTCGTCGGCCTGTCCGGCCTGCTCGCCCCGGACGATCCGCGCTTCGCCGCGACCGTCGACGCGATCGAGCGGGACCTGCGGGTCGGCCCCACGGTGTTCCGCTACCACTACGACGACGGCCTGCCCGGGCTCGAGGGCGGCTTCCACATCTGCACGACCTGGCTCATCGAGGCGTTCATCCTCGTCGGGCGGCTCGACGATGCGCGCGACCTGTTCCGGCGCCTCGACGACCTCATGGGGCCCACCGGGCTGTTCCCCGAGGAGTACGATCCCGCCTCGGAGACGCACCTCGGGAACCACCCGCAGGCGTACTCGCACCTCGGCTATATCCGGGTCGCGCGGATGCTCGACGACCTCGCCGGCGTGCCGGACCCCGCGAGCGGCCACACCGACGGCCCGGAGGATCCGGACGACACGGGTGCCGCAGGGTCCGCGGGGTCCGCGGACACCTCGGGCGCCTCGAGCACGTCAGTTTCCTCGGGCGCCACGAGAACCGCGGACTGAGACCGCGCCCCGCTGCGCTTCGACCACCTCGGGCGCCGGGGCACCGCCCTCCGCACCTCGACCACCTCGAGTGCCGGGGCACCACCGCACCTCGGGAGCGCCGGGGCTGCGGTCCGCCTCACCGTACTGCGCGGTATCTGCCCATCCACGCGTTATTGCGCGCAGATCACGGGATACCGCGGCGTACGGCTGGGAGCACGCGGGCTCAGCCGGCACTCAGGCCTGTGCGGCCGGGGACTCGGGCCGAGGGTCGTGCTCGGGCAGGAAGACCTCGGTCCGTGCGCCGCCGGCCGGCCCGTTGCTGAACGCGATCCGCATCCCGAGCAGCCGCGCCTGCCCCTGGGCGATGACGAGGCCGAGGCCCATCCCGCCGCCGCCGGCGGACACGAAGCGCGTGGGTCCGGTGGCGATGATGTCCGCCGGATAGCCGGGTCCGTGGTCCTCGACGATGACGGCGTGCGGCGTCGTCGTGACGATGATCGGGTCCGCGCCGTGCTTCGTGGCGTTGACGATGAGGTTGGACACGATGCGCTCGAACCGGCGCTGATCGGTGATCACCGTGCGCCCCTCGGAGGCGTAGTTGACCTCGATCTCGTGGCCGGTGGTGACCCCGGAGGCGCCGAGCGTCGTGATGAGGGAGCGGATCGAGGAGTCGAGCGACATCGTCGTGAAGTCCGGGGTGGCGCGTCCCGCGTCGAGCCGGGACACCTCGAGGAGGTCCTCGACGAGCACTTGGAGGCGAGCCACCCGGTCGCGCACGAGCTCGGCCGGCCGTGACTGCTCCTCGAGGAGGTTCGCGGCGTTGACGAGCCCGGTGAGCGGGGTGCGCATCTCGTGGGCGAGGT
>ERZ501033.36-NODE-36-length-30135-cov-5.440658_pt1 | contig 30135 bp, 21 predicted proteins | sample MGYA00248844_ERZ501033 | MGnify/ENA primary metagenome ERZ501033 (study PRJEB25958, sample SAMN03398539) | human skin metagenome | study: EMG produced TPA metagenomics assembly of the Human Skin Microbiome Metagenome (human skin metagenome) data set.
AGGGCTATGTTCCGGTGCCGTTCCAGGCACCCGCCCAGACGGGGTCCTACTCCCTGGGGCTGCGGGTCCCGGATCCGGACAGCGACTCCACCAGCGCGGATCTGACCAAGCCGGCCTACAGCGTGCGCCTGGCCAATGACGGCATCTGGGATTCCGAGACCGGCGTCAACGACCTGGGGATGCAGCTCACGGTCGAGTGAGGCTCTCGGTGCTGCGCACGGCGCCGAGGGCCGCCGCACGACCGGCTCGCGTGGCCCCGATGGTCGAGGCCGAGGAGCCGTAGCCCACCAGGAACAGCCCGGGCTCCCCGGACACCGAGACGCCGTCCTCCTCCATCTGCACGCCGCCGCCGGGCTGACGCAGTCGCAGCGGCGCCAGGTGATCGAGCACGGCGCGGAAGCCGGTGGCCCACAGCACGGCGTCCACCGGGGTCTCCCAAGCGCGCGGGCCATCTGCCTCAGCCTGGCGACCGGGCAGCGCGGCTGCGGTCCGCATGGTCCGCCGGAGGATCTCGTCTCCGACCTCGCCCTGGGAGGGCACCCCGAGACCGTCGGGCCCGGGCCCATCGAGCACCGCCCCCGTCTCCGTGAGCCGCAGCAGCCGGCCCCGGGAGATCAGCGTGCCGTCGTCGATGCCCTGCTGGTACTGCTCGGTCAGCGGCAGGCCCGTGGCGGCCACGACCGACAGCGGCGGCAGACCGGTCGTGGTGCGAGCGGAGACCGAGGCCTCCACATCAGCGCCCCACGACTTGTCGAAGAAGCGGTCGGTCCAGTCCGGTTCCCGACGCGTGCTCCACGTCGTGTGCGTCCCGGCGGCCTCGAGCTGCAGCAGGAACTGCAGTGCCGAGGTGCCGCCGCCGACCACGAGCACGCGCTGGCCGGCGAACTCCTCCGCTGCCGTGAAATCGCGGGTGTGCAGCTGGCGCCCGGCGAACTCCCGCATTCCGGGGTAGACGGGCCAATGCGGTCGGTTCCAGGTCCCGGTCGCGCTGATCACCGCGTGCGCTCGCCGCACCGAGCCGTCCGAGGCGGTGACGCGGAACAGGCCGTCGTCGTCGCGCTCCACCGCGGTCGCTGCAGTCGGGCGCACGACGGGCAGTCCGAGCTCGCGCTCGTACGCCGCGTAGTAGCGGGAGACCACGCGGCTGGCCGGCTCGGTCGGATCGGGGTCGCCCAGCGGGAAGCCGGGCAGGTCGTGGATGCCGTGGGCGGCGTCGAAGGTCAGCGAGTCCCAGCGATGCCGCCAGGCGCCGCCGGGTCCGTCGTTGCCGTCGAGCACCACGAACTCCCGCCACGGCTGCAGCCCCTTGCGCAGCAGGTTCGCCGCCGCGCTGAGCCCGGCCTGGCCAGCGCCGATCACGAGGACGCGCAGGGGAGCGCCTTCGGCCTGTACCGAAGTAGATGATGTGTTTACAATCAGGAAAGCGCACAGAAGGGGTGAGCTATTCCCCCGAGGCGTGCGCGGGGATCACAGGGCGGAGATGCACACCTGCGCAGACGCAGCGGCAGGGCTGCTGCCTGCGGGCGAGGACGTGCCGTCGGCCCAGGCCAGGAAGTCGTCGAACGCGATGATCGGCTTGCCGTACTGCGCGGCCTTCTTCGCCTTGCCGGACTGGGTGCCGAGCTCGGCGACCACCAGGGCGTCACACCGGGTCTTGGTGACGTTCGCGACCGGCGCCAGCCCGTGGGAGGCGGCGAGGATCTCGACCTCGAAGCGCTGCAGCTCCCGCCCTTGTGCGTCGTGGGCCGTGCCTGTGAAGCAGACGCGGGCACCGGGCGAGAGGACCTGGGACAGCTCGGCCTCGGGGGCGCCGTCGTCGTCCAGGATCGCGGTGCCGAGCTGGTCCTCGACCTCGTGGAGGATCCCGCGAGCCGTGGGGCTCAGCGCGGCGCGCCCGGCGGCAGCCCGCAGCGCCTCGGTCAGCGCCGCCGCACGGTCCTCGTCCGACGCATCCAGGCCGGGGGCGTGCACGAGCAGCTCGACGCCCTCGTCACCGCGCGGCATCAGGTAACCGGGGCGGTCGTCGATCGCGGGGAACGGCTCCTCGCCGGTCAGGCCGCGCCGGGCGGCGATGTCCCGGGCAGCCAGTGCTCGCTCCAGCGCAGTCGGGGCGCTCAGCCGCGTGCGGTCCTCCCAGGTCAGGGAGCCGTCGTCGAGCTCGGTGCCCAGCGGCATGCGGGTCACGTGCTGGTTGCGCTTGAGCTCGAAGTCGATGCGGCTCAGCGCCTGATCCACGTGCAGCCCGATGGGGGTCCGCTCGCTGAGCAGCGGAGCCAGCGCCGCCCAGGCCTGCTCGAGCAGGGGTGCCAGCTCCACGTCGGCGGCGGTGATGCCGTAGTCGGTGCGCGCGGAGCCCAGGTCGCGGGTGGGGTTCACGAGCGTAGAGGCCTGCTGGCCGTCGTCGGTGACCACGGCCAGCTCGATCGGGCGCGGCTTCCAGCGCGAGCCCTCATCGCCCACCCAGCACACGCCGAGGTAGACGCTGCCGCGGGTCTGCAGCGCCGGTGCCTGGGAGCGCAGGAAGCGGCGCACCCGCTGATCCACGCGCAGGTCCTTGGGCAGCACGTCGCGGGTGAGGACCATGCCGTCGAGGGAGCGGCAGCGGCTCAGCGCCACGTAGAGCTGCCCGTCGGCGAAGGTGCCTCCGGTCAGGTCCACCACCACGCGGTCCAGGGTCTGGCCCTGGCTCTTGTGGATCGTGATCGCCCAGGCCAGGCGGAACGGCAGCTGGGAGAAGGTGCCTACGACCTCGTGCGTGAGCTGCCCGCCCGCCACCGACGGCCGGGTCACCTCCCACAGGTGCCGCTCCACGGTGGCACGCGAGCCGTCGGGCAGCTCGACGACGACGTAGGGCTCGCCGTCGTCGTCGAACAGGGTCTCGGTGATCTTGGCCAGGGTGCCGTTGACCCAGAGGTCGGCCGGATCATTGGTCAGCAGCATGATCTGGGCGCCTGCCTTGTACTCGAGCACGTCCTCGGCCGGACGCTCCATGCCGTCGAGATCGCCGGTGATCCGTGCGGTGGAGAAGGCGGAGTGGGCCGGGAGCCGTTCGAGCATCCGTCGGTTGCGCGCCCCGGCGATGCGGTTGGTCGTGGCCAGGGTCAGCCAGAACTCGTCCAGCGGCGGCTCGAACTCGGGGTCGGTGTGCCGGTTGAGCTCGGTGCGGGCCTCCTCGAGCAGGCCGCCGTCGCGCACGGCGTTGAGGATCTCGACCATGCGGGTGTCGTTGAGCTGGCGGAAGACCGTGGTCAGCTCCACGACCGCGAACGACGACGCCGCGTACTGATGTCCCGAGAAGAAGAAGGGAGACTCGTAGTAGGTCTGGAAGTGCTCGCGCTCGTGCTCGGTCACCACCGGGGGCAGCTGATGCAGATCGCCGACCAGCACGAGCTGAACGCCGCCGTACGGGGTGCCCGGCTTGGGTCCGAACTGCTCGAGCGCCAGCACCAGGCAGTCGAAGAGATCGGCGCGGACCATGGAGATCTCGTCGATCACCAGGGTGTCCAGGGCCTTCAGCGTCTTCATGAACCGCCCGGGTCGATAGTCGCCGGAGCGCACCTGCTCGGGGGTGATGCCCGCAGGGAAGGAGAACAGTCGGTGCAGGGTGTACCCGCCCACGTTCAGCGCGGCGATCCCCGTGGGTGCGGCCACCACCACGGAGCGGGAGGTGCTCTCCAGGAACGTGCGGATCAGCGTGGACTTGCCCGTGCCGGCGCGGCCGGTGAGGAAGACGGGGACGCCGGCATGCAGCTTCTCCAGGGCGTCGGAGAACTCGGCGGTGAGGGTGAGGGCGGTCATGGCAACCATGCTCTCAGCTGCAACATGCCGCGGCGGTCATCAGGCCTTCCGCCGACCAGGATGTTCTGGGATGCGTTGGCGCAAGGTGGATTTCGCGTTCACCCACGCTTCCGCATCTGCCGAGACCCACTTCGCCAGGTCAAGGGCGGACGTCAGATCACGCTGCAGATTTCTGCGGTGTATCGGCTCATGGTGAGCTGCGCGATTACGGACGAACGTGAGGCTCTTCATCCGCCCGGCGACCTCTCTCTGCCGTTGCCAGAGATCCTTGGAGCCGTTCTCGAAGGCCCTGTGTGTCGCTGGAACCCAGAGCGAGGTCAAGTATCTGGACTCGACGAGGAAGCGCCAGAAGCCGAGACTGAGCTCGGCAATCACTTTGCCGTGGATCTCGGGGTCTTTGCCGTGGCGGGTTGCCCGCTGGCGGGCCTTGGAAACGTCCAAACTGGCGCGATTATCGAGAGGAGCCAGGTCGAACCAGCTGATTCCTGGGCGCTTCTTCTGCGCCCATTCCGCAAGTGCGGCGTCAATGGCATTCCTGATGATCACTTCGACCATCGAGGTGAGCTCCAGCACCGATGCAGAAGCAGACATGTTCCACTCGTACAGCTTGAACGCTCGCTGATTGCTGCCGTCAGTGTCTGCGAAATAGGAGGAGAGCCGCTCGTTGGTCAGGAGTCGGCGCAGCTCGCCGTAGTCCCACTCACGGGACGGTGGCGCGGGTGGATGAGGCGTTGACATCGCTCTCTCCTGCGGTAGAGTTTTCCGCGAAGACCCCGGAACGATCACTGGCCGTTGGCCACATCGCCGGGGTTACTTTTATGCGCGACACCGCGACTAGGCTCACGGCCTTCTGGCGCTGCGCGTGAAGGAGTCAGCGTGTGCCTAGTCGCGGTGTCAGTGCGATGCGGGCAACACGCCGAGCCCGCGCCGACGCGAGACGACACTCTGGCCGATGATGTCGCATCCTGCCTGCCGTGGAGTGACGTGCTCTACTGCCCGATGCAGGCCAGTATCGTCCTGACAGTGGCGTCTGACAGGCTCGACGCCCTCACTGATACGACACGAACCACGGCTTGGGGTCGTTGTCGAAGGTCTCCTCCGGGGTCCAGGTGGGGGTGTCCTCGTCGTAGAAGTTCTTCCAGGCCATGCGCATGCCCTCCGGGAGGTCCTTCTTCAGCGCCTCCCACGTGCCCAGCTTCAGATCACGGGTGCCGTGGCCGTCGGCGTGGACGACCATGGCGACCTCCGGCACGGAGGCGTCGATGGCCTCGCGGTCCGGGAGCATGTCCACGGAGAACTGGTGCAGGATCAGCACCTTCTGCGGAAGCTCGTCCTCCTGCACGATGCCGGCGAGCCACTGGGCGACCTCGTTGACCTCGGAGGCCTCCACCGAACCGACCTGCACCATGTGCTGCCCTCCGGGCTGCAGCCGCCACTCGGGATCCAGGGCCAGGCCCACATGGGGCTCGCGCAGCAGGTCCTCGTAGCGCTTGGCCTGAGTCAGGAAGTCTGTGGAGCCGGGCTGCAGATCCAGCACGCAGTAGACGCCTGCCTCGCCGGCGGCGTCGATCCACGGGCGCAGCGTCTGCGGATCGAGCTCGTTGGAGTAGTCGCCGTCGGGCCCGGCCTCGGAGGAGGCGACGGTCGCGATGATCTCGAAGGCCGGGATGACCGGTTCCTCGGAGAACGGCTCGTACTCCTTGGCCAGCTCCTGCACGCGGGTGATGGACGCGTCGACGTCCTGCTCGCCCAGGCAGCCCAGCCCTGGGATGCCCGGGGAGCCGTAGAGGGCGATCATGCGCCGGCCGGGGAAGACCTCGGTGCCGCCGCCGGGCAGCTCGACCGGCTCCGGCGTCGACGACGCGCTGCCGCCCGTGGCCTCGGAGCCGCCCTGGCCGTCGTCGTCCTGCGAGCCGCAGGCGGCCAGGCTCAGCACCGCCGCGGCGGCGCCGCTCAGGAAGACGGATCGGGGGAGTCGGGCGCTGCTCATGGGGGTGAGCTCCTCTGCGGGAAGACATCGGGAAGAGCCCTCACCCTAAGCTCACTGAGCATGAGGAGCCCTCAGGGTTGCCCGGGGTTTCTCGTGGTCCCGGGCGCTCAAGCCACGGGGATCTGCCCCGTGGGCGGCGACGGGGTCCGACCTGCGCCGCGACCGTGGACGAGCCAGTAGTACGCGACGGCGACCAGCAGCACACCGGCTGCGCACAGGTACATCCCGCGGTAGCCGAGAGCGGGCACCACAGAGCCGAGGACAGCGGGCCCGACGGTCGCGCCGAGGTCCATGCACAGGAAGAAGGTCGCCGTTGTCAGTCCCACGCGAGCGATCGGGGCGACCTTGACGGCCGCCGCCTGGGCCGCGGTGATGATCGCGCCGAAGGAGCAGCCCAGCATGGCCCCGGCCGCCAGCAGCATCCATCCGGAGCTCGCGAAGGCCAGCATGACCAGGGTCGCCGAGAACAGCACCAGCGCCGGAGGGATCACGCTGTTGTCGCCGCGCCGGTCCTGCCGCCTGCCCAGGTACGGGCGCGTGAGGACGATGGCGATCGCGTACACGACGAAGAAGGCCGCGGCCGAGCTCACCAGATCCAGCTCCACGGCGTAGGCGTTGAGGTAGGTCAGGATCGTGGAGTAGGCCATGCCCGCGAAGACCATGAGCCCGGATATGGGGAGGGCGCGCGTCTCGATGATCGACGACAGCCGCCACTGCCGTGCCGAGCGGCGCTGGGCCTGAGTGAGCTCGACCTCGGGGACGCGCAGCACGAGCACCACGATCAGGGCCAGGCCCGCCACCGCGGAGACGAGCACGAAGAGGCTCCCGTAGCCGATCGAGCGCGAGAGCCACACGCCCAGGGCGGGGCCCAGAGCTGTGGCCAGGGTGGTCGACAGGCCGAAGTACCCCGTGGCCTCACCGCGGCGCCGAGGCGGGATGACGCCCTGGACCGCCGCCGGGGCGATCGTGGTCACGGCGGCGAAGGCGATGCCGTTGACGAAGCGCACGGCCAGCAGCCCGGCCATCCCGGTGTCCGGCAGATAGGCCGTGGAGATCAGCGTGAACAGGACCATGGCCGTGACCAGGACGCGCCGCCGTCCGATGAGCTCCATGTACTTGCCCGTGAGCAGCCGGGCGATCACCGCGCCGACGGTGAACGACGACGTCGTCAGCCCGGCCTCGGCCTGACCGGCCGAGAAGCGGTCCATCGCGTAGGCGGCCGAGATGGTGGTCACGAGGTAGAACTGGATGGACACCAGGAACTGGACCAGCCACAGCAGCACGAACCGGGTGCTCAGGATCCGCTGCGACAGGTCCTTGGACGCCTCTGGGGCCGGGCGCTGAAGCAGCGGGATCTGCCCGGTGACGGGCTGGTCGTAGCGCAGCGGCTCGACCTCGGGCTCGTCGGGCTGCGCGTCCTCGTGGGGATCGCCGGGGTCGTCCTGCGGGGCGGGAGGCGTCGTCATATGGCTGCGGGGACTCCGTTCGGGGCAGGCGGCGACCGTGATGGCTGGGGCTCGACCATTGTGCCCCGCCCGCAGCGGCTTGCCTCGCGATCTGCGACGTCGCACCGCGCCGGTAGCATGGCCTGGTCGCGCGGCCCCTGTACGGTCGCGTCCCTCGAACCGAAAGGCTGCAGCAGCTCATGAGCGAGTCCGTGTCCCAGAACCCCTCCGCGCAGGATCCCAGCGCCGGCGGGATCACCGTCACCGTGGACGGACAGCAGCAGCAGGTCGCCACCGGCACCACCGCCGCCGACCTCTACCAGGGCCAGCGGGAGGTCGTCGTCGCCCGGATCGACGGCACCCTGCGCGATCTGGCCACGCCCCTGGCCGACGGACAGTCGGTCGAGCGCGTGCTGATCTCGGACCCGGAGGGCCTGGAGGTCCTGCGTCACTCGACCGCCCACGTGATGGCCCAGGCGGTGCAGGAGCTCAAGCAGGAGGCCAAGCTCGGCATCGGCCCGTACATCACGGACGGGTTCTACTTCGACTTCGACGTCGACGAGGCCTTCACCCCGGAGGATCTCAAGGCGCTGGAGAAGCGCATGCAGAAGATCGTGAACTCCACGCAGAGCTTCCGCCGGCGCTCCGTGACCCACGATGAGGCCGTCGCGGAGATGGCCGATGAGCCCTACAAGCTCGAGCTGATCGGACTGGCCCAGGGCCCCGGCTCCGGTGCGGAGGTCGCGGCCACGGAGGGCGCCTCGCAGGAGGTGGCCGCTGGCGAGCTGACCATCTACGACAACGTCGACCGCAAGTCCGGCGAGATCGTCTGGAAGGACCTGTGCCGCGGGCCCCACCTGCCGGACACCAAGCTGATCGGCAACGGATTCGCCCTGATGCGCTCGGCTGCCGCCTACTGGCGCGGCTCGGAGAAGAACAAGCAGCTGCAGCGCATCTACGGCACGGCATGGCCCACCAAGGACGAGCTCAAGGCGTACAAGGATCGCCTCGCCGAGGCCGAGCGCCGCGATCACCGCAAGCTGGGCTCCGAGCTGGACCTGTTCTCCTTCCCGGACGAGATCGGCTCCGGCCTGGCCGTGTTCCACCCCAAGGGCGGTCTGATCCGCATGGAGATGGAGAACCTCTCGCGCGAGCAGCACGTCAAGCACGGCTACTCGTTCGTGAACACGCCGCACATCACCAAGTCCACGCTCTACGAGATCTCCGGGCACCTGGGCTTCTACAAGGACGGCATGTTCCCGCCCATGCAGATGGACGAGGAGCGCGACGACGCGGGCAACGTCACCAAGCAGGGCCAGGACTACTACCTGAAGCCCATGAACTGCCCCATGCACAACCTGATCTTCCGCCAGCGCGGCCGCTCCTACCGCGACCTGCCGCTGCGGCTGTTCGAGTTCGGCACGGTGTACCGCAATGAGAAGTCCGGCGTGATCCACGGCCTGACCCGCGCCCGCGGCTTCACGCAGGACGATGCCCACATCTACTGCACGCGCGAGCAGATGCGCGATGAGATCGCCACCACGCTGGACTTCGTGCTGGACCTGCTGCGGGCCTACGGGCTGGACGACTTCTACCTGGAGCTCTCCACGCGCGATCCGCAGAAGTCCATCGGCGACGACGCCACCTGGGAGGAGGCCACCTCCACGCTCGAGGAGGTCGCCACCGCCTCGGGTCTGGAGCTCGTCCCGGATCCGGAGGGCGCGGCGTTCTACGGCCCCAAGATCTCCGTGCAGGCTCGCGATGCCATCGGGCGCACCTGGCAGATGTCCACGATCCAGCTGGACTTCTTCATGCCCGAGCGCTTCGACCTCGAGTACGCGGCCGCCGACGGCTCCCGTCAGCGCCCCGTCATGATCCACCGCGCGCTGTTCGGCTCGATCGAGCGGTTCTTCGGCGTGCTGACCGAGCACTACGCAGGCGCCTTCCCGGCCTGGCTGGCGCCCGAGCAGGTCCGTGCCATCCCGGTAGCCGAGGCCTTCGACGACTACCTGGGCGACGTCGTGGCGAAACTGCGCACCGCCGGGGTGCGCGCCGAGCTCGACTCCTCCTCGGACCGGTTCCCCAAGAAGATCCGCACCGCGTCCAAGGACAAGGTGCCGTTCGTGCTGATCGCAGGCGGCGACGACGCCGAGGCCGGTGCGGTGTCCTTCCGCTTCCGTGACGGCTCGCAGGAGAACGGCGTGCCGGTCGAGGAGGCCGTCGCCCGGATCGCCGCGCACGTGAGCAATCGCGTGAACGACGATCCCGTCCCCTCGGCCGCCGCGGGCGATGAGACGGTCGGGCAGGCTCCCGGCGTGGACGCCGATGCGCCGGGGTCGCAGGGCGCGCAGTCATGAGCACGGGGGAGCAGGGCGCGCGCGTGGGCCAGCACCACTGGGTGCGCCAGGACGATTTCGAGATCCCCGGGGTGCCGGATTCGTTCCAGCGCCTGTGGACCCCGCACCGCCTGGCCTATGTGCGCGGCGAGGACACCTCGGTCGAGACGGTGCCGGGCTGCCCGTTCTGCACGGGCCCCGAGCGCCGGGACAACGAATCCCTGATCGTCTTCCGCGGCGAGCACTGCTTCGTGATCCTCAACCTGTTCCCCTACAACCCCGGCCACCTGCTGGTGTGCCCGTACCGCCACCTGGCGGATCTGACCGAGCTCACCGACGACGAGCTCACCGAGCTCATGCGCCTGACCCGCGACGCTGTCGTGGCAGTGAGCGAGGCCTCGCACCCGAACGCCTTCAACACGGGGCTGAATCTGGGCCAGGCGGCTGGCGGTTCGCTGTCGGATCACCTGCACATGCATGTGGTGCCGCGGTGGATCGGGGACTCCAACTTCCTGCCCGTGACCGCGCACACCAAAGCGATCATGGACACGCTGGGCGGGACCTGGACCGACATCCGGGAGCACTGGCCGGAGCAGGGCACAGCGCCGCGGGCCACGGAGGGCACCGGAACCGCCGGCACGGCCGCGGAGAGCTGATCTCCCCGGCCTCGCGCGCAGCCTTGCAGCGTCCTTCGACTCTGTGCCGCATCCAGTGGCCGAATCCGCACCGTTGAACCATCGACAGGCCGAGTCTTCACCGCTTCCGCGCTGAAACGGTGTCAGATCGGCCTCTGGAGTCGCGACGGGTGCGGAATCGGCCGCTCGATGCCGCTCCGGGGATAGCCGAGTGCACTTAGGCTGAGGGGATCCTCAACGCCGCGGGTTCGCTCTCGGAGGCTGCGGCACGTGAATCGACGGGAGCCACGATGTCCGCGAACCACGGCACGCTGAGCTGTCCGACGACGGCTGCGCTCGAGCATCTGAAGGCGCAGCTGGGCGCGCGGCTGAGCACCGACCCCGCTGAGCTCGAGCCGCTGCGGGAGGACCGCTCGGGGCACCGGAGCCCGGGCGCCCCGCTGGCGCTGATCCGCGCCGGAAGCATCGAGGACGTCCAGCTCGTGTGCCGCACCGCCTCCGCGCACGGCATCCCCGTGGTCACCCGCGGCGCGGGCACCGGCCTGGCCGGAGGGGCGTGCGCCGGCCCCGGAGAGCTCGTGCTCTCCACGCAGGACCTGGATCAGGTGCACGAGATCTCGGTGCCGAATCGCCTGGCCGTCGTCGGGCCGGGGATCCTCAACGGCGCGCTGAACGCCCGACTGGCCGAGCACGGACTGTGGTGGGCCCCGGACCCCTCGAGCAAGGACATCTCCACGGTCGGCGGCAACATCGCCATGAACGCCGGCGGCCTGCTGTGCGCCAAGTACGGCGTGACCCGGGAGGCGGTGCTCGCGCTGAAGGTCGTGCTCGCCGACGGCCGCCTGATCTCGGTGGGCCACCGCACCGTGAAGGGCGTGACCGGCTACGACCTCTCTACGACCTCTGCGCGCTGATGATCGGCTCGGAGGGCACGCTGGGCGTGATCGTCGAGTGCACGCTGGCCCTGCGTCCCGTCGTGACCGGCCCGCGCCCCGTGGTCGCGGCGAGCTTCCCGAGCGTCATCGCAGCCTCGGCGGCCGCCTCCGCTGTCACGGCGGAGGGTCTCACCCCTGCGCTGCTCGAGCTGATGGACGGGCCCACCGTGGAGTGTGTCGAGCAGCGGCGCGGTCGGCGCATCGGCTCGGCGGGGTCGTCGTTCCTGCTGGCCCAGACCGACGGGCCGGAAGCCGACGAGGTCGCCGGGAGGATCGCGGCGATCTTCGAGGCCGCCGGCGGCGAGGTCCGCGCGGCCGAGGACGAGGCGGAGGCCGATGAGCTCATCGGTCTGCGACGCAGCGCGTTCCCGGCGCTGGAGGCGCGTGCGCAGCGGATGGCCCAGGAGGGCGGCTTCGCCGGCGGCGGCTCGATCCTGGTCGAGGACATCGCCGTGCCGCGCGACCGGCTGGCCGAGGCCTTCGAGCGGATCCGCGAGATCGAGCTGCGTCACGGGATCCTCATCCCCACGACCACCCACGCCGGCGACGGCAACCTGCACCCGATCTTCCTGGTCGGCGACGACGAGGTCCCCGAGCGGACCTGGGAGGCCGCCGGAGAGGTCTTCCGGATCGCCCTGGAGCTGGGCGGCACGCTGTCGGGGGAGCACGGCATCGGCCTGCTCAAGCGGCGCTGGCTCGGAGATGAGCTCGGAGAGGATCAGCTGGACCTCCAGGCGCAGATCCGCGCGGTGTTCGATCCGCAGGGGATCCTCAATCCCGGCAAGGTCTTCGCACGGGAGCACTGAACCTGGCGGCGAGCCCCGGCCCTGCCGTCGCTGAGTCGTCCGGGCGACGAACTAGGATGTCCGCCATGTCCAGACCACTTGTGAGGCTCCTCGGCCAGGGCGTGCGCGCCGCCACCAAGCTGCGCGGCGGAGGCTCGGCGTTCCCCGGGCTGGTGATGGAGAAGCTGCACCCGGACTTCGTGGCCGAGCAGCTGGCCCGGCTGCCCCAGGGCGTCGTGGTGATCTCCGGGACCAACGGCAAGACGACCACCACCAAGATGGCCGTCCAGCTGCTCGAGTCCCAGGGCCTGCGCGTGTTCACCAACCGCACCGGCTCGAACTTCGTGCGCGGGGTGGCGGCCTCCCTGCTGGAGGAGATCTCCCTGACCGGCAGGCTGGACGCGGACATCGCCGTGCTGGAGCTCGACGAGGCCCACGCGGTCCACTTCGTGAAGCTCGTCCAGCCCCGGTTCGCCCTGCTGCTCAACGTCATGCGAGATCAGCTCGACCGCTTCGGCGAGATCGACACCACCCGCCGCATGCTCTCCCAGATCGCGGCAGCCACCACCGAGGCCGTGGTCCTCAACCGCGAGGACCCGCGCATCGCCTCTCTGGCCGATGACGTCCGCCCCGGGACCGCGGTGCACTGGTACGGGCTGTCGGAGAAGCTGCGGCCCATGTTCCCGTCGGACGACGACATGCGCGGCGCCGACGGCCCCGAGGCTCCGGTGCCGTCGCAGGAGGCCAAGCCGGAGGCGATCGTCCAGCTCGAGGACTTCGAGGCCACCGACGTCACGTTCTCCGTGCGCGGGGAGCCGGCGCAGGCGGAGGTCCATCTCTACGGCGTCTACAACGTCTACAACGCCGCGGCCGCCCTGGCGCTGGCGCTGACCGTCTCGCAGGAGCGCAGCGGCCTGTCCGCCGCGCTGCCGTCGCTGCTGGGGGAGCTGTCCCGCGTGACCCCGGCCTTCGGACGCGGCGAGACGATCATGGTCGACGGCACCCCGCTGCAGCTGCTGCTCGTGAAGAACCCCGCGGGCTTCCGCCTGTCGCTGGCCTCCGCCGCACCGGAGTCCTACGCGACCATGATCTCCATCAACGACGAATACGCCGACGGTCGCGACGTCTCCTGGCTGTGGGACGTCGAGTTCGAGTCCCTGCGCGGCGGGGGAGTGGACATGGTCACCGGCACGCGCGCCTGGGACATGGCTCTGCGCCTGGACTACGACCAGGTGCAGGTCGGCGCCGTCGAGCCGGACATCGCCCGAGCGCTCACGGAGTTCATCGCCTCCGCCGACGGACGCCCCATGCGCATCTTCTGCACCTACACGTCCATGCTCACGCTGCGCCGCGAGCTGCGCGCCGTGGCCGTCGTGCCCGAGATCTGAGAGAGGACCGCGATGACCACTGCGACTCCCAACCTCCCCGCCGCAGGAGCCGAGCCCGAGCTCGGCGGGCAGGGCGAGATCCACCTCGTGCAGCTCTATCCGCGCGACATGAACATCTACGGCGACTGGGGCAACACGCTGACGCTCAAGCGCCGTCTCGAGCGCCGCGGCTACAGCGTGCGCGTCACCGACTACAACCCCGGCGACTCCTTCCCCGGCGACGGCGACATCTTCGTGGGCGGCGGCGGCCAGGACTCCGGGCAGTTCCGCGTCATGGAGGATCTGCAGCGGATCAAGCCGCTGCTGCTCGAGCTGGTGCAGGACGGCGCGCCCATGCTCGCCATCTGCGGGCTCTACCAGCTCTTCGGCCATCGCTTCCGCACGATCGGCGGCGAGACGCTGACCGGCGTGGGGATCTTCGACCTCGAGACCGTCGGGGGCCCGGAGCGGCTGATCGGCAACATCGTCACCGAGTCGCCCGATCTCGGCACCGTGATCGGCTACGAGAACCACTCCGGTCTGACCCACCTGGGCGCGGGCCAGAAGCCCTTCGGCAAGGTGGTCTCCGGTGCCGGCAACGACGGCCAGGACGGCACGGAGGGCGCGGTGACCCGCGAGGTCATCGGCACCTATCTGCACGGCTCCCTGCTGCCCAAGAACCCGGCGGTGGCCGATCACCTCATCGCCACGGCGGTGCGGCGACGCTATGCGCACGAGACCCTCGAGCCGCTGAACGATCTGCTGGCGGAGAAGGCGCGGGAGGTCGCGGCCTCCCGTCCGCGCTGAGCCCGGGACCCGTCGCCTACAATCGACCAGCAGACTTCCCAGCGCAGCGTCATGCGCCGCGGTGGTGCGCCGCACGGCCCCTCCGGCCGTGACCGGCACCCCCGACGCACGCGCTGCCAGCCGCCGCCGGGAGGAGCCCGGCGCTGCGGCACCGACACGAACCAGGAGGCAAGCCATGTCCGGTCACTCCAAGTGGGCCACGACCAAGCACAAGAAGGCCGCCATCGACGCCAAGCGCGCCAAGGCCTTCGCCAAGTACATCAAGGGCATCGAGGTCGCCGCGCGCCAGGGCGGCGCCGACACCGCGGGCAACCCGGCGCTGGATCTGGCCGTGTCCAAGGCCAAGAAGAACTCGGTGCCCAACGACAACATCGACCGCGCCATCAAGCGCGGCGCCGGCCTGACCGGCGAGGTCATCGAGTACTCGGAGATCTTCTACGAGGCCCGCGGCCCCCAGGGGTCGGCGCTGTACATCGAGTGCCTGACCGACAACAAGAACCGCGCGGCCTCCGAGGTCCGCGTGGCCGTGACTCGCAACGGCGGCACCATGGCCGATCCGGGCTCGGTCACCTTCATGTTCGAGCGCAAGGGCGTGGCCGAGGTCGCCAAGGCCGACGGCGTCACCGAGGACGACGTCATGATGGCTGTGCTGGACGCCGGGGCGGAGGAGGTCATCGAGGACCAGGACGTCTTCGAGGTCATCTCCGAGGCCACCGACCTGCCCCAGATCCGCACGGCTCTGGACGAGGCGGAGCTGGAGTACAACAACGACGACCCCCAGTTCCGCCCGAACATGAAGGTCGAGCTCGACGCCGACGCCGCGCGCAAGTTCCTGCGCCTGGCCGATGCGATCGAGGAGCTCGACGACGTCCAGAACGTCTACTCCAACGTGGAGATCACCCCCGAGGTCGCCGCCCAGCTCGAGGACGAGGACTGAGCCAGGCTCCGGCACCCGCCCGACGTCCCGCCATGGGCTCCGCGGCCAGGGCGCAGGCCCCCGAGCAGGTCATCCTGGGCGTCGATCCCGGGCTGACCCGCTGCGGGTTCGGGATCGTGCGCATGCGCGCCGACCGCCGCGCCGAATGGGTCCACCACGAGGTCCAGGGCACAGGCGCCGACGAGCCCCTGGAGCAGCGGATCCTGCGCATCGCCCAGGCGGCCGATCAGCTGCTCGAGCGCTTCGCCCCGGATGCTATGGCGATCGAGCGCGTGTTCGCGCAGAACAACGCCCCCACCGTGGTCGGCACCGCCCAGGCCTCGGGCGTGGTGATCGCCGCCGCAGCCGCTCGCGGGGTCCCCGTCGCCTGGCACACCCCGTCCGAGGTCAAGGCCGCGGTCACCGGCGACGGCTCGGCCGAGAAGGCCGCCGTGACCAAGATGATCGCGCGCATCCTCCGCCTCGAGCAGCTGCCGCGTCCGGCCGACGCCGCCGATGCCCTGGCGATCGCGGTCTGCCACGGCTGGCGCTCCGGTGTGGGCGCGGGCCTGGACGCCCAGGCGGGCACTACGACCACGCACCAGGGCGCCCGCACGGGACTGCAGCGCGCGACCCAGGAGCGCGGCACCGCCCTGACACCCGCTCAGCGCGCCTGGCAGGCCGCGGAGCAGAAGGCTCGGCGCGGCCGCTGAGGGAGCGCATCGTCCTCGGGTGCGGGCCCTCGTCCCGGGCGAGGGCCTGCGCTGTGTGGTCGTCGCGGCTTGGTAGGGTGAGCGAGGCATCGTACTGATGTTCGAATGGCTGCCCGATTCGCGGGCGGCTCCCCGCATCGAGGAGAGGGTGTTCCCATGATCGCGTCCGTGCGCGGCGAGGTGCTGCACAAGGGGCTGAGCACGGCCGTCGTCGACGTCATGGGGCTGGGCCTCGAGCTGCAGGCCACCCCGCAGACTCTCTCCGGGCTGCACGAGGGCCGCGAGGCCCGGCTGGCCACCGCGTTCGTGGCGCGCAAGGACGACTCCCCGCTGCTGTTCGGCTTCGCGGGCGCGGAGGAGAAGGAGATCTTCGAGACCATGCTGGGCGTCTCCGGCATCGGTCCGCGCACCGCACTGGCGGTGCTGGCCGCGCTGGGCACGCAGGAGGTCCGCACGGCCATCGCCCAGGGCGACCCCAAGCCGTTCACGACCGTCTCCGGGATCGGGCCCAAGGGCGCCAAGCGCATCGTGCTCGAGCTCGCGGACAAGCTCGTTCCCGCCGATCCGGCACCGGCCTCGACCCCGCAGGCGGCGCAGATCCCGCTGTGGCGCACCCAGGTCACGGAGGCCCTCACGGGTCTGGGCTGGAACGAGAAGGACGCCTCGGCGGCCATCGACGACGCCCTGGTCGGTCGAGAGGAGCTCGCCGACTCCGGTGACGTCGCCCTGATCCTGCGCACCGTGCTCGCCTGGCTCGGCGCCCGGGCCTCGGCTCCTGCCGCCGGCCGGGGCTCGACTCGGACAGGGGAGGGCCGCTGAGCATGGACGCACAGCACAGCGGGTCCGAGCGCCTGGTGGGCGGGGAGCCGGAGCTGGACGAGCGCGCCGTCGAATCGGCCCTGCGCCCCGAGTCCCTGGCGGACTTCGTGGGTCAGCCGCGTGTGCGCCAGCAGCTCTCCCTGGTCCTGGAGGCCTCCAGGCTGCGGGGCCGCAGCGCCGATCACGTGCTGCTGTCCGGACCTCCCGGTCTGGGCAAGACCACGCTGGCCATGATCATCGCCCAGGAGATGGGCGCTCCGCTGCGCATCTCCTCCGGGCCTGCCATCCAGCACTCCGGCGACCTGGCCGCGATCCTGTCCTCCCTGACCGAGGGCGAGGTCCTGTTCCTCGACGAGATCCACCGCATGTCCCGGCCCGCCGAGGAGATGCTCTACATGGCCATGGAGGACTTCCGGGTCGACATCGTGGTGGGCAAGGGCGCCGGGGCCACCTCCATCCCGCTGGACCTGCCGCCGTTCACCCTGGTCGGTGCCACCACGCGCGCCGGGCTGCTGCCGGGACCGCTGCGCGATCGCTTCGGCTTCACCGGGCACCTCGAGTTCTACAGCGACCACGAGCTCGTCTCCGTGCTGCGCCGCTCCGCCGGGCTGCTGGACCTGCGCCTGTCCACGGAGGGCTTCGAGGAGGTCGCCACCCGCTCCCGCGGCACTCCGCGCATCGCCAACCGCCTGCTGCGCCGCGTGCGCGACTGGGCGCTGGTCCACGGCGTGGACAGCATCGACGCCCGCGCCTGCTCCGCCGCCCTGGAGATGTACGAGGTCGACTCGCGGGGCCTCGACCGACTCGACCGCTCGGTGCTCGAGGCGCTGGTCCGCCACTTCGGCGGCGGCCCGGTGGGGCTGTCCACCCTGGCGATCGCCGTGGGGGAGGAATCGGAGACCGTCGAGGAGGTCGCCGAGCCGTACCTGGTCCGCGAGGGCCTGCTGGCGCGGACCCCGCGAGGACGCATCGCCATGCCCGCGGCTTGGGAGCACCTGGGACTGGTACCGCCCGAGCACGCAGCCTTCCGGGACACTGCGGTGCGCCAGGCCCTCGGCGACCAGGACCCCCCGCAGCAGTAGCCCTCCGGACGGCGACCGGCTGTGATCCGGCGCCTGGGAGCCCGCTGACCGGGCCCTGCGCGGCCGCGTCCCCTACCATGGACGGGAATCCTTGCCGCCGAGTTGCCCCACGTGCTTGTCCAGGGGCGGAGTCCCGGTCGCGGCACCGACCACCACAGCGATGCGCAGAAGCGCATCGCAGGATCAGGAGTCTGCATGACACCCGTCGTCACCGAATCGCTGTCCGCCGCCGGAGCCGCTGGAGGCGGCGGCTCCTCCATGCTGCTCTTCGGCTTCATGCTGCTGCTGATCATCGGCATGTTCTGGTTCTCCAGCCGCACCCGCAAGAAGCAGCAGGAGAAGCTGAAGTCGCAGCAGCGCGCCATGGAGCCCGGCATGGAGGTCATGACGAGCTACGGCCTCTACGGCCGCCTGGTCTCCAAGGACGAGGATGCCGTCAAGGCCGTCATCGAGATCGCCCCGGGCACCCAGGTCACCGTGCACCTGCAGACCCTCACCAACGTGGTCGAGCGTGACACCCCCGCTGCCGGCGGCACGGATGCCGCAGGCTCCACCGCAGCCGGGGACGCCTCCGCTGACGAGACCCCCGCTGGCGACCCCACGGATCCCCGCGATCCGGGAGCCGACTCCTCCCGCTGATCAGCCAGCACCCGCGCCTCGGCCCCCTCGGCCGGGGCGCTCGTGCGTGTTGCGGCACCTGAGACCGCCTCCTCGGGTCCACCCGCGCCCGCCCGGCCCACGTGTGCCACGCTTCACAGCCCCCTCGAACCCCGCAAGGATCTGCGCCCCGATGTCGACATCGCCAGAAGATCGCTCGTCCGCGAGCACCCCCGGCCGCGAGCCGGGGGACCGGAAGAAGAAGCCGCGCCGCAGCGAGCAGGAGACGGCGGCCCAGCGGGCGCAGCGTCGTCAGCTCGGCGGCACCGAGCTGCACCGGGCGGTGAGAACTGCTCGAGGCTCGCTCGTGGGCATGTTCGTGCTGCTGGCCGCCATGCTCGGCGTGCTGGGCTGGGGCGCAGGCCAGGGCCACACCGGCTGGGGGCCGCGCCTGGCGCTGGACCTCGAGGGCGGCACGCAGATGATCCTGACCCCTGAGCTGACCGGTCAGCAGGAGGGCGAGGAGATATCCCAGGAGCAGCTCGACCAGGCGGTGGAGATCATCCGCCAGCGCGTCGACGGCTCCGGCGTCTCGGAGGCCGAGGTCTCCACCCAGGGCGGCGAGAACATCGTCGTGTCCATGCCGGGCACGCCCGATCAGGAGACCCGGGACCTGATCCAGACCTCGGCGCAGATGAGCTTCCGACCCGTGCTGATGGTCGGCCCCGCCGAGGCCACTCCGGAGGACGAGCGCACCCCCGAGGACGAGCAGGTCGAGCCGGACGGCGAGCCCACGGACTCGTCGGACCCCAACTGGGTCGACGGCGATCTGATGGCCAAGTACGAGGCCACGGACTGCACGCAGCCGCAGACCCCCGAGCAGCGCGCCGCCCAGGACCCGGAGGCGGCCATCGTCGCCTGCGATCCCAGCGGCGGCGGCAAGTACATCCTCGGCCCGATCGAGCTCGAGGGCACCGATATCTCGGACTCGTCGTACGGCATGGCCCAGGGGGCCAACGGGACGACCACCGGCCAGTACGCCGTGAACATCCAGTTCAACGAGGAAGGCACCCAGACCTTCAAGGAGCTCTCCGAGCGCCTGAACTCGATCGGTCAGACCAGCCCCGAGGACCCCCGCAGCCAGTTCGCGATCCTGCTGGACGGCGAGGTCATCTCCGCACCGTCCATGGACGCGGTCATCCCCGACGGCCAGGCGCAGATCACCGGCTCCTTCACGGAGGAGGACGCGCAGTTCCTCTCCGAGCAGCTGCGCTACGGCTCGCTGCCCGTGAGCTTCGAGATCTCCTCGGAGCAGCAGATCTCGGCCACCATGGGCGCCGATCAGCTGCGCTGGGGCGTCATCGCCGGGCTCATCGGCCTGGTCCTGGTGGCCGTCTACTGCCTGTTCCAGTACCGCCTGCTGGGCTTGGTGACCATCGCTTCGCTCGTGGTGCTGGGCGTGGCGTCCTGGCTGGCCATCGTGCTGCTGGGCTGGGGCATGAACTACCGCCTGTCGATGGCGGGCGTGGCCGGCCTGATCGTGTCGATCGGCATGGCCGCCGACTCGTTCATCGTCTACTTCGAGCGCATCCGCGATGAGATCCGCATCGGGCGCACGATTCCCGCGGCCATCGATCACGGCTGGAAGCGCGCCCGCCAGACGGTCATCGCCTCCAAGTCCGTGAACCTGATCGCCTCCGTGGTGCTGTACTTCGTGGCCGTGGGCAACGTGCGCGGCTTCGCGTTCACCCTGGGGCTCACCGCGGTGATCGACCTGGTGGTCGTGTTCCTGTTCACCCATCCCGTCATGGTCCTGCTCTCGCGCACCCGCTTCTTCGCTCAGGGCCGCAAGGGCTCCGGGCTGGATCCCGAGACCCTCGACGCCGTGCCGTTCTACCGCGGCGCCGGTCGCACCCGCACCCCGGACGACCTGGACCCGGCCGCCGGTGCCGTGGCGGAGGAGTCCGCCGTGCAGACCGCCCCGGCCGAGCAGGAGCTCGTGGGCGCGTCCTCGCCGCTCAGCTCCCGCACGGAGCACGCGGCCTCGACGGAGCCCGACGACGGCAGCGCCCCCGAGAGCTCCGCGGCGCACAATGCTGCAGAGACAGAGGACTCTCCCGGGCCCGGCAAGGCAGCGACCGAGGCTCAGCGCACCGGCTCGAGCGCTGCTGCGGGCAGGCCCTCCCGCCGCAGCGCGGGGACCCCGGACGACGAGCGCGGTCTCACCGTGGCCGAGCGCCGCCGTCGGGCCCGGCGCGCGGCAGGCGAGTCATCGCCGTCGGACCCGCCGCCCCCGCAGGACCCGGAAGCGACCCGCCCGGCCTCCGACCGACGCACGAACGAGGAGGACGCCTGATGTCCCGCTTCTCAGACTTCGGCAACGACCTCTACAGCGGTCGTCGCTCCTTCGGCTTCGTGCCCCGCCGCGGGCTGTGGCTGGCCATCGCCGGCGCGCTCGTGGTCATCAGCCTGCTGATCCCCGTGGTCAAGGGCGGCTTCAACCTGGGCATCGACTTCACCGGCGGCTCGGAGTTCACGATCTCCTCGGTGGCCGACGACGATCCGCAGGTCGGCCAGCAGGCGCTGCAGGACACCGGTGCCACCGAGGAGGGCGAGGTCACCAACATCGCCCCGGGCACCATGCGCGCCCAGACCGAGCAGCTCGACGACGAGCAGACCCTGGAGGTCCGCGACGCCCTGGCCGAGGCCTATGACGTCCCGGCCGAGAACGTCACCTCGAACTTCGTGGGCCCCACCTGGGGCGCGGGGATCTCGCAGCAGATGCTGCGCGGCCTGGTGATCTTCCTGGTGCTCACCGCGGTCGTGATGGCCCTGTACTTCCGCACCTGGAAGATGTCCGTGGCCTCGATGGCAGGCGTGTTCGTCACGGTGGCACTCACCGTGGGCACCTACTCGCTCGTGGGCTTCGAGGTCACGCCCTCGGCCGTCATCGGCTTCCTGACCGTGCTGTCGTACTCGCTGTACGACACCGTGGTCGTCTTCGACAAGGTCCGCGAGAACACCAAGGGCCTGCTCGACGGCTCCGCGCCGGCCTCCCGCAGGAAGCGCGGGTTCCTGGGGCAGATCAACCTGGCGGCCAACCAGACGCTGGTGCGCTCGATCAACACCTCGATCGTGGGCCTGCTGCCCGTGGGCGCCATCCTGTTCATCGGCGCCGCGCTGCTGGGTGCCGGAACGCTCAAGGACCTGGCGCTGTCGCAGTTCGTGGGCATCATCTACGGCACGCTGGCCACGCTGTTCGTGGCCACGCCGCTGTATGCGGCGCTGCGCTCCCGCGAACCGGCCGTGCGCCGGATCGACGAGGCTGCCGAGGCCTCCGCCGGCCGCTCCGGTGCTTCGGGCGAGGACTCCGAGGTGCCGCTCGACGACGAGGCCGCGGGCAGCGTCACCGCAGGTGCGACCACGACCCGCGCCGGGGGCTCCACAGCCTGAGGATGCGGCCCGATGTGGTCTGGAGCATGTCCCGGTGGTCCTACAATTGCCGGATTGATCCACTTCGGGGATCGCGTGGAAGGGCCGGGCGCTGAACCTGGCCGGACCGAGAACAGGAGGCGGAGATGACCGAGGGCCGCAGGGGAGTCATCGACGACGGCCGGGGGCGGCCTCCGCGCGCGCCCGAACCCTCCGCCGAAGCCGTCGAGCCCGCCCAGAAGGGCGCCTCGGCGGAGACCTCGCCGCCGCCCTCCGCAGATCGCTCGCACGACAGCGCCTCCGCCGCGGCGGCCCCGGAAGCCCCGGAGACTCTCGGTGCCGCCTCGAAGGCGACCGCCGACTCCGCCGCCGACGACCCGGACGAGGCCATCGAGCGCCGGTCCCGCCAGCTCGAGGCCGAGGAGGCCGAGCGTGCGGCGCGGCGTCGCACGGGCTCGAGCGCCGGGGGCACGCACTGGGTCGTGCCCGCCTCGCGCCCGGTCTTCGGCCGCGCGGTGTTCCCGGGGCGCTCGGAGCGCACCCGCTCCACGCTGTCGTACCTGTCGGGGGCCTCGATCTCGTCGTCCCCGCTGATCGAGCCGCTGCTGCGCACCGTGCGCGAGAACGCTCCCGACGAGGACCTGGCGGTCCTGCAGCGCGCGTTCTCCGTGGCCGATGAGCGCCACCAGGGGCAGAAGCGCAAGAGCGGCGACCCGTACATCACTCATCCGGTGGCCGTGACGACCATCCTGGCCGAGCTCGGCATGACCGGCCCGGTGCTGGTCGCCGCGCTGCTGCACGACACGGTCGAGGACACCGACTACACCCTCGAGGACCTCACCGAGGAGTTCGGCGAGGAGGTCGCGGCGCTCGTCGACGGCGTGACCAAGCTCGACAAGGTGCAGTACGGGGAGAACGCGCAGGCCGAGACCGTGCGCAAGATGATCGTGGCCATGGCCAAGGACATCCGCGTGCTGCTGATCAAGCTCGCCGACCGGCTGCACAACGCCCGCACGTGGCGCTTCGTGTCCCAGGAGTCCTCGGGGCGCAAGGCGCGCGAGACCCTCGAGATCTTCGCTCCGCTGGCTCACCGCCTGGGCCTGAACACGATCAAGTGGGAGCTGGAGGATCTGTCCTTCGCGGCGCTGTATCCCAAGATCTATGAGGAGATCGTGCGGATGGTGGGGGAGCGCCAGCCCCAGCGCGAGCGCAACCTGGCCCAGATCCGCTCCCTGGTGGCCGAGGACCTGGACAAGGCCGAGATCGAGGCCACGATCACGGGGCGCCCCAAGCACTACTACTCCATCTACCAGAAGATGGTCGTGCGGGGTAAGGACTTCGACGAGATCCAGGACCTGCTGGCCGTGCGCGTGCTCGTGGGCACGGTGCGCGAGTGCTATGCGGCCCTCGGTGCGCTGCATGCGCGGTGGCGGCCCCTGCCGGGGCGGTTCAAGGACTACATCGCCATGCCCAAGTTCAACATGTACCAGTCGCTGCACACCACGGTGCTGGGACCGAACGGGCGCCCGGTCGAGATCCAGATCCGCACCCACGACATGCACCAGCGCGCCGAGTACGGCGTGGCCGCGCACTGGAAGTACAAGGCCTCCGGCGCCGCCGACGGCCCCGCGGCCAAGGCGGATGCCGATGACATCGGCTGGCTGAAGTCCCTGGTGTCCTGGCAGGACGAGACGCGGGACTCGACCGAGTTCCTGGACTCGCTGCGCTACCAGATCGACACCAAGGAGGTCTTCGTCTTCACGCCCAAGGGCGATGTCATGGCGCTGCCCGTGGGCTCCACCCCGGTGGACTTCGCCTACGCCGTGCACACGGAGGTCGGCGACAAGACCATCGGCGCGCGGGTCAACGGAAAGCTCGTGGCCCTGTCCTCCGAGCTGCAGCACGGCGACTGGGTCGAGGTGCTGACCTCCAAGTCGGAGGCGGCCGGGCCGTCGCAGGACTGGCTGAAGTTCGTCTCCTCGCCGCGGGCCCGGTCCAAGATCAAGCAGTGGTTCTCCAAGGAGCGCCGCGAGGAGGCCATCGAGCGCGGCCAGGAGTCGCTGACCCGGGCGCTGCGCAAGCACCACCTGCCGCTGCAGCGCACGGTCACGCAGGAGGCTCTGGTCTCAGCGGCGCACACGCTGAACAAGTCGGACATCGCCGAGCTCTACGAGGCCATCGGCACCGACTCGGTCACGGCGCGGCAGGTCGTGGACCTGCTGGTGGAATCGGCCGGCGGCGAGGAGGGCTCTGCCGAGGAGATCGACGACACCTCCACGCCCATCCAGCCGGTGCGCTCCCGCGTGGTCGACTCCGGCGTGGCCGTGGACGGCGCCAGCGACGTCTACGTGAAGCTCGCCCGCTGCTGCACGCCGGTGCCCCCGGACGAGATCGTCGGCTTCGTGACCCGCGGGCAGGGCATCTCGGTGCACCGGGCCGACTGCTCGAACATCGCCGCGCAGAAGGAGCCAGAGCGCCTGGTCAAGGTCCACTGGGCCCCCACCCAGGCCTCGGTGTTCCTGGTCGAGATCCAGGTCGAGGCGCTGGATCGCAACTCGCTGCTCTCCGATGTCACCCGGGTGCTCTCGGAGAACCACGTCAACATCCTCTCGGCCAACGTCTCCACCTCCACGCAGCGCGTGGCGATCTCCCGCTTCGCCTTCGAGATGGGCGATGCCCGCTACCTCAATCACGTGCTGAACCAGGTCCGCCGGATCGACGGCGTCTACGACGTCTATCGCACCTCCGGCCAGCGCAGGCTCTCCACCGCGGAGGCCTGAGCACTGAGCCGCAGCTGTCGCAGCTCGTGCCTGAGGGGTCTGTGCCGCGCATCTGCTGTCCCTCGGCAGCTCAGCGCGGCACGACCAGTCCGAGCCTCCGACAGGCACTGCGCAGCGTGACCATTCCCCTGCGTCGATCCGGAAGCCGGGACCGCTGCCGCAGCAGGTCCGTGACCGCCTGCGGCTCCACACCCAGATGCGGGGCCTCCAGGAGCTGCTCCAGGGCGGGCACGGCCGTCGGGTCCTCCCAGCAGGCCAGATCCGCTGCGGTGCGCAGCGGCGTGGTGACCTGCAGACCGTGCAGCCGATCCACGTCCTGCGGCTCGTGGACCAGCTGTCGGACCTCCCAAGCGAGACCCCCCAGCTGAGGATCGACCGGGCGGGTGGTCGTGCGCCGCTGGCGATGGACCATCAGGTGCAGGCGCTGCGGAGCAGGGCAGCAGGACAAGAACCAGGCGGCGGTCGTGCGGTGCAGCACCGCGTGCTCCAGCACTGCCTCCGGCACGACGGCACGGATCGCCCGGGCACGGTCGGCACGGGTCACCGGAAGCAGACGCGGGCTGCAGATCCCGCCCAGCAGCGGGACCGCCAGGTCGTCACGCTGCAGGGCCGAGCGCTCCAGAGCGGAGAGCTCTGCCCAGCGCGGTGCCTCATCGTCGGGGAGGGACAGAATGCAGCCGCCCGGTCCCGCGGCCGCCGGCGGCAGCGCGGTCGCAGCGTGGGCGTACCGCGGGTCGAGCAGAGGATGCGTCATGCCGGACAGTCCACACCGGATCGCGGCCCACCGAGCGGATGCTCCTCCGCCTGTGGATGGCTTCAGGGCAGAAGCGGGCGCGTTCGACGGCAGGGCCTTCCGAACATGCCGATGGCCCTGATCCTGGGACGGATCGGGGCCATCGGGCGGGGCGCCTCAGCCGGCGCGGCAGAGGCGGTCAGCTCACAGCGAGGCGGCGGAGCGGCGGATCATCTCGAGCATCGACTGCGCGCTCTCGATCTCCTTGTCCAGCTTCTCGGCCTTGGCGGTGTCGCCGGCGGACGCGGCGGCCTCCTTCTTGGCCTGCAGATCAGCCAGCTTCTCCTCCGCCTGAGCGGTCATGGCGTTGGAGCGGACCTCGGTCTGCGAAGCGGCCTTGATGCGACCGCCGGAGTCGGCCTCGCGGACGGCGTCCTCGACCTCGCCGAGCTCGTTCTCGATGCGCTTGAAGTCGCCGCGCGGGACCTTGCCGATCTCCTCCCAGCGGGCCTGGATGGAGGACAGCTTCTTCTTGGCGGCCTTGGCGTCCGTGACCGGAAGCAGCTCGCGGGCCTCCTTGACGAGGGCCTCCTTCAGCTCGAGGTTGGCCGCGAACTCGCGGTCCACGGCCTTGTCGGCCTCCTTGCGGGCGTTGAAGAACACGTCCTGGGCTGCGCGGAAGCGGGCCCACAGGGCGTCGTCGTCCTTGCGCCCAGCGCGCGGGGCGGCCTTCCAGCGGTCCATCAGATCGCGATACTTACCGGAGGTGGGGCCCCAGTCGGTCGAGGACTGCAGGGCCTCGGCCTCGGCGATCAGCTTCTGCTTGGTCTTCTTGGCCTCGGCGTTGCGCTCGTCGAGCTTGGAGAAGAACGCGCGACGGTGGCGGTCGAACGTGGTGCGAGCGCCGCGGAAGCGCTTCCACAGGGACTCCTCGTCCTTGCGGGACAGCCGGTTGCCCGACTTCTGATGGGCCTGCCAGGCCTCGAAGAGCTCGTTCATGCGAGCGGTGGACTGCTTCCACTGCGTCTTCTCGGGCTCCTGCGCGGAGATCTGCTCGGCCTCCGCCACGATGGCCTCGCGGTGGGCCAGGTTCTCGGCGCGGGCGGCATCGGCGGCCTTGCGGTGCTCGGCCTCCAGCTCCTTGATGCGCGGGCGCAGCGCCTCCAGGCGGGCCTCCAGGGCGCGGACGTCGCCGACGAGCTTGCGCTCGCCCAGCTGGGACTTCACACGATCCAGACTGCGGGTCAGGTCCCCGGCGGGAGCGCCGGCGGCCACGCGCTGCTCGAGCAGCTCGACCTGTGTGCGCGCCTCCAGGAACTTCTTGGCGAAGTACGCCAGCGCCTCGTCCCTCGGCACGTCCGGGACCTGTCCGGCCAGGATCTTCTCGCCGTCGATCAGCAGGTGCACGCTGCCGTCGTCGTCGACCTCGGCGAAGGCGCGGGCCTCCTCGAGCTGCTCGGGGGTCACGTCCGCGGACGGCGCGGGCGTGGACGGGGCCGGTGCGCTCGGGGCCGCCGGGGCCTGCGCGGCAGAAGCGGGCGTGGGCGCAGCAGGCGACGGGGCCGACGGGCGCGCGGCGGCCTCCTGGGCGGCGGCCTGCTCGGGGGCCTTCTCCGACTCTGTGGGCTGCGGCTCGGCGGGGGCTGCGGTCTCCTCAGCCGGGGACTCGGCCTCGGCGGCAGGGACGGTGGAGGCCGACGGCTTGCCGTCCTCGGCGGCACCGCCCTCCTCGATCACGGCCTGGTCCGCGGCTTCCTTCTCCTCGGCGGCGGTGGCCTCCTCGACGGCGACGGCATCGGCGATCTCGCCGGCCACGTCCTCGCCGTCGGCCTGGGCCTGGGCCATGCGGGTCTGCTCCTCCTCGGCCAGCTCAGCCTCCGTGGTCTCGCCCGCAGGCGATTCCGCCTGGGCGGCGTCGGCATCAGCCGCAGCCTCGGCAGCCGCGGAGTTGGGGTCGGCGGCCGCTTCGGTCGCCGGGAGGAAGTTGTCGTCGGATTCGAGACGCTCAGTCACCGCTGGAACTCTTTCGCTCGTGCCGACCCGCGATCCCGGAGCTCGCTCCGGGGGCGCTCGGCAGCCTGTCGTGGCCCGGCGCTGGCTGCGCGCGGACGCTGTACGCGGCCCATCGTAGCCAGACGCGCCGACGCGGCACCGGATGCGTCAGCGCCCGGCGATGCCGACCGAGCCCGTGCCGTGGTGCCGGGTGCACCTAGACTGTTCCGGACGCCGCCCGGCGCCAGCACCCGTCGACCGCAACACCAGGAGACGACGCCCCATGGCCAGCAAGACCTCCCTCTCCGGCTTCCCCGAGTGGCTCCCGCAGGAGCGGCTCGTGGAGCTGCACGTGCTCGACACGCTGCGGGAGACCTTCGAGCTGCACGGCTTCTCCTCGATCGAGACCCGCGCCGTGGAGACCGTGGATCAGCTGCTGCGCAAGGGCGAGATCGACAAGGAGGTCTACGGCGTCTCCCGTCTGCAGGAGGACGAGGACGGCGGTCCCAAGGAGGGCCAGCTGGCGCTGCACTTCGACCTCACCGTGCCGTTCGCCCGCTACGTCGTGGACAACGCCGGGCACCTGAACTTCCCGTTCCGCCGCTACCAGATCCAGAAGGTCTGGCGCGGCGAGCGCCCTCAGGAGGGCCGCGCCCGCGAGTTCACGCAGGCGGACATCGACGTCGTCGGCGACGGCGCACTGCCGTTCCGCTACGACGTCGAGATGGCCCTGGTGATCATCGACGCCCTCTCGAAGCTGCCCATCCCGGAGTTCGTGCTGCGGGTCAACAACCGCAAGCTCGCCGAGGGCTTCTACCGCGGCATCGGCCTCCACGACGCCCCCGCCGTGCTGCGCGAGATCGACAAGCTCGAGAAGATCGGCGCCCAGGCCGTGGCGGCGAACCTCATCGAGAACGTGGGCGCCACGCAGGAGCAGGCAGACGCCGCGCTGAAGCTGGCGAGCATCCGCACCGAGGACGCCTCCTTCGTGGAGCAGGTCCGCGCCCTCGGCGTCCAGGACGAGCTGCTCGACGAGGGCCTGGCCGAGCTCGAGGAGGTCGTCGCCGAGGCCGTGCGCCGCGCTCCCGGCAAGCTCGTGGCTGACCTGTCGATCGCCCGCGGCCTGGACTACTACACCGGCACCGTCTACGAGACCGTGCTGGTCGGCCACGAGAAGCTCGGCTCGGTGTGCTCCGGCGGTCGCTACGAGTCGCTGGCCTCCTCCGGCAAGCGCACCTTCCCGGGCGTGGGGCTCTCGGTGGGTGTGACCCGCCTGGTCTCGCGCATCCTCTCGCAGGGCCTGGCCGAGGCCTCGCGCTCGGTGCCCACCGCCGTGCTGATCTCCCTGGTGGACGAGGACTCCTGGTCCGAGGCCCAGGACGTCGCCCAGCAGCTGCGCGCCCGCGGCATCTCCTGCGAGGTCTCCGCCTCGGCCGCCAAGTTCGGCAAGCAGATCCGCCACGCGGATCGCCGCGGCATCCCGTTCGTCTGGTTCTCGACCCGCGACGAGTCCGGCGCGGTGACCCACGAGGTCAAGGACATCCGCTCCGGCGAGCAGGTTCCGGCCGATCCGGCCTCCTGGATGCCCCCGACTGAGGACCTGCGCCCGTCGGTCGGCGCGCGGGTCAGCTCCGCCGAATGAGCACGATCGCCCGCCCCGCGAGCCCCACGGCGAAGATCCCGATCATCACGGTCACGGACTGCCACGGCAGCGTGAAGGCCAGCAGAAGGCAGCCGATCAGGCCCACGATGTTCAGGCCCCTGGGCGCCCAGCGCGGGCGCTCGTGCAGGGTCAGCGCCGAGAGGTTGGCCAGCGCGTAGTAGACGAGCACGCCGAAGGACGAGAAGCCGATCACGGTGTGCAGGTCGGTGAGGACGATCAGCGCGATCACGACCACGGCGGTGGTCAGCTCCGAGGCCCACGGCACCTGCCGTCCCGAGATGCGGGACAGGTACCCCGGCAGATCGCGCTCTCGCGCCATCGCCAGGGTCGTGCGCGAGATCCCGGCGACCAGGGCCAGCAGGGCGCCCAGCGCCCCGGCTGCCGCCGCGACCGTCACCGCCGCGGACAGGGCCGTCGCCGCGCCGTCGCCGAGTCCCAGCCGGACGGAGATCTCCTGGGAGGCCGAGAGGAACGGGGCCGACGACGCCGCCAGCCCTCCTGCCCCCAGCAGCCCGAGCAGCAGGACAGCGAGCACCAGGTAGACCACGAGCACGAAGGCCAGCGCCCCCAGGATCGCCCGCGGGATGGTGCGCTGCGGGTCCCGGACCTCCTCGCCCATGGTGGCCACACGGGCGTAGCCGGCGAAGGCGAAGAACAGCAGACCCGCAGCGGGCAGCACGCCCAGGGCACCGCCCCCGCCTTCCTGCACCGAAGGACCCGCGCCGAACATCGTGCTCGCGCTCAGGGCGGCTGCGGCCAGACCCGCCACGACGGCCAGGATCAGCAGGACCACGGAGACCAGGATCCGCGTGAGCCCGGCGGTGCGTGTGATCCCGCCCAGATTGACACCGGTCAGCACCACGATCGCGGCCACCGCCAGGGCTCGGGCTGCGGCATCGGCGTCGTCGATCCCGAGCAGAGAGGCGGCGTAGAGGCCGAAGGCCATCGACATGCCGGCGGCCGAGGCGGTCTTGCCGGTCACGAAGCCCCAGCCGGCGGTGAAGCCCGCCCACTGCCCCAGCTGGCGGTTCGCGTAGACGTAGGTGCCCCCGGAGCTCGGGTGGACCATGGCCAGCTGAGCCGTGGAGGTCGCATTGCACCAGGCCACGACGGCCGCCAGCAGCAGCGCGACCGGCAGCAGCGAGCCTGCGTGCGCGGCGGCCGGGGCGAAGGCCACGAAGACGCCCGCGCCGACCATCGATCCCACGCCGATGACGGCGGCGTCGGAGGTGCCCAGCCTGCGGGCGAGCTCGTCCGGATCGTGTGCGGGGGAGGCGGCGGGAGGCTGGGCGGGCGAGGCGTTCACGGAT
>ERZ501033.37-NODE-37-length-29839-cov-5.310032_pt1 | contig 29839 bp, 20 predicted proteins | sample MGYA00248844_ERZ501033 | MGnify/ENA primary metagenome ERZ501033 (study PRJEB25958, sample SAMN03398539) | human skin metagenome | study: EMG produced TPA metagenomics assembly of the Human Skin Microbiome Metagenome (human skin metagenome) data set.
GCTGGTCGATGACGAGTGGCAACCATGGTCACGCCTGAACACGGCTCTGGACCCTGCTCCACCCCAGCAGCTCGACGGTCTTCACGGGACGGTGACCTACCGATCCACGGGGACGTTGGGCACGTGGCGGATCGACGGCCTGCCGGCGCCCGCGCTGCTGGACGAGCTGCTGGCCACGGGGGAGTACGTGTGGTCCGGCGTGGCCGAGGCCGGTGCTGCGAAGCCGGGCGCGCAGACCTCCGGCACCGGCGCCTCGGCCTCGGGCCCCGCGACCGGCCCCACCGACGTCGACCCGCGGGAGTACATCGATTCCCTCGCGACGCCGCGGCGGCGGGTGCATGGGCACCTGCTGCTCGACATCTACTCCGAGGTCACCGGGGAGCCGCCGGTGATGTGGGGGCCGACGATGATCGGCTACGGGACGTACGACTACACCCACGCGTCCGGCTGGTCGGGCACGTCCTTCCGCTCCGGCTTCGCCCCGCGCAAGGCCGCGCTCTCCCTCTACGGACTGCCGCAGGAGCAGGAGGCGCCCGAGCTCTGGGCCCGGTTCGGCAAGCACCGGCGCGGCGCCTCCTGCGTCTACGTCAACAAGCCCGAGGACATCGACCTCGCGGTGCTGCGAGAGCTCATCCGGATCGGCTGGGATTCCGACACGCCGTACTGCTGACAGATTCAGCACTGCGTATCGCGACTCCCATGGTCACAGCTCAGGACGCGCGAGCACCTCGGAGAACGCGACGTTGAGGAAGAGACGCTCTCTCCCGATCTTGTGGTCCACCAGCGTGCCGTTCTCGACAAGAGCATTGAGCCAGCCGGTCGCTGTCGGGCGGGAGACCTCGCACCGTGCGACGACATCACTGATCCGGCAGTAGACGTTCTCGAACAGGACATCGAGCAGATCGGCGTTGGGACCGGCGGTCGTCACATCGCGGATGCTCTGCATGACCGATCTCTGCGTCTCCTCGATCCCATCGATCTTCCGCAGTGTTGAACGTGCCGTTTCGCGGAGGCCTCTCAGCATGAAGAGGATCCATTCCTCCCACGCGCCGTCCGCCGTGACCTGCAACAGGAGACGGTAGTAGTCGTCTTTGTGCTCGATGATGTACCGCGAGAGATAGAGCACGGGGACCTCGAGCAGCCCGGCATGCACGAGGTGGAGCACGTTGAGGATCCGTCCCGTTCGTCCATTGCCGTCGCCGAACGGGTGGATGGCTTCGAATTGGTAGTGCCCGATGGCCATGGCGATGAGCGGATCCAGTTCGTCAGATGCATGGATGAAGCGCTCCCAGTTCGTCAGCAGATCGCGGATCGTCCGCTCGCCCGTCGGCGGCGTGTACACGGCCGTACGCGTACGCTGATCCGCGATCATCGTTCCTCCCGTGCGCCGGATGTCCATCTCGCGGTCATGGATGATCGAGCAGATCTGCACAGCAGTGTTCGTGGACAGCGGCCTGCTCCTGATGCTCTCCAAGCCGGCGAACAAGGCGGTCCGATAGCGCAGCGTCTCCTTGGTCTCCGGGCTGGCCGATTCCGCTTCGCGCTGGACATTGCGGAACAGGTCGTCGCTCGTCGTCACGATGTTCTCGATCTCGGAGCTCGCCTGGGCTTCGAGGATCGACAGCGAGTTGATGAGGATCGACGGATTGGGGATCCTCTGCACGGCTTGGTCCAACGATGCCAACGACGCCCGTGCCTCGATCGTCTCCTTGAGAATCTCCCTGGACTCGATATCTGCTGTCGGGGGAAGCGGCGGCAGATCGTTGTACGGCTTCTGAGGATCCCAGTTCATATGCAAACAATAGTTGCAGATCGCTAGAACGTGTAAAAAAATCGCCTGATTCTTTACACGTTCCGCCGATCTGTCATCGGTTTTGACACGTCACATACGGACGCTGACACCGCCGCCCTGACCAATCGATCGCCGTCACCAACGGTCGGACCCCCACCCGGGAGTCACTTCAGGGCCCACGTCAGCCGTTCGAGGACGAAGGGCCACGCGATGCGTTCCTGCTCGAGGCGCAGTCCGCCCGGCCGATCCGCGCCACCAGGTCTGCTGCTGTCAACGCCCTCAGCATCGTCCGAGCCACCAGAGCACGCACGGAGGGACCGGTACACCTCACGCTCGTCCTCGGTGAGGGTCTGCAGATGCTCGGGTTCGACATCGAGGGGACGCGGTTCGTGCACGGCCAGATGCCGAAATGCTTCGAGCGTCCCGCGGTCCATGAGCACCGACTCCGCATGACCGACATGCGCGCGGAATCGGTTGAGGATCCCGAAGCCGTGGGAATCGATGTCTCCCCAGTAGTACACCCGGCATGAGCTCAGCCATGGGAGATCGGCCACCAGGGATGCAGCGTACCCGCCTCCGTTGATCGCGACCACTGATCCCCATGACCCGTCGGTCGGCAATGCGACGAAGCTCTCGAGGTTCTCCACCACGAGCACTCGCAGATCCTCCGCGACGAGCCCCGGCACGGAGAGAGCGGCGGCCTGCGACCACGGGACCTCGAGATCATCGAGTCCGGCCATCCGCAGCTCCGGGTGGAGCAGGCGCAGGCGCACCCGCGGCTCCATCGCTGCCAGCCCCAGATCGTCGGCTCCCGTGACCGCAGTGACGAGTCCGGTCACCACGCGCCGATGACGGCCCAACCACTTCGTGTCGACCCCGGCGATCGGCAGCTGTCGGATGTACATCCCCGACTCCGGGTATGCGACCAGCCAATCGAGCACTCCGAGCAGCCTTGAGAAATCGCTCTCCTCGAGTGCGACGAGGTCGCCGAGGTGTGCTCGCACCAATCGCCGGTCCTCCGTACTCGGATCCGCCGTCGCCCGCACCGTGCTCAACCAGTCGAGCACACTCGCCGCACGGCTCTGCAGTCGCCGGAACTGTGCGCGACCGCCGACGAACTCCACCGCCGCACCAGTGGAACCGAGCCGCAGCCTGGTAGGCAGCCGCTGAGTTCCGAGGCCCGCCCACCGGCGCACGGCGAACTCCACCTCCGGTACGTCGGGCGGTGACGGTGCTGAGCGGCGGCCCCCTCCAGCGATGTGGTTCCAGTCCGCGATCCACGCGGATACCCCGGGCAGATCGGCGAGGGCGGCGGCCTCGGTGGGAGGACGCAGGCCGACCGTGATCGGGGAGAACTCGAGACCGACTGCCCACGCGCGCTGATGTGCGGTGACTACGCGCCGGACGCGCGCCCGCGCCTCGGCAACGGTGAGTGGCGCTGTCGGTCTCGACGACTCCCGCGTGCTCATGCGTCGTCCCAGGTCGTCCGACTCAACTGGGAATCGCGGCGATCACTGTTCCGCACCAGGGTGATGCCGCCCACATAGTCCTCGAGAGTCTGCAGGAGCTTCTTCGGAGTCACGAGGATCATGTGGAACCCGAACGCGACGAAGATGTCCATCGCCATCCGCGCGAAGTCCTGGTCCGCCCGATCGAAGGCCTCGTCGAGGAACACGGTGCCGAACCGAGGGACATCCTCGGCTCCGTCGGTGAGCTGATACCGCAGCGCGGCGGCGAGGCAGAACACGACGAGCTTCTGCCGCTGTCCTCCTGACAGTCCGGCAGCCGATTCGTACACACTCACCACCTCGCCTTCCGCGTCCTGATCGACCCCGACGAAGCTCACGTGCCTGCGGGTGTCCAGGCACGCGCGCCTCCAGCGGAGGTCGGCGGGCTCCGACGACTGCAGCCGGGTAATGATCTCTTCCATCACGGCGAACTTCCTCTCCGCCTCAGCCGGCTCGATGTCCGACAGTCCGCCGGAGGTGACGGTCTGCAGTTTCTGCATGAGGTCCCGGACATCGGCGTTGAATCGGGTCTTGACCCGGATCTGGAGATATCGGCCCACATCGAACTGGGATCGCAGGAGCGAGGTGTTCACCGGATCGACCCGCGCACGAATCTCCTGCGCGGCATTGCGGAGCATGGTGTTGAGCTTGCCCATGTTCTGCGTCGACTGCTTGCGCAGCATCTGGGCGAACCGATCCTCGAATTCCGGCAGACCGTCGGACTTCAGCCGTGATCGCAGCTCGCGGTAGCCCCCGCGATCGTCAACCGAGCCGGTGAGGTCGGCGCTCACGCCCGGCCACGTCCTCCTGAACTCGCCGGCTGCGGCCGTGAACCCGGTCTCCGCCTCGGTGCGCGCCCGGTCTGCGGCCTTCTCCTCCCGCTGGAGTTCGCTGGAGAGGTTCTTCGAGAGCCGCACCAGATCGAAGTACTCGATGTGCCGCTTGGCCGCTCGGATGCGCGTGCGAATGACGTCCCGCTGCCCGGATGTCACCACCGGCACCGGGACTTCACCTGTAGACGTGTGCTCGGCGTCGACCTGTCCCTCAACGGTCCTTCCCAGGTCGGCACGCGCGTCGTCCAAGGCCCGGGTGACGGCTTTGAGCTCCTGCCCGATCCGAGCATGCTCGCGGTCGGCGTCCCGGCACCGCGCCTGAGCTGCGGCCAGGGACTTCTCGGCCGCGTCGAGATCACGCTGGGCAGCCGCAAGCCCGGCGCTCGCCGCAGTGAGGGTCTCGATCCGGTGCTCCACCGCAGAGATCGCTGCGGACGCACCGGTGATATCGAGGTCCGCCCAGTCGGTGTCGGCGAGATCGACCATGAGTCGTCGGCGCTCCTGGGCCTGCGCGTGTCGGCGCACGGCCTGCTCGAGCTCCTCGTCCGCGTTCGCGATCTGTCGGCCGATGTGCTCGAGCTGTTCGAGGAGACGAACGACCTTGTCCTCGGCGCTGAAACCCATCACCCAGGTGCTCGGATCATCGACTCGCCAACGGTCGTCCTTCTCGAATCGGCCGGGCCCGCGTTTGACCTGACCGGCGCGGGTGAGACCGCGATCGACGCCGGTCAGCTCCGCAGTGCTGCCCACACACGAATAGTCGTATCGACGAGCGAGTTCGGTCCGCAGCCAGGCGGCCTTCGGCGACCAGTCCTTGAGGTCGACCCGATAGACGAGCGAGCGGTCATCGGCGAGCGCCCGCGGGGCGGGCACCTCGGCGGGAACGGATTCGACCACCACCCGGGTGCCGAAATGGTGTTGATCGAGGGCGCGCGTGACCTCGGGCAGATGCCGGTCCTCGACGAGGATCGTGCGTGACAGGGGACGCAGCACCCGTTCGATGGCCCCGGTCCATTCGGTGTGCTCGGGGCGGACCTCCATGAGTTCCCCGGCGAACGGCAGTGCGGACTCGTTGAGGCCGGTGGAGCGCGCGATCAGTGTCCGCGCGGCCAGCAGTCGGCGGTCGAGATTGGACTGCTGCCTGCGGGCGGCGTCCCGGTCCGCTTCGAGGCCGGACCGCGTCTGCCGCAGGTCCCGGAGCCGGTCATGGGCGGCGAGCTTGGCGTTGTCGAGTCGTTCGAGCAGGTCCGCATCTGCGGCTTCCTTCTGCCCGACCCGCTGCAGTTCGGCGAACTCCTCCCACGAATCCGGCAGCGATTCGATGCCCACCGTGCGGATCCGGGCTTCCAGACGCTCTCGGGTGCGCGTGATCCGCTCGTGCTCCCGCCGCGCATGGGTGAGCAGCGCCTGCTGGTTCTCGAGCTCGGCACCACCGGATTCGCGCAGGCGGCTGCGCGCGGCGTCCTGATCCCGCTGCGCTTCGGTGAGCGCAGTCGACGCCTGTCTCTGCTCGCCCTCGGCCCGTGCGTTCGCCGCCTGCGCCCGGTCGAGCTCCTTCTCCGCGAGCTCGATGATCCATTCGTTCGTCACCGGATCGAGCGCCTCTGCGAGTGCTCGGATCCGAGCGCTGTCGCCACTCGCCGTCTCCCATCGGTCGAGGAGTTCAGCGATCGTGTCGAGGACGTCCAGCTGGCGGCGGGCTTCGACCACACTGCGGTGCGCCTGTGACAGTTCCGAGAACTGTTCGACCGCCATGTCTGCAGCGGCGAAGGTCTTCGGTTCGTCGAGCATGTACTCACGGAACAGAGCATCGAGGCTGCCGAGGTTCTTCGCCGCCATCGTCCGGTGGAGCAGCAGGATCGCCGAATCCGACACGATGCCGAGGAAGCGCTGGAACCGCTGCTGAAAGACGGAGTGCTTCTCCGTGATCGTCGCCTGCGGATATTCCTTCTTCAGGCCGCGGATGTCGACGGCTTCGGAGACGAATGCTCCGAGATTCGCGAGGTCGAGGTCCTCCCGCGCGAGCACGCAGATCTCCTTGACGTCGCCGGAGGACATCTGTCCCCGGTTGAGCTTGAACAGCTTGACGAGCACTACCGGATCCTGCCCGTCGGCCGTGTCGTAGCGCAGGCGCACTCCCGACCAGCAGGCCCCCGCGCGCAGGAAGTCACTGCGCACCTCGTCGGCGTCCTCGGCATCGGTCGATCGCCACGCACCGCGGATGTAGCTCACCAGACTGCGATCACTTGCACGGACCGATTGGTCCTGTGCTGCGGCGTTGTACCGTACCTTCGGGCGCGGAGTGAGTACCGTGGTCACCGCGTCGAGCAGTGAGGACTTGCCGGTCCCGGAATCCCCGGTGATCACCAGACCGGTCCGCGGTACGTCGACGACATGATGACCGTTGAAGGTCCCCCAGTTGACGACATCGATCCGCGACAGGCGCCATTGCCCGGAGACATCGGGTGAGGCGGCTGAGGCAGGCAGCGTGCCGGATCGGCGGAACGGTGCATCGACCGCCCCGGAGCTCACGGACTGCTCGGTGGACACCCGGTCCTCATCGGCGGGCGTCGCGACGTCGAACAAGCTCGCCGGCGATTCAGCGGGTCGGTTCATTCGTCGTCCTCCATCGCATCCGTGACTTCCGCCGGGTCTTCCCGTCCGTGAGCGGGTTCCGTCCCGACCTCGGCGAGCCGCCGTTCGTACTCCTCACGCACTGCGCGGATCTCGTCCGGTCCGAAGATCAGCCGCAGGACGGGCGAGATCTCGAACCGGTCCTCCGTCGCGGTGTCGGCGAGCAGACCGTACCTGTGCATTTTGGTCCAGGAGGCGTTGAAGCGTTTCGCGAAACCCACCTCGTCGAGTCCGTATGCGCTGCCGTACACCCGGAGTGCGTCGCGCGACTCGTCGACACCGACGATCACGCGCTCGGACCGGTCCACGCGGAGCAGCTCGTGCCGCAGATGGAGCAGCAGAGCGGTATCGAGGAAGGTCAGGGTGTGCGTACGGACCACGGCCGGGACCTGCTCGCCGGGCACCTCGGCATTGCGCACGAACGCGAGGCGTGAATCGGTGTCCACGACGAGCTCGAGGAACATGTCGGACAGCCTGGCCCGCAGCGCTGTCTCGTCCCCGAGCACGGATCGCCACAGCTGCTGGTGACTGCGACCGGAGACGTACGGGCCTTTGATCAACGCCACGAGCGCCCGCCGCGTATCAAGAGCGAGCACGCCTGAATCGGTTGCCCAGAGCGGCCGTCGGGCCTCACCCTCCACCGCACCGTTCCCGGCCGTCATCGATTCCATCGCGTGGGCACCTGTTCCTTCGTTCATGCGCCGCCCCTCCTCTGTTGCGCCCGCCGGTGCTGTCGCCCGCCGGGAACGTCCTCGGTGAAGCGGAATCGGTCGAGCTGGGCTCGCCGTGGGCGCCCTGTCATCGACGACCAGGTGACCGACTCAGATCCGGTTTCCCGGATCCCGTGCCCGACCCCGAGGTCGAGGAGCCCGACGACGCTCGCCACACCCTGGGTGGCCGGGTGGCGGCGGAGCACCTCGGCGATGGTGACGCCCTCCGCCCGAGGCGCCCCGTCGCCTGCCTCACGGTTCCGGCCCTCGAGCTCCCCGCGGCGCGCGGTCGCCAGTGTCTCGTTGATGTTCTCGACGAGTTCACCGACATCGATCTCGGTCAGCCGGGCCATCTCCCGCAGCGCCTCGATGTCGACCGTGCCTGTCGCTCGCTTCTCCACGGGCTCGATCACCCGGGTGTCGGCGGGGTTGTGAAGCCGAAAGCTCGTCACCGAATCGATCCTGACCGAGGTGCGGCCCAATTCGACGTCGAGCTGTCTGTAGGGAGGGATCTCAGCTGCGAGTCGGAGGGCGAGCGCGCGGGCGGCGTGGATCTCAGTGTTCACTGCCCGGTCCTCGCGGAACTCCTCGGACTGCACGAATCGGCGCAGGGACCGGGTCAGACCAGTCATCACGTCGCCGACTTCGGCAGAGCGGTCCTGGAGCATCGGCGTCAGGTGACGGAGGAATCGGGTGTCGGCCCGATCGAGCGCACGGACGAAAGCGCGGTCGAGGAGCGCGGCGATGTTCGCTTCGAACTCGGACCCGGACTCGTGTTCGAGGATGAGTGCGTAGAACCCATCGAAGCTCCGTCCGGCCTCGGAATCCGCGAGGTGATCGACTCCGCGGAACACGTCGTCGAGGACGCGCGATCGCGCGCCGGTGTTCTCGATGAGCTGGGCCCGCAGCCCGCGGTTGATCTCCTCGAGCGCGGAGCGCACGCGGGTGAAGTCGCTCGGCAGCTCTTCGGCGAGTGCGATCAGGTCCTCGACCGCCTCACGCGCACGCTCAGGTTCGAGTCCGGTGTCTTCACCTGCGCGGACGGCGGCGATGCGGGCGTCCAGCCGGTCGCGCTCGGCGTGGAGCGCGGCGAGCCGCGTCTCGACGTCAGGGTCGGTGTCGCGCACGAGTACACGCAGCCGCTCCTGGATGTTCGACAGCCGCGACTGCGTCACGGTGGTGCGGGTGGAGTCGAGTCGTTCGACGAACTGGAGGGCAGTCAGCCCTGAGGGCGAGAGTTCGAAGGTCTCGTCCCGCGTCGACTCGGCGCTGCGGCGGATGAGGATGCCGTTCTTCCGCCATTCGGCGCAGTAGTGCTGAGCCGTGCCCGGGATCTCGTGCCCGCGCGATCGCAGGAGTTCGAGGTCCGCATCGATCCGCTCGAAGAGCGCGGAAGCGGGCAGTCGCCGATCCGAGCCGGCGAGATGCGCTCGCAGCACTGCTGCGGCGAACCACACGTTGTCGCTGCGCAGGAATGCCCAGGCGGCGTCGTCCTCGAGCAGCCGCCGGTGCGCCAGAGCCTGGGTCAGCACATCCATTCCCCCAGCCTATGGGGTGGCACGGACGACGACACCCACCGCAGCTCCAGCAGGTGCTGCGCTCCCACAAACGCCCGAGGCGGGCCACGGTCGGAGACCATGACCCGCCTCGGGAGCGGTGCCGAACCGGCGGCGCTGACCGCGCAGCGCACGACCAGCGGTGTCGAGACACCGGTGCCGGGCCGGTGATCAGCTCACCGGCGCGCACGCGGACGCCGTCACACCCGGTCGTCCTTGACGTCGACCCCACGATCCTTCTGCGCCTTGCGGAAGCTGTCGCGGATCCGCTTGCGCTTCTCGCGCACACCGGCCCGGCGCTTCTTCTCCGAGGCGACCTGCTCCTCCGTGGGAGTGTGGTCGCGCAGACCCACCTGGAGGTCCTCCGGGATCTCCTCGAGGGTGCCGGACGCGGCCTGGCGCTTGTGGCGCAGGATCTCGAGGCGGAGCACCTTCGACAGGAAGTAGATGCCGAGCAGGTTCGGGACGCTCATGAGGAAGAACATCGCATCGGAGAACGCGATGACGCTGCTGAGCGAGATCGAGGCACCGACGACGACCGCGACGACCCACACGACCTGGAAGACCTTCTGCGCGACGGCCGATTCCTTGGTGAGGAAGCCGATCGCCTTCTGGCCGTAGTAGGCGTAGGACAGGATCGTCGAGAACGCGAAGAGCACCACGCAGACGGTGAGGATGTACGGGAACCAGCCGGCGACCGTGCCGAACGCCTGGGCGGTGAGGTTGACGCCGGCCTCGGTGGAGCCGTCGCCGGCGTCGGCGTCGTAAAGGCCGGTGGTGATGATCGCGAGCGCGGTGAGGGTGCAGATGACCACCGAGTCGATGAGCGGCTCCCACATCGCGGTGAAGCCCTCGGTCGCCGGGCGCGAGGTCTTCACGGCCGAGTGCGCCATGCCGGCCGAGCCGATGCCCGCCGCGTTCGAGAACAGCGCACGCTGGATGCCGACGATCGCCACGCCGATGATGCCGCCGACGATCCCCTCGCCGGTGAACGCGCCCTGGAACATCAGCACGAAGGCATTGGGGACCGCGGTGAAGTTGAGCAGCAGGATGATGACGACCGACACGAAGTACACGATCGCCATGAGCGGGGTGATCGCCGAGGTCCAGCGGGCGATCGAGGTGATGCCGCCGAGGATGACGATGCCTGCGACGATCGCCATGATGAGGCCGATGAGCCAGAGCTTGTCGGCGAAGAAGCTGTCCTCGCCGCCGGTCGAGTTGACGAGGATGGCGGCGGACTGGTTCGCCTGGAAGAGGTTGCCGGCGCCGAACACGCCCACCACGGTGGTGATCGCGTAGAAGTAGGCGAGGAACTTGCCCATCTTCGGCCGGCCGATGTCGGCGAGCCCGTCGCGCAGGTAGTACATCGGTCCGCCCGAGGTGGTGCCGTCGGGCAGGATCGTGCGGTACTTGACGCCGAGAGTCGCCTCGGCCATCTTCACGGTCATCGCGAGGAGGCCGAAGATGATGATCCACAGGGCCGCGCCCGGGCCGCCGATGGTGATCGCGACCGCGACGCCGGCGATGTTGCCGAGTCCCACGGTGCCGGAGAGCTCGGTGGCGAGCGCCTGGAACGACGACACCTCGCCCGGGTCGGTCTTGCGCGTGAGCTTGCCCCGGATGACCTTGACGGAGTGAGCGAGGCCGGTGATCGGCTGGAAGCGGAGGTAGACGGTGAGGAACACGGCAGCGGCCATGAGCCACACGACGATGAGGGGAAGCTCGGTCCCCCCGACGGGAACCCCGAAGAACACGATGGCGGAGAGGACGTTCGCGATGGGGGCGAACATCGTCTCGACCGCCTGGTCGATGCCGGAGGCTGCGGCCAAGACGTCGGTCGACGGCGGTGCGGCATGGGCGAGTGCGGAATGAGGATTCATAGTCACGTGGCGCGGCAGTAGCTGTACGTCCGGAGGGTCGGTCCGGTTTCGGCACCGTCACCGAACCCTAGCAAGCAGGAACTGCACAGGCCAGGCACAGGGAGCGATCAGGGGGTGAGATAGCGGCTCGGTTCAGCGCTGACCCCCCGGATCGGACCAGGTCAGAGGCGATCCCGGGGCGCCCGACCGAAGTTACTTCTCGGTAAGAAGATCAGTCCGCGGCAGGACTCCGCAGGGTCGCCCGGAGCGCATCGTCGAGAGTCGGGTGGCGGAACCGGTGATCGACGCCAGCGAGCGCCTCGGGCACCACCCGCTGGTCGGCGAGCGCGAGCTCGCGTGCCGCCTGGGGGCCGAGCAGCAGCGCGGGCGCGATCGGGGGGACCGGGATGACGGACGGCACGGAGAGCACGCCGCCGAGCGCCTGCGCGAACTCCTGCTGCTGGACCGGTTCGGGGGCGACGGCGTTGATCGGGCCGGAGAGGCCGTCGTCGAGCGCGGCCCGGGCATAGACCTGGGCGATGTCGTCGAGCGAGATCCATGAGAGCCACTGGTCCCCCGCGCCCACCCGGCCGCCGAGCCCGACGAGATAGAGCGGGAGCTGCATCCGCAGCGGACCGCCGAGCGAGGTGAGCACGACCCCGGTGCGGATCGACACGGTGCGCACCCCGAGGTCCGCGGCGCGGGCAGCCTCGGCCTCCCAGCGGCGGCACACTTCGGCGAGGAAGCCCTCCCCCGAGGCGGCGTCCTCGTCCAACCGGACGTCACCGCGCTCCGATCCGTAGTAGCCCACGGCCGAGGCGCACACGAAGGCGTCCGGCCGGTCCGCGGGGTCGAGCTGTTCCATCGTGAGGACGAGGAGCCGGGTGCTGTCGATGCGCGAGGACAGGATCCGGTCCTTCGCGGGCTCGGTGAAGCGGGTGCCGATGCTCGCCCCGCTCAGGCAGATGACGACGTCGGCCCAGGCGAGCGCCTGCGCGTCGAGGAGACCGAGTCCGGGATTCCACCGCACCTCGTCCTCGCGCCACGGAGTGGACCGGACGAGCCTGCGGACCTCGTGGCCGCCGGTCGACAGGAGAGCGGCGACCTGGCGCCCGATGAGGCCTGAGGCGCCGGCGATGAGGATGCGCCGCGGTTCGCCGCCGAAGCGTGCGGCGAGGTCGGCGTGGAATCCGAGGTCGCCGAGCAGCCGGGCGGTGCGGGCGGTGAAGATGTTCGTCAGCATCGCGTCCATCGCGAGGGAGTCGAACCCGTCGGGGAACGGGCCGCCCGGAGGCGCGAGGCGGTACTCGACGTGGTCGGAGATCGTGCACGCCCCTGCCGAGCTGTTCGCTGCGGGGCCAAAGGTGTGCGTGTGCCGCCAAGAGTGGAACGGGCCGGTGGTCATCCGGTCGACGAACGAATGCGGCTCGGGACCGGCCTCGTGCTCGCACACGACGGGAACGCGGACGACTCCGCGGGTGCCGGGAACTGTCGCCTTCATCCGAACCTTGCTGCCGGGCGCGAGCGGCGGATACGACTCCTCGACGATCTCCTGCGCCCATTCGGGGCTGAGTCGGGTGAGGGCGCCCTGCCGCGAGTGCCAGGTGCGGACTGTGTCGAGCGGGTGGGGGACCTCGACGGAGTGGGTGAAGACTGCCATGCCCCCATAGTGCCAGGGTCGGGCTCCGGATTCCGCACCCGCGCCCGCCCGAGAGCCCGAAAAGTCCGGACATGTGTGCGCGGGCGGGCCGGCCTCGGCCGGGACGACGAAGGCCCGGACGGATCCGTCCGGGCCTTCGGCTGCTGTGCGCGAGGGGGGACTTGAACCCCCACGACCTTTCGATCACTGGCACCTGAAGCCAGCGCGTCTACCAATTCCGCCACTCGCGCGAGTGACAACAGGAAACACTAACATCACGGGCAGTCCGCGCCCAAACCGGTCCGCCCGGGCTCCGACGGGGCTTCCGGCACCTCGGGCACGGTCCGCACCGAACGCTGCCCGAGGCGGGATCGCGCGCCTCGGGCGGCCCTCCCGGACCCAGCACACCGCTCCGCACGCTGTCCGCACCGGTGCCTCGGGCACCGCGTGCGCCGTCGGCTCGGGCGGCCCCGCACTCCGGTGAGCACGTGCTCAGGATTGATCCGCCCGCAGACCTCGCCGTACTGCGCGGTATCCACCGATCTGCGCGCAATTGCGCGCAGATCGGCACATACTCCGCAGTACGGCGGCGCACAGCACCTCCGAACCCGGCCCGCCGACCTGGTGAATCCCCGCACGGCAACCGGGGTATGCCGGTGCGAACGACGCTCGACATGTCATCCCCGGCATGTGCCGTTAGCATGGAGTGTTGACAGTGTTGGCTGGCGGCGCCGCCTCGGCGACCGGCACGGCGGTCGGAAGGAGGCAGGCCATGGGCGTACTCGACCGGTTCGAGAAGGGCATCGAGCGCGTGGTCAACGGTGCCTTCGCGAAGGCCTTCCGCTCCCAGGTCGAGCCCGTCGAGCTCGCCGGAGCCCTCCGCAAGGAGGCCGACACCCGCGCCGCCGTCGTGTCCCGCGGGCGCACCCTCACCGCCAACAGCTTCATCATCGAGCTCTCCCAGCACGACTACGAACGCCTCGAGCCGATCCAGGCCGAGCTGCGCGCCGACCTCCGCCAGGTCGTCGGCGATCACGCGATGGACCAGGGCTACAGCTTCGTCGGCCCCGTCATCGTCACCCTCGAGGTCGCCGAGGACCTCGACACCGGGATGTACCGCGTGCGCGCCTCGACCAAGCGCCCCGACGGCTCGCCCGCCGCCCAGCCGCAGAACCGGGGCGGCTACGACCCGCCCTCCCGGGCGAACCCGGTCGTGCCCGAGGCCTACGCCCACACCCACAGCGGCCCGCAGCGCGTCGCCGAGGCGCCCGCCCCGGTCCCCCGCAGCGAGGATCCCCGGCACCCGGCGGTCGAGATCGACGGCCGGGTCCGGCGGCTCTCCCAGGGCACCACGGTGTTCGGCCGCTCCTCGAGCAGCGCCGACATCGTCCTCGACGACCCCGGGGTGTCCCGCCGCCACTTCGAGATCACCGTCTCCGGTGCCCGTGCGGTCGCCACCGACCTCGGATCGACGAACGGCACGCTGCTCGACGGGCGCCGGATCACCTCGGTGACGCTCACCGACGGCGCCGCCCTCACTGCGGGCGACACCGCCGTCGTGTTCCGCGAGACGGAGACGGGAGGCCGATGAGCGAGTTCACCGTCATGGTCCTGCGCTTCGCGTTCTTCGCGCTGCTGTGGATCTTCGTCTTCCTCGTCGCCGGGGTCCTCCGCCAGGATCTCTTCGGTCCGCGCCGCAGCAACCGCGCCGCTCGCCGTGGCCGGTCGCGCGGTTCCCGCACCCCCGCACCCGCCGGCGCACCGTCGGCGGCATCCGGCACGCTCCCGCCCCCGCAGAACGCCCCGCCTCCCCGCCAGGCACCGCCGCAGCCGCGCGAGCTCCACGTCACCTCGGGCGCGCTCGCCGGGATGGTCGTGCCGCTCGGATCGGCACCGATCACGCTCGGGCGCGCGGGCGGCAACACCCTCGTCCTCGAGGACGACTTCGCCTCCGGCAGCCACGCCCGGATCGTGCCCGACTCCGGCCGCTGGTACGTCGAGGACCTCGGTTCGACCAACGGCACATACATCGACGGCCAGCGGCTGCACTCCCCCGTGCAGATGCGGATCGGCACCCCCGTCACCATCGGCCACACCACTCTGGAGCTTCGTTCGTGAGCAGCAGCCAGGAATTCATGCTGCGATCCGCGGCCCGCTCCAACACGGGCCTCGTGCGCAAGAACAACCAGGACTCCGGCTATGCCGGGCCGAACTTGCTGCTCGTCGCCGACGGCATGGGCGGCCACGCCGGCGGCGACGTCGCATCCGCGATCACCGTCGCCCGGCTGTCCTGCCTCGACACCCCCGACCAGGGGAGCGCCGCGCTCGACGTGCTGCGCCAGTCGATCCTCGATGCCAACGAGCGCATCACCGCCTGCGTCGCCGAACAGCCCGAGCTCGCCGGCATGGGCACCACCGTCACCGCGCTGCTCCGCAGCGGCGATCGGCTGGCGCTCGCCCACATCGGCGACTCCCGCGCCTTCCTCCTGCGCGACGGCGAGCTCAGCCTCGTCACCCACGACCACACCTTCGTCCAGATGCTCGTCGACGAGGGGCGCATCACCCTCGAGGAGGCGGAGTCCCACCCGCAGCGCTCCGTCGTCATGCGCGTGCTCGGCGACGTCGGCGCCGCCCCCGAACTCGACCTCTCGCTGCGCGACACCCGTCCCGGCGACCGCTGGATGGTGTGCTCCGACGGACTCACCGGCTTCGCTGCGCACGACGACATCGTCGAGGCCCTCACCGGGATCTCCGATCCGGGCGCGTGCTGCGACCGGCTCGTCGACCTCGCGCTCGCCGGCGGGGGTGCCGACAACGTCACCGTCGTCATCGGCGACGTCGTCGCCCCGGACGACACCGCGCACGTCGCCGCCGGCGAATCCGTCGGCTCGGTCCGCATCAATCCGCAGTACGCCCTCCTCGGTCAGGGCGAGGCCCGCACCGAGCTCATCCCGACCGGGCAGCTCGACATCGTCGACGACGAGGCCGACACCCAGCAGATCGACGCCGTGGGGAGCGACCAGGACGCGGACCGCGCCGGATCCGGGTCCCCCGAGGCCCGTACCGGCGACACCCAGCCGATCCGCGCCGGATCGGGCACCGCACACGCCTCCGCGGAGGGCGACACCGGCCGCGCGGCCGCAGTCGGAACCGCCGGCGCCGCTGCGGCCACCGGCACCGCCACCCGGACCGACGAGCGTTCGCACGATGACGCGCACCCCGGCGATGACGACGACCTCGACGACTGGGGCGCCGAGGACCGGCCGCGCCGGCGCGGGCCCCTCGTCCCCCTCCTCGTCACCGTCCTCGTGCTCGCCGCCGTCGCGATCGCCGGCGTCGTCGGCTGGACCTACGTCCGCGGCCAGTACTACGTCGCCGAGGACGCGGGCACCGTCGCGATCTACCGCGGGGTCTCCCAGTCGCTCGGCCCGCTCGACCTGAGCTCGCTCGAGGAGTCCACCGACATCCCCGTGGACCAGCTCTCCGCGTTCTCGCAGAGCCGCCTCGAGGCGACGATCCCCGCCGGGGACCGCGCCGCCGCCGACGCCGTCGTCGACACCCTCCGCGACGAGGCCGAGGCGAACGCCCCCACCCAGATGGAGGGCGGCGTGACGAACGCCCCCGTCGAGTCCGACCCCGCGCCCGCCGCCTCGCAGGACGCCCCCGACGAGGCTCCGGCCGAAGAGCCGGGCGCCGCGGGAGGCCCGTGATGACCTACGCCCCCGCCCAGGCCCCGGCCCGGACGCCAGAGGCGGTCGCCCCGTCCGCGCAGGGCCCGCGCACCTACCGGTTCGCCGAGCTTGGCCTCATCGCGATCGCCGTCATCATCTCCGCCGGCGGCTACGCCCTCGTCGGTCTCGGCGCCGAGGACACCGTGCCGGCGAACGTCTACGTCTACACCGGCCTGCTCGCCGCCCTCGGCCTGGGCCTCCACGTCCTCATCTGGTGGCGGGCCAAGTACGCCGACCCGGTGATCGTCCCGATCGCAGTGCTCCTCAACGGCATCGGGCTCGCGATGATCTACCGCATCGACCTCGCCACCGACTCCTCGACGGCGAACTCGCAGCTCATCTGGATGACGCTCGGCACGATCCTCGCTGGCCTCGTCGTCGTCCTCCTCCGCGACCACCGCCTGCTCCGCCGCTTCACCTACACCTGCGGGTTCGCCGCGCTCTTCCTCCTCCTGCTGCCGCTCATCCCGGGGCTCGGCACGACGATCAACGGCGCCCGGATCTGGATCCACCTGGGCCCATTCTCCTTCCAACCGGGCGAGATCGCGAAGATCCTCCTCGCGGTGTTCTTCGCCGGCTACCTCGTGAGCTTCCGCGATCAGCTCGTTCTCGCCGGGCCGAAGATCCTCGGCATCCGCTTCCCGCGGCTGCGCGACCTCGGCCCGATCATCATCGCCTGGGTGGCGAGCGTCGGGATCCTCGTGTTCCAGCGCGATCTCGGCACCTCGCTCCTGTTCTTCGGCCTGTTCGTCGCGATGCTCTACGTCGCCACCGGGAAGAAGACGTGGATCTTCCTCGGGCTCGGGATGTTCGCCGCCGGCGCGGTCGTTGCCGCCCAGATCTTCTCCCACGTCCAGCAGCGCATCGACGGCTGGCTGGGCGCGCTCACCCGCGAGGAGTTCGAGAAGACCCCGGGCGGGTCCTACCAGCTCGTCCAGGGCCTGTTCGGCATGGCCTCCGGCGGGCTCACCGGCACCGGGCTGGGCGAGGGCCGCCCGAACGTCGTGCCCTACGCCGAATCCGACTTCATCTACGCCTCGCTCGGCGAGGAGCTCGGGATGGTCGGGCTGTTCGCGATCCTCCTGCTCTACGTCATCCTGTTCCAGCGCGGCATGAAGATCGCGGCGAGCGTGCGCGACGGCTTCGGCACCCTGCTCACCGTGGGACTGACGTTCACCATCGCCCTCCAGTGCTTCATCGTCATCGGCGGGGTCACCCGCCTCATCCCGCTCACCGGCCTCACCACGCCGTTCCTCGCCGCCGGCGGCTCCTCGCTCATCGGCAGCTGGATCATCATCGGGCTGCTCCTGCGGATCTCCGACAACGCGCGCCGTCCGGCCGAGGAGTTCCAGACCGGTGTGCTCACCGTCCTCCACGATCCCGCGGAGTCCGTCCGCAACTCGACCCGCCGGCTCCGCGACGCCGAGGTGCGCACGCCCGCCGCTCGCCGGGATCCGGGCGCCGGGCATCCCGCCACGGAATCCGGCGGCGACCCCGATCCCGAGGCCGAGGTCCCCACCACCGTCCACCCGGCGGCACCCGACCCGGAGGCCGACATCGCGACGTCCGCCCATGTCGTCCGCGGCGACGATGCGACTGGCGGATCCGCGAGCGCCGCCGGCCCGGCCGGCGATCCGACCGACGGCGCGACGGGGGGTGAGCGGCGATGAACCACCCGCTCAAACACCTCGCCCTCGTCGGCTTCGTGATGTTCGCGCTGCTGTTCGGCTCGACGAGCGTCGTCCAGTACTTCCAGGCGCAGGCCCTGCGCGACAACGAGCTCAACACCCGCACCCTCGTCGAGGAGCTGTCCCGCGAGCGCGGCCCGATCCTCGTCGACGGCACCCCGGTCGCATACTCGGTGCCCGTCGACGACACCTACGAGTACCAGCGCACCTACGGCGCCGAGGGCCTGCCCGCGGAGGTCTACGCCCCGATCACCGGATTCTTCTCGATCGTGTCCGGCGCCACCGGGCTGGAGAAGACCGAGAACAGCCTGCTCGCCGGCACCGATGACGCTCTGTTCTACGACAAGATCTCGAACATCCTCAACGGCACTCAGCCGGCCGGTGCGGCCGTCGAGATCACCGTCGACCCGGAGGCGCAGATGGCCGCCTGGAACGGGCTCGGCGGCCAGAAGGGCGCCGTCGTCGCCCTCGACCCGAAGACCGGCGACGTGCTCGCGATGGTCTCCTCGCCGGGCTGGGACCCCAACCCCATCGCCTCGCACGACCGCGATTCGGCGCTCAATGCGTACGAGAACCTCATCGCCGACGAGGACAATCCCGCCTACAACCGGGCGATCGGCGGCAATCTCTACCCACCGGGCTCGACGTTCAAGCTCGTCACCGCCGCGGCCGCACTCGAATCCGGCGAGTACACGCCGGAGTCCGAGCTGCCGGGACCGGCGACCCTCGATCTGCCGGAGACGACCGCGACGATCTCGAACTCCGGAGGCGGTGCCTGCGGATCCGGAGGCACCGTCACCCTCGCGCAGTCGCTCATCGACTCGTGCAACACCTCGTTCGCCGACCTCGGAATGTCGCTCGGCCAGGACGCGATGAGCGCCCAGGCCCAGGAGTTCGGGTTCGGCGAGAGCTTCGACATCCCCCTCACCGTCAGCGCCTCGAGCTTCCCCTCGGACACCAACGCTCCGCAGCTCGCGCAATCCGCACTCGGCCAGTACGAGGTCCGCGCCACGCCGCTCCAGATGGCGATGGTGTCCTCGGCGATCGCCAACGGAGGGACCCTCATGCAGCCTCAGCTCATCGATCAGGTGCGCAACGCCCGCACCCTCGATCTCATCGACGAACCGAGCCCGAGCCAGTTCTCACAGCCCATCAGCTCCGACACCGCCGCCGCCCTCACCGAGATGATGGTCGGCGTCGTCGACGAGGGAACGGGCACCGCCGCCCAGATCCCCGGGGTCGACGTCGCGGCGAAGACCGGCACCGCGCAGCACGCACAGGGTGCCGCGCCCCACGCGTGGTTCACCTCCTTCGCCCCCGCGGACGACCCGCAGGTCGCGGTCGCCGTGGTCGTGGAGAGCGGCGGCAACGCCGGCAGCCAGGCGTCCGGCGGACGGGTGGCAGGACCGATTGCTCAGGCAGTGATGGAAGCGGTGATCAGCGAATGAGGCCAGGTGCAGGAACCATGCTCGGCGACCGGTACGAGCTCACCAGCCGGATCGCGGTCGGCGGGATGGGCGAGGTGTGGCGCGGGCGCGACACCGTGCTCGCGCGCGAGATCGCGGCGAAGATCATGAAGGAGGAGTACCTCTCCGATCAGTCGTTCCTCGACCGCTTCCGGGCCGAGGCGCGCAGCATGGGCGCGGTCTCCGACCCCGGCATCGCCGGCGTGTTCGACTACGGCGAGGAGAACGGCTCGCCGTACCTCGTCATGGAGTACGTCCCCGGCGAGGCGCTGTCAGCGATCCTCGACCGCAACGGCGGGATGCCCGAGCGCGACGTCCTCGACATCGGCGCGCAGGCCGCACAGGCGCTCAACGCCGCCCACCGCTCCGGCGTCGTGCACCGCGACATCAAGCCCGGAAACCTCCTCATCACCCCGGAGTTCCGCGTCAAGATCACCGATTTCGGGATCGCCCGGGTGGCCGACCAGGCACCGCTGACGAAGACCGGCCAGGTCATGGGCACCGCCCAGTACCTCGCTCCCGAGCAGGCCACCGGCAAGGGCTCGACGTCGAAGTCCGACCTCTACTCGCTCGGCATCATCATGTACGAGGCGCTCGCCGGCGTCCGCCCCTTCACCGGGGAGTCGCAGGTCGAGATCGCGATCGCACAGGTCAATCGCCAGCATCCGCCGCTGCCGGATACCGTGTCCGAACCGGTCCGCAGGCTCATCGACGCGATGCTCCAGAAGAACCCCGACGACCGACCCGCGGACGGACAGGCCGTCGCCACCGCCGCGCGCGCCCTCCTCGCCGGGGACGTCGCCGCGGCCGAGGCCGCCGTCCCGCAGATGCGCGGCACCTCGCCGACCGAGGCGGTCACCCGGGTATTCAACCAGAACGACGCCTCGACCACCCGGGTCATGCCGGCGGCCGGTGCCGCCGCGGCAGGGGCCGGGATCGGGGCCGCTGCCGGCGCGGGAGCGGCCCACGCCGCAGGTGACCCGAACGGCAGCTGGAACCAGGATCCCGCGACCGCGTCCCAGGGCTACCACGACCCGATGATCGCCGCGAGCGCCCGCAGCCGCGACGCCGACCTCGTCGAGGACGAGCCGGAGAAGCGGTCGAAGGCGCCGACCGTCATCATCACGATCCTCATCGTGCTCGCCCTGCTGGGCCTCGGCTGGATCCTGTGGCTGTTCCTCGGCGGCGAGGGCGACGAGCCGACGCCTGCGGACACCGCCACCGCGTCCGCCGAGCCCACCGCAGAGACGATCACCATCGATCCCGACGACTACATCGGCCAGAGCGAGGCGAGCGCCACCCGGAACCTCGAGGACCTCGGGCTCGAGGTCGAGACCGTCACCGTGTCCTCGAGCCGCGCTGAGGGCACCGTCGACGGTGTGCGCGCGGGCAACGACGGCTACGAGTTCGAGACCGGCGACACCATCACCCTCGAGATCTCCGGCGGGCCCGCCGAGGCCCCCGAGCAGGAGGAGCCCACGCAGGCACCCGAGCCGGACCGACCCACCCAGGCACCCGAGCCGGAGCCGGACGAGCAGGAGCCCGCACCCGAGGACGAGCCCGCGCCCGATGAGGACCAGGGCGGCGACCAGGGCAACGGCGGCGACCAGGGCGGCGGCAACGACGGCGGCGACTCGGGCGGCGGCAACGACGGCGGCGACTCGGGCGGCGGCAACGAAGGCAACCCGGGTGGCGGCAACGACGATCCGGGCCTCGGCGGCGGCCAGGGCAACCAGGGCCAGGGCAACGCCGGCGGCGGCCAGGGGACCAATGCCGGTTCCGCACCCGCTGCGGCGGGTGCCGCCGGTGTTCACGCCTCGTTCGGAGGACGCGGATGAGCGAGGTGCGGATGCTGTCCGGACGCTACGAGGTCCGGGAGCTGCTGGGCCGCGGCGGGATGGCCGAGGTCCATGCGGGTGTCGACACCCGCCTCGGCCGTCGCGTGGCGATCAAGCTGCTGCGCTCCGACCTCGCGCGCGACCCCTCCTTCCACGCCCGCCTCAAGCGCGAGGCGCAGTCGGCCGCCGGTCTCAACCACCCCGGCATCGTCGCCGTCTACGACTCCGGCGAGCAGGAGTTCGCCGAATCCGGCGGGGACATCGTCCACGTCCCCTTCATCGTCATGGAGATGGTCGAGGGGCGGACGCTGCGCCAGGTCCTCACCGATCACGGCCGGCTCACCGTGCGCGAGGCTCTCGACGTCACCGCCGGGGTGCTCGCCCCGCTCGACTACAGCCACCGCAACGGGATCGTCCACCGCGACATCAAGCCCGGCAACGTCATGCTCACGCCCGAAGGCGACATCAAGGTCATGGACTTCGGGATCGCCCGCGCGCTCGAGGACACCGGCAGTCTGACCCAGACCCAGTCGGTGGTCGGCACCGCGCAGTACCTCTCCCCCGAGCAGGCCCGCGGCGAGATCGTCGACGCCCGCTCGGACCTCTACTCGACCGCGTGCCTCCTCTACGAGCTGCTCGTCGGCCGCCCGCCGTTCGTCGGCGACTCCCAGCTCGCGGTTGCCTACCAGCACGTCGGCGAGGACCCCAAGCCGCCGTCGCACTACGACCCGGAGATCCCCCCGGCCATCGACCGGCTGCTCCTCCACGCCCTCCAGAAGGATCGCACCGTCCGCTACCAGGACGCCCACACGTTCCGGGAGGACGTGCTCGCCGCCCGCGACGGCCGCCCGCTGAGCTTCGAGGACGACGCCGACGCCACCCAGGCCTTCGGCGTGGTGCCCGGGGCCTTCGCCGCGGGAGCCGCCGGCGCCGGACTCGGTGCCGCTGCGGCCGGACACGGATCCGCGCACCCGCCCACGGAGCAGACGATGGCCTATTCGGCCCTCGGCGAGCCCACGCAGGCGATGGCCCAGGCGCCGATGACGAACTCCGTCGCGACGATCGCCGAGGAGGACAGCGAACCGGAGCCCGACGAGCGCAGCCGGACCTGGCTGTGGGTGGGCAGCGCGCTCCTCGTCCTCGTGCTCGCCGGCCTCGGCCTGTTCGTCTACACCCTGTCCAAGGAACCGGAGATCGTCACCTTCGAGCTCGCGGATCTCCGCGACCGGGCCGCGGACGATGCCGAGCAGTATCTGCTCGAGCAGGGTCTGCGCGTCGATCGCGAGGAGACCGCCGACGACGACATCGGCGAGGGCAACGTCGTGAACACCGACCCGCCCGGGGGCTCCCAGGTCACCGAGGGCGACCTCATCGTGCTCTTCGTGTCGACCGGGCCGGACTCCGTCGAGGTGCCCGATGTCGCCGGCGACTCCGAATCCCTCGCCCGCCAGACGATCGGCGACGCGGGGCTCACCGCCGGGAGCAACATCGACGAGAACTCCCCCGACGTCGACGCCGGCACCGTCATCGAGACGCGCCCGGAGGCCGGCTCGACGGTGGCGAAGGACTCCACGGTCGACCTCGTCCTGTCGACGGGCATGGTCGACGTCCCGGACGTCCTCGGGATGACCGAGGACGAGGCCTGCGAGACGCTCGCCGGCGAGGACTACCAGCTCGACTGCACCGTCGAGGAGGCCGAGACCGCCGACCATCCCGCGGGCGAGGTCTTCGAGCAGAGCACCGAGGGCGGCGGCGAGGTGAGCCAGGGCTCGGCGATCACCATCACCGTGGCGACCGCACCGCCCACGCAGACGCCCACCCCGGAGCCGACCGCACCCGTGCTCCCGTGGCCCACGCTCCCCGAGGGACCGAGCGACGAGGGGGACGAGAACCAGGGAGGCATCCAGGGCAACACCGGCCGCCCCGACGAGGGCCGGGATCGGCCGGGTCGACCGGACGGGCGCGACTGACCGGACCCCTGCAGTGAACCGCATCTCCCCCGACATCCCCGCTCCGGCTCCCGCCGCCGTGCCGCCCCTCCCAGCGGCACCCTCGGTCGAGCCGTCGGCGCCGCCTGTGCCCGCACCCGCAGAGGTGCCCACGCCCGCGGAGGTGGCCGCACCAGTGGAAGCGGCCGTACCCGCGGGGGCGGCCGCCACGACCGCAGCCACCGGGACAGCGGGCCGGGCACCCTCGTCCGCGCAGGTCCCGTGGATGATCACCGTCCACCTCGACTCCGTCGTCTTCGATTCGGTGACGGTGTGGGATCGCGTGGCCCGCGCCGTCCTCGCCGAGCACGCGGTCACCGCCGGCGACCGCCTGCCGGATCCCCTCGTCCTCGCGCTCGCCACCGGTGAGCTCCGGGGCATCAGCGACGCGCTCTCCCACGTCATCCGTTCGCGCACCGGGGCCTCGGTGACGAGCACCCTCATCCGCCTCAGGATCTTCCACCTGCTGTCCTCCGCCGTCCGCGACACCGACCTCGCCCGCCCCGGTGCCGGCGAGCTCCTCACGCGGATCGCCGCCACGGATGCACGGATCGCCTATCTGTCCTCCATGCCGCGCACCTGGGTGGAGACGCTCGACACCCATCTGGGTCTGCCCGAGCCGCACGTGCTGCTCACCACCGAGCAGCTGCGGAGTCCGCGCCCCGACCCCTACGGGCACCTGCTCGCCTCCCATCAGCTCGGCGTGCCCGCCCGGCTCGGGGTCGCGCTGGAGAGCGGTTCCGACGGGATCAGTGCTGCGCTCACCGCGGGCCTGCGGGTCATCGCCGTGGTGCCGAAGGACATGACCGGGGGAACGGATCGCCTGACGCTGGTGAGCGATCTGCGCGATGTGGACCTCGCTGCGGCCCGCGAGGCGCTGTGCGCCGACCGGGCGCTCTCCCGGGGACGGGCCGGCTCCGCGCTCGGCGACACGGCCTGAACGAGCGCGGCAGCAGGACGACCTGAGCATCGAGCGGCGACAGGACGATCGGAACAGCGGACGGCCATAGCCGAGGTGCCGGCGGCCTCGGCCGTTCTGCCGGGAGATGACCCCGACCGCCCTGCTGGGCGGCGCACCGGCCTCACCGCCGGGAGATGCCCACACCCGCCGAGCCCGGCGGTACCCCGGTCGCTCGGCTGTCGGGCGGCTCAGCCGTGGAGGCCGGCGGAGGCGATCGGCGAGCGACCGCGGGCGGCCTCGGCGGCCTCGGGCATCCCGCACTGGGCGAGGAAGTTGCCGAGCATCTGGTAGCCGTCCTCGGTGAGGACGGACTCGGGGTGGAACTGGACACCGGACAGCGGCGCGTCGCGGTGGGCGATGCCCATGACCACCCCGTCGGCAGTCTGCGCGGTGACCTCGAAGACCTCGACGGGCAGGGTCGAGTCGACGATCGCGAGCGAGTGATAGCGCGTCGCGGTGAGCGGCTCCCGGCAGCCGGCGAAGATCCCGGACCCGGAGTGGGTGAGCTGCGAGGTCTTCCCGTGCATGAGCGTGGGCGAGTGGGCCACGGTGGCGCCGAACACCTCGGCGAGGGTCTGGTGGCCCAGGCACACCCCGAACATCGGCACCCGCAGCTCGGCGCAGGCGCGGACCACGGCGGGGCAGATGCCGGATTCGGCGGGCACGCCGGGGCCGGGTGAGAGGAGCACGCCGTCGTAGTCGGCGAGCAGGGCGGGCACCTGCTCCGCGGGCACGTCGTCGTTGCGGATCACCGTGGTGTCCGCGCCGAGCTCGCGCAGGTAGCCGACGAGGGTGTAGACGAAGCTGTCGTAGTTGTCGACGACGAGGATCCGCGCGGTCATCCTGCTGCTCCGTCCTCGGTCACCGTGGCTTCGTTGAAGGGCATGTAGGGGGCGATGACGGGGAACACGAACTCCATGAGCAGGTAGACCGCCGCAGCGATGAGGAGCAGGCAGAGGACGAGCTTGACGAAGGTGTTGCCGGGCAGCGCGCGCCAGATGAGTCCGTACATCAGACGACCCCCTCGTTCGCCTTCGCGTAGGCCGGCGAGTCCTGCAGGCGCTCGGGCACGCCCTCGGCGGCCGGCTGCCAGTCGGTGAGCTCGGCGTAGGCGATGTAGCGCTCCTGCGCGGAGAACATCGGGTTGCACGCGGTGAGGGTCATGATCCGGTCCTTGCCCTTGAAGTCCGGCATGTCCGGCACCGGGGCGAGCACCTCGGTGGCGTCGGGGAGCACGATGTCGAAGTTCCGGAAGGTGTAGGTGTAGAAGCCGTCGGCGGTCTGCACGATGATCTCGTCGCCGGGACGGAGCTCGGCGATGAGGTTGAGCGGCTTGCCGTAGGTCACGCGGTGGCCGGCGAGCGCGAAGTTGCCGACCTCGCCGGGCATCGCGGCGTTCGGGTACCGGCCCAGTCCCATCCGGTTGAGGACGGGCTCCATCGACACGCCCTCGGCCATCGTGCGGTAGTAGTCCTCGCCGAAGCGCGGGATGTAGACGATGCCGAACGCGGAGTTCATGTCTACCGGCTCGGCGACATAGGGCGTCTCCGGGTCAGGCGGCAGCTCGTTGCGGGGGTTCTCCGCCCATTCGCTCGTGAGCTGGTCGGCGAGATTCGCGTTGTCCTCGTTCGCGGCGATGTCCGTCCACCACAGCTGCCACACGACGAAGAGGATGAGGACGAGACCGGCGGTGATGCACAGCTCGCCGAAGGTCCGGACGGTCCCGCGGACGCAGCCGAGCGGTTCGGGCTCGGGACGACCCCGGCGGGCGCCGCCGGCGGGATCCTCCGGGCCGGCGGGACCGCGGTTCGTCATCACCGGCTCCGCGAAGGCAGTGGCGACGGCGGCGCGGGCGTCGGCGGGCGCGTTCATCATGCGGGTGTCGTCGCCGCGCGACGGGGCGGGGCGCGCACCGTGGCCCGGTTCGGGGTAGGCGCCGGAGTACGCCGAGGTGCGATGGGCCGGGCGGATCACCGGGCGCGCGGCGGCGGGCACGGGGCCGTCACCGGGCGGCGGACCCGGATAGCCCGCACCGGCGTGCGGCGGCCGAGGGGCGTCGACGGGGTGAGCGGGAGCGGCGTCGGAACCGGCGGAACGGGCGCGCTCGGCGGCCTCTCGGGCCTTGCGCTCCCGCCGCGTCAGGGGTTCGTCCACTACTGCTTCACCTTCGCCTGGTCCACCTCGAGGGAGTCCGTGTACTCGGTGAGCGTGACCGGCCCCGTCTCGACTTTCCAGCCCAATCCTAGACGGTCGGAGTACGAGCGGAAGACCGTCACCGCGGGCGAGGCGTCGAGCGCCTCGCGCAGCTGCTCGGGGTCGCCGACGACCTCGACGGTGTAGGGCGGGGAGAACACGCGGGCGTTGACGCGCAGGGTGTTGCCCACGCACTTGACCGCGGAGGTCGACACGATGCGCTGGCCCTGGACCGACATGCCGCGGGCGCCGCCGGCCCACAGCGCATTCATCACGCCCTCGAGGTCCTGCTGGTGGATGATGAGGTCGTTCGGGCTCGCGCCGTCGATCCCGGCGGACTCCGGCGGGGCGTCGTCGAGGGTGACGGTGAGCCCGGTCCCCTCGAGCGCGGTGGTCGACGCCGCGGTCGCGAGCTCGTCGGCGGCAGCGCGCGCGTCCTCCACCCGGACGTCGCCGTCGGCGGCCCGCTCCTCGAGCTGCTCGATCGACGCCCGGCGCTCGGTGATGCGCTGCTGGAGGTCCTCGTTGGTGCGCGAGCGCTCCTGCACGATGTCCGGCAGGGACGAGGTCTCGTTGCGGAGGTGGGTGCCGTCGGACAGCCGGGCCGAGGTCGCCATGAGGATCCCGCACAGCACGAGGACGACGAACACGGCGGTGCGCTGTGCGATCGCGGTCATCGGCTGGCCTTACGGGATATGCGCGCGGGCGGCGCGGACGAGTACACTTTGCATGATTGCCCTGGAACCAATGTACCGACCGGCGTCGGGGGTCCCCAAGTCGTACCGCAGGTGCGCCGACCCGCCGCCGCCACCTGAGGAGAAACGTGGCCAAGCCGAGCCGTGCCCGCAAAGCTCACCGGACCTCGCGGAACTCCGCGGCGACGCCCGCAGAGACCAGCGGGGCGTCCGGGTCGGTCGACCCGACCGACGTCACGTCGACCGACGCGGACTCGACGGCGGACGTCGACGAGACACTCGTGACCGACCCCGTGGATGCGAAGCTCGAGGCCGACGCCACCGGACGCGACGCTGCGACGGACGCGACCGCCGACGATGTCGACGAGGATGTCACCGCTGCGGATGACGCGACTGCGGCCGACGACGCGGATACGGATGCAGCTGACGATGCGGATTCCGCGGACGAGGCTCCGGCTGCGACGAAGAAGCGGGGCGCGAAGAAGGCCGGCACGAAGACCGCTGCCTCCGCGAAGTCGGCCGGGACGAAGGACTCCACCGCGAAGACGGGCACGGAGTCCGGCTCGACCAAGGCCGGCGCCGCGAAGAAGACCGCTGCGAAGTCCTCTGCCGCGAAGTCCACTGCGAAGAAGGACTCCGACGAGAAGACGAGCGCGAAGAAGAGCACCGCGAAGTCCGGGGACTCCTCCCCCAAGCGCACCGCGCGCTCGGGCAATCCTGCCAAGCGCTCGACCTCCCGGAAGACCTCGACGTACACCTCGGGCACGACGACGCAGTCGATCAAGCCGAACCCGCGCTGGTTCGTCCCGGTGATGATCACCATCCTGCTCCTCGGGCTCGCCTGGCTCGTCGTCTTCTACATCACCGGCGGCGCCTGGCCCGTCGAGGCCTGGGGCAACTGGAACCTCGTCGCCGGCTTCGCGTTCTTCATCGCCGGCCTGATCATGTCCACACGCTGGCGATGAGCGCCGGCTTCCGGCTGCTCGCACACCATCCGCTGCCGGTCCGCCTCCTCGCCCTGTTCGGCGGCCTCGTCCTCTACGGCTTCTCCGCCGGACTGATGATCGCCGCCGGCCTGGGCAACATGCCCTGGGACGTGCTCCACCAGGGGATCTCGCTCCACGTCCCGCTCACCATCGGGGTCGTCGGCATCATCGTGTCGGTCCTCCTGCTGCTCACGTGGATCCCCCTGCGGCAGCGCCCGGGGCTCGGCACGCTCTCCAACGCGCTCCTCGTCGGCGTCTTCATCGACCTCACGCTCCTCGTCGTCGACCGTCCGGAGGCGCTGTGGGGGCAGATCCTGCTCATGTGCGCCGGCATCGTGCTCAACGGCCTCGCGACGGTGCTCTACATCATCCCGAACTTCGGCCCCGGCCCGCGCGACGGCCTGATGACCGGCCTCGTGCGCCGCACCGGCGCCTCGGTCACCGTCGTGCGCTCGTGCATCGAGATCATCGTCATCGCGAGCGGCTGGCTGCTCGGCGGCGTGTTCTTCGTCGGCTCACTGCTCTACGCGTTCGGGATCGGGCCGATCACCGAGCTCTTCCTCCGCCTGGCGCAGCGCCTGCTCGGCCCTGCCGACCCGATGGCGAGCGACGAGACCTGAGCCCCAGGACGAACCGGGCCCGGGAGTTCCGGTTTCGAACCGGGCCCGGGAGTCCTGCGTGCGAATCAGGTCCAGGCGACCGAGGGTGTGCAGGGATTCGGTGCCCTAGGGGCGAAACAGGCCCGGGCGCTTGGGAGACGTGCCGCGACACGGTGTCCGGAAGGCGAACGTGGCACAGGCGCCCAATGGGTGCGTCGGAACTCGTCGTCGAATGCACGGGCGAACGGCTGGGCGCGTGCATCGGGCGGGCGGAACGAAGCGGCACCGGGGACATCGGAATGACATCGATGTCGTCATCTACAGTGTGGACAGAACCTGTGGATAACTCATCGCCGCGAGGATCGTCGCGCAGTAGATCGCGGCGAGCGCCACGAGGACCGCGACCGCACCCGCGCCGAACACCGCCGGCCGCAGGCGCGGGGGTGGGAGCAGCGCCGCGCAGCCGAGCACGAACCCGGTGACGAGACCGCCGAGATGCGACTCCCACGAGATCCCGGGTTCGAGGAGCGGGATCGCGGCGTTGAGGGCGACGAGCACGACCACCCCGCCGATGTTGCGGTCGAGCGCCCGGGTGGGGGTGAGCAGCACGCCGACGAGCGCGAAGACCGCCCCCGACGCCCCGACGTGGAGCGCGAACCACGATGTCGGATCGGTCGGGTCGGCGAGCGCGAGCACGCACACCGCGCCACCGATCGCACCGAGGACGTAGACGACGGCGAAGCGCACTCCGCCGATCGCCCGCTCGAGGAACGAGCCGAAGAAGTAGAGGGCGAAGAGGTTGAAGCCGACATGGAGCGGCGAGGGCTGCGAGTGGATGAAGGCGTGGGTGAGGGTGCGCCACGGCTGCTCGGCGGCGAGGGCCGGCATGAAGCCGAAGCGGGCGAGCAGGTCGAGCGGCGGGATGAACTGGAGCAGGTAGACCGCGCCGATGAGGACCATGAAGGTCGCGGTCGCCCGCGGCGGGCGGGCCGAGCGATCGATTCCGCGGGTCCCCGTCTGGCCGACGGATGCGGCCGCCGGGCCCGAGGGCCCGATGGGTGCGGCAGCGCGACCTGAGGGGCCAGCGGGTGCGGCGCCGATACCCGGTGGCGGGTTCTCGCCCTCGCCCCGGGACGGCGGGACCCCGGGCGGCCCGCTCT